>Ga0335081_10021255_pt1 | contig 10508 bp, 9 predicted proteins | sample Lox_Sample_35_FD_206713 | JGI IMG/M metagenome (GOLD analysis project Ga0335081, IMG submission 206713) | Soil microbial communities from Loxahatchee National Wildlife Refuge, Florida, United States - Lox_Sample_3.5 | ecosystem: Environmental > Terrestrial > Soil > Wetlands | place: USA: Florida...
ACCGAGCTGCTCGAGGTGAACAGCTTGAGGAGGACGAACGGGTCCTCGGCGGTGGTCTGGCGGATGTTGTCGATGGCGAAATACACCACCGCGATGGCGATGATGAAGGTCAACATCCCGAGCACCAGCATGCGGACGCTCGAGATGTGATCGGTGAGCTCCTTCACGAAGACCGTGCCGAGCCCTTGCCAGGGGGATCCTTCACGCCGCATCGCGCTTGCCCTCCTCGCGGCCGGCCTGCTTCTGGAAGAATCGGTTGTAGATTTCCATCAGGCTCGGATCGTCGACCGACAGCCGGCGCAGGGCGCCGTTGGCGGCGACCACGGCGCGCGCCGCCTCCGGCCGCACGTCGCGGTCGGCGGTGAGCCGATAGCGATCGGCGCCGACGCGGACGACCGAGCCGACGCCGGGGATCGCCCCGAGCCGCGCATCGAGATCGGTCGCGGCATCGGCCTCGACCTCGACCGCGAAGCCGCCGCCCAGCACCTGGCGGGCGAGCTCGGCGACCGTACCCATCAGCACGATGCGCCCGGCCTGGAAGAGCGCCACCCGGTCGCACACCCGCTGCACCTGGTCGAGCAGATGGGAGGAGAGCAGCACCGTGACGCCGGCATGCTTGAGCTCCTCGATCATCTGCAGGAACTCGACCGTCGCCTGCGGATCGAGGCCCGAGGTCGGCTCGTCGAGGATGGCGATCTCGCCACGCTTCATCACGACCTCGGCGAGACCGAGCCGCTGCCGCATGCCGCGGGAGAAGGTCGCGACCCGCTTGTTGGCGACGTCGGAGAGCCGCACGCGCGCGAGCGCCTCGGCGACGCGCGAGGAACGCTCACGCGCCGGGATTCCCATGAGCTGCGCCGAATAGAGCAGATTATCGACGGCCGTGAGGTTGTCGTAGAAGCCGACCTGGTCGGGCAGATAGCCGACCCGGCGCTTGACCGCGAGCGGCTCGCGCACCGGGTCGTGCTCGGCGACGCGGATGGTGCCGGCCGACACCTCGGTGAGGCCGAGCATCATCAGGATGGTGGTGGTCTTGCCGGCGCCGTTCGGGCCGAGGAGCCCGAAGATCTCGCCCTTGGCTACGTCGAAGTCGATGCCGTCGACGACGGCCGCCTTGCCGTAGCGCTTGGTGAGACCGCGCGCCGCGATGACGGGGGCGCTCATCGGCGACCGAACCGCGCGACCGCGGCCACCATGAAGAGCACCGCCACGCCGATGATTCCGGCGCCGGCCACGATCCAGGTGTTGGCGGTCGTGACCGCCATGCGGAATTGGGTCGAAGCGGACTCGCCGGCCGAGGTCGCGCGGATCGTCGCCATGTAGTCGCCGGCGAGCGAAGCCGCGGTCGGCGTCACGGTCGCCTGCACCTCGGCGTCCTTGCCGGGATCGATGCGCTCGATGGTCTTGGGCTCGAAGGTGATCTTCCAGCCGCTCGGCGCCGAGCTCGAGAGGTCGACGCTGTCGGCGGGGGCGCTGCCCGTATTGGTGACGACGAGCGGCACCGCGCTGTCGCGGCCGGCCTGCACCTTCGCGCTGACCAGGCCGTCGCGTCCGGCGATCGAGAGCTGCGGCTGGCCGACGATCTCGAGCGACACGTTGGTCTTGGCGCTGGCGTCCTCGGCCGACACGGTCACACCGACCGGATAGCGCTTGGCATCGGCGGTCGAGGGCGGGCGCACGTGCAGCTTGATGTCCTTCGACTGCCCGGCGTCGACCGGGATCGAGGAGATCTGCTGGCTGCCGTAGTTCTCGGTGAAGTTGGTCTCGAAATTCTTCGGCGCGTCGGCCGCGAAGCTGACCGTGAGGTTGCGCCCGCTGTCGTTCTTGATGGTGAGCTGATAGTCGAAGGTCGATTTCGGCGTGCCGCGCAGCGCCGGCAGCGGCGCCTCGACCTTGAGCTTGGCGGGCAGCTCCTTGGCGAGCGTCACGGCGATCGGCAAGCTGGTGGTGTTGCCCTGCCCTTCGGCCTTGATCGTCAAGGTCTGCGTGCCCATCGGGGCGTTGGCGGGCACGTCGAGGCGCAGCTGCAGGCTCACGCTCTGGTCGGTCGCCGGCATCGCGGCGGCGACCGGCTGTCCGCCGCCCAAAATGGTCGCGGTCCAGCCCGCCGGCACGTCGCCGACCGACAGCGCGTAGCGCTCGGGGTTGAGCCCGTAGTTCTGCAGGCGCAGCGCGATGGTCGAGGTCGCCCCGGGGCGCACCGACAAGGCCGGATAGTCGGTGAGCAGATAGAGGCCCTTCACGTCCTTGGGCGTGTCGGCCGCGAGCGCCGGCGACAGCGCCGGTGCGGCGGCCAGAAAGGCGGTAGAGACGAGGGCGAATAACGATGCCCGCATGGCGGCTTCTCCCGTGACAACGTGCGAGTGTGTTGCTCTTAGAGATCGCCCCCGGCCGGCGGGTCGCTGACCCCCGGCGCGGGCGGCTATCTCGGTCCTGATCGAGCCGAAATCGGTCCGGAGTTAAGGTTTTTTTGGGGCGAAAGCGCAAGTGCGACTTTGCGCCACGACACCGCATGGTTACCCGCCGGTGCGGCCGCCGTGAGGCAGGCCGATGGGCGCGAAATGCGCGGCTGGAGGTTGGCGGTCCGGCGCAATATGCTCACGGCCGACGCCGTCGCCGCCCCGAGGAGGCCGCCAATGTCCGCGCCGCAAGCCCGCACGGTCGTGCATACCGACATAACGCCGTCGCAACGACCGGAACTCGCATCACATTATCTCGATGTTCCCAACATGCCATGGGAGACCACCAAGTTCCCCGGCATCCGCATCAAGGTGCTCTACAGCGACGACAGCGGGATCACCACCGCGTTGTTCAAGCTCGATCCCGGTGCCGTGGTGCCGCTGCACGAGCACACCGCGCTCGAGCAGACCTACGTGCTCGAAGGCACCCTCGAGGACCACGAGGGCGTCGCCGGACCGGGACAATTCGTCTGGCGCCCGGCCGGCAACCAGCACGAGGCGGTCGCGCCCAACGGCGCCGTGCTGCTCGGCTTCTTCCTCAAGCCCAACCGCTTCGCCTACGGGGAGAAGTTCTTCACCGAGGACGAGGCGAAGTAGGCCGGATTAACTCTGCGGCGTCATTGTCCGCGCAAGCGGGCAATCCAGTACTCACATCTATCGATGCGCTGCGGATTACTGGATCGTCCGCTTGCGCGGACGATGACGGCGGAGCGTAACTACGGCGGGGCGTAACTACGGATCACGCCGCGAGCTCTTTCATGATCGCATAAAGCTTCGCCTGCCCCTCGAAGCCGATGCCGGGGCGGTCGGACAGCGTGATGGCGCCGCCTTCGACCTTGGCATCATCGGCGAAGCCGCCGAACGCGCCAAAGACGCCCGGATAGGATTCGGCGCCGCCGAGACCGAAGCCGGCCGCGATCGCGAGCGACATCTGGTTGCCGCCGTGCGGAAAGAGGGACGCGCGGCCCCAGCCCTCCTGCTCCAGCGCCGCGACCGTGCGGGCATACTGCGCGATGCCGTAGGCCTGGGGCGGATCGACCTGGATGATGTCGCGATCGCACCGCAGGCCGCCGAAGCGGACGAAATTCCGCACGTCCTCGGTCGAATAGAGGTTCTCGCCGGCCGCGAGCGGGCCGTCATAGGCGGCGGCGATCTCGGCGTAGAGCGCGAAGTCGAGCGGATGGCACGGCTCCTCGAACCAGCGCAGGCCAAAAGGGCTGAGGCCCTTGGCGTAGGCGAGCGACTCCGCGCGATCGAACTTGCCGTTGGCGTCGACCGCGAGCTGCGCCGCGTTGCCGAGCACCCCAAGCACCGCCTCGATGCGGCGGCAGTCCTCGTCGAGCGGCAGGCCGCCGACCTTCATCTTCACCATGGTGTAGCCGGCGTCGAGATGGCGGCGCATCTCGTCCTGCAGATCGGCGGTCGTCTGCCCGGGCCAGTACCAGCCGCCGCCGACGTAGCAGAAGATCTTCCGCGCCACCGTGCCGCCGCCATAGCGCTCGGCGAGCACCTGGTGGAGCGGCTTTTCGGCGATCTTCGCCGCCGCGTCCCACACCGCGACCTCGATGGTGCCGATGCCGATCGAGCGCTCGGCGTCGCCGCCGATCTTCTCGCGCTGGCGCATGACGGCGAGAATCTTCTCGGGATCGAGGTTGTCGCCGCGCTCGTTCACGAGCGACTTCGGATCGGCGCGCAGGATGCGCGGAATGAACCGCTCGCGCATCTGCGCGCCGCAGGCGTAGCGGCCGGTGGAGTTGAACGCGAAGCCGGCGACCGGCTTGCCGTCGCGCACCACGTCGGTGATCACGGCGACCACCGAGGTGGTCATCTCGGAGAAGTCGAAGCTCGAGTTCTTGAGGTCCGACTTGAGCGGGATCGCCCGCTCGCGGATGTCGACGATGCGCATGCGTTTCAGGTCAGGCGGCGGCCACGTAGGCGCGCGGCGCCCGCGTGCCCTTGATCTGGGTGCGATGCATGACGCGGCGCGTCGCATTATCGAACGGATCGCGCCGGTGCATGGTCGAGCGGTTGTCCCACAGCACGAGATCGCCGATCTGCCAGTGATGCGCGTAGGTGAACTCGGGCTTCGTCGCCGCGGCCCAGATCTCGTCGAGCAACGCCTCGGATTCGGCCGGCGAACAGCCTTCCACATAGGAATTGCGCCGCCGACCGAGATAGAGCGCCGGCACGCCGGTGACCGGATGGCTGACCGCGGCCGGATGCCACGCGCCCGGCGCCTGGTGCGGATCGTCGCTCGGCGTCACGCCTTTGCGCAAAAAGCCGCCGCTGTTGTAGGTGCCGTCGTGCTTGATGCGGCGGCCCTTGAGCCGTGCTTTGAGCGCCTCGGGCAGCGCCGCCCAGGCGGCCTGCATGCTCAGGAAATAGGTGTTGCCGCCGCTCGGCGGAATCTCCAGCGCATACAGCATGGAGGCGTCGGGCGGCACGTCCGCATAGCTCATGTCGGTGTGCCACACCGCTTCGCCGGCGCCGAGCGCGCCGATCGGCGCGCCCTTGTCGTCGAGCACATTGGAGACGACGTAGACGTCCGGATAGCCGGGCGGGCTCTGGCGGCCGTGCTCCTGGTTGGGCGGCGGATCGAGCGCGCCGAACCGCCCGCTGAAAGCGAGCAGATCGTCGTCGGACAGGTGCTGCCCGCGAAACAGCAGAACCGCGTAGCGGTTCCACGCCCGCTCGATCTCGGGGAACTCCGCGTCGGTGAGCGCGCGCAGGTCGACGTTGGAGATTTCCGCCCCGACGGCGGGAGAGATCGGGGTCACGGCGAGAGGCATGGGGGTCGGCTCCCGGAATGGCGTTTGCGGCGATGATAAGTCGCTTTGACCATCCTGCCAATCTTCACGGCGACATTCGGATTGTGCTGTCAGGCGCGGCCGCCACGACAGGAATATTTCGAATTTGTCGCGCGCGCGGCTTTTCGGCTTCCGCCGCGCCTGCCGCCTTGGCACAACATGCGCGGGACAACCGGAGACGCACCATGGTCCGCGCCCTCGCGCACTGTCTTACCGCTCTCCTCGCTGCCCTTGCGCTCGCCCGCCCGGCCGCCGCCGAGGTGAACGAGGTGCGCTTCGCGCGCCAGCTCGGCCTCGGCTATCTGCAGTTCTACGTCATGGCGGAGCAGAAGCTGGTCGAGAAGCACGCGCAGGCGCTCGGCCTCGGCGCGGTGACGACCGTCTGGCAGCCGCTCGGCACGCCGACCGCGATCAACGACGCGCTCCTCACCCGCAATGCCGACGTCATCGGCGTCGGCCTGCCGGGCTTTCTCACGCTGTGGGACAAGACGCGCGGCAATCTCGACGTGACCGCGATCGCGGCGCTCAACCGCCAGCCCGCTTTTCTCAACACGCGCAAGCCGGAGATCAAATCGGTGCGCGACTTCACCGACAATGACCGCATCGCGCTGCCGGCGCCAAAAGTTTCGGTGCAGGCGATCATGCTGGAGATGATGGCCGAGAAGACGCTCGGAAAGTACGACGCGCTCGACCAGCTTACGGTCGGCATGAGCCATCCGGACGGCACCGTGGCCCTGCTCGCCGGCCGCACCGAGGTCACGGCGCACTTCACCTCGGCGCCGTTCCAGTACCAGCAGCTCGAAAACCCGGCGATTCACAAGGTGCTGAGCTCGTACGACGCGACGGATGGGCCGAACACGTTCAGTGTCGCGGCGACCACGGCGGGCTTCCGCAGCGCGAATCCGCAGGTTTACAAGGCGGTGCTTGCGGCGCTCGCGGAGGCGAACGATTTCATCGCCAAGAGCCCGCACGAGGCGGCGCGCATCTTCGTGAAGGTCGACAACTCGAAGCTTCCGGTCGACTTCATCGCGACGATGATCGCCGACAAGGAATTCTCCTACACGCCGGCGCCCGAGAACGTGATGAAGATCTACGGCTTCATGCACAAGGTCGGCGCGCTCAAGCGGATGCCGGCGGCGTGGCAGGACCTGTTCTTTCCCGAGGCCGCCGGCTTCGGTGGGAGCTAGCGGCCGCACGCCGGATGGGTTGAGCGCAAGCGAAACCCATCGTGGGCCGAGCCGCGAAATGATGGGTTTCGCTTCGCTCAACCCATCCTACGAAGCCGACGAAGACACGCACCTCACTCGATCTTCAGCTTGGCGTCGCGAACGACCTTGCCCCATTTCTCCATCTCGCTCTTGATGCGGACGCCGAATTCTTCCGGCGTATCGAGCACCGGATTGAAGCCGATTTTTTCCAGGCGCTCGCGGACCTCGGGCAGCGCGCCGATTCTGACCATCTCCTTGTTGAGCTTGTCGACGATCGCGGGCGGCGTGCCGGCCGCCATCACGAAGCCGGTCACGGTGTCTGCCTCCTGCCCCGGCGCGCCAGCCTCCGCGATCGTCGGCACGTTCGGCAGCAGCGGCGAGCGTTGCGTCGCCTCGATCGCGAGCCCGCGCAGCTTGCCCTCGTTGATCAGGCCGACCGTCGGCGGCAGCGCCGTGAACCCGATCGGCGGCTGGCCGGAGAGCACGCCGTTGACGGCGAGCCCGGCCGAGGTGAACGGCACCATCGTGAGATCGAGGCCGAAGGTCTGCTTCAAGAGCTCGGCCGAGAGATGCGGGGTCGAGCCGATCGCCGGCTGCGCGTAGGCGTACTTGCCGGGATTCGCCTTCACGAGGTCGATCAGCTCCTTGAACGTGTTGGCCGGCAGCGACGGGTTGACGAAGATCACGTTGGGCGACACCGCCGCGAGCATGAGCGGCGTGAAGTCCTTGATCGGATCGTACGGCACCTTGGCGTACAGGCTCGGATTGACCATGAAGCCGGTGCTGGTCACCAGAATGGTGTAGCCGTCGGCCGGCGCGCGCGCCGCCTGGGCGGTGCCGATGTTGCCGCCGGCGCCGGGCACGTTCTCGACGTAGAACTGATGGCCGAGGCTCTCGGAGAGCTTCGCGGCAAAGATGCGCGCGATCACGTCGGTCGGGCCGCCCTGCCCGAACGGCACCAGCACGCGGACGTTCTTCTCCGGATACTCGGCCGCCGCCGGCAACGGGACCGCAAGCCCTGCGATCAGGCATGCGAGAACGCGAACCATGGCCCTCATCGGCGGCCTCCCTTGATCTTTCGTTGGTGCTATCATCGCGGCAACCGGCAGCGCAGTAAACCCGCTTCCCGCCCGCTGCGCCGCCTTGCCCCACCCCGCGTTCGTTCACCGAAAAGGATGTCCCATGCCGGCACGACAATACACACGCCAGGACCTGCGCGAGGCCGCCGAGAAGTACAAGAATTGGGGCAAGTGGGGCCCGAACGACGAGGTCGGCACGCTCAACTACACGAGCCCGGACGACATCATCGCGGCCGCGCAGCTCGTGCGGAAGGGCAAGGTGATCTCGCTCGCGCTCAACTTCGACCACACCGGGCCGCAGGGCGCGAAGAGCAAGTATCCGACCATGGGCCGCACCAATCCGATCCACACCATGCTGCGGACCGGCACCGACGCGTATTCGGGCGTGCTCGACAAGCGCGGCATCCGCGCCGCCGACGACATGGTGACGATGCCGCTGCAATGCGGCACGCAATGGGACGGGCTCGGCCACGTGTTCTATGAGAACTCCATGTGGAACGGCTACGACTGCCGCGAGGTGACGAGCAGCGGCGCGCAGAAGTGCGGGATCGAGAAGACCAAGAACAAGATGGTCGGCCGCGGCGTGCTGCTCGATGTCGCGCGCCACAAGGGCGTGGACTCGCTCGAGGACGGCTACGGCATCACCTGCCAGGATCTGGACGAGACCGCGAAGAAGCAGGGCGTGCAGATGAAGCGCGGCGACTACGTGATCGTCCGCACCGGGCAGATGGAGCGCTGCCTCAAGGCGGGAAGCTGGGACGGCTATCCGGGCGGCGATGCGCCCGGCTTCGCGTTCGAGACGCTGGAATGGATCAGCCAAGTCGAGCTCGCCGCGCTCGCGTCGGACACCTGGGGCTGCGAGGTGCGACCGAACGAGACCGAGCCCGGCATCAACCAGCCATGGCACTGGATCACGATCCCGATCATGGGCATGACGATGGGCGAGATCTTCAATCTGAAGGAGCTCGCCGACGACTGCGCGGCCGACAAGGTCTACGAGTTCCTGTTCGTCGCGCCCGCGATCCCGATCACCGGCGCGGTCGGCTCGCCGGTCAATCCGCTGGCGATCAAGTAGCCCGGCTTGCGGACGTCATGGCCCGCGAAAGCGGGCCATCCAGTAACCACGGCTCTCTCGGTGCGTACTGGATCACCCGCTTGCGCGGGTGATGACGCGGAGTGTGAGGAAAACGCGTCGAATTAATCGGTCGAATAAATCGAAGGTCTTTATCCATGCAGATCGGACACAACCGCAAGAAGATGAGCGGCGCGCAGTGCCTCGCCGACATGCTGCAAGGCTACGGCGTCACCCACGTGTTTCACGTGCCGGCCGTGCTGCGCACCACCTATGCCGAGATGGAGAAGCGCACCGGCATCAAGCGCCTGCACGTGCACGGGGAGAAATCCGCCGCCTACATGGCGGACGGCTATGCGCGCGCGACCGGCAAGCCCGGCATCTGCATGGCGCAGGTGATCGGGGCGCTCAACCTCGCGGCGGGCCTGCGCGATGCCTGGCTCGCCCATTCGCCGGTGATCGCGTTCACGGGCGGGCGCGAGCCGCGCACCAAGTTCAGAAAGGTGTACCAGGAGGTCGACGACGTGCCGGCGTTCGAGCCGGTGACCAAGTTCAATGCCACGGTCGACGACGTGGCGCGCTTTCCCGACATGGTGCGCCAGGCGTTTCGCGCCGCCGTGAGCGGCACGCCGGGGCCGGTGCACCTGCAGTTTCGCGGCAACGAGGGGCAGATCGACATCGAGGAAGCCGAAATGGAGCCGCTGGTCGAGCCGCTGTTCGCAAAGGTGCCGCCGTTCCGGCCGCAGCCCGACCACGCGAGCGTGCACGCGGCGCTCAAGCACCTGCAGGAGGCCGAGCGGCCGGTGATTGTCGCCGGCGGCGGCGTGCGCGCCTCGGGCGCCGCACACGAGCTCGTGGCGCTCGCCGAGACGCTCAACATCCCGGTCGCGACCTCGCTCAACGGCAAGGATTCGATCCCGGGCGGGCATCCGCTGTCGGTCGGCGTGTGCGGCACCTATTCGCGCGAGAGCGCGAACCGGATCGTCAACCGCGCGGACCTCGTCTGCTTCATCGGCACCGAGACCGGCGGAATGACCACGCATTTCTGGGCGGTGCCCGAGATCGGCCGGCCGGCGATCCAGATCGACATCGATCCGGAGGCGCTCGGCCGCAACTATCCGGTGGTCGCCTGCGTCAACGGCGACGCCAAGGTCACGCTGACGAAAATGCGCGAGCTCGCCGATGCGGCCAGCTCGGCCAAGCGCAAGGCCTGGGTCGCGGAGGCGCAGAAAACCTGCGACGCGTGGCGCCAGAAGTACAAGGCCGCGCTCACCTCCGACGCGGTGCCGATCCGCCCCGAGCGGCTGTGCCACGAGCTCACCCAGCACGTGCCGGACGACGCGATCGTGGTGGTCGACACCGGCCATGCCGGCATGTGGATGGGCGGCATGTACGACCTGCGCACGCCGCAGCAGAGCTACATGCGCAGCGCCGGCCATCTCGGCTGGGCGTTTCCGGCCGGGCTCGGCGCCAAATGCGGCTGTCCGGACCGCCCGGTGGTGACGTTCACGGGCGATGCCGGCTTCTGGTATCACATCGGCGAGCTCGAGACCGCGGTGCGCTGGAAGATCAACGCCGTCACGGTGGTCAACAACAACGGCGGCGGCAATCAGAGCAAGCGCGGGTTCGACCGGGTCTACGGCGGCACGCAGACCGCGCAGGCGCGCGAGCTGTGGACCTTCAACAAGATGAACTTTGCCCGCATCGCCGAGGACATCGGCGCGCTAGGGCTACGGGTCGAGGACGCGAAGGCGCTGCCGGCCGCGCTCGCCCAGGCGCTCGCCGCCAACCGGCCGGCGGTGATCGACGTGGTGACGGATATCGAGGCGCTGGCGCCGGTCGCGGTGACGTGAGGACTTTTTGTGGGCAAAGCGAAGCGTGCC
>Ga0335081_10021257_pt1 | contig 10507 bp, 5 predicted proteins | sample Lox_Sample_35_FD_206713 | JGI IMG/M metagenome (GOLD analysis project Ga0335081, IMG submission 206713) | Soil microbial communities from Loxahatchee National Wildlife Refuge, Florida, United States - Lox_Sample_3.5 | ecosystem: Environmental > Terrestrial > Soil > Wetlands | place: USA: Florida...
CATCAGCACAACGTCATCCTTGAAATCCATCGCGTAGTACTCGGTGAACGAGCCCCCCACGCCGAAGAGGTCGAGGATCTTCATCGCCTGGACGTTCTTGACCTCGTATTCGCCCGCCACCGGCACGCCCCGGCCGGTCAGCAGCGAGGTGCCGAGGATGATGGACGCCATCGTTGCCTCGTTCTCCGGCACACCGGTGCCGCGGTAGTAGTAGGCAAGCGAGCCGAGCCGGTGGTCGGCGACCAAGGCGTCGAGCGCAACCGAGGTGCGCGCCGCGTCGGCCAGGTCCGCTGCCGGGCAGTCGGGCTGCACGTCGAACACCGTGCGGAACTCCGCCAGGCGCGCTTGGATCGCCGCGGCCTTCACAGCGCGGCGTCGCGCGGAAAGCTCGTCCACCTCGAGGATCTCGACGTGCGTTCCGAAAGTGGCGCACTGCAGGGTGACGTCGGAGTAGATGTCGAGCATGCCGCCGTAATAATGGCCCATGAGGCCAAGGCGGTTCTCCGCCATGCCGGCGGCGACCCGCGCGGCCTCGACCCACGCGTCAACCTCCCGCCAGCACGCCGGATCGTCGCCGAGGACGCCAGTAATCTGGTGGAAGGGCACCCCGGCGCGCCGGAACACGTTGGCGATCTCGGGCACGGGGCAGGCGGCGCAATGCGCCAGCCATTCGCCCGTCATCCGGGTTCGGTCGCCTAACCGGTTAAATGCCGCGTAGTCGATCGCCGGCTCGGGCGCGAGGTTGAGGAGGATCACCGGCACCTTGGCGCGTTGCACCACCGGCAGGACGGTGGACGACAGGGCGTAGGTGGTGACTTGGAGGAAGAGCAGGTCGACCTCGCGCCGGCGGCACTCGCGGCCGGCCTCGCGGGCGCGGTCGGGGTTGTCGACCAGCCCGAGATTGACGACCTCGACCCCGGGGCGGGCGAGTTTGGCTGCGACGCAGGCCACGTAGCCCTCGAGGCGTTCCTTCAGGCCGGCAAACTGCGGCCAGTAAGCGTCGAGCCCGATCCCGAACAGCCCGAGGCGCAGAGGCGGCGCGCTCCCGGCGGGAATCCGAGTTGGTCTTGCCATCTCGCCGAGGTTACGCCGCGGAACATCTGCTGGCCAGCGGTATCTGCCGTGCGGCCGCCGCCGGCGCCGCAATTTCTGCTGACTTCCGTCACCGGCCCGCCATGGTGGAAACCTTCCAGCCCCTCCGCCGCCGGCCCCGCATGGCGCCGCCCCGGACGCGGACCCCGTCCGCCTCCCGCCGGGCGGGCACCTTCGGCCGGTGGCGCCGCGCCCGATCATTCCACCCCGGAAAGGAGCCCGCCATGTTTGAAGCCGCCGAACTCGGTCGCACCCTCAGCAAGGAAAAGTACGACGCCGCGCTGCCCCGGTTGCGGGCCAAGCTGCTCACCGCCCACTTCGCCCTGCGCGGGCAGAAGTTCCCCGTCCTCGTCATCGTCTCCGGCGCCGACGGCGCCGGCAAGGGCGAGGTCGTCCACCGGCTCAACGAGTGGCTCGACCCGCGGGGCGTCGAGACCCACGCCTTCTGGGAGAAAAGCGACGAGGAGTCGGAGCGCCCGCCGTACTGGCGCTTCTGGCGCGCCATGCCGGGCCGCGGGCGCATCGGCATCTTCTTCGGCTCGTGGTACAGCGCGCCGATCATCCGCCGGGTCTACGGCGAGACCAAGACCAGCCAGTTCGACCGCGAGCTCGACCGCATCGCCGCCTTCGAGAAGATGCTGGTCCAGGACGGCGCGCTGCTGGTGAAGCTCTGGCTGCACCTGCCGAAGAAGGCGCAGCGGAAGGCGCTCCGGCGGCTGGAGAAGGAGGGCCGCACCACGCCGACCGACTGGAAGCACTTCAAGCTCTACGACAAGTTCACGCGCGTCTCCGAGCGTGCCCTCCGGCACACCGACGCCCCCGGGGCGCCGTGGCATCCGATCGAGGCCACCGACCGCCACTACCGCGAGTTCACCGTCGGCACGATCCTGCTCAACGCCATCGAACACCGGCTGAAGGAGGCCGCCGCCAAAGCCACCGCCAAGGCCCCCGCGCCCGCCGCGCCGCCGGCGCGCCCGGCCCGGGCCCACAACCACGCCGACTCGATTCTCGACCACGTCGACCTGAGCCAGCAGCTCACCACGGCCGGGTACCAGAAGGCGCTGGAGAAGCAGCAGACCCGGCTCGCGCGGCTGATGTGGGCCGCGCGGGAAAAGAAACGCTCGATGGTCATGGTCTACGAGGGCTGGGACGCCGCCGGCAAGGGCAGCGCGATCCGGCGCGTGACCCAGGCGATGGACCCGCGGCTGTACCGCATCGTCGGCATCGCCGCGCCGACGGACGAGGAGCGCGCCCAGCACTACCTCTGGCGGTTCTGGCGCCAGCTCCCGCGGGCCGGCTTCACCACGATCTTCGACCGCTCGTGGTATGGGCGCGTGCTGGTCGAGCGGGTCGAGGGCTTCGCCAGCCCCGCCGAGTGGGGCCGCGCCTACCAGGAGATCAACAACTTCGAGGAGCAGCTCAGCGACCACGGCATCGTGATCAACAAGTTCTGGGTGCACATCAGCCCGGACGAGCAGCTGCGCCGCTTCAAGGAGCGCCAGACCATCGCCTACAAGCAGTACAAGATCACCGACGAGGACTGGCGGAACCGGAAGAAGTGGGACGACTACAAGCTGGCGGTGAACGACATGGTCACGCGCTGCAGCACCGAATTCGCGCCGTGGACGCTGGTGGCGGGCAACGACAAGAAGTTCGCCCGGGTGCAGATCCTGAAGACGATCGTCAAGCGCCTGGAGGAGGCGCTGTAACCGCCGGCGCCGCCCCGGCTCATGTCGATGGCCGCCAACGTCAGCCCGCATCGGCCGGCCGGCCGGGCCGGCGACCTCTGGGGCGGATTCGCGGCGATGCTCGTGGTGCTGCCCTCGTCCGTCGCGTATGGCGTGGCGGTGTACGGCCTGCTCGGCGCGGATTACATCGGGCTGGGCGTGCGCACCGGCCTGCTCGGCGCCATCGCCCTCGGCGCGGTGGCCGCCGCGCTGGGCGGCGCCCCCCGGCTCATCTCCACCCCGAGCGCGCCGGCGGCGGCAACGCTCGCCGCCCTCGTCGCCCAGCTGGCCGTCGGCGATGCCGCCGGCCCGATGCCGACCGATCGAATCCTCCAGCTGCTGCTCCTGGTGGCGCTGCTCTCCGGCGCCCTGCAATGCGTCTACGGCTTCCTCGGCGGCGGGCGCCTGATCAAATACATCCCCTACCCGGTGGTCGCCGGCTACCTCAGCGGCGTCGGGCTGCTGATTTTCCTCGGGCAGGTGCCGAAGTTCTTCGGCTGGCCCGCCAACACGCCGCTCGGCACGGGGCTCGCCTCCCTCCCGCTCTGGCGGTGGCCGGCGGTCGTCGTGGGCGCGGTGACCGTCGCCGGGATGGTGCTGGCGCCGCGCGTGACCAAGGCGGTGCCGGCCACGATCCTCGGGCTGCTCGCGGGCATGCTCGCCTACCTCGGCCTGGGCCTCGTCCGGCCCGAGCTGCTCTCGCTTGCGCACAACCCGCTGGTGCTCGGACCGGTCGGCGGCAGCGCCCGCGCGCTCGGCGCCGCGGTGGTGGGCCACTGGACGGTCCTGGGCGGCCTCCGGCTCGCGGACGCCGGCGCCCTGCTCGGGCCGGCGCTCACGCTGTCGATCCTGCTCTCGATCGACACGTTGAAGAGCTGCGTGGTGGTCGACGCGCTGACACGCAGCCGCCACAACTCGAACCGCGAACTGGTGGCGCAGGGCGCGGGCAATCTCGCCTCGGCCCTCGTCGGCGGCATGCCCGGCTCGGGCATGATGGGCGCCACGCTGGTCAACGTGAACAGCGGCGGGCGCACGCGCCTCTCCGGCGTGCTCGAGGCGGGTTTCGTCCTCGCCGTCTTCCTCCTCTTCGGCAACTGGATCGCGTGGGTGCCGGTCGCCGGCCTCGCCGGCATCCTCTTCGTCGTCGCCTTCCGCATGTTCGACTGGGGCAGTTTCGCCCTGCTGCGCCAGCGGTCGACGATGCTCGATTTCGCCGTCATCGCGGCGGTGGTGGTGGTGGCGGTGGCGTTCAACCTTGTCGCCGCCGCCGGCGCCGGTCTGGCGCTGGCCATCCTGCTCTTCATCCGCGAGCAGATCCGCGGCTCAGTCATCCGCCGCAAGTTCACCGGCGACCGGATGTCATCGACCCGGCGCCGCCTGCCGGACGAGCGGGCCGCGCTCCAGCAGCAGGGCGCCCGAACCACGATCTGCGAGCTGCAGGGCAGCCTGTTCTTCGGCACCACCGACCGGCTGTTCACCGAGTTGGAGCCCGACCTGAAGCAGTGCCGCTACCTCATCCTCGACATGCGTCGCGTGCAGTCGGTCGACTACACCGCGGCCCACCTGCTGGAGCAGTTCGAGGCGATCCTGCGGGAGCGCGGTGGCTTCCTGCTTTTCAGCCGGCTGCCGGCGAGCCTGCCCTCCGGCCAGGACCTGCGCGCCTACTTCGCCCAGGTCGGCGTGACCCACGGGAAGGAAAACGTGCGCAAGTTCGACACCCTCGACGACGCGCTGCAGTGGGTGGAGGACCAGATCCTCGCCGAGGCGCGGCCGCCTCCGGCCGGCGACGAAGCGCCGCTGGCGCTGGGCGAGATTGAGTTGCTGCGCGACTTCGAGGCCGACCAGACGCTGGCCGCCCTGGCCCCGTGCGTGGCCGAACGCACGTGCGCGCCGGGCGAGTTGATCTTCCAGACCGGCGACACCGGCGACGAGCTGTTCCTCATCCGCCGCGGTTCCGTGCGCCTCTTCCTGCCGGTCGGCGAGGGCAACTACCACAATCTGGCCTCCTGCGGCCGGGGCGACTTCTTTGGCGAGGTGGCGTTCCTCGACCGCGGGCGGCGCTCGGCCAACGCCGTCGCCCGGACCGCGACGGACCTGTTCGTCATCACGCGGACGGGTTTCGACGAGGTCTCGCGCGCGCATCCGGTGGTCGGCGTGAAGATGTTCGCGCGGCTGGCGCGCGCCGAGGCCCTGCGGCTGCGGCAGGCCGACGCCGAGCTGCGGGCGCTGTACGAGACCTGACCGCCGTGCCGGCCCGGCGGGCGACCGCCGATCCTTCCCGGCCGCCGGCCGCCCAATGCCGCATTGCAGGCCGCGGCGGCCGTGGCACGCTCGGGTGCATGAAATGGGCTTCAGCTTCCCTCGTCGCTTCCGGTTGCCTGCGGTGGCTGACCGCCGCCGCCATGGCCGCGGACCCGGCGCCCCGCACCCTCGCCAACATCGTCGCCGACGCGGCCGGCAGGCTGCCGGCCGGCGGCATCGTCGCGGCTGAAATCGACCACGGCGCCGTGCACTACACCAGCGCGGGCGATTTCGCCCCGCGCGCCGGCATCCCGCCGGAGAAGGTCATCTTCGAGATCGGCTCGATGACCAAGGTGTTCACCGGCCTGCTCCTCGCGGAGACGGTGAACGAGGGGAAGGCGCGGCTCGACGATCCGATCGGCAAGTTTCTCCCCGCCAGCCTGAAGCTCGCGCCCGAGGTCGCGGCGATCACCCTGGAGCAGCTCGCCACCCACACCAGCGGCCTGCCGCGGCTGCCGGACAATTTCGCGCCGGCCGACCGGCTCGACCCCTACGCCGACTACGGCGTGCCCGCGATGGACGCCTTCCTGGAGAGCTACCGTCCGGCGAAACCCGCGCCCCAGCCGGCGGACTACTCGAACTTCGGCATGGGCCTGCTCGGGCACATTCTCACGCTCATCCATGGCAAAAGCTACGCCGCGCTCGTCGCCGAGCGCATCACCGGACCGCTGGGCATGGCGGACACGGTCATCGAGCTCAGCCCCGAGCAGCAGGCGCGTTTCGCGGTGCCCTTCTCGGGGGCGACCGCGGTCAAGCCGTGGCGCCTGACCGCGCTCGCCGGCGCGGGCGCGCTGCGCTCAACCGCGGCCGATCTGGTGCGCTTTGCCCAGGCGCTGATGAGTCCGGGCGCCACGCCGCTCCAGCAGGCGTGGGCGCTCGCCCGGCAGCCGCGGGCCGACATGGGCGGCGAGAAGATCGGCCTCGCCATCATGATCGGCAAGCGCAACGGCGCGGTGAACTACTGGCACAACGGCGGCACCGGCGGCTTCCGCAGCGCCCTCGACTTCTCCCCGGAGGCGGGCCACGCGGTCGTCGTCCTGATCAACAGCGACGCCCGCGAAGCCGAAACGATCTCCGCCGCGCTGACCGTGCCGCCGGCCGACAAGACCGCGCTGGCCGAGCGCCCCGAGGTCCCGCTGGCGGCGGAGAAGGCCGTGGACTATCCCGGCATCTACGAGCTCGGGCCCCACGCCCGCTTCACGGTGCTGCCGGGCGGGGCGAATCAGCTTCTGATCCGCCTGACCGGCCAGCCCTTCGGGCCGGTTTTCCACGCCGGGAACGATCGGTTTTTCGCCCGGTTCGTGCAGGCCGAGTTCCAGTTCAACCGCGGCGCCGACGGCCGTGTGGCCTCGGTCACCCTGCTCCAGAACGGGAAGGAGCTGAACGCGAAGCGCACGGACGAACCGCTGCCCACCGTGCTGCCAACGACCGACGCCGAGCTGCAGGCCTACGCGGGCACGTACGACCCGCCGCCGCTCGCCGCGCTGGGCGGGGCGCCGTTCGTGTTCACCGTGCGCCGCAGCACCCTCTTCGGCAAGCTGGACGGTCAGCCGGCCATCCCGGTGTTCGCGGACCGCGCCGACCACTTCGTTTACGACGTCGTTGACGCGCAGCTGACCTTCGAGCGCGACGGCGGCGGCAAGGTCACCGCGGTGGTGCTGCACCAGAACGGTGCCGACCTCCGTTTCACGCGCGCCGCGCCGTGACGTCGGCCGCGATGTTCAGACTGTCAAACGGTTCCCGGCTTGCCGCGCCGCCCCAGCCGCGCATGGTTGCCGGGCGGCCCCGGCCCCACCGCCCATGACCCCCGACTCTGTCTCCACCGCCCCGGCGATCCCGCCGGACCGTCGGGCCCCGTGGCTCGCCCGCCTGCTTCACGGCGTGGCCGCCGATGCGCGCTTCGCGGCGCGCATGCTGGCCAAGCACCGGGGATTCACCGCCACGGCGCTGGTCACGCTCGCCCTGTGCATCGGGGCGAACACCGCCATCTTTTCGCTGCTCTACGCCCTGGTGATCAAGCCGCTGCCATTCCGCGAACCGGACCGCATCGTCGAAATCTACAACTCGTTCCCCAAGGTCGGCCTGAACAAGCTGCCGAGCAATGTTGTCCAGTACCTCGACTTCAAGGAGCACACGGACGGGTTCGCCCAACTTGCGCTGTGGCAGCAATGGGAAACCACCCTCGGCGAGGAGGGCGGCCCGGTGCGCACCACGGGCGCGATGGCGACCGCGGAGCTTTTCGACGTGCTCGGGCTGAAGCCGCTGCTCGGCAGCTTCTTCACGCTCGAGAACTGCCGGCCCGGCGCGGACCGCGTCCTGGTGCTGACGCAGTCGTTCTGGGAGGCGCATTTCCAGGAGGATCCGGGCGTGCTCGGCCGGACGGTGCGACTGGACGGCGATCCGTACACGATCATCGGCATCGCGCCGCGGGTGTTCGAGGCGTTCGACGCGCAGGTGAAATTCATTCGGCCGCTGGCGTGGGATCCCTCGCGCGTGGCGCCCCTTGCGCGCTACGGCGTGACCCCCAATCTGTACGGCCGGCTGAAGCCGGCGGCCACGGTCGGCATGGCCAAGGCCCAGGTCGCCGCCTTGGAGCAGGCCTTCTATGACAAGGCCCCGCCGCCGCTGCGGGCGTTTCTCGACCGCAGCGGGCACGAGATCGGCGTCGCCACGGTGCAGGCGCAACGCGTCGACCCCGTGAAGTCCACCCTGTTCATGCTCCAAGGCGGCGTGCTTTTCGTGCTGCTGATCGGCTGCGTCGACGTCGCCAACCTCCTGCTGGCGCGCTCCAGCGCCCGGCAGGCGGAAATGGCGGTCCGCGTCGCGCTCGGGGCGGGGCGCGGCGTGATTGCCCGGCAGCTGTTCGTCGAAAGCCTGGTGCTCACGCTCAGCGGCGCCGTGCTCGGGCTGGGCGTCGCCTGGACGGCCATCCGCGTGATCAACCGGTTCACGGCGCAGTTGCTGCCGCACGCGCTGCCCTTTGCGCTCGACGGCCGCGTCCTCGCTCTGACCGCGCTGGCCGCCGCCGGCCTCGCGCTGCTCATCGGCCTGCTGCCGGTCATCCACGTCCTGGGCTCAAACCTGCACGGCCGCCTGCAGAGCCAGACCCGCGGCGCGTCGGCCGGCCGCGGGGTGCGCGTGCTCAGCGGCACGCTCGTCGCCGTGCAGGTTGCCTTCGCCTTGATGCTGCTGGCCGGCGCCGGCCTGCTGATCCGCAGCTTCGCCCGCGCGCTGGCGGTCGCCCCCGGGCTCGACCCACGGCAGGTGGTCGTGGCGCGCGTCGCCTTCACCGGCGCCTATCGCAACGGCGACCTGCTCGCCCGGTTCGAGGACCGCCTGCTGGCGGCGCTGCAGGAGATCCCCGGCGTCACCGCCGCCAGCCTCGCGAGCGCCACGCCCTTCGGAACCGGCCTGCCGATCAACGCCTTCACCCTGCGCGACTACACCCTCGCGGCCGGCGCGCCCCAGCCGGGCGCCTACCATCTCGGGGCGTCGCCCGATTACCTGCAGGCGCTGCACATTCCGCTGCTCGAGGGGCGCTGGTTCAACCAGGATGACACCGCCAAGAGCCGCCCGGTCCTGGTGGTCGACGCGGATTTTGCCCGACGGTATTTCCCGGGCGACAGCGCCGTGGGCAAGGGCCTGACCTTCGGCGCGCCGCCCGCCAAGCCGGAGGATTGGCCCGTGATCGTCGGCGTCGTCGGCACCGTGCGCCATCTCGGCGTCGAAGAACACAGCGGCAATCCGTTCCTCTACCATCCCCTGACCCAGTTCCGCGCCGGGGCGATCACCATCCTCGTGCGCACCCCGCGCCCCGCAGGCGAAATCGCGACGCTGCTGCGCGACAAGCTGCGCACGCTCGACCCGGCCCTGCCGTTATACGACGCCGGTCCGCTCACGGCCGTGATCGACGCGTCGTTCGACCGCCGGCGGGCGGTGATGCTGCTGCTCGGCTGTTTCGCGGGGCTGGCCCTCCTGCTCGCGGCCGTCGGCATCTACGGGGTGCTCTCCTACGACGTGTCGCAGCGCACCCGCGAGATCGGCATCCGCGGAGCCGTCGGCGCCAGCCGCGGCCAGATCGTCGGCCTGATCCTGCGGCAGGGCCTGTGGAAGGCCGGCCTCGGCCTCGTCGCCGGACTGGCCGGCGCGCTGACCCTGAGCCGGTTCATGACCAGCCTGCTTTTCGACGTGAAGCCGACCGATCCGCTGGCCTACGTGGCGGTTTCGCTGCTCCTGTTGGGCGTGGCTCTGCTCGCGAGCTACCTGCCGGCGCGCCGGGCGGCGAAGATCGACCCGCTCGTGGCGCTGCGGGTGGAGTGAGGCACGCCACACTTCCGCCCAGCCCGGCCACGACGCGGGCTGGTTTTCGACCAAACTTTCCTCGCCGCGGTTGACACGGCGATCTTCCATAATTGAGAAACCGTCACCTGCTTCATGAAGCCGACGGACTCCGATTCCGGACTGAATCTCCGCGTGCTGGTCGTGCGCGGCCAGCGTGTCGTGCTCGATGCCGACCTCGCCCACATCTATGGCGTCGCGACTTTTCGGTTGAATGAGGCGGTCAAACGAAACGCCGATCGTTTCCCTCCGGATTTCCGCTTTCAACTCACCCGCGAGGAGGCCGCCGGCTTGATATCGCAAATTGCGAGATCAAGTTCGAATCCCATTGATAATAAGCTGGTTGACTGCAACTCATCGCATCTTGCGAGGAGCCCATCCGGCCGTCATGGCGGCCGGCGCAGCCTCCCGTGGGCCTTCATCGAACACGGCGCGCTCATGGCCGCCACGGTGCTCAACAGTCCGCGCGCGGTGCAGATGAGCCTGTTCGTCGTTCGCGCCTTCGTCCGCATGCGCGAGGAGCTCGCCACGGGCGCGGTGATCCTCCGGCGGCTGGCCGAAATCGAGCGGAAGCTGCTCGTGCACGACGTCGTGCTGCGCGACATCTACCGGAAACTGCGTCCGCTGTTGCGGCCGCCGGCCAAGCCACGACGCGGCGAGATCGGATTCCACACCGCCCTGCGCACGGCCTGACGTTGCGGGCACCGCGCCAATCGCCCGCCGCGCGGCCATCCGCGAGATCCGCGGGAGACCAGGGAGACTTACTCGAGGTGGAAAACCTCGGACAACTCCTGCGACACCGGACTGTTGTCGGGATTGCTCGGCATCACGTCGCGCATGTGCTTCCACCAGCGCCGGCACACCTCGGTCCGGGCGATGGCGTTCCAGCGCCCCTCGCTCTCGATCTCCACGTAGCCGAAGAGCTGGCGCGTGGCGGGATCGAGGAAGATCGAGTAGTTGTGGGCGCCGTGCGCCTTGAGGGTCGCGGCGAGGTCGGCCCAGATGGGCTGGTGGCGGCGGGCGTATTCCTTTTCCTGCCCCGCGTGGAC
>Ga0335081_10021258_pt1 | contig 10507 bp, 14 predicted proteins | sample Lox_Sample_35_FD_206713 | JGI IMG/M metagenome (GOLD analysis project Ga0335081, IMG submission 206713) | Soil microbial communities from Loxahatchee National Wildlife Refuge, Florida, United States - Lox_Sample_3.5 | ecosystem: Environmental > Terrestrial > Soil > Wetlands | place: USA...
GATTCGGTTCGCAATTCTGCGGGGACCGATGATGTTCGGGTGGGGGGATTTACTGGTTTGCGTTTGCCATTTGTGGAAGGAGTGTGTCGGGGGTTCTTTTCTTGCCGTGCTGCGGGCTGTTCTGTAGTCGGGTTTGCGTTCCCCGGGGATACAGACATGGAGCGTCTCCTGCCGTCTTCAAACAATTAAGCGTTGTCGAACAGTCGCCTGCGGAAAGCGAGGGTTGGAAGATTGAGAAATATAGCCGATCAAGTTCTCGTCGTCTTGCCTCCAACCTCCCTTCAGTAAATATAGGCTGGCTTGGCGTCCCGTGTCAGAGTGGTGGGTCGAGTTTGTGAGGCGAAGGAATTCCGGTATTTGACAAAGGGTTCGCGAACCTTAGCACGAACGGCAAATAATAATGCACCCCAGCAAGGCTTAGCGAAGTGAACAGCGGCGACGGTCGGCGGCTCCCTTCCCCGGATCCAGTGCACCGCAACGCCGTGGACGATTGCAAGGATTGAGAGGTGGGAATTTGCCGGATGATGAGGGAGGTAGCCGGGGGGGGTAGAGAGTGTGGTGGTGATGCCAAATTATGATCCCCCAGGCCGAGAGCTGGCAGCGCTGGCTTTCTCGCTGATTTTTATTGGAAGGTCTGTTGTTTGTGTGTGCGTGTCTGTACGGAAGGGGAGAGAAGGGTTCACGTCAGTCGAAATTCAAACGCAAGCATCTGATGTACGATGGATACAGATAATGTACTATCGACATTGAAACCTTGACCATCTCTATTTCCACCTATCACCATTTCCAGATCAGATATATTGGTGTTTGACCGTTTTTTTGAGATTAAAATCCCCAGAGAATCATGCGTCAGATCCAGCTTTGACTCTATTTTCCGCACTGTGACGGAGATGTCTCGGTGCACAAGTTAGTTCAACTCAAGAAATGAAAAAGAAAAGAATAGAATGACAATAAAGTTCATATCAGAAATTTGGGTATATTAGAAAACCACATGGTCTTTTCAGATAATCGAACCATAGAAGTGCTCATCAAAAGAGGAAAGAAAGGAAGTGAAACCAATGACAGAAAGGGGATCATACAAATTATTTCCAGCGAGCATGACTTCATCCTTTATGCACTGAGGCATCATTCTCGTTATCCAAGACGTTCCATTGCCTTGACAACTTCAGCAACAGACTCAAAGTCACGAATCCCACTATCAAGTAGTCTGCCGTGGTCTTCGGGTTCTGCCCATACCTGCATTCCTTCCCATCTCATCCCTTTCAATGCAGGGGATCGCACAGCATACATTCTGCTTCGGGCCCTGAAGGACAAGGATCCTCGGTTGGCTTGGTTTCCAAATACGACCGACCATGAGAAGAGCCGGCATATTCTTTCTTTTCGTGATAGACAGGAGATGATGGAACGAAATAAGGATAATTAGTGAGGGAGAGCTCGAATCGGATTTCGGGATGCGGGGAATTGGAATGCTCAGGAACACAATTGCGGAAGAACTCGGCGATTTCAACAAGGCCCTGGTCGATCGAGGAAGACAGATCCACCAATCGGTCGTTCAACACAGAACGAAGCAAATGAGGCTCATTTTTGACAAGATTCGAAGCATTGACCACGGCGGTCGATATGAATAGTTCTTGTGACCCGTGAATTGCGAGAAAATCTTGTCTTGCCGTCCAACTCCAAAGCTCGGAGACTATAATTATCCGCCGCCGTTACCTCTGATGTGGCGGTCGACGTCTGATATCCAAAAGTGATAATTTGGGCATATTGCTTCGAGAGCGATGTTTCTGTATTCTGTCATTCATGACCGGCATTCAGCCCTAACCCAGCGCTTTAAATTTCACCCTCAACAACCTCAGCGGAGACATCGGACACTGTCCAATACGTCACAGCGACGGTGGGCGTTATGGACGGACATAACGCAAAACAGGGGATTCCAATGGGCCATGTTTTGCTTTGATGCCAGCATATTGTGCAGACGGGTAAACGCAACACGAAATGAAAGTTCGTTAACGGCGTTGGAGAACGAATAACAATGTTTTATTGATCCAGGTCTGGTATCCTTTACTCTTGTTTCTTTATTTATCTGCCCCTAATCGACGATGAATACGTTATCCTTATACTGACGTAACCGATATGGTCTTTTTGATCCCATCTGGTTTGAATGGAGGTGTAATCTTCTCTCTGAGATCTCTTGTGCTCTTTCAAAAATCCTTCATCTTTTGATTTGGGAATACATGCTGACGTTACCTGCTGGAGTTAGGGGGTGGACCAAATGCCAGACACGCTCTCAATAAGTTAGCGCTCTTAGCGACTCCTTGTTCACACACCCCCGGGTTTTCCTTCCCGCGGGAGCCGAGCGGCACGTCAAAGTCTTGGAGTTCATTTCGCTGCCATGACGTTTGATTCTGTAGGTACATAGCGTAGTAGCGTTGTAATTCGGATCACAGACGTTCTTTTGCAAGACGGTTCGCTTGTTTTTGTGGTCTGATCCCATCCCATGCGTCACCCTTGTGATTTGCGTGTTGATCGCGCCCCCAAACACACAAATTTGCGGACACTCGGGTGACGATTGCTCGCGGACATGGCGGCAGAGTCTCACGAGTCCACTCGACCCCCGTCCCTCGTCTCCACTGCCTCAACCCTCGATCCGCCCCGTGAGCAAGACATGCATCCCAAACTCGAGGATACAGTGTCCACACAGCCCAGTGTGTCCGAAATGACAAATGCTGAAGTCACGGGCTCGGAACCAGAAGGCGACCATGACGAGCCTGATGAATGCGATTCACACGTCCATTCCGAGGAAGAGAATGATGGTATCGGCAGCCATTGAATGTTGCTGATATTGGATAGACTTTTTCGAGGGCGTTTCTTTGGATATTACGGTTCGCCTCGTCATGTTGAGAGTGATTGCCTGATCTCCGCAGGAAATTGATGCAACGCATTCGCGAATAAAGTCTACGCGGTCCTTGAACCTTGGCCGGTTCGAGAAACTCCAGGTTCTATCCCGCAACCCCTTGAAGAGGCGACTGATGGCAGGAACTTTGCTTACGGAACAATCAAATCACGCGGATAGACCGTGGCCTCCCTCATTCCCTCATCAAACTCGACCTTTACGACAATCTTATCCACGGCATTCAGAACCTCGATGACCTCGAGAACCTAACGTCCTTGGATTTGAGTTATAACAAGATCAAGCATATCAAGAATGTCAAGCATTTGAAGAAATTACGAGAAGTGTTTTTTGTGCAGAATGGAATTAGTCGGATCGAGCAATTAGATGGACTTGAGAATCTCGTCAGTTTAGAGCTTGGAGCGAATAGGATTCGAGTAATCTCCCCCCATCGTACGCTAGCCCTCTGACAGAGCAGGAAATCAAAGGACTAGAGACGTTAACGAAATTGGAAGAACTATGGCTCGGGAAGAATAAAATCACGCAAATCAAGGTGCCCTTCCAGCCGCAATCCTTAAGGGGATTCCTGTAATGGTGTAGGGCCTCGAGAATCTGACATCCCTCCGCCTCCTCGCCCTCACCGCAAACCGTCTCACCGAAATTCCCCCCACGGCATTATCCACCCTCACAAACCTCGAAGAACTCTACCTCTCCTACAACGACCTAACCACCATCCAAGGTCTTGACCATAACACGCGTCTCCGCACCCTCGACATCTCCAACAATCGCATCGCCCATCTCACCAACCTGCGTCATCTCGAGCAACTCGAGGAATTGTGGGCAAGCTCCAACCTCTTCGATAGCTTTCCGGAGATCGAACGGGAACTGGGTGGGATGGAGGGATTACATACGGTTTATTTTGAGCATAACCCTTTGCAGAGGAATGCAGGCGCCACGTATCGGAATAAGCTGAGGCTTACGTTGAAGGCGATTAAGCAGATCGATGCTACGTATCTCTGTGTGTTGGACAAGGGCTAATGGATAGGTATGTAACTGCCCAGTAGGATGGTGAAGATTTGGGGTGGATGCGGGATATTTCTTGGAGTATCTTTACATGGTATTCGGGGTTTGCTATACTTAGATCTGTGCTCTCAATGCATGTAAATCGATGTATGGACTTGTAAGTTGTGTCCTCTGCCGAAAACGTCGCAATGTCAGTTTCGCCTCATTCGATCTCACCGGTCCACTGAAGGTTTTTTGTTGGTCATCGTATTCCTGGAAGGCAATGGTGCCAGTGTCGCTTCGAAGACATTGTCATTTAAATACCGAAGTAATCGAGTCGCTACCAACTACGGCCAGACCTTCCGGAAGTCACCGAGTCCCGTTTGATCTCCGCAGTTAAGCTGGAAATGGCCTGCTGGTACCATCAATCGTGAGGTTATGTATGCCTGTCAGCTCCGAGTATGCGGAAGGTTCTGTCATTCGCGCAACGACAGTTGTACAATTCAGTTGAAGAGCAAAGGTTTGAAATACTCCCCTATTTGGGCTGTAAACATGAGTTTAGATTTGCGTGAGGAAGTACAACCACGTGCCATGGCCTCCAACTGAATTTCATTTGTTCCTCACAGGGCTGGGCAAGAAGGGCAACATAGAAATCCAGAATTTAACTAGAAGACGAGATACTCCCTGATTTCAGTGACGGGCTCTAAGAATGTTCGGTTAGCCATCCAGACAAGCTGATTAATGGATCGCAACCGTCAAGCCCTGGGTCACATTCAATCAACATTAGATGCCTATTTAATAAATAATATTTTTCTCCAAAACCTTGTTGCTCCAGTATCTATATAAATGAGCACTTAAATTCTACCAACTATTTATTAATTAACAAATCAAACTGAATATCATAAATTTCTCTTATATATTAAGAATAACTCTTTTTATTTTTTCAGTAGAGTTAATATTTATATAACTTTTTTATAATAACATCATTTATATATGTTTTATAAAATTAAAATTCAAAAGAAGTTGATGATTAGTTTAAACTTATATTTTCATATATATTACTAGAAAGTCTGTTCTTTATATAATTAAGTTTAAACTATTTTATTATATTTTTAAAGTAAGAAATATTTTAATTTTTAAAATCTTTTGTTTTATAGTAAAAAATAATTTTATTGTTAATTTTTCTTTTATTACAACTCTTTATATAAGATATAATAATTAATAAAAAGTATTGAGATAAGATCAATTTTATATATACATAAACTAAGATTAATATTTTAGTTTAAAACTTTATATTCGTTATTATTAATAAAAATAAATAGAACTATTTTTAACTTATAAATATTATTAACTTCAATATATCTAGATTTCAATATAAAATGTCTCTGATTAAAAAGATTAAGAGTGAAAAAAATCTCCCAAATAAGATTAACTCTTCATATTATAATAAAAATAAATTTTAAATCTAACCAATAGAAAAGTAAATATAATTCTGTGGTAAAAATAAGACTAATGCTGTCTTCTCAGTATAATGTATTTCTGGATACGAACTTGAAAATGAAGTCTCCAATTCTACAATTACTTTGCTGAAGGTTGTGCAATTGATGCTCAAAGTTTAGCTGTTGTGTAAAATCCTTCTCGTTCAATACTTTCCGCCGATCTTGTAAATAGATCCTGAGGTCGCGTCGAACCTCAAACCTTGAAGGACGACGATAACGTGGTTGTTCACAGCGCCGCGGAGGAAATGGCTGAAGGCTGGGCAACGGACAAAGTGTTGAAGGAAGCGTTTGTGAGCGGTCTTGCAGGTGGCACATTACATGAAATATCCGCTCTCACTGCAGTTGGGCTCGTTCTCCCCCCACCCCCACCTGGTTAGGACGCGTGCTGAGTAGCAGTCATCGTATGCTTTATGGGCGGCCCTACAGACTCGAACGCGAGCAACGGACGTCCGTGTCTATGGTCTTCCAGCGTTCCTGCTCGACTTCGCCATTAATTCACTGTCTCTACTCGTTGCCGCAACGATATACTCTTCACACCCAATTCTCCTCAACGTCCTTCTCATCGCGCCAGCCCTGTACCTCTACTTTCAACCCCCGACTCAACCCCCCAAGGAAAAACATTCATTGAAAGGGCAAAGGAAGAAGGACGACGCGGTAAAGAGTGATGCGTCGTCGTCCGGGTTTAATCCGTTTCTGACGGCGTATCGAGGGGGGATGATGGCGATTACCTGTATTGCGATCCTTGCCGTTGATTTCAAGGTTTTCCCACGGCGCTTCGCGAAAACGGAGACTTGGGGCACTTCACTCGTACCTCTTCGCTTTATGAGTTATGGAGCGGTGGGCTGATGGTAGATGGATTTGGGGGTTGGTTCTGTTGTGTTTTCCATGGGCATCGTGGCATCTCGTCAACCGAGGATATCGCCTGCTCAACAGCTCGTACAAGCATTTCGATCCAGTGCCATTGTCCTTGCAATTGGATTGGGGCGTATGATCACAACGAAAAGTCTCGAATACCAAGTACCCGACCCGCTTATCCTATAAAGGGTAATTAATAGGAACATGTTACGGAGTATGGGGTTCATTGGAATTTCTTTGTGACGTTGGGTTTGCTCCCGCCGTGTGTCACACTGGTACGTCTGTTGAGGTGGAAGAAGTTGCCCTTTTCGGTGTATGCGGGCGTTATTATGATTGTTTATCAATGGTCGTTGAGCCGGATTGAGTTTGGCGGGTATCCGACGCTTAAGCATTATATTATTTTGAAAAAGCGCGATGGGTTATTCAGTGCTAATAGAGAGGGAATATTTTCTTTCTTGGGTATCTCCCTTGTTTGCGGGAGACAGGTCTGATGTAAGGCTATTTATCGATATTCTTGGTGGGTCTGGATATTGGAGGAATTATATTACCCACCAAGTCGGTCCAAACGTCGTCCACCAAGGCACCTGTAAAGACGGGAAGTCCAAAGATAACGCCGAGGAAGCCATCGTCACCAGCGCAAAATAACCGCAAATTCGTCGCAATAGCGTTAGCGATCGTTTCGCTTGTGTGTATCACAGCATTCCGATTGATCTTGGGCTACTTTCAAGTCAGCCGTCGATTCGTATGTCCCTGTCCGTGCACATCTAACAATACAGGCAAATCTTCCATATGTTCTCTGGGTCGTGGCTCACAATGCTTCATTCCTACTAGGTTATCTTCTCGTGCAAATCCTGTTCTTCCCCAATCCTCATACACCGTATGAGGATGCCGTTCCATGGACGCTGGATGCAATCAATCGCAATGGACTTGCCGTGTTTTTACTCGTATTGCCTCGGCAAGCGAGCGCTGATGTTAGGCTAATTTACTGACTGGTGCCATTAACGTGGGTATGAAGAGTGGTACCATTGATGCGCCGACATTTTTGGCTATGGCAATCTTGGGTTTGTATACCTTTTTGGTTAATTTAGTTGCCGGAGGGATTAAGTATAAAGGATGGAAGTTGAAGTTATAATGACTGGAGGGCATTGGGGCTGTGACGAAGTAATTTATTTCGACGGGGGAATTTAAAATGACGGAAGAGAGGAGAGGAGGGTTTCGCAGGCGAGATTGATTTTGAAATTCTCTATTGACAGAATATATCAACAAATTACGGTCACACATGCTTGTACTCACGCAGTCCAGACTTTCTTGATCCCCTCCACGAGTCCTGAGCACAGTTAACGCAAATTGCCACGGAAAGAGGTTTGTGGACATACCAACTTCATTGACCTGGAATTCATATATCCCAATCAAGACGATCCCCGTGGCGAGTCTCAATCCCCACATAAAGAAAGTATTAGTCTTAGGATAGGCTCGTTTAGGAATATAATCCGTGATCATCGCGTCAAATCCAATGTGGGAATGGATGATAATGGTGGAGCCAAGGAGAGCGTCCAAGATGGGGCTGCTGGACCCCGTGACAAAGGGCGTGACGACCAGGGGGATCAATGCGACCGAGAGGGCGCGTTCAAAGGTCCAGTGGTACGAGCCGTGGGCCTTGGAGGGGGGAAGGATGGGGACGGGGTCATTCACGGTTCCTTGGATGACCTCTGTAGCAACGTTAGAGAAAATGGACGAGAAGTTTGGGATGACGGGGGAGGTACGTGGACCGGCAGGGAGGAGGTTTGCAGCGGGGGTCTGACGGAAGAGGAGTGGTCGAGCTGAGAAGTTGTTAATTCAAGATTGAGAGAGGAGATTACGTACCTATTGAGAAACGACGTGAGAGAAATGGAGCGAGGGGTGTCTGCTTTGGGAGGAAGGAGGGACGCAGCATGAGGCGCAGAGACGATGCCATGATGGATTGGTCAGGATGCAGATGCGTCCTCCAGCACTGGCTTCTCGAGAGACCCTCAGTCGGTGGAGATGGGGATGGGAGTCCAAACCGTTGGTTCCGCGGTGGGAGGCAACCTCTCGGAGCGATGCTGCGGTTTCGGGTGCGAACGGTTCCCGGCCGCTGTGATTGGCGAACGTCGTTCCTCAACAACGCTGCGGTCGGAATTGCAACAAGCTGATCAAGGACCGCCGTCAGCGATTTTTTCAAGGTTGAGTGAACGACATCACTCTCACTCGTCTGCTCGTCATCTGCCATCCGCCGCATCTCCATCGCCATCCCCCTCCGACAGCGCGTCCCTCGGACAGCTCACACAGAGACGATCCTTTCTGTTGTGGACAGCGTCCCTGCAGCATCCAATTGTCTCTGCACTGCTGCGCTCTCTCTCTCGCGGAACGTCAACGAGTCCAGTTATGTCCGCCTCAAGACTCCTCATTCCATCTGCTCTGACGCGGAAAGCCGTCTCTTCCGTCCTGCGTCCCCGCTCCACTTCACTCACTCCCCTCGTCACACGTGCACTTGCAACCCCGGCAAACTCCCTCATTCGACCAACACAGACAACAACCCTGTCAAACGGTCTCTCGGTAGCAACAGAATACTCTCCCTTCCTGCAGACGGCCACCGTCGGAATCTGGATCGATGCCGGATCCCGTGCGGAGACAGATGCCACCTCCGGCACAGCCCATTTTCTCGAACATCTCGCCTTCAAGGTACAATAGTCAGCCTCAGCCCCCCAGTCACATCGGAACTGACATCGTAGGGAACGACCTCCCGCACTCAAACGCAGCTAGAACTTGAAATCGAAAACATGGGAGCCCATCTCAACGCCTACACCGCCCGCGAACAGACCGTCTACTATGCCCGCTGTTTTAAAGAAGACGCCCCCTCCTGCGTCGAAATCATCTCCGACATCCTCCAAAACTCCAAATTCGAAGAACCCGCCATCGAAAGAGAACGAGAAGTCATCCTCCGAGAACAAGAAGAAGTAGACAAACAATACGAAGAAGTGGTTTTCGACCATTTGCATGCCACTGCTTTCCCAGGGCAGCCCCTAGGGCGTACGATCCTCGGCCCAAAGGAGAATATTATGACTATCAACCGTGGGAATTTGGTAGAATACGTCAATAAGAATTATCGGGCGGACAGGATGGTGTTGGTTAGTGCCGGCGGTGTACCACACGAAGATTTGGTGAAACTCGCCGAGAAGCATTTTGGCAAGATTCCGCCATCCGCCACGTTGCATGAACTTGGCGCGAGTGACAAGGCGAAACCCAAATTTGTTGGGTCGGAAGTTAGGCTTCGAGATGATACAATGCAGCATGCTCATATTGCGCTTGCTGTTGAGGGAGTTGGACACAGACACCCTGATTACTGGACAATGCTAGTCATGCAGGCTATCGTCGGTAACTGGGATCGTGCATTGGGAAGTGCGCCTCACCTTGGCAGTCGTCTGTCTTCCATCGTTGCAAAGAATGGATTGGCCAATTCCTTCATGAGTTTCTCTACTTCCTACTCTGATACCGGTCTATGGGGAATCTATTTCGTCACCGAAAACAGAGTCCAAATAGACGATCTCGTTCATTTCACTCTTAGAGTACATCATCGCATGACATCCTTGTTGATAGTAGGAATGGGCTCGTTTGTCGCTCTCGGTGACGGAAGCGGAGGTCGAACGCGCAAAAGCTCAACTCCGTGCTTCTCTCCTGTTATCGCTTGACTCGACGACCCCTGTTGCCGAGGACATTGGACGCCAACTCGTCACGACGGGGCGTCGCATGTCTCCCGAGGAAATCGAGCGAGTCGTCGGCGGTGTCACGGTCGCTGATATCCGTCGTGTCGCAGGCGAGAAAATATGGGATCAAGATTTGGCCATTTCTGCTCGTACAACCCTCTGTGTATTGACGCTAACACTTCTAGTCGGTCCGATTGAAGGATTGTTGGATTACCAGCGAATCAGATCTGACATGAAGATAAAGGCCTGGTAGAAGAGAGACCCCGCCATCGAGTCGCATTTTGATATGTACTGTATGTAAGAAAATTAGAATCCAATGCCTATCTCCGTACAAACTTGGCTCCGGTCATGACAATGGCATGGTTGCCGACGATATACTTGCGCTTCTTGTGGCTCACTTTTCTTTGGTGACTCACGTTTGCCTTAGATGCATTGGTCCACTCACCAGTCAATCGGTGCCTGATACGCCTGGGGGTTGCACAGTTGGTCCTCTTTGCCACTGCAGTTGGGAAATAAAGCGTCGGTTCCTTTCAACATTC
>Ga0335081_10021260_pt1 | contig 10506 bp, 9 predicted proteins | sample Lox_Sample_35_FD_206713 | JGI IMG/M metagenome (GOLD analysis project Ga0335081, IMG submission 206713) | Soil microbial communities from Loxahatchee National Wildlife Refuge, Florida, United States - Lox_Sample_3.5 | ecosystem: Environmental > Terrestrial > Soil > Wetlands | place: USA: Florida...
GGGTTGGGTAGTTAGATGCGGGACGTTACCCTCCCGTCATCCCTTCCCTGGGTAAATTGTAAGGCAGTGATCAGTTTCGGAGGTTACACGAAAGTCCAAGCGCTACGTAACCGACTTGACAACCCCAGCAGCAAGCACCAGGCATCTTCCGCTATCAGCGAATGAACCAGCCCTCTCGCGCCCGCTGTCATCCCGAGGGAACGAACCGATTCGCTGGCGAATTGGAGAGTGAGTCGAGGGACCTTTTGTTTCATCGAACCAAGAGCAAGCTTGCTCGGTTCTCAATCCTCTTCGCCCACTCTGCGGAAAAGGCCGGGATTCCACGCTCGCGGTTGGGCAATCGCCGCAATCCTCACCTCGTGAATTCCGCCATCTTCGCCCTCACCTCTCCTACGAACGCCTCATCCTTCAGAGATTGCAGGTTAATTTCGACGTTGGCCAGCGCCCCCGCGATCGCCGCCTCGGCCAGCGCAATCCCCGTCGTCAGGTCCGATGACATATTCGGATTCGTGATCGGGCCCAGCTTCTCCGCGATCGCCGCAACTTCCCGCGCCCGCTCCGCCACGCCCAAAGGCACTGCCGTCGCCCCCCGCAGGGCCGCGTTGATCAGACCCTCGCCGTCCGCCGACTCCTTCGCCTGCTTGTAAGCCTTCATCACCGCGTTGTAGGACTCCGCATCGGCGTCAATCGCCGCCTTCAGTTCCTCACGCAGCTGCGACAGCCGGGCAATCGCCTCGCTCAACTCCCGCTCGTACTGAACATAAGCCTTCTTACCCCTCGACATCGACGCCACCATCGTCGCCAGCCCCGCAGCCATGGCTCCGCTTGCGGCCGCCGCACTCCCGCCCCCCGGAGTCGCCGTGGGTGCCGCTAACTGCTCCACGAACGGCTCAACCCCCGCCCGCAGCCCGCCCACCGCCATCTTGCCGCCCATAACCGCCGCCAGCCGATTCTCCAAAATCAGCGACGAATCGAAATTTTCCACCTGCAGGAACCACTCCGCCGCCTGCTCCAACGCCTTCTTCGGGATCAGCCCCACGATCTCGCTGCTCACCGGCATCACTCCATACCGTGCCGCCTCGCGCTTCACATACTCGAACACGCGGTGGATGGGCGTCTGCTCGAAGTCGGTCAGGTTCATCGAAACCTGCGCCAGCCCGCGCACCAGGAAACCTGCTCCCTTCACATAGCGCAGCCCGCCGCTCGAAAACCGCACCGCCTTCGCGATCTTTTTCGCGATATCGACCTCGGCCGTATTCAGGAAAACGTTGTAGGCGATGAGCGCTTTCCGCGCTCCTACCACGGTGGCGCCCGCCGTAGGATGCACCCGCGGATCGCCGAAGTCTGGCTTCCGGGCCGGATTGGTCGCGATGTCTGCGCGTATACCCTCAAATTGTCCGCGCCGGATGTTTTCCAGATTCTGCCGCTCCGGGGACGTGGCCGCCGCCTCATACAAATAAACCGGAATCTGGTGCCGCTTCCAGATCTCCGCCCCCACATGCCGCGCCATGGCCACACAGTCTTCAATCGTGACGCCTTCGATCGGGATGAACGGCACCACGTCGGCGGCACCCATTCGCGGGTGCGCTCCCTGGTGCTTGGTCAGGTCAATGAGCTCAGAAGCTTTTCCCACTCCGCGAATCGCCGCTTCCTGTATGGGCTCGCGTTCGCCCACCAGCGTGATCACGCAACGGTTGTGATCGGCGTCCATTTCGCGGTCAAGAAGGTAAACGCCATCGATTTTCATCGCCTCGACGATGGCATCCACCTTCGCCTTGTCGCGGCCTTCCGAAAAGTTCGGCACACACTCTACGAGCGTTGACATAACGAGGAAGCATATAGGTCAGACAGGATTGCCCGCAACTTGACCGCGACAGACGTGAACGGAATTTCCTTTGTGTTCCTTCGTGTCCTTCGTGGTTAGAGCTCGCAAACTGGGTTTGCTATCCTTTCCCGCATGCCACGCGCTTTCCTCATCGACACCGACACTGCCTCCGACGACGCCGTCGCCCTCATCATGGCTCTGCGCGCGCCCGAGGTCCGCGTCGTCGCCATCACTACGGTCGCGGGCAACGTCGATGTCCAGCAAGCCACTCGCAACGCTCTTTACACCGTCGAGCTCTGCGGCGCGGACGTCCCTGTCTACACTGGCGCCGAAAAGCCTCTGCTCCGCACTTATCAGAACGCCACCTGGTTCCATGGCCGCGACGGCCTCGGCGATCACGGTTACCCGCCGCCGCGTCGGTCTCCGGGAAGGCTCCACGCCGTCGACGCCATCATCGAAGCTGTCGAAGCCAACCCCGGCCTCGTGATCGTGACTTTGGCTCCACTCACCAACCTCGCGCAGGCGCTTGCGAAGAAGCCATCTATCGCCTCGAAGGTGAGCCGCTGCGTGGTCATGGGCGGCGCGCCTTGCTGTGAGGGCAACGTCACTCCCGCCGCCGAATACAACATCTGGGTCGATCCCGAGGCTGCCCGCATCGTCATGCTCAGTGGCCTTCCCGTGGAACTCGTGGGATGGCATCTCTCACGTGGCGAAGCGGTCCTGCGCGAAGACGACATCGCGCAGGTTGAGAATTTCGGCAACAAGCATGCCCACTTCGCCATCGAGTGCAACAGTCATGCGCGTAAGGCTTACAAAGTCCAGACCGGCGAAGATGGCATCTCGCTGCCCGACCCTATCTCCATGGCCATCGCCCTCGATCCCACGGTGGGAACCGACTGGAGCGACCACTACGTCGACATCGAAACCCAAAGCGACCTTACCCGCGGCATGACCGTCGTCGATCGTCTCAACCTAGCTGACGATGACCGCAATCAACCCGTCTGGGCGCCTGTCCTGCGCACCAATCACAAAGCCAAAATTTGTTGGAAGCTCGATGTGAGGCGCTGGAAGCAGGCGCTCTTCGCGGCCCTGAAGTAAGACCTGAGCATCCTGCTCGATGCCGGGTTACAATATCCCGCCGTGGGCGCGTCCTTTGGCCGCGTCCTCAACTTCTTCGCCTAGGACACCTATGCCCAAATACGTGATTGAACGCGAACTGCCCGGCGCCGGCCAGTTGACTGCCGACGAACTGCAAGGGGTCTCCCAGAAGTCCTGCAGCGTGCTGCGGAACCTCGGACCCGAAATTCAGTGGGTCCACAGCTACGTAACCGACGACAAGATTTACTGCATCTACATCGCTCCCAACGAAGCACTGATTCGCGAACACGCCACCCAGGGCGGATTTCCCGCGAACCGCATTTCCGAGATCAGGGAGATGATCGATCCGACGACATCCGAGAGCCGCAGCGGCAGGAAGTCTTCGGCCGCGTAGTCTCGCAGTTTCGGCTACTTCTTGAACCAGCCGAACCCCAGTCGCACCTGTACCGTGTTGATGCCCGGGTTCGGCGTGGTCAGGCCCGCGTTCGAGATGTGCATATAGCGCACCTCAAGGCTCAGGTTTCGCTTCGCGCCCAGGATGTGCGTCCCGAGCGCGGCGCCGGACGTGAAGTTCACTGACCCCGTGCCCGTCGGCACGTCTTTCGTCGTGAACAATGTCCCCCCGCCCAGTTCCAGATAGGGCACGAGTTTGCCGCGTTGGACGAAGTCCCACTTCAGGCCCAGCGGATTGATGCCCACTCCATAGGCAGTGTTCGCCGGCTGCGAAACCAGAAATACCGGCACCGCGTCCACCGCATACTCAAAGCGGCCTTTCAGAAATCCGGGACCATGCGCACCTGTCAGCACCCACCCATACCGCGCCCCCAGACTCCACACGCCCGTGTTCCCCCGGCCGCCGCTCACCGAATGTCCGCTCGCCGACCAGAGTTGAAACTCATGCCCGCCTGCCTCCGGCGCCTGCGCAAAAGATAACGAGCCAGACAACAGCAACACCGCCAGTAGTCCCCTCAATCTCATCTCTTCGTTTTTTCTCTTCCTAGGAAATAGCGCGCTTGCTCACGCGCGAGACTGCAAAGGATACAGGCAATTCAACGAAGACGCAGCACGGCCCGGCTCACAGCTCCAGCCCTCCATCCACGGCCATGATTTGCCCGGTGATGAAATGCGGTGCCGTCGCAAAAAACATCACCGCCGCCGCAATCTCCTCCGCTGTCCCGTTCCGCCGCATCGGCGTCTGCTTGGCCATGCGCCTCATGAAGGGCGCCGCCGCCTTCTCTCCCAGATCGATCATTCCCGGCGCCACGCAGTTGACCGCAATTTCCGGCGCCAGCGCCTTGGCCATCACCTTGGTCAGCATGTGGAGGGCCGCTTTCGACGAACAGTAGTGCGCGTGCGTCACCCAGGGCTGCAATCCGCCCAGCGATCCCATGTTGACGATCTTCCCGCGCCGCTCGCGCAGGTGCTTCAGCGCCTCTCGCGTGACCAGAAACGGCCCGCGCGTATTCGAGGCAAAAATCGCGTCCCACTGTTTCACCGTAATCTTCTCGAACTCAACCGTCTCGTAGTTCGCCGCATTGTTTACCAGGATATCGATCCCGCCCAGTTCCCGCACCGCCTCTTTAATCGTCGCCTTGACGCTCTTTTCTTCGGTGACATCGCAGCGCAGTGCCACCGCGCGCACTCCGAAGCTGCTGATATCGATCACGGCATGCTGAGCTTCTTTCGCCGAAGTCAGAAACGTGATCGCAACGTCGGCACCCGCCCGAGCCATTGCCAGAGCCGCACTCAGGCCCAGCCGGCGCGCCGCTCCGGTAATCAATGCGGTTTTCCCGCGCAAGGGCGTTCGCTCGTCGCTCGACATGGTCTGGATTGTACCTTGGCCTTCCAACGTGGGGTCAAAGCGCCATCGAAGCTCTCCCGCGGACCTGTGCCCTAAGCGCTCCCTCTGCCCTCCCGGACGGTCGGTTTTTTCCGCCGGTCTGCCCGTTTTCCGGTGTGGAAAAACTGGTCAAATTTCGCTAAACTGCACCCGCTATGACCCTCCGCGAAGTCATCGTTTATTCGCGAAAAGGTTGCCATCTCTGCGAGATCGTCAAGGAGAGCCTGCTCAAATTGCAGCGTCAGGGCAGCTACACCTGGCGCGAAGTGGACGTCGACTCCGACGAAAGCCTCCGCCGCCGGTTCACCGACGAAGTTCCCGTCGTTTTCATCGACGGCCGCAAGGCATTCAAGTACCGCATGGACGAACGGGAGTTCCTGCGCAAGGTTGCAAGCTAGGATCTCCAGCAACTCCGCGATGGGCTGCGGCGCGCGCGCCTTATTCGCCAAACTTCAATCGGATTCCCGCCCTCGCCAGGATCGGCGCCCCCAGAGTTGTGACCGGCGTCTTCCCTGCCTCAAATTGCTGGTTCAAAACATTCTGGACCGCCAGGAACGCCTCCGCATGCCTGCCTATTGAACGCGAAGCCCATGCATCAAGGTTGAAATACGGCGCTAGCGCGTACAGATTCAAATCGTCATCGAATTGCCGGCCTATAGCGCGCCCCTGCAACGCGAAGCTCCATGACGAACGCGAATACGCCGCGCGCAGCGAGAGTTGATGCCGCGCCTGCTGCGGCAGGTCCAGCCCAACCATTGCCGGATTCGCCTGGAACTCCAGGACCGTCGAGTCCGCATACTGATAGCCCGCCGCCGCGCTCCAGTGCCCGCTTAATCGCAATTCGGCCTCCAGAGCCACGCCGCGCGAACGTATGCGCCCCAGGTTTTCGCGCTGCCGCGTGATCAGCGCGGGCGTCGTGCTCAGCGTCACATTCGCCACTGGACGAGCTACGTCATTCCAGAAGAAGTTTCCCGAGACAGCCAGCCGATCGCGCCAGGCAACATATCTTGCTCCACCCTCGCCGCCCGTCAGTCGCTCTGCCCGCAGATAAGGATTCGCCAGCGTCATGGCATTGCCCACACGAAAGTCGCGATAAAGTTCGTGCAGCGTGGGCGCCCGAAACGACCGGCATCCCGACGCACTCAACGACAGGTTCTGGGTCAGCTTGTACACCGCGCCCAGCCTGGGATCGAAGGCCGACTCATTCCGATCCGGATACGGTATCGCGGTCGTGACATCGGTGGCAAAAGGTGTCTGGACCTTCCGCGCATCTACGTTTTGCCAATAATCAAATCGTCCCGCTGCTGTCACCACCATTCGCGCGCCCAGGCGAATCGAATCCTGCAGAAAGAATCCAACCGTCTGGTCCCGGCCCCCTGCGTCGGCCCAGGCCGTCGCCGCGCCATTCGCGTACTTGAGCTCGTCGTTGTGCCCGCGGATATCTCGCGCTTCCACGCCGCCGACCAGCGTGTGCCGTTGCCCCAATGCTCGCGTCCACTGCACGCTGGCACCAAGCTGCTGCGCCGGAATGACCTGTGTCCGGCTCAGAGATTCAGAATCGCGATCCAGCGCCACCGCGCTATAACTCTGATGCAGCCACTGCGAGCCTCCGTAGAGCCGCAACCGAAACGCCCCCCAACTCGTGTAGCTCTCGCTTCCCACGGCCAGTTGTGTGACGTGCGTGCTGTTCGTCTGCAGGAGCGTGCCGTTCTGCCGGTCCTCGTCGAACATCTCACCTTCGACAAACGCTCGTCCCCCGTTTTTAAGGCGGTAGGCCAGGTTCAGCGCGCCGTTCTGGTGTTCGGAGTTCGCCGACGTGTCCACCGTCCCTCTCTGATCGCTCGGCACCAGGATGTACCCATCCGTATGCAGCACATCCCCCGTAAACGTGGCTCCCCACGGCCCTCTTTGCACGTTGGCCATCATGCTTCCATCTGCTGTCGTTCGATTTCCATACGATGTCTCGATCGTGACCAGCGAACTCGCCGGCTGCCGCGGAAATATCTGGATCACACCGCCCAACGCGTCACTGCCGTATAGGTCCGACGATCCTCCCTGCAGCACTTCCACCCGCTCCGTCGCCAGCGTCGGAACGCGGCTCCAGACGATGTTTCCCGCGAACGGATCATTCAGCGGAATCCCATCCACTAGCACCAGCGCCCGGCTCACACCGGTTCCGCCCAGGCCGCGCAGAGCTACACCCTGGGAGCCGGGATTGGCCGTCAGGCTGTCCGTGCGCCGGAACAATGTGAAGCCGGGAACCTGTGCCAGAGCGTCGTCGATGGCGATCGCCGCGCTTGTGTCGAGTTCGCGCCGGGAAATCACGTCGACACTCGCCGGCGTGTCCTCGAGCTCCATGCCCGTGCGTGATGCCGTCACCGTAATCTGTGAATTCACACCACCGGCCTGCAGCACAATTTCGATCTGCCCGGTCTCCAGATCACGGCGAGAAACTTCGACCTCCGCTGCCGCAAATCCTTCCGCAAGCACGCGCACAGCGGCAGTCTGTCCCGCCGCAATCTCGATCGCGAAGGCCCCATCGTCGCCGCTCACGGCAACCCGCCGTCCATTCATCCAGACTTCGGCCTTCGACACCACCGCCCCGGCGGTATCGCGCAATACGCCATGCAAGCGTTTTGGCGCGTCCGCGCCCGCGGCCGCAATTGCCAGCCCCAGCACGCCGGCCAGGCAAACCCATGCCTTCATTTTTGTCCTCAAAGAGATTTCTCGCGGGGAGGATAGAGTTGGGCTAGTATCGCGGGCGCACGGCCGGCCATGCTGTGACCCGCGTCACCGGGGTCAGTGATAGCCCCGCCCGCCGCTTGTGTGCCAAGCCGTTTCCGCTAAAATCAGTCCGCATGCTCCGGACCCGACTCTACGCCGACCCGCACGGCCAATTTCTTCACAACGTGATTCTCGACAGTTGCCGCCGTTTTCCCCAGAAGACCGCCATCGTCGATCCTTCCGCCAACCGCCGCCTCACCTACGCGGAATACGGTGAGATCGTCGAAGCTCTCGCCCGCGGCTTCGTGGCCGCCGGCGTGAAGCCCGGCGAAGTGGTCGCAATCTTTCTCGCCAACTCGTGGGAGTTCTGCGCGGCCTATCACGCGGCCACTCTCGCGGGCGCGATTCCCACGCTGCTGAACCCCACATACCGCGAGCGCGAAGTCCGCTATCAACTCGAGAACTCCGGCGCCGTTTTTCTCATCAGCGACGCGCCGTTTATGAAGGAAATCGATCTGGCAGGATTGCCCGATCTGCGCTGCGTTTACAGCACCCGCCAGCCGGTTGCCGGCGCCGCCAGCTTCGACGATCTCTGGCGCCCCTCCGTCGCGAAGCTCTCCTCGCCCGCCGCACCGCCCGATGAAACTCTGGCCGCTCTTCCCTATTCCAGCGGCACCACCGGCCTCCCCAAGGGCGTGATGCTTTCGCATTACAATCTGGTCTCGAACGTCTATCAGACCATCGGGCCCAATGCCGCATTCATCACCCACGACGATGTCCTGCTCTGCTTTCTGCCGCTCTACCACATCTACGGCCTCAACGTCGGGTTGAATCCGATCCTGACACTTGGCGCGACTCTCGTTCTCATGCCGCGCTTCAACGTTCCCCAACTGCTCGGACTTCTGGTGCAGGAAAATGTCTCGGTCATGCCGGTCGTACCGCCCGCGCTCAATGCGCTCAACCAGGCCGCCGAAGCCGGACACTTCCCGAAATCGCATCGCCTGCACTGGGTCAAGTCAGGCGCCGCTCCGCTTGCGCCCGAACTCGCTCGCCGCTTTACGTCGCTCACCGGCGTTCTTGTCTGCCAGGGCTATGGCATGACCGAGGCCTCCCCCGTCACTCATATCGGCTATCTCGATCCCAAGCTCTATCGCCCGGAAACCATCGGCCAGCCGCTCTGCCAGACCGAGTGCCGTGTCGTCGATGATCTCGGAGCCGACGCCCCCACCGGCTGCCCCGGCGAGCTCGTCATGCGCGGCCCGCAATTCATGCTCGGCTATTGGAAAGAGCCCGGCGCAACCGCCGCCGTACTGCGCGATGGCTGGTACTGGTCAGGGGACATCGTCAGCCGTGACGAGCAGGATTTTTACTCCGTCCTCGACCGCCGCAAAGAGATGATCAAGTACAAGGGGTTCCCTGTTGCGCCCGCCGAAGTCGAAGCCGTCCTGCTCGAACATCCCGCCGTACGCGATTGTGGAGTCATTGCCCGGCTGAACGCGGAAGCCGGGGAGATCCCCTGCGCCTTCGTCGTGCTTCGTGAAGGAGTCGCCGGGTCGGGAAAACTGCAAGAGGAAATCTGTGGCTTCGTCGCCGACCGCCTTACCCACTACAAGCAGCCTCGCGAAGTCCATTTTGTCGACGCGGTCCCGCGCACGCCGTCCGGCAAAATTCTGCGGAGGGAATTGAGAAAGGCGCTCACCTGAGGGACCGTTTCTTCTCTTAACTTAACTTTGAAACCTTGAGACTTTGCAAGTGTGCGTCTGCACCCTGCGATAACCGTTGTCGATCGGCACAGGAGGGATCGGGACATAACGGCATCCCGTAGGGATGCACACTAATAGCCCACCGCTTTAGCGTTGGGTACGCGGGGAAAACGCGATCCAGTCCCGGAGGAACGGCTGACCGGAACCACCATCCTTTATTTGCTTGTCATTCCGAGCCGCCCGCAACCGCGCATGCGCGGCAAGGGCGTGCGAGGAATCTGCATTTCCCCTTGTTAGTTTTGTAATTGTCATCCCGAGCGGAATGCGAAGTTCGCAACGCGAACTTCGCGTGCAGTCGAGGGATCTGTATTCGGAAACTGCAGATTCGCGTTACTCGGAATGACAATCTCAGAGAATCGTTCTGACCGAAACTCTGAAACATTGAAACCTGCTTTGTTTCACTCCCCCGTCAAAAACTTATACTGCGCCGCCGTCAGCGGCACCACGCTCAATCTTCCCTGCCGCACCAGCGGCGAATCGGCAAAGAGCCTCTGCGCTTTCACCTCCGCCAGCGTGACCGGAGCCACCGCTTTGCCTACGTGAATCTTCACCAGGGGCGTCTTCGGATCGCTCGCGTCCACGCTCACCACGCTCGCTGTTCCAACCGCACTCTTTTCATCCCCCGTGTGATAGATCACCAGCCCCTCACCCGGTTTCATCCCGCGCAGGTTCTTCAGCGCGACCGGGTTGGTGACACCATCCCAGATCGTCGTCTTCTCGCGTTGTAAGTCCGCGAACGAATAAACCGTAGGCTCAGTCTTGAGGAGATAGTCCATGGTTTTAGTCTCACAAATCTGTTGGATCAGAAACCAGAACAAACAATGACGTCCCGGGTCGACGGCTCACTGCGGCTTCTTATCCGCATCCGGCGGATCCTTCTTCTCCGCATCTGGCGGTTTTGCCTCGTCCTTCGGCGCATTGTTCTGGTCCCCGTAGATGGAATACTGGTCGGTCGGACGCTTCAGCCGGATGGAGATATCGGTGGTCGGCTTGTCGATGTCGTAGTCCTCGCCGAAGGTCTGAAACCCGTGCGCCAGCACCTGCACGCGCAGCTTGCCATACGGCACACCGTCGAAGCTCGCCTTGCCATCCCCGTCGGTCTTGAGTTCGAAGCCGCCTCGTGACTGCGTTCCATTCTTGTTCACCGGGTGCAAGACGACACTGGCGTTGCGTACCGCCTTGCCGCTGTTGTCTCGCACCACCAGAAAGCTCAGACTCGACGACGGCTCCTCCGGTTGGCGGTTGTTCTGCCCCAG
>Ga0335081_10021261_pt1 | contig 10506 bp, 11 predicted proteins | sample Lox_Sample_35_FD_206713 | JGI IMG/M metagenome (GOLD analysis project Ga0335081, IMG submission 206713) | Soil microbial communities from Loxahatchee National Wildlife Refuge, Florida, United States - Lox_Sample_3.5 | ecosystem: Environmental > Terrestrial > Soil > Wetlands | place: USA...
GGTCCCATCGGCCCGGCCATCCCCGTTGGACATGGTGCCGAGTCAGCCTCGCCGCTGCGACGTCCGACCGTGGTCAGGACGGCTGCGGGCGGCGTCGCGGTCGATCACCAGTCCGAGGTACAGACAACCCCGTGAGGGACATAACGAGCACCTGCCTGTCAGGTCGATAGCTGTCGGCCTTACCGTCGGTGTATGGCGGAGACAGATGTGACCGCCCCGCAATGGGTGAAGCTGCTCGCTCGGACCAGATACACCGGGTGCCGCACGTGCACGGCTGCGCCTGAGGGCGCGGCCCGCGTCCCCACGCGCACATCCCGGTTCCGGCCGCCGGCCGCGGACTCGGTGGGTGACTGCCTAGCTGCCCGGGAGCTACCCGGATGACCAGTCCGGCCGGCCGGGCACGTCGCCCTGGCCTGCCGCGCTGGCTCGGCACTGTGCGCGGCCGGCGGCAGGCCAGGGCCAGCGAGCGCGTTCGGCGCCCGCCGCCGCTGCTGAAGCAGCGGATGCCGTCCGGCCGCGGGGCGATGGAGCAGCCGAACATCACCAGCGGCGGGGCCGGCGTCCTCACCGCCCGGTTCTGGGTGATGGTGGTGCTGACCGGCATTGCCGCCGGGCTGCTCGGCGCGCTGATGATGGCGATCTTGTTCAACGTGCAGTACGCCGCGTTCGGCTACCACGGGGGCAGCCTGCAGCACGGCGTGGAGCAGGCGTCCGCGGCGCGGCGGGTCGGCTCGCTGCTGCTCGCGGGCGCATTCGGCGGCGTCGCGTGGTTCCTGCTGCGGCGGTACACCAAGGGCGAGCCGTCCGAGATCGACGAGGCGGTGTGGAACGGCGACGGGCATCTGTCCTTCCGCCGCTGCCTGGGCTCCTCGGTGATCTCCGAGGTCGTCATCGGGATGGGCGCCTCGATCGGCCGGGAAGCCGCGCCCAAGCTGCTGGGCGGCGCGTCCGGCAGCGTGCTGGCCGGCCGGGGCGGCCTGACGGCGACCCAGCGGCGGCTGCTGGTGGCGTGCGGCGGCGGTGCCGGGCTCGCCGCCGTCTACAACGTCCCGCTGGCCGGCGCCCTGTTCACCGCGGAGATCCTCATCGGCAGCATCACCCTGCCGGTCATGCTGCCGGCCATCGCCTGCTCGGCGATCGCGACCGCCACGGCCTGGATCTACCTGCCCGATCACGCCACCTACCCCGGCATCCCCGACTACCGGTTCACCTGGTCGGTGATGACCTGGGCGCTGCTGGCCGGGCCGGTCATCGGGCTGATCTCGGCCGGTTACATCCGGCTCATCGGCTGGGTCTCGCATCACCGCGCCCGGGGGACCGCGGCGCTGTTCGCGCCGGTGATCGCCTTCGGCATCCTCGGGGTCATCGGTATCTGGTACCCGCAGCTGTTCGGGAACGGCCTGGACATGGCCCGTGACGCGTTCCTCGGCATCGGCGGCTTCAGCCTGCTGCTCGTCCTGTTCGCGCTCAAGCCGCTGGTCACGGCCCTGTGCCTGGGCAGCGGCGCGTCCGGCGGCCTGTTCACCCCGACGCTGGCCACCGGCGCGGTCCTCGGCGGCGCGCTCGGCATCGCCTGGAACCTGGCCTGGCCCGGCTCCCCGTCCGGCGCGTTCGCCATGGTCGGCGCGGCCGCCATGATCGGCGCGGCGATGCAGGCGCCGCTGTCCGGCCTGGCCCTGGTGCTCGAGCTCACCCACAGCGGCTTCGGGCTGGTGGTCCCGATGATGGCGGCGACCGGGATCGCCACGCTCGTCGCCTTCCACGTCGACGGGTACTCCATCTACTCCGCACGGCTGCCGGCGTATGCCGAAAACAGCGCGCCGGCCGACGGCCGGACGGACCATCGGCGCTAGCGGGCACTGACGAAAGGCCGGCCGGCACGAGCGCATTGCCCCTAGGGGTATCGATTCCGTGCGCGGAGCCCGGAGGCGTCCGGAGACGAAACAAGGCGCAACGCGATGGCGGACAACGAGAAGCTCGTGATCACGGTGACGCACGGGCCGGATGAGGTGTAGCTTGCGACGATCCCGTTCGTGATGGCCGGCGGTGGCTGGCCTCCGACGTCGATGTCGTGATGGTTTCCAGGGCGAGGGCTGCCTGCTCATGAAGCAGGGCGTCACGGAGGCGATCGAGGTCCCCTCGTTCATCCCGCCGCGAGCTGCTGAAGACGATCAGGGAGTTCGGCGGCGAGCCTCGTGCCTGTGTGCTAGGGCCGAGAACGTGATCGAGGCGCCGCACGACCTGCTGGCCGCCGCGGGCCTGACCGTCGGCGAGCCCCGCGACGCGCGCGAGCGGACCTGCTGCTGCGGTGGCCGGCCGAGGCGCCCGACTCGGGCAAGGCCGCGTCCGGCGTCGCGGCCCGGATCGTGCGGCTGCGCGCGGTCACACCGGACTGCGCCACGATGTGTCCCATCTGCCTGGTCAACCTGCGCAAGGCCGCGAACGGCACGCTCCGCGTCCGCGACATCTCCGAGTACCTCCGCGAGGGTGCCGCCTGACAAGGCGATACGGACCAACGCCTCTACCGCAGCCGCTAGTCCCGAGGTAGCAACGAGCAGTGGAGTGAGGTTAGGAGAACAATCATGTGCTGCTGTCATGGTTACCGGCACCCGCACCACTGGTGCTTCGGTCCCGGCCCGGGCTACGAGTACGGCCCGCCGCCGGACCTGCCGTACCCGCCGTACCCGCGGCGCGGCAGGCGCACCCGGGCCCGGGACCTCGAGGACTACCTCGAGGACCTGGAGGACGAGCTCGCCCGGGTTCGCCGGGAACTGCAGGAACTCCGGGAGCCTGGCCCCGAAGCCAGGCAAGCCTGAAGGCGGTGGCTGATACCAGGCGCTAGGACAGCGTCTCGTCGTTGCGGGAGGGCCAGGCGTTCCTGGCCGGCAGGCGACAGACCCCGGCGGGGGCGCGCCCGGGTACCGGCGGCGGGTGGACGCGATCACGGCCTGGACGGGCCGCAGCGAGGCGTCGAAGGCCGCCAGGTTCGCGGCGAACACCGTCGCGTCAGGAGGGTCGAGCCGGGCCAGCGCGGCCTCGATGACCGCCGCCACGCGCGGCACCCGCGGGATGTCGTACCAGAAGTGCGGGTTCACCCCGGGCCCGTGCGCGCCGAGCACCGCCTGGACCGACAGCGCGACCCGGCCCGCTTTGACGGTGCCCGCGAGCAGCTGGGACATCAAATCGTCGTAGGCCGCCCCGTTGGCGATGACCAGCCGCGCCTGCGCCACGGCCAGGGCGCTGGCCACGTCCGACTGTACATGTGCGGGTCGGTGCCCGGGCTGGACAAGATCAAGGTGACCTGGACATGCGGGCCGCCGATCTGCGCCGCGATGTTCCCCCAGAAATTCTCCCCCGCGACCACCTTCACCACACCCGGCGTGACAGGAGCCCGCGGAGTCCCGCACCCGGCCAGCACGGCCGCGGCCGCCAGCAGGCCCGCGGCGAACCGGCGTGCCACGCCGGCTTACCTCTGCTCGGGCATCGCCATGTCGTGACCGGCGGGCAGGCCGGGGCGGAAGCGGCGCAGCCGCAGGCTGTTGGTGACCACGAACACGGAGCTGAACGCCATCGCGGCGGCGGCGATCAGCGGGTTGAGGAACCCCAGGGCGGCGAGCGGGATGGCGGCGGCGTTGTAGCCGAACGCCCAGAACAGGTTGCCCTTGATGGTGGCCAGCGTGCGGCGGGACAACAGGATCGCGTCAGGGACGGCGAGCAGGTCGCCGCGGACCAGGGTCAGGTCGCTGGCCTGGATCGCGGCGTCGGTGCCGGTGCCCATGGCCAGGCCGAGGTCGGCCTGGGCCAGCGCGGCGGCGTCGTTGACCCCGTCGCCGGCCATCGCCACCACCCGTCCATCATCCTGCAGCCGCCTGACCACCTCGACCTTGCCCGCCGGAAGCACCCCGGCGATCACCTCGCCGATGCCGACCGCAGCGGCCACGGACCGGGCGGCGCGCTCGTTGTCACCGGTGAGCAGCACTGGCCGCAGGCCCATGCCGCGCAGCCGCCGGACCGCCTCCGCGGAGGTGGGCCTGATCGTGTCGGCGACCATCAGCACGCCGCGGACCTGCCCGTCCCAGGCGGCGAACACCACGGTCTGCCCCGCGGCCTCCGCGCCGGCCGCACGGGCCGCGAGCCCAGCCGGGACCGCGAGCGCCCACTGCGATTCCAGCCACTTTCCGGCCCAGCGCCACGGCATGCCCGTCGGCGACGCCCGAGACACCGAGCCCCCGGGCGCTGGCGAAGCTGTCCCCGGCGGGCAGCTTCCCGCCGCCCGGGGCGCCCCGCAGCCGTCCGGCGGCGCCGGCTGCGATGGCCGCGCCAATGGGATGTTCGGAGGCGTCCTCCACCGCCGCGGCCAGCCGCAACAGCTCGCAGCCGTCCACGCCGGGCGCGGCGGCCACGTCCGCCAGGCTCATCTTGCCGGTGGTGATGGTGCCGGTCTTGTCCAGCACGATGGTGTCGACGGCCCGGGTGGACTCCAGCACCTCTGGTCCGGAGATCAGGATGCCGAGCTGCGCGCCGCGGCCGGTGCCGACCAGGATCGCCGTCGGGGTGGCCAGGCCCATCGCGCACGGGCAGGCGACGATCAGCACGGCGACCGCGGCGGTGAACGCGGCCCCGGCCGGCTGCCCGGCCGCCAGCCACCCGGCCAGCGTCACGAACGCGACCGCGATGACCACGGGCACGAACACGGCGGAGATGCGATCCGCCAGCCGCTGCACCGGCGCCTTGCCGACCTGCGCCTCGGTGACCAGCCTGGTCATCTGGGCCAGCTGGGTGTCAGCACCGACTCTGGTGGCGCGGACCACCAGCCGCCCGCCGGCGTTCACGCACCCGCCGGCCACGCTATCGCCGGGGCCCACCTCGGCCGGCACCGGCTCGCCGGTGAGCATCGCGGTGTCCACCGCCGAACTGCCCGCGACGACCACCCCGTCGGTGGCGATCTTCTCCCCCGGCCGGACCACGAACTCCTCGCCCACAGCCAGCTGCGCCACCGGGACCCGCACCTCGGCACCGTCCCGTAGCACCGCGGCATCCTTGGCGCCCAGCGACAGCAGCGCCCGCAGCGCCGCGCCCGCGCGCCGCTTCGCCCGGTCCTCCAGATAGCGGCCAAGCAGGATGAGAACCGTTATCCCGGCGGCGACGTCCAGGTAGATGGCTCCCGTCCCGCTGCCGCGCGCCAGCCACGCGACGCTCATGTGCGCGCCTGCCCGGCCCGCGGCGCCGAAGAACAGCGCGTACAGCGACCACAGGTACGCCGCGGTGACCCCGACCGAGACCAGCGTGTCCATGGTCGCGGCGCCGTGCCGGGCGCTGACGACGGCGGCGCGGTGGAACGGCCAGGCTCCCCACACCGCCACCGGGGAGGCCAGCGCCAGGCAGGCCCACTGCCAGTTCCGGAACTGCAGCGACGGGATCATCGCCAGCGCCACCACCGGGATGGCCAGCGCGAGCGAGACCAGCAGCCGCTGCCGCAACGTGGCCATCTCGCCGGCACCGGCCTGTTCCCCCGCGCCCCCGGCCGGCTCGCCCTGGCCTGGCTCGCCGCCGGGCAGAGCGGACAAGGCCGCGGTGTAGCCGGCCTGCTCGACCGCCGAGACCAGCTCGGTGGCGGGCAGCGCGGCCGGGAAACTCACCCGGGCGGTCCCGGTGGCGAAATTGACCGTCGCGGTGACGCCGTCGAGCCTGCTGAGCTTCTTCTCCACCCGGGCCGCGCATGAGGCACAGGTCATCCCGCCGATGGTCAGCTCCACGGCGCGCTCCGCACCGCCCGACGCGGCGGCAGGACTCGCACCCCTCACCGTGCTCATCCGCGCATCGCCCCTTCCCTCACGCTGTCACGCGCAGCCCGGCCCGTTCGGGAAAAAGACCTTCAAGCCGAACGGACCGGGTATCACGCCCGGCCCGAGGCTTGACCCGGCGGCCAGGCATGACCGCCAGGCGGCCTACTCAGTTCCCGGCGAGCTGGTCGTCGCCGGCTTCGTCCAGGGCATCCGCGACGGCCTGCCGCGGCAGCGGTCCGTCGCTGGTGACCGTTACACGGAGGCGCCGCCGGGGACCAGGTCAATCGCCACATCGCTGACGTCATCCAGGGCCCGGAGTTCACCGGACACCGCACGCACGCAGTGCTCGCAGGTCATCCCGGTAACCCGGTACGTCGCCGATGTCATGAAGCCGCCTCCCTTCCTGCGCCGCTGCCACACAGCTTTCCATACCCCGCACGGTATCCATCGGGCCGGACGGCCCCCATGACCAGGACCTTCGTAAGTACTGCCAGCCCCGACAGCAGCGGCTCAGGCCGGGCAGGGCCGAGAGCACGAGGGCCGCCCGGCTCAGGCCGCGCCGGGCGGTGGCGGCACGAGCCAGCGCAGGTGCTCCATGTCTCCCTGCAGCTCCAGCCGCCGCCACAGCGGCGCTGCGGGCGAGACCTGGCTGGCATGCAGCAGTGCGGCCTGGCGCTGCCGGGCCCGGCTGACCCGGATGGCGAAGTCGAGCCGCCCAGGCGGCTGCCCGGCGAACGGCTGGCCGGTCTCGGCCCGCAGGCGGTCGGCGAGGTCGGCGGGCAGCGCCCACGCCAGCACGGGCAGGCTCAGCGGGCCGACGGCGCGAATGGCTGCCTGCGTGGCGGCCTGGTGGTCGGGATGGCCGGTGATGCCGGTGTCGTCGAAGACCAGCAGCCCGCCGGGATCATACCGGGCCGCCAGCCCGGCGATGTGCGCGGCCAGCTCGCCGGGCGGTACCGCGGCCAGGCGGCCGTCGGGATAATCCAGCAGCGCCACGGTGGAGATTCCGAGCGCCGCCCCGGCCTGCCGCAGTTCGCGGGCCGCTGCCGGACCAGGTCGGCGCCGGTCTCGTTCAGCATGGACGCTTCGCCGTGCGTATAGCACAGAACGTGCACCGCCGCTCCGCCTGAGGTCATCCGGTCGATGATCGCGCCGAGCCCGAGACTCATCGTCGGGGTGGGCGACCACCGCCAGCACGGCGGACCAGGGCGGCAGCAGCCCGTGTGGCTCGCGGGCAGGGCTGCCCTGCAGCCTGGCGGACGATCGCGATTGGCCTGCGCTCATCCTCGCCAACCTCCCGTCAGGCCGCCCGGCCGCGGGGAGCACCGGCGCCTGTACCCCCCCAATACCCCCAAGGGTATGATAAAGCCTGAGATCGGAGAAGGAGGCGGCGATGGCGGCCGCTGAACAAATGCCAGTCTCGCCGGAAGCCCCGGTGCCGTCCGGGATGGCGACCTCACCGCTGGTGGAGCGGATCCGGCGGGGGATCATCGGCGAGGGCGAGCTGATGGACGGCCCGTTCGGACCGCGGCGGGTCACCTACGCCGACTACACGGCCTCGGGCCGGTCGCTGGACTTCATCGAGGACTTCATCCGGGACGCGGTGCTGCCCCGGTACGCCAACACCCACACCGAGAGCTCCAGCACCGGCCTGGCGACCACCCGGCTGCGCGAGGACGCCCGGCGCATCATCCGCGACGCGGTCGGCGGCACCGCCGATGACCTGGTGATCTTCTGCGGGTCCGGGGCCACCGCCGCGGTGAACAAGCTCATCGGCATCCTGGAGCTGCGCATCCCGGCCGGGCTGGACGAACGGTACCGGCTGGCCGAGCGCATCCCGGAGGCCGAACGGCCCGTGGTGTTCGTCGGCCCGTACGAGCACCACTCCAACGAGCTGCCCTGGCGCGAGTCCCTTGCCGAGGTGGTAGTCATCGGCGAGGACGCCGACGGCCACATCGACCTGGCCGACCTGAGAGCCCAGCTGGCCAGGTACGCGCACCGGCCGTTGCTGATCGGCAGCTTCTCCGCCGCCTCCAACGTGACCGGCATCCTGACCGACACCGATGCGATCGCCGGGCTGCTGCACGCCCACGGCGCGCTCTCGTTCTGGGACTACGCCGCCGCCGGGCCCTATGTCCCGATCCGGGTCGCGGCCTCCCGACCGGGCGCCGAGGATCACAAGGACGCGGTGTTCCTGTCCCCGCACAAGTTCCCCGGCGGCCCGCAGACCCCCGGCGTGCTCGTCGTCCGCCGCGCCCTGGTCCGCAACTCCGTGCCGACGGCTCCGGGCGGGGGCACCGTGGCGTTCGTGGATCCCATTGGCCACCGGTACCTGGACGACCCGGTCGCGCGCGAGGAGGGCGGCACCCCGGCCATCGTGGAGTCCATCCGGGCCGGGCTGGTCTTCGCGCTCAAGCAGGCCGTGGGCACGGGCCTGATCGCGGCGCGTGAGGAGCAGTTGTGGCGGCACGTGCTGCGCCGCTGGGCCGGCAATCCCGGCATCGAGGTGCTCGGCAGCCATCAGGCCGCCCGGCTGGCTGTCACCTCGTTCCGCATCCGCCACGGCCCCCAGTACCTGCACCACAACTTCGTCGTAGCGCTGCTCAACGACCTGTTCGGCATCCAGGCCCGCGGCGGATGCTCCTGCGCCGGGCCGTACGGGCACCGGCTGCTGGCCATCGGCCCGGCCCGCTCGCACGCCCTGCGCGAGGAGATCGGGCTTGGCTGCGACGGGATCAAACCCGGCTGGACCAGGGTCAACCTCAACTACTTCATCTCAGAGGCCACCGCCAGCTACATCGCCGCCGCGGTCGAGCTGATCGCCGCCGACGGCTACCGGCTGCTCCCGGACTACCGGTTCGACCCGCGCACGGGGCTGTGGCGGCACGCCAGCGGGCCGCCGCGCCCGCCGCTCACCCTGGCCGACGTCAGCTACGGCCCGGACGGCGAGATGGACTACCCCCGGACGCGCGTCCAGGCCGGCGAGGACGCCTTCCCCGGCTACCTGCGGCAGGCCCGCCAGATCCTGGCCGCGCGGCCGACCCAGCTCGACGACGGGCCCACCGGCCTGCCACCCGACTTCGAGGCGCTCCGCTGGTTCCCGCTGCCACCCGCCTGCCTCCAGGGCCAGCCAGCCCGACCGGCCGGTCCCGGCTGAGATCCGGCCGCCGCCGGGTCCACCATCCGGGCCGGCCGGGCTTCCTTATGGCCTGACTGCAAGGCGGGCTGCCCGTGATCGCGAAAGACCGCTCTTCACCACGATCTGCAGCACCGCACCCGGCCGCTACAGAGAGAACTTGAGCGATCACGGTCGCGGAGTAAATAACTCTTCCCGGAGAGGGATATCGAGGCAAGGCCCGGCCCCGATTCAGGCGCCGGATGCAGGGAAGCTACATCGCACTGCGCTGTACCTGGACAGAATGGGCTGATGAGGGTCGTTGCGACCCGAATTGAGCCGGACGGCACCATGCAGCGCCGCATGGTGGACACCGCCCGGCAAAGCGACCGTCGGCTATGGGAGGATCTCGCCGCTCGCGCCGTCAGCGTCTCTGTGCCGTACCGCCCGGCGCCCGGCATCGCCGTCTACCACATCAGGGTGGACGACTACGTAGTCATGGCCGCCGAGGAAGACCTTACTGGCCCGCTACTGGACCTGGTGACTGCCGTGATGGCAATGGGCGGCGAATGTCAGGGCATGGATCTTGCCTCATGTCATTGTCATTGTGGTGCCGGCCAAGGTGCCCGCGTTGCCGGGCGGCGCGGTCACCGCCTGCCACTGCATCACGGGGGTCGAAGGGAGGCGTCATGAGTACTCCCGGCGTGTTCGACCGGCTGGCTGCCCGGTACGACGCCTAGTACGAGGGCCCGGCGGGCGCGGCCGTGTTCCCGGCCGAGGTGGCGTGCCTGCGGCCGCTGCTTGACGGGCTGCCCCGGCCGTGGGCCGAGATGGTCCCGTTCGGTGCCTCATCGGCCGCAGCCATGGCGCTGAGGACCTCCGCGATCCGCGCGCCGGCCAGTCACCGACCGACCTCGTTTCGGTCACCCGCATGCCCGGCCGGGCCGCCTTCCATCACTCGGTCATAGGTGCGGCGGGCACGGGCGCTGCGAGCGCTGGCGCCGTACCGGCGGAGCATCTGGGGCGAGGACCAGCCGTTCAGCTCCATCAGGTCTCCCTCAGCGCCGCCGCGGTCGAGCCAGGTGTGGCTGAAGTGGTGCCGGAACCGGTGCGTCCAGGCATCCACCCCGGCCTGCCGGCCGCGGCGGGCGATCATCTGGTAGATCCCGTTCGCGGTCATCGGCCCCCGGTTGTTCGCCCCCAGCCACAGCTGCGGCCGCCACGCCTGGGCGTGCTTCGACCGGACCCGCAGGTACCGGTCCAGGGCCCTGGCAGCCTCATGCCCGATCCGGACCACCCGGGCCCGGCCGCCCTTGCCGCGCACGGTGATCTCCCGCCGCCACAAGTCGACATCGCTGCGGCGGGGGTCGTGCGGGTCGTAGCGGATCCCGGCCAGCTCCCCAGCCCGGATCCCGGTCGCCGTGAGCACCGCGATGATCGCGGCGTCGCGGCGCTGGGCGAAGCTGCGGCCGTCAACAGCAGGTCTTCTCCAGGGCTGATAGTTCTTCGCTGGTGAACACCGGCACCAGCTTCTCGCTCACCTTCGGGGCGCGCAGCCGTGCCATCGGGTCCGGGAGCTGCTCCTCCTCGGCGAGCCAGCGGAAG
>Ga0335081_10021263_pt1 | contig 10505 bp, 10 predicted proteins | sample Lox_Sample_35_FD_206713 | JGI IMG/M metagenome (GOLD analysis project Ga0335081, IMG submission 206713) | Soil microbial communities from Loxahatchee National Wildlife Refuge, Florida, United States - Lox_Sample_3.5 | ecosystem: Environmental > Terrestrial > Soil > Wetlands | place: USA...
TGACGGCGATGCGAGCGCTGATTGCCTCGCTCGGCCGGGAGCACTCGGGCAAGTTCTTTCATTACGACGGGCGCGAATATCCGTGGTGACGTCGCCGCGCTCACGGTTCACGCCGCGGATGCGATCGGGGATGAGGCTGCAACTACGCCTTGGTCGCGCGCGTCATGATGTAGTGCATGTGGACGGCGTTGTCGTCGAAGACCTCCTCGACCATCGCCTTATACTCGGCGCGCATCTGCGCGAGCTTGGGGGGATCGTTGCGCAGCGAGTCGACGATCTTCGTCAGCGGTCCGATAGTCGCCTCCTGCCAGGCTTGGAAGTGGCGCGGGCTCAAGCTCGGCACCATCAGCGTGTCGCGCTCGAAGGCGATGCCGGTCACGCCCGCGCCTAGCCGCTCGCGGATGATGTTTGGATCGCCCCAGAGGGGCGGCGGTGCCGCCAACTCGGCACCGGACGAAGGCGGCGGCAAATAGCGCGCGATGAACGAAAACTGCTGCGCCGTGAAAAGCTCCGGCGGCCAGGTCGAGAACGCGATACGCCCGCCGGGCCTCAGCACGCGCAGCATCTCCTGAACCGCGACGGACGGACGCGGCGCGAACATGTGGCCGAACTGGCTGAGAACGACCTCGAAGGACTCGTCGGGGTAGGGCAGCGCCTCGACGTCCCCCTCGATGAAATCGATCTCGACGCCGGCGACCGTCGCATTATGCCGCGCCCGCTCGATCAATACCGGGGACAGATCCAGCCCGGCCGCCTTGCTTCCCTGGCGCGCGGCCGTCAGCGCGACCACGCCGGTTCCACAGGCGACATCGAGCACCGTCGCTCCCGGAGCCGGTCGGGCGAATTTCACGAGCTTCGCAGCAGCCATGCCGGTGAATATTTCGAAAGGCGCAAACCCCGACCAGGCTTCGCGCTGGGCGGCTTTGAATTTCGCAAAGGGGTCGGCCGCATGCGTCGTCATCGCTTCACTCCCGAGCGGCTGATAACGCAAGCAAGGCTATAGAAAAAGGGCGCGGCTTGCACGGCGCCCCTCCGCTTCGAGCCGAGACCGGTTCCGGCTGTTTAGAAGTCCATTCCGCCCATTCCGCCGCCGCCGGGCATCGGCGGCGCGGCCGGCTTGTCCTTCGGCATCTCGGCAACCATCGCTTCGGTCGTGACCAGAAGGCCGGCGACGGAGGCCGCATCCTGCAGCGCCGCGCGCACAACCTTGGCCGGATCGACGATGCCGCTGTCGACCATGTCGACGTACTCCTCGTTCTGCGCGTCGAAGCCGAACGTCTCCGACTTGTTTTCGAGGATCTTATTCACCACGATCGAACCCTCGACGCCGGAGTTCTCGGCGATCTGGCGCACGGGGCTCTCCAGCGCCTTGAGCACGATGTTGATGCCGGCCTGAACGTCAGGATTCTCGTTGGTGAGCTTGCCGACGGATTTCCTGGCGCGCAGGAGCGCGACGCCGCCGCCCGGCACGATGCCTTCCTCGACCGCGGCGCGGGTGGCATTGAGCGCGTCCTCGACCCGGTCCTTCTTCTCCTTGACCTCGACCTCGGTCGCGCCGCCGACGCGGATCACGGCCACGCCGCCGGCGAGCTTGGCAAGGCGCTCCTGCAGCTTCTCGCGATCGTAGTCGGAAGTCGTCTCCTCGATCTGCTGCTTGATCTGCGTCACCCGCGCTTCGATGTCCTTCTTTTTGCCGGCGCCATCGACGATCGTGGTCTTCTCCTTCTCGATCACGACCTTCTTGGCGCGGCCGAGCATTGCGACGGTGACGTTCTCGAGCTTGATGCCGAGGTCCTCGGAGATGAGCTGGCCGCCGGTGAGGACGGCGATGTCCTCGAGCATGGCCTTGCGGCGGTCGCCGAAGCCGGGCGCCTTCACGGCCGCGACCTTGAGGCCGCCGCGCAGCTTGTTGACAACCAGCGTCGCCAGCGCCTCACCCTCGACGTCTTCGGCGACGATGAGCAACGGCCGCCCCGACTGCACGACCGCTTCGAGCACGGGGAGCAGCGCCTGCAGGCCCGAGAGCTTCTTCTCGTGGAGCAGCACGTAGGCGTCCTCAAGCTCGGCCAGCATCTTTTCGGCATTGGTGATGAAGTAGGGCGAGAGATAGCCACGGTCGAACTGCATGCCCTCGACGATCTCGACGTCGGTCTCGAGCGCCTTCGCCTCCTCGACCGTGATCACGCCCTCGTTGCCGACCTTCTGCATCGCCTGGGCGATCATCTTGCCGACCGTGGTGTCGCCGTTCGACGAAATGGTTCCGACCTGAGCGACCTCGGACGACGAGCCGACCTTCTTCGCGCGCTTTTTGATATCGGCCACGACCGCGCCAACGGCGAGATCGATGCCCCGCTTGAGGTCCATCGGGTTCATGCCGGCGGCAACGGCCTTCGCGCCTTCCTTTACGATCGAATGGGCGAGCACGGTCGCCGTGGTGGTGCCGTCGCCGGCCTGATCGTTGGTCTTCTGCGCGACCTCGCGCACCATCTGTGCGCCCATGTTCTCGAACTTGTCTTCAAGCTCGATTTCCTTCGCGACGGTGACGCCGTCCTTGGTGATGCGCGGCGCGCCGAAGCTCTTCTCGAGCACGACGTTGCGTCCCTTGGGGCCGAGCGTGACCCTCACGGCGCTGGCGAGGATTTCAACGCCCCGCAGCATGCGGTCGCGGGCGTCGCCGGAGAATCTTACGTCTTTCGCAGCCATTTTCACTTTGCTCCTTGAGTTTTGCGTTTGGCAATCAGCCTGAGGGAAAGCGGCAAGGGCCGCGAGCCGCGAAGGATGACTGCCCGGGCCGCCGCCCTTGGCCGGCCGCGCCGGGCGCGGCCGTCCGAAGGGGACGGAATTGCGCTCAGGCGATGACGCCCATGATGTCGGATTCCTTCATGATCAGGAGTTCCTCGCCATCGAGCTTGACTTCGGTGCCTGACCACTTGCCGAACAGCACGCGGTCGCCGGCTTTGACGTCCATGGTGATGAGCTTGCCGGTCTCGTCGCGTCCGCCCGGTCCGACGGCCACGATCTCGCCCTCCTGCGGCTTCTCCTTGGCGGTGTCCGGAATGATGATGCCGCCCTTGGACTTCTCTTCGGCTTGAATGCGCTTGACCACGACCCGGTCATGCAGGGGACGGAATTTATGCTTAGCCATGATCACCTCGTCGCCGCACGGGCGGCCATCGTGTTGGACCGAAAGTTGTTTTGTTGCAGGGTCTTAGCACTCATTATAGCCGAGTGCCAGCAAGCGTCGCGGACATAAGGTCTGGACTTGCGCCTGTCAAGCGGGGACGCCAAAGGCCGGCGAAAGCAACCGGAAAAATGCAAAATTTGCAACAATGTGGAAAGCATGAAAGGGCTAGAGATTAGGCGGATGGTCTGCAGCCGTCGGCATAGAAGCCGGCCGCCATGCGGCCAAATTCGGGGCCAATAAGGCGTCGTCGGCCGCGTCGTGTTGGTTTTGGGGACTGTTCCCGTTCGGGCGGTCTTTGGGGAGACACCCTCGATGAGCGCAGCGCTGCGCGATCTGCGGCTGTTGGCGAGCCTGGCGTTCCTGGCCCTCGCGGTTTCCGGCTGCGCGATGATGAACCCTTTTGGCTCGCCGCCGGCGCCTACCGAGCCGCCGCCGCCCCCGCCCGCGCCGGAAATACCCGCCTCGATTCGCGCCGAGGAAATTCTCGGCCGCTGGGGCTATGGCGCCTACCACAGGGAAGAGGATCGCGCGCGCACCGAGGTCGCGGCGCGCGGTCAGTGCTCGCAGCCCGTCGTGATCAATCGCGGGCCCACCGGCGGGGTGATGATGTACCTCGCCGACAGCGCCCAGCTCCAGGAGCTGCGCTTGAAGGGCAGCCCGAGCGGCAAGAACTATGTCGGCCCGCCGGGCCCCGCCGGCGGACCGCAGGACCGCGAGATCGTCTCGTTCGACGGCCGCGTCATGCTACTGCGCTGGATGAGTCCGGAAGTGGCGAGCCGCTACGGCACGGGGGTCTACGTACGGTGCGGGCCCGAGGGCGTGGCGCGCGGCCGGCCGCCGCGGCGTTGACGGCGAAAGGCCTGTCCCGCGTCCGGCGCGGAAGCGTCAGGCCGAGCGGGCGTCGCGACCGAACATCAGGTCGATCTCGTTCTGCGAGACGTGTCCGCGGTCGCTCTCCAGGCGCGGACCGTGCATCGGCGGCGCCGCGTCGCTCTGGCCGATGTTGGCGATGGCGCGGGCGATCTTGCTCTCGAACTGGTTGAGCGTCGCCATCACCTTGGCTACGCGCTGGCCGATAAGGTCCTGAAAATTGCAGGCCTCGAATATTGCGATCACGCGTTCCTGGATGTCCTGGGCGTGTCCCTGTTCGAACTCGCCCTTGAGCGCGGCGGAAAGATTGTTCGCCACCTGATCGATGTCTTCAGCCGCCGCCAGGATCTTCTGCGTCGCCTCTTCGCTGCCTTTCATCACGGCCTGGAGCTCGTGCGCGACGCGGGTCATCTGCGCCGCATGCAGCCGCGATTCGAGACCGGTGCGATCGCGCTCGGCGGGAGTTGCCGCCGCGATCGCGGCGCGCAGGGTGGCAAGCTCGCGCAGGATTTCGGCATGGCGCAGCGCCGCCTGCGCGTCTTCGCTCGCCGGCTCGTGACGCTCGCGCTGCGTGGCGGCCGTCTCTTCGACGCGAAAGATCTTGCGCTGCTCGCCCATGGTCCTCACCGGAGCGGGACTTTGGCGCGAGACTAGGGCGCGGCCGCTTAATGCGGCGTTCACGGCTGCGTTTCCGAGCCGTGTTTCCTGCGAACGCAGGCGCGCATACGCGCGGTTAACCATGAGGTCGGGACATTCACTCAAAATAAACTCTAACTTGATGAACAATGTCCAAAAATCGCGGTCATTAAAAATGCGCTGCGCGAAATTTACCAAACAGTCGAGGTTTGCGCCTGTACTCGTCACGAGCGAACGCGATGTTCGCCTCGGTGTGAAACGAGAAAGTGCAAGAGTAGAGTACAGAGTTCAGCGATGCAGCGTATCCTCGTGTCCGCGCTGTTTGCCAGCGCGCTTTTTCTCCCGGCTCACGCCGACCCCCTCCAGATCACTCCCGAGGCCTACGCGGCAGGCCAGCGCGCCTACGCGGATGAACAGCCGCCAATGTTCGGTGGCGACGGTCGCAGGCGCTACGCGGATGCCGGCCGGCCCAATCTTGGCGGCGGTTTCATCGAGTTGCTGTTTGGCGGCGCGGCGCGACAGCAGTCGATCCCGCGAGCGTACCAGCCGGCGCCAACGGACTATCAGTCGGAACCGCCGCAGTGGCAGGCGCCGCCTGCCGAGCCGCAGCCCGGCTACGCGCCTGCGACAGGCGGCGACATGGTCCACCCACCGGTCGATGCAAAATACAACCGGCAGGTCGTCAACTACGCCGGCAACGAGCAACCGGGCACGATCATCATCGACACGCCGCACAAGTTCCTTTTCCTGGTGGAGGACGGCGGCAAGGCGCTCCGCTACGGCATCGGCGTCGGCCGTCCCGGCTTCACCTGGTCGGGCGTGAAGGCGATTACGGCGATGCGTGAGTGGCCGGATTGGCACCCGCCGGAAGAGATGCTGCAGCGGCGGCCTGATCTGCCGCGCTACATGGCCGGCGGCCCGGACAATCCGCTGGGCGCGCGGGCGATGTATCTCGGCTCGACGCTCTATCGCATCCATGGCTCGAACGAGCCCTGGACGATCGGCACGCAGGTGTCCTCCGGCTGCATTCGCATGCGCAACGACGACGTCACCGACCTCTATCAGCGGGTGAAAGTCGGCACCAAGGTCGTCATCATCTGACGGCGGTCCGCGGAATCGGCAGAGGCGGGTCTATTCCGCCGCAGTGCGGGCGTCGTTGTCCTCGCTTCTGACTTCCTCGCGCAGCTTCACCGCGTGGTCGGCGACGAAATAGACCGGCCGGCCTTTGATCTCGTAGAGGATCTTGGCAATGTATTCGCCGACGACGCCGAGCAAGATGAGCTGCACGCCGCCGAGCACCATGACGCCGACGAAGATCGAGGGATAACCCGGGACTCGTTCGCCATAAACGAAGGTCTCGTAGACGATGCGCGCGCCATAAACGAAGGCAGCCGCAGCAAGCAGCAGCCCGAGCAGGGTCGCAATCCGCAGCGGCGCCACGGAGAAGGCGGTCAGTCCGTCGATCGACAGGCCGATGAGCGAGCCCAGGTTCCATCTGCTACGGCCTTGCGCCCGCCGTTCCGGTTCGTAGTCGATGCGGATCTGGCGAAACCCGATCCAGCTCGACAGTCCCTTGAAGAAACGGTTGCGCTCGGGCAGCTGCCGCAGCGCGCTCGCCGCGCGCGGCGACAGCAGTCGAAAGTCACCGGCATCCTCGGGGATCTTCGCCTTGGCGCCCCAGTTGATCAGAGCATAGAACGATCTCACGGCGACGCGCCGCGCCAGTGATTCATTGGCGCGATGCGCCTTCGCCGTATAGACCACGTCGTAGCCGTCATCGAGCCAGTGGCCGACCAGCGTCTCGATCAGCGCCGGCGGATGCTGTCCGTCGCCGTCGATGAACAGCACCGCGCCGAGCCGCGCGTGGTCGAGCCCCGCAAGGAGCGCGGCCTCCTTGCCGAAATTGCGCGACAGCGAGATCACCTGAACGTCGACGGCGCTTGCCGGCAAAGCGCGCGCGATCGCCAGCGTGTCGTCGTGGCTGCCGTCATCGACATAGACAACCTCGCAGGCGAGCGAACGCTTGGCGCCAAGAGTACGCGCGATCTCGACGAGCTCTGCGTGCAGGCGCGCCAGAGAGGCAGCTTCGTTGTGGAGCGGAACGACGATGGAGAGGCCGGTAGCGGCAGCGCCGTCGCGGGCCGCCGGCTTTGAGCCGCGCCCCGCTGCCGGCGCGACGGCCGCCACCGTGCGGCCGGGCACGCTCTCATGCGCGGATGCGATCGCTCTGGACTCAGTCATAGCTCTGACGCTTCGGCGCCCTGACAGTTCCGCCCTTTGTCCCACATCCAATCTATAGCGCAAATAGGTGCGTCTTGTCGTGCGTGCAGGGTCGTAGGCGGCGCCGACCATCGATCACGCGGCGGGCTGGCGCACCGCGCCGGACGTGTTATGCGAGGGCGCAATGATTCGGCTTCCTCTTTACGATACGGCGCGTACCAAGTTGTTGGCCGGCTGGCGCGGCCGCGCGGTCAGCCTCAAAGCGCTCGCCTTCGCGCTAGTCGGCGTCGTCAACACCATTGTCGATTACAGCGTTTTCCTCTTGGCGCGCGCCGCCTTGAGCGGCTTGCCGCCTGCGTTTGCCACATTCAACTGGCTCGCGGAAACCTGCCACTGCGCCAGCGCCGCGACCATCTCTTTGGTCGCCGCCAACACGATATCGTGGATCGTTGCGGTTTCCGGCTCCTATGTCATGAACTCGTCCATCACGTTTGCCGCCGAGTCGGGCCGCAAACTGCGCTGGCGCGCCTACTTCACGTTCGTCGCCTCCGGCGTCGCCGGATGGCTCGCCAACACCGTGACCCTCCTCGTCGCCGCGGAAATTCTTCTATTGCCGGTGTGGGCTGCGAAAGCGGTCGCTATCCTTGCAAGCTTCGCGGTCAATTTCTCGCTCTCCCACTTCGTGGTCTTCCGGGCGCGCCCGCGCCCGCCGGACAGCGTGCACGGCGTTTGAAACGCCGCCTCGGCGCTCAGGCGCTGCTTTTGCGCGCCCCGCGGGTTGCAAGGAACTCGCGCATGGCCACGGCAGGCTCGTCGGTTTCGTAGGCTGCGGCGAACGCGCCGATCCCGGCTGCGATCGCCTCCGCCAGCGGCAGATCCTCCCACTGCCGCATCAGTCGCTTCTGCAGCCGCACGGCCCGCGGCGCCGAGGTCAGGAGCTTGCCGATCCAGGCTTCAATGGTCTCATCTAGCCGGGCGGGCGGCACGACGTGCTCGACCAGTCGCCAAGCCAGGGCCTCGGCGGCGCTGAAGGTTTCGCCGAGCAGCATGATTTCGCGCGCGCGGCCCCAGCCGACCAGCATCGGCAGCAGCGCCGCCTCGATGACCGAGGGAATCCCGAGCTTCACCTCGGGCATGCCGAACTGGGCGGTGTCGCAGGCGATACGGACGTCGCACGACGCTGCGATCTCAAGCCCGGCTCCGAACGCGTAGCCATGGATGCGCGCGATCACCGGCACCGGAAAGCGGCGGATCGCGTCGCAGCAGCCGTGCAGGCGCGCGATGAACGCCTTGGCCTCCGCGCCGCTTTTGATCGCCGCCATCTCGTTGATGTCGGCGCCGCCGATGAACGCCTTGGGACCGGCTCCGCTCAGAACGACGGCGCGCAGGTTATCGTTCCCGGCAAGCGCGCCCATGACAGCGATGAATTCGTCCATCAGTCCGCTGTTCACGGCATTGAGGTTGCGCGGATTGTCGATGGTCGCGTAGGCAACGACGCCGCGCGGTCTTTCCTCAAGGCGAATATGAAAGCGTTGGGGGCTCTTCACGGCGCCTATGGCCACGCGCGACCGTCGCTCGCGTGCGCCTTGCTGCGATCGAGCTCTGCGGTGAGCCTCGCATAGAGCGCATTGTCGCGCACGTAGACGTAGTCGATGGCGGCGACCGTTACAGCGTCGGCGCCGTATTCGCGCAGGAAGTTCGCCAACGCATGCACCTGCTTCGGCGGGCAGTGGAGCGTGAGCATGCCCGAGGAGGTCGGGCCGCCGAACGGGGCGGCCACGCCGAAGCGCTCGCGCGCGGCGGCGAGCAGCGTGTCGTTGCAGCCGGGAAAGCGGGTACGCACCTCACGAAACGCAGCGGCACGCTCTTGCGCGGCGATGCGGTCAAGCAGGAGGCGCGCGGCGTCGCGCTGCTCCGCGCTCCAGGAGGCGTGTCGCGCGGCCACGAGGTTCGCCTGCGAGCGCAGGATCACGCCGTCCTCGATCACCTTGAGACCATTGGCGGCGAGCGTGGCGCCGGTCGTGGTGATGTCGACGATAAGCTCGGCGGTGCCGGCGGCGGGCGCGGCCTCGGTGGCGCCCGAGCTTTCCACGATGCGGTAATCGACGACGCCGTGCTCGGCGAAGAAGGCACGGGTCAGGTTGGCGTATTTGGTGGCGAGCCGCATTTTGCGGTCATGCTTGAGCCGGAAGGCGGTCGCCACGTCATCGAGATCGGCCATGCTGCGTACGTCGATCCAGGCCTGCGGCACGGCAACGACGACATTGGCGAAACCGAAGCCGAGCTGGTCGACGAACACCACATGATGCTCGGCATCCGCGATCATCTCCCGCACTAGATCCTCGCCGGTGACGCCGAGGTGGACGGCGCCCTGCCCAAGCTGCGCGGTAATCTCGGCGGCCGAGAGGTACGCGATCTCGACGCCCTCGAAGCCGGCGATGGCGCCGCGATAGTCGCGCGCGCCGCGCGGCTTGACGAGCTCGAGTCCGCAGCGGGCGAAGAAAGCTTCGGCGTTCTGCTGCAGGCGGCCCTTGGCGGGTATGGCGAGAATGAGCGGCGCGGTCACGGCTCGCCCCCCGACGCTTCGCCGCAGGCGACAAGCTCCTCGATCGAGGCGGCGAACCCGACCGCCGGTATAGGCGCGCGCGCGCCGAGCCGGCTCAGCAGGGCGTCATAGCGTCCGCCAGCGATGAGCGGGCCTTTTGCCCGCGGGTCGTGCAGCTCGAACACGAAGCCGGTGTAATAGTCAAAGCCGCGTCCGAACGCGGTCGAGAACTGGACGGCGCGCACGTCAACACCGCGCGCGGCGAGAAAGCCGGTGCGCGTCTCGAGCAGATCGAGCGCGCCGGCAATCGGGATCGCGGCGTCGCTCGCGAGCGCGCGCAATTCGCCCGCGGCCTCGTCCGGGTCGCCGCGGACGGCGAGGAAACGCTCGATCAGCGCTCGCGTCTCGCGCGGCAACCGCGTGCCGGCGCCGAGCGCCGATTGCTCGAGAAAACGCTCGGCAATCTCATCAACGGAACGGCCGCCGACCGCCTCGATGCCGGCGATCGAGAGAAGGTCGGCGACGAGGTGATGCGCGGCCTTGGGATCGGAGCCGGCGAGCGCGGCGAGCACGCCCTGGTATTCGGGCGGTCCTGCATCGGCGGTGAGCGCAAGCTGGTCGAGATCGTGCGCCAGCGACCATTTGCGATTGAAATCCTTGATCAGGCGGCGCTTCCAGGCCGGCGCGAGGTCGAGCGCGGCGACGAAGGCGGCAAAGAGACCGACGTCGCCGATGCGGATTTCAGGCGCCGGCAGACCGTAAAGCGTGGTCGCTTCGAGTCCGAGCGCGAGCATCTCGGCGTCGGCGGCCGCCTTGTCGTGCCGCCCAAACGACTCGATGCCGGCCTGCACGAATTCGGCAGCGCCGCCCTCGCGATGGCGAAACACGGATCCGAGATAACAGAAGCCGGCGATCGACCCCGCTGCCGGCGACTGCAGATAGTCGCGCGAGACCGGAATGGTGAGATCGGGCCGCAGGCACAATTCGCGGCCAAGCGGATCGGTCGTGAGAAACATCCGCCGGCGGATGTCCTCGCCGGAGAGATCGAGG
>Ga0335081_10021264_pt1 | contig 10505 bp, 5 predicted proteins | sample Lox_Sample_35_FD_206713 | JGI IMG/M metagenome (GOLD analysis project Ga0335081, IMG submission 206713) | Soil microbial communities from Loxahatchee National Wildlife Refuge, Florida, United States - Lox_Sample_3.5 | ecosystem: Environmental > Terrestrial > Soil > Wetlands | place: USA: Florida...
CGCTCGTAGAGCTTCTCCGTCAGTTCGGACTCGAGTTGATGGATCTGGGCGAAGATTGCGGGCGGGGAGAGGTGCAGACGCTCTCCGGCTTTGCTAAAGCTCCCCAGATCGGCAATCGCGATCAGCGCGCGCGCATGTGCCAACTCCACAGCATCACCCCTGGCGAAGGATTATTGCGTTCCTTTCAGTCTACCGGAATGATCATATATCATTTTCGGAGGTGAAAAGCCGGCAGTTGCACGGCTCTTGCCCAGTCATCTCAGGTTTCGGCGATTACGGATGCGATTGTCTTCAGTGCGTTCGAATCTAGAATTCAGAGGATTCCACCGTGCAATCGGGCCCGTTTAGCATTATAATGAGCTAGCTCTATTGCATCTGTTTCGTGCAATTTACACGCTTTGGAGTAGTGGGAGTAGAGGTAAGAAAAGACCATGTTGCGTCTACGTTCGCTTCTGCCTTCGGGCTGGATGGCGTGCCTTACCGCCAGCTACAGCAAGGGCTTAGCAGCCTCCGCCGACGCCATCCGAAATAGGGGTTAACCGATGAGACTAAGAAATTCCGCGGGCGCCTGGTACGCGCCCTCGCAGTTACGTTCGTTTGCGTTGTTTCTCCTGTTGACTGCCGCGACTGCGGTCGCGGGCTGGTCACAGGTCGTCAGTGCCACCTTGCTCGGTACGGTAACGGATACTTCCGGCGCCGTAGTGCCGAATGCCAAGGTGACCGTTACCGAAACACAAACCGGGGTCGTCCACACCGAACAGACCAACGCCAGCGGCAACTACATCGTCCCGAATCTGCCGCCGGGGATCTATTCGGTCGCCGTGGAAGTCACCGGATTTAAGAAGGAAACCAGACGGGACATCAGCGTGCTGGTGGACACCAACACTCGTGTGGACATCCAGTTGCAGCCGGGCGCGATTACCGAGACAGTGGAAGTCACGGGCGCGCCTCCGATTCTCCAGACCGACAGCGCGGCAACCGGTCAGAAGATCGACGCGGTGACGCTGGCTAACGTGCCGTTGATCAGCTCGAACCGCAACTACCAGAGCCTCCTGAACCTGGTGCCGGGAGTGGCCCCGGTGCAGGAGCAGCACTCGCAGTTCTTCAACGCGTCCAGTTCCCTGCAGACCGAAGTCAACGGACAGGCGCGGCAGGAGAACAACTTCATGATCGAGGGCACGGACGACAATGAGCGAACCGGTCTGCTGCAGATCTACATTCCTCCGATCGAAGCCATTCAGACGGTGGACGTTTCTCTGACCAACCACGATCCGGAAATGGGCCGGGCCACCGGTGCGGTGGTAAACGTCGTGCTGAAGTCCGGAACCAACCAGTGGCATGGCGCGGCCTACGAGTTTCTGCAAAACAGCGACTTCAATGCGCGTTCGTTCTTCAACCCCTCGGTCGGGCACCTGGCCTACAACTATGTGGGCGGAAACATCGGCGGTCCCATCAAGAAGAACAAGCTGTTCCTGTTTTCCGATTACCTGCGGGTGATGGACCACGAAGCCAACACCAACCTCGTGACCATTCCGCCAAACCCGTGGCGGACTGGTGACTTGAGCGCCGCGAGTTCGACGCCGATTTACGATCCGGCTTCCGGGAATCCCCTGGACGGTTCGGGCCGCACGCCGTTCGCCGGCAACATCATTCCGGCTTCCCGCATCAACCCGATCTCGGCGAACATTCTGGCGCTGCTGCCCGGCACCAACCAGAATTTCAACCTGGCTAGCCCCAGCAACAACTATTTCGCGGCGTTGCCGTATACCAAGACCTCCGATTCCGTTGACGGAAAGGTAGACTTCAACCTCTCGGACAAGGACCGCTTGAGCGGACGCTTCAGTTTCTCGCGGCCAGTGGTGTTCCAGGCCCCCCTGTTCGGACAGGCAGGCGGCCCTGGCCCAGGCGGCGCCTTTATGGGTACGGGCACGCAGAAGACCTACGTCGGCGGCATCAACTACGACCGCATTATCTCGCCAACCCTGGTGGCCGAACTCCGGCTGGCCGTGTCTCACTATCACAATGAAGCGCAGCCCTCCGACTACGGCTCGAACGACTCTAGCACTCTCGGCATCCCGGGCGTGAATATCAACCAGTTCACCAGCGGCATAGTGGGAATTCAGATCAACGACGGATTCTCGAACCCGATCGTGGGCTATTCGGCCAGCCTGCCTTGGATCCGTGCCGAAGCCAACGTCGATGTGGTGAACACGTACACCAAGACTAAGGGGAATCACACCTTCAAATGGGGAATTGACCTCAAGCGCATCCGCGACGACTTGCTACAGGACCAGACCTACAGCCCGCGCGGCATTTACTATTTCGGCAACCAGCAGACCGGCCTGTGCACACCGATCAGTACCGGGTCCAACGGCCTGGCGAACAGTTGCAATTCCTCCAAGCTGGGCATCGCCAACGATATGGCCAGCTTCCTGCTGGACGTGCCCTATCAGCTCGGGCGCGACATCAACACCTACTTCCCGGCTTACCGTCAATGGGAATTCTTCGCGTTCGGCGGCGATAAGTGGCAGGTATCACCAAAGCTGACGCTGGACCTCGGATTGCGCTGGGAGTTCTACCCACCGGCAACGCCCGCATTCCCCGGCGGCTTCTCCAACTACAACCCGACCGACAACACGCTGGTACTGGCGGGAATCGGCGGGAATCCCTCGAATCTGGGAATGAAAACGCGCTACCACTACTTCGCGCCACGCCTTGGTGTGGCCTACCGTCTGACCGACAAGACCGTCATCCGCGCTGGATTCGGCATGAGTTACACACCGTTCCCGGACAATACCTATGCCTACAACTATCCGGTCCGCGCTAACAACTTCTACACCAACGTCGGCGACGGCTATGCGACGACATTTCTCCCCAACGGCCAGGCGGCCACTTTCCAGCAGGGCTTCCCGCTGCCGGTGCCGGTAACGATTCCGTCCAACGGTGTCATTCCGAATGTCGGGTCGCTGCTCAGCCAAAGCTACGATGTCATCAACCTGAACTTCAAGAACCCTTACACCGAGACCTGGAACATGGCGGTGCAACAGGCGCTGCCCGGCCATTTCACATTAGATGTGGCGTATGTGGGGGTGCATGGAGTAGACCAGGTCTCGACCTGGAACCTGAATGCCCCCACGAGCACCTTGGGTTTGGGTACGGCCAGCGAACCGCTCAACATCCTTTACGGCAAAACCTCAGGGGCGACCCTCCGCTGGGTGGGCTTCTCCTCCAGCTACAATGCGCTGCAGGTGAAATTCGACCGGCGCTTCACCGACCTGAGCATGACCACGGCCTTCACCTGGGGCAAGGGCATGGACTACCAGACAGGTGACGATGGCGGACTGTTGTGGCAGATCGGCGTGCCCCGCAACTACGCGCGCACGGATTGGGACCGGACCCTGAGCTTCGTCCAGAGCTACGTGTATTCCATCCCGGTGGGCATTGGCAAGAAGATGCTGAACCACGGACCGGCGGCTTACGTGCTCGGGAATTGGCAGCTTTCCGGCACGCTGACGCTCCTTACGGGGAACCCGTTTTACATCAGCGCCAGCGGCAGCAGCCTGAATACCCCGGGTGAAACCCAGACCGCCGATCAGGTAGCGCCTGTTCAGATCCTGCATGGAATCAACACGGGCAATCCCTGGTTCAGCCAGGCCAGCTTCTCGCAGCCCACAGGAGTCCGGTTTGGTAGCACCGGGCGCAATATTCTGAGCGGGCCTGGCCTCTTCGCGTTGAATCTGGCGCTGTCGAAGACCGTCAAGGTCGGCGAGCGGTTGGGTGTCGAGTTCCGTGCGGAAACCTTCAACTTCACCAACACCCCGCAGTTCAGCAACCCGCAGGGCAGCCTGACCAACTCGACTTTCGGCTTGGTAACGGGGACCCTCGGCAGCGGCACGGGCGTCAATGGCACGGGTGGCGGGCGTGCGCTGCAGCTTGGCATCAAGGTCACCTACTAGGCGAACTCAAAAAAAGGTATGAGACTCAGGGCCACCGGCTAACGCCGCGTGGCCCCATTTTTTGGCGAAACAGCTGGAGACCCCGTACACGTGTAGTCAATGTTTCCCTTAACCTTAACGGAATTTCCATCGGGCTCCGCGGTTTAATCCCCTTTCGACCACGGCGTCGAAGGTAATCGGTTCGTGCCGGTCTCTCATAGCCGGTCATTCTACGAGATCTATTGCGGATGCGCAGCAGAGCATTTTCGCCAGGGATTGGCCGCCGTGGGCTATAGTAAACCTTAACCCATGGGGCGCATCCGCATCCTGCCGGACCAGGTCGCCAACAAAATCGCCGCGGGAGAAGTCGTGGAGCGGCCGGCATCCGTCGTGAAAGAGCTCCTCGAGAACTCGCTCGACGCCGGTGCGGTCGACCTTCGCATCGAAGTGGAATCGGGCGGCCGGCGCCTGATCCGGATCGTGGACGACGGTTGCGGCATGTTGCGCGACGACGCCCTGCTCGCGTTCGAGCGCCACGCCACCAGCAAGCTGCGCGACGTGAAAGACCTGCTCTCCATCGCCACACTGGGCTTTCGCGGAGAGGCATTGCCGTCGATCGCTTCGGTGTCGCGCCTGCTGCTCGAAACGCGGTCGTCCGAGGAGACCACCGGCACCCGCATCGAAATCGCCGGCGGCAAGATGCTGCGCTGCGAGGAGGCTGCGCTCGGCGGAGGCACCATCATCACGGTGCGCGACCTTTTTTACAATGTGCCGGCCCGCAAGAAGTTCCTGCGAACCGAGCCGACCGAGCTGGCGCACATCGCGTCGCTGGTCACGCACTACAGCCTGGCGCATCCCGAAAAGACTTTCCAGCTCACCAGCGGCCCCACCGAGCTGCTGCGGGTGACTCCCGTGGCCGCGCTGAAGGAGCGCGTCTACCAGGTGTTCGGCAGCCAGGTTTTGGATGACCTTGTGGATCTCGGCGTCCGCGAGCGCGACCTCTTTCTGCCGCCGCCCTACATCCCGCCATCGGATGCCGCCGGCTATCGCGGCGAGCCCGACGAGGAAGGGCCGGAGCCCGCGCGCCGCTTCCGCCTGTCCGGCTTCGTCTCGCGCCCGCAGGTGCAGAAGGGCAATCGCAACTCCATCTTCATCTTCGTGAACGGCCGGCTGATCCGCGACCGGCTGATCCTGCACGCGCTCTCCTCCGCATACCACAACCTGATTCCTCCTTCCTCGTACCCGTTCGCGCTGCTGTTCGTGGAATGCGATGCCGAAGAAGTGGACGTGAATGTGCACCCGTCGAAAACCGAGGTGCGCTTCCGCCACGGAAGCTTCGTCCACGATTTCGTGCGCGACACCATCCGCGAACGGCTGATGGAGTCCCGTCCGGCGCCCTCGTTCTCCCCGCTTCCGCGCGCGGCGCCTTCCCCGGTTACCGCCGCTCAGCCGGCCGCGCGCCTGCCGTATTCCGAATTCAGCCAGATGCTCGAGAACGAGGCGTCCGCCGAACCGGAGCTTTCCGACCCGAGCCGGATGCCGCCTCCCGCCAACGGGCCTGTAGCCGCGCTCGCCGTCGAAGGCGAAGCGGCCCTGCCCGAGTTTGCGCTGCGTCCCACGCGCGGTCCCGAGCCCCGGCTGGACTTCAGCGCTCCTCCGATCGAAGTCACTCCGGGCCCGCCGCCGTCCGGCAAACTCTATCGGCATCTGGACAAGCACGGCGAGTTCCCGCGCGACGCCATTCCGGCGCCCGAAATCTCGCTCTCGGTCTTGAGCGAGCTGCGCCCGCTCGGGCAGATCCACGAGAGTTTCATCATCGCCGCCAGCCGCGACGGGCTCTGGATCATCGATCAACACGTCGCCCACGAGCGCATTCTCTTCGAACAGGTCATGAGGCAGCGCGCCGCGGGCCGCGTGGAGATGCAGCGGCTGCTCATGCCGATCATCCTGCAATTGACCGCGGAGCAGCAGATCGATTACGCCCGCATCGCGGACGAACTGCACGCTTCCGGCTTCGAGACCGAGCCGTTCGGCAACCGCACCATCGCGGTGAAAGCCGCCCCCGCCTCGGTCAGCGCCGCGGACCTGGAAGCCGTGCTGTTCGAGATCCTGGAGACGGCCGAAGGCGAGCAGCACGGTGTATCGCTCGAAGACCTTCGCCGCAACATCTGCGCGTCGATCGCCTGCCAGGCCGCCATCAAAATCAATACGCGGCTCGACGCCAGCAAGATGGAATGGCTATTGAAGGCGCTCGCGCAGACGGACTGTCCGATGAGCTGCCCGCACGGCCGCCCCATCGCGCTGCACTACTCCACGCGCGAAATCCTGAAGGCCTTCCATCGCATCTGACGCGAGGCGGTCAATCCGTGATGAGGCTCATTTGGCGGGGATCGTGAGCAGCGGGTTTGGGCGCCGGGGGGCGCCGCAGATCATCGAGGTTCGGGTCGAATTTTCGAATCAGTTGGTTGAGCTGCAGCGAGGTCTGCCAGATCTGGTACAGCAGTTCGCAACGTTTACAGGCGCCTTTGATCGCGCCCGGCCCGTCAGTCGCGGGATTGTACCCTTTGTGGCGGGCGCAACGGCCTTCGAATTTCCGGGATCGGATTTTCAACCTGGCTCAAACCTTCTCGACGGCCTTTTGGGCTTCGTCTTCCTTCTCAGCTTCACCTTTCATGGCGGCTTTGAAATTCTTGATTCCTTCGCCGATTCCTTTTCCGATCTCGGGCAGCTTCTTACCGCCGAACAGCACCACGAACACAATGCCAATCACCAGCAGTTCCGGCCAGCCGATGGATTCGATCATCCAGCACCTCTTCTGTAGGGACGATTGTATTGTATCGCGCGTTACCAACAGGTGGGCGCGGTACAATCGGAGCAAATGCCTTCCGCTCGCCGGGTGAACTGGGCCAAGTTCCGCGCTTCCGCGGTCTGCCTGGTAGCGATCCTGATTTTCCTCACCCTGGCTTACCTTTTGACGGGCGGGCGCCTGTTGCAACAGAAGGTCAAAGTGTACATGTTCGTCCGCGATGCGACGGGATTGTCCGTCGGTTCGCCGGTTCGTGTGGACGGAATCGGCGTCGGCAAGGTGGCCACCCTGCGGCTCACCGGATCGAGCGACCCCAGCAGGGCGGTCGAAGTGACCATGAACGTCGCGCGCGCCGACCTCGTCAGCATCGCGGTGGATTCTTTCGCTCAGCTCAGCACCGACACCTTGATCGGCGATAAATTCGTGGACATCACCAGCGGCAGGGACCCGAACCATATCGGTCCGGACAGCGAAATCCGCTTCAAGGACCATCCGGAGCTGATGAAGAGCCTCGATCTCACCGATTTCGAGAAACAGCTTCGCTCGGTGGACGCCACGCTCACCGAGATCGAGCAAGGCCGGGGCCTGGTGGGCCAGTTCGTCAAGGGCGAACAGGTCTACGACACCCTGCTCCAGAAAATCGCGGAGTTCCAGAAGGAAATCCGGGCCATCGCCAACGTGAATACCGAACTGGGCCGCGCCCTCTATTCGGACGAGATGTATCGTCAGATCCGGGATCCCCTGGTCGAATTCGACCAGACCTTAGCGAAGATCCAATCCGGCCAGGGGACCGCCGGCGAGATGTTTCGTGACGCCGCCCAGTACGAACAATTGCGCGCCACCGCCCGCGACCTGCTGCATACGGTCAATGACCTGCGTTCGCAGCCGATGATGACATCCGACACCGAGTACGCCGCGTGGAACCGTTTAATGACCTCGGTGATCCGTTCCGTGGACGAAGTGAATGCCAATCCGCTGTTGAACGGATCCGACGTGTACGAGAATCTCAACGGCATGGCCAAAGAACTAGGCGCAACCGTTCGCGATTTTCGCGAACATCCTTCCAAGTACCTGCGGCTGAAGTACTGACACACGACTAGCGCCGGTACATCGCCTGAGGTCCTGTTCCCTCCACACCGATCGGCGTCCCGGTGACCACCAGTTCCACGCGGCGATTCTGCTGCCGGCCGGCATCCGTGTCGTTGGATGCCACCGGGCGAGTCTTTCCGAAGCCGACCGCGCTGATGGTGTCGCCCGGTACGCCCTGGGCCACCAGATAGTCGCGGACCGACTCGGCGCGCTGCTCGGAGAGCCGCTGGTTATACTCGTCCGATCCAATGCTGTCGGTGTGGCCTTCCACCTGGATCTTCAATCCCGGATAGGCCAGCAGGATTCCCGATACCTTGGCCATTTTTTCGCGCGCTCCCGGTTTCAAGGTGAACTTGTTGAAGTCGAAAAGGACGTCGGAAATATTGACGATCAGGCCGCGGGCCGTTTCGCGAGTTTCGAGCACCATGTTCAACTGCTGGCGCAGGCGTTCGCGAAGCTGGGCCTTCTCGTTTTCGGCCAGTTGCCGCTGCTGTTCGGCCTGTTGCGCGGCCAGGCGAGCGCGTTCCGCCTCGCTCTGGGCGGCCTGTTGCTGTGCCAGGGCGGCGGCGCGAGCGGCGTCGGCCGCGGCCCGCTCCTGGACCGCTTGAGCCGTGGCCTGCTCGGCCTCCCGCCGGGCTTTCTCAGCAGCCAGACGATCGGCTTCCGCGCGCGCCCGCCGTTCCTGGTCAAGCCGCGCCTGCTCGGCGGCCTGTTGTGCTTGTGCCTGGGCCTGCGCCTCGCGCTGCGCCGCGGCAGCCCGCTCATTGGCCAGCTGCTCTTCCTGGATCTTCCGGAAAGTGATGATCCGGGCGTCCTCCGCCATCTGGGCGGCCTCGCGCGCGTTGGTCTCCGATTCCTTGCGGTTCCCGCTGCGATTCAGGAAACCCTCGGCATTATTCAGGTCGATCACGGCCTTCTGATACGTATCCGCTGCGTACCGGTCCGCGCCAGCGAGGCGCGCAATCTCCACCGCGTTCTGTGCCTCGGCCAGTTGCAGCGGGCCTTTTGGGTTCACGCGAATCGGCTGATACTGCGTGCGGTTCCAAACGTACTGGCCGCGCTGCAGCAGATGATAGTTGGCGTCCACCTGCTCGATCGTCCCCGCGGTATCGTTGCGAATGAAATTCTCCGCTACCACGACGTCGCTGGGCTGCGTGACGGCGAAGTAGGGCTCCGCGGTCACGATCAGTCCAAACGTCTGCAGATCGGTGGTGGAGAGCAGCTTGGCATGGTCCCCATCCAAGACTACTTCGCCGAGGTTCACGGCACGCCCTTCCGGCGTGATGCCCCACAATACATAGGTCATGTATTCGGGTCCATACTGAGAGGCGGGAGACAGGTGTTCCAGGTAGGTGTCAATCTTGGTTGAGCCCATCTGGCTGGCGACCTTGGCATCCCCCCGGGCGGCAGGCATTAACTCCGTGCCGCGGAAATCGATACGGGTAGTGCCGGTACGATGATGATAATTGACGGCCTTGGTCGTACGCGATACAACAGTGACGCGAAATACCGGCATCGGCTGTCCGGTCTCCGCTGGTGTGAGTGCTTTCTGCTGGGTCGGATTCGGAACCTGCGCGATCAGGGACCCGAGTGCCAGCAAGAAGAATCCAGCTTTCATGGATCGCAATTCCTCCCTTCGGGTGTAAAAGAAAGCACGTCCTATTCCGATGTGCGGCGCGGCACGCGTCGATGCTAACCCATTGACATTGCCGCGCCAGTGTTGGCTCACCGGCGTTCGAGGGGGCAGCGGATCAGGAAGAAAGGTGGTGGCGTGTGTGCAGTGGCTTGAGCGGATCTCCCCCGGCCGAATCCCCGGCCCGCCCAATCGATTGAGCAGCCGGGAACTCGCCCCGTGGGTGGAGAGCACTGGATGTTGCAGCAACCAAGAAAGCTGGAGCTACTTGCTGTTATTACGATCTGACCGGCCCGATTGGATGTACGGAATCAACGCGACGGTGTGGCCAGGGTGGCCCATTTCGATTCGTACCCGGCCGGCAGCACGAAGTTCGGCTTGCTCGACGGAAACAGAAACGTCCCCACGTCCCAGAACTCCAGACCGCGTGCCCGCGAACGCAACTCCGCGCCCAGGCGGTGCGCCAATTCCGCATTGCTGTCGTACTTCGCAGCGAACGGCGATGAGACCTCTCCTCGCACCAGGCGGTTGAATGACATCGCGATCAGGAAGTACGGTTGCGGCAGAAGGTGGCGCTCGAGCCGGGTGATCCTACCCTGCACGATCGCGCCGGAGGGGATGAGCACCTCGCTCGTCCCCGGACGCCGCACCGGCTGCACCACCTTCGCGGAGACGGGATCGCCCGCCGCCGCCGTGCCCGTATCGACCGCCCCGGTCAGCGACAGCACAATCGGCAGGCCGATTGGCAGCGCCACCGGCGCACGGACCATCGGTTTCGCCGCGGCGCTGTTGGTTTCGGAGCCGATATCGAAGTGCACCGCCGATTCCGTCATGTACTCCCGGCAATCGGAAAACGTCGTCACATTGTTGGTCTGGTTGGCGCTATCCATGACGATCCGCAGTTCGCCCTGGCGCGGCAAAAGCAGTTCCCCATCGCCGATTTTCACAATCTGGTAGTCCAGCGCGGATTTGAGGCTGCAAACCCCGGCTGGCTGCGGCAGCGGACCTGCTTCCACGGTGAAGCGGCGCAGGGTGGCGGCCT
>Ga0335081_10021265_pt1 | contig 10505 bp, 9 predicted proteins | sample Lox_Sample_35_FD_206713 | JGI IMG/M metagenome (GOLD analysis project Ga0335081, IMG submission 206713) | Soil microbial communities from Loxahatchee National Wildlife Refuge, Florida, United States - Lox_Sample_3.5 | ecosystem: Environmental > Terrestrial > Soil > Wetlands | place: USA: Florida...
GCCGTCCTCACCGACGCGGACCGGTGGATTCTGGGACGGTTGGAAGAGGTTCGCGCCGAGGCGGATTCGGCGCTCGACGGCTACGAGTTCAGCCGTGCCTGCGAGGCGCTTTATCACTTCACCTGGGACGAGTTCTGCGACTGGTACGTCGAGCTGGCCAAAGTGCAACTGGGGCAGGGGATCGAGCACACCACCGCGGTGCTGGCCGCGGTCCTCGACACGCTGCTGCGGCTGCTGCATCCGGTGATGCCGTTCGTCACCGAGGTGCTGTGGAGGGCGTTGACCCGCGCCGAGTCGCTGGTGGTCGCGGACTGGCCGGCACCGTTGGGGTTCGTTTCCGACGCCGTTGCGGCCCAGCGCATCGCCGACATGCAGAAGCTGGTCGCGGAGGTGCGGCGGTTCCGCAGCGACCAGGGGCTGGCCGACCGGCAGAAGGTGCCTGCCCGGCTGTCCGGCGTCGATGCCACCGACCTGCAGACGCAGATCCCGGCCGTCACGTCGCTGGCGTGGCTGTCCCCCGCCAGCGAGAGGGGCACCCAGCCGCCGGGCGCCGACTTCAACCCCACCGCGTCCCTTGAGGTGCGGCTGAGCCGCGGGACCGTCGTCGTCGAGGTCGACTCGTCCGGCAGCGTCGATGTCGAAGCCGAACGCCGCCGGCTCGAGAAGGACCTCGCCGCCGCGCAGAAGGAACTCGACGGGACCACCGCCAAACTCGGCAACCAGGCGTTTCTGGCCAAGGCCCCGGCCGCGGTGGTCGACAATATCCGGGCGCGCCAGCAGGTGGCGCGCGAGGAAGTCGATCGCATCACCAGCCGCATGGGAACGTTGCGATGAGCCGCTTGCGCGACGAGCTCAGTGTGTGGTGAACGCTTCACCTGCCGCGGAGCCGACCCCGGACGAGATCGCCGCGCTGCTGCAGGTCGAGCACCTGCTCGACCAGCGCTGGCCGGAAACCAAGATCGAGCCGAGTCTCACCCGGATCAGCGCCCTGCTCGAGATGCTCGGCTCGCCGCAGCGTGCCTATCCGTCGATTCACATCGCCGGTACCAACGGAAAGACCTCGGTCGCGCGGATGGTCGACGCGCTGCTGACCGCGCTGCACCGCCGGACCGGCCGGACCATTAGCCCGCACCTGCAATCGGCCGTCGAGCGCATCGCGATCGACAACGAGCCGATCAGCCCGGCCCGCTATGTGGAGGTGTATCGCGAGATCGAGCCGTTCGTGCAGATGGTCGACCAGCAGTCGGAGGCCGCGGGCGGTCCCGCGATGAGCAAGTTCGAGGTGGTCACCGCGATGGCGTTCGCGGCGTTCGCGGACGCGCCCGTCGACGTCGCCGTCGTCGAGGTCGGCCTCGGCGGGCGGTGGGACGCCACCAACGTGGTCAACGCCCCGGTCGCGGTGATCACGCCGATCGGCATCGACCACGCCGCGTACCTCGGCGACGACATCGCTGACATCGCAGCCGAGAAGGCGGGGATCATCACCAAGCAGCCCGACTCGCTGGTCCCGACCGACACGGTCGCGGTGATCGCGCGTCAGGCGCCCGCCGCGATGGAGGTTTTGCTCGGGCAGGCCGTGCGCGCCGATGCCGCTGTCGCGCGGGAGGACTCGGAGTTCGCGGTGCTCAACCGCCGGGTCGCCGTCGGCGGCCAGATGCTCACGCTGCAGGGCCTGGGCGGGGTGTACGACGACATCTTCGTGCCGCTGCACGGCGAGCACCAAGGCCACAACGCCGCGCTGGCGCTCGCGGCGGTCGAGGCGTTCTTCGGCGCGGGCGCAGAGCGGCAACTCGACATCGACGCGGTGCGGGCCGGGTTCGCCACGGTCAGCAGCCCGGGGCGGCTGGAACGGGTGCGCAGCGCACCAACCGTGTTCCTGGACGCCGCGCACAATCCCGCCGGGGCGCAGGCGCTAGCGCAGGCCTTGCAGACCGAATTCGACTTCCGGTATCTGGTTGGGGTGATCGCGGTGATGGCCGACAAGGACGCCGCCGGAATCCTGGCCGCACTGGAGCCGGTGTTCGACCAGGTCGTCGTCACCCAGAACGGCTCGCCGCGGGCACTGGGCGTAGACGAGCTCGCGGACGCGGCGGTCGCGAGGTTCGGCCCCGAGCGGGTGACCACCGCCGTGACGTTGCCGGATGCCATCGAAACCGCCACCGCGCTGGTCGAGGACTCGCGCGATGAGCCTCTTGGGCGAAGAGCATCAGGCAGCGATGAGCCTCTTGGGCGAAGAGCATCAAGCAGCGATCAGACTCTTGCCGGCACGGGCATCGTCATCACCGGGTCGGTGGTCACCGCCGGCGCGGCCCGCACGCTCTTCGGCAAGGATCCGCAATGACCCAACCGAACGAGCGGCCGGAAACCGAGCCGCCCGACCCGTGGAAAGGTTTCCGCGGCGTGATGGCCGGCACGCTCCTGCTGGAGGCGATCGTCGTGCTGCTGGCGCTTCCGGTCGTCGCCGTGGTCGGGCGCGGGTTGACGGTGGCGACCGGGACCTATCTCATCGGCGTGGCCGTGGTGCTGGTGCTGCTGTCGGCAGTGCAGCGGCGCCCTTGGGCGATCTGGGTCAACCTCGCGATGCAGCCGGTGGTGATCGCCGGGGTGGTCGTGCATCCGGCGATCGGGTTCATCGGCGCCATCTTCACCGGGGTGTGGTTGCTGATCGTCTACCTGCGCGGCGAGGTGCTGCGACGGCAGAAGCGAGGCCTGCTGCCCGGCCAGCGGCCGCCGCAGGAGTAGGTCGGTACGCTGTGCGCCGTGACTTCTGCCGGTCGGGAGCGGACCCTCGTCTTGATCAAACCCGACGGCGTGCAGCGAGGGTTGGTGGGCGAAATCATTCGCCGGATCGAGGCGAAGGGCCTGTGGTTGGCGGCGTTGCAGCTGCGCAGCGTCAGTGACGAGTTGGCCCGGCGGCATTACGCCGAGCACGAGGGCAAGCCGTTCTTCGACCCGTTGCTGGAGTTCATCACCTCCGGTCCGGTGGTGGCCGCGATCGTCGAAGGGCCACGGGCCATCACGGCGGTCCGTCAGATCGCCGGCGGCACCGACCCCGTTGAGTCAGCTGCGCCGGGAACCATCCGAGGTGACTTCGGGCTGGAAACCCAGACCAACCTCATGCACGGATCCGACTCGGCGGAATCGGCCGAGCGCGAGATCGAGCTGTGGTTTCCGTCCTGAACTTGCGCTGAACGAGGAATGAACAACGCCTCTGGCGACCGTCCGCGGCTGGTATGGGATACTGGCTCTGGGTAACCGGCGCCAGCCGGGGCCGGACGCCCGAATGAAGACTTAGACGAGCGCGACCACCGCGACTCAGCGATGCGGCGCCGACCGTCACAGCCGTCATTCAGCCAGGCACCGAGTGGGTTCACCCGAGCCGCTCGGAGCGAGACCATATAACCTCGGGCAACCGACCCGAGTTCACAGCGATAGCCCTCGCGTGGCCGCGTCCACAGGACGCGCCCGGGGGCTTGAGGAGAATACGTGACCGACGATGATCTATCACATGACCTACCCGAAAGCGCTGAGCACGAAGAGGATCTGCCGGACCGGTTGAGGGTCCACAGCCTCGCCAGGGTTCTCGGCACCACCAGCAAACGTGTCCTCGACGCGCTGAACGACCTGGACGGGCGTGCGCGCAGCGCTGCATCCACTGTCGACAAGGTCGATGCCGCGCGGGTCCGGGAGGCGCTGGCTTCGTCTGACAGCGAACCATCCGGTGAGGTTGTCGTGGAGCGGGCCGACTACCTGCCATTGTTCGTGGCGCCGCAGCCGCTGCCGTCCGACACCGACAAGTCCGACGAGGACCCCGATGAGGGGTTCGACGAGGGCGAAGCTGACCAAGAACTGTCCGAACGGCCGGCCAACCGGCGGCGCAGGCGCGGTCGCCGGGGGCGTGGCCGTGGCCGCGGCGAGCAGGGCGGTATCGACGGCGACGACTCCGACACCGACTCGGCGGCGGCGCCCGACACAGAAGGCCGGGCCGAAGACACCGACGAGGGCGACGACGAGGGCGGCGAGGAGGACACCGGCGCCCCCGAGGGAGCCAGTCGTCGCAGGCGCAGGCGCAGGCGGCGCAAGGCCGGCACCGGCGATGACGCCGACACCAACGGCGCCCCGGACGACCCGCCCAACACGGTCGTGCACGAGCGCCCGCCCCGCACCGCCGACAAGTCCGGGCAAGACAAGGACAACGGCGAAATCCAGGGCATCACCGGCTCCACCCGGTTGGAAGCCAAGCGGCAGCGCCGCCGCGACGGCCGCGACGCCGGTCGCCGCCGACCCCCGATCCTGTCCGAGGCCGAGTTCCTGGCCCGCCGCGAGGCGGTCGACCGGGTGATGGTGGTGCGGGACAAGGTGCGCACCGAACCCCCGCACGAAGGCGCCCGCTACACCCAGATCGCCGTGCTCGAGGACGGCGTGCTGGTCGAGCATTTCGTCACCAGCCCCTCGTCGGCATCGCTGGTCGGCAACATCCATCTCGGCATCGTGCAGAACGTGTTGCCGTCGATGGAGGCCGCGTTCATTGACATCGGCCGTGGCCGCAACGGCGTGCTCTACGCCGGCGAGGTGAACTGGGAAGCCGCCGGCCTCGGCGGCGCCAACCGCAAGATCGAGCAGGCGCTCAAGCCCGGTGACTACGTCGTCGTGCAGGTCAGCAAGGATCCGGTCGGGCACAAGGGCGCGCGGCTGACCACGCAGGTGTCGCTGGCCGGCCGCTACCTGGTGTACGTCCCGGGAGCGTCGTCAACCGGCATCAGCCGCAAGCTTCCCGACACCGAACGCCAACGCCTCAAGGAGATCTTGCGCGAGGTGGTTCCGGCGGACGCCGGCGTGATCATCAGAACCGCCTCCGAGGGCGTCAAGGAAGACGACATCCGTGCCGATGTCGAGCGCCTGCAGCGGCGCTGGGCGGAGATCGAGGCCACGGCCGCCGAGACCAAGGACAAGGCCGCAGGCGCCGCTGTCGCGCTCTACGAGGAACCCGACGTTCTGGTCAAGGTAGTCCGCGACCTGTTCAACGAGGACTTCTCCGGGCTTATCGTCTCCGGCGAGGAGGCCTGGAACACGATCAACAACTATGTGAACACCGTTGCGCCGGACCTGGTTTCGCGGCTGAACAAGTACGAGCCCGCCTCCCCGGACGCGCCCGACGTGTTCGCCGTGCACCGCATCAACGAGCAGCTGGCCAAGGCGATGGACCGCAAGGTGTGGCTGCCGTCCGGCGGCACGCTGGTGATCGACCGCACCGAGGCGATGACCGTCGTCGACGTCAACACCGGCAAGTTCACCGGCTCGGGCGGCAACCTCGAACAGACCGTCACGAAAAACAACCTCGAGGCCGCCGAGGAGATCGTGCGGCAGCTGCGGCTGCGCGACATCGGCGGCATCGTCGTCATCGACTTCATCGACATGGTGCTGGAATCCAACCGCGATCTGGTGCTGCGCCGGCTCACCGAGGCGCTGGCCCGCGACCGCACCCGCCATCAGGTCTCCGAGGTCACGTCGCTTGGCCTGGTGCAGCTGACCCGCAAACGGCTCGGCACCGGCCTGCTCGAAGCGTTCTCCACGTCATGCCCGCACTGCGGCGGCCGCGGCATCCTGCTGCACACCGATCCGGTCGAGGCCGCGCCGACCACCGCCCGCAAGTCGGAATCCCGGCGCGGCAAGCGCTCGCGGAAGGGCCGCGGGGAGGAGCTGGCGATCGCCAAGGTGCCCGCCCATGCCCCCGGCGAGCATCCGATGTTCAAGGCCATGGCCGCCGCCAACGGCCGGCACACCGACGACGAGGACGAGGATCGCTACGTCACCGACGAGGAGGACTCGGACACCATCAAGGAGGCGGTGCGCGAGCTGGCTGCGGAAGACCTCGACGACGATGACCTGGACGAAACGGATGAGGACGAGTCCGACGAGGAAACGGATGAGGACGAGTCCGACGAGGAAACGGATGAGGACGAGTCCGACGAGGAAGACGACGAAGAGGACGACGAGGACGTGGACGTACTCGATCTCGACGAGGACGACGAAGAGGACATCGAGGACGACATCGAGGACATCGACTCGGACTCCGATTCCCACTCCGAGGAGTACGACGACGAGGACGAAGCGGTCGATGAACCCGAACCCGCCGTGACGGTGGTGAACGTGGTCGTCCCGGGGGCGGGTAGGCGCCGGCGTCGCGCCGCCGTGCGGCCGGCCGGACCGCCGAGCCACGGAAGCTGAGGCGGTCTGCATGCTCTTCGCGCAAGCGCTCATCGGTGCCTCATGCTCTTCGCGCAAGCGCTCATCGGTGCCTCATGCTCTTCGCGCAAGCGCTCATCGGTGCCTCACCAGCGGTTTGACCCTGTAGCCGCCGGCCAAGTACCCTGGAACGGTTGTCGCCTGGCTTGACGCCGGCGACAGGCGGGGACCAGCAATGAGCGCCCGCACCCAGACCCGCACGCGCACACCGCCGGGAGCGCGCGTGTCCGCAGACGAACGTAGACGAAGAGGGCAGCGATGGCGACGTACGCAATCGTCAAGACCGGTGGCAAGCAGTACAAGGTTGCCGTCGGCGACGTGGTGAAGGTCGAAAAGCTCGACTCGGAGCCGGGCGCGTCGGTGTCGCTGCCGGTTGCGCTCGTCGTCGACGGCGCCGACGTCACCAGCGACCGGGACGCGCTGGCGAAGATCTCGGTCACCGGCGAGGTGCTCGAGCACACCAAGGGTCCGAAGATCCGGATCCACAAATTCAAGAACAAGACCGGCTACCACAAGCGGCAGGGTCACCGCCAGCAGCTGACCGTGCTGAAGGTCACCGGCATCCAGTAGCAGCAGGCGAGGAGACATGGCACACAAGAAGGGCGCTTCGAGCTCGCGCAACGGCCGCGACTCCGCCGCCCAGCGCCTCGGCGTCAAGCGGTTCGGCGGTCAGGTCGTCAAGGCCGGCGAGATCCTGGTCCGCCAGCGCGGCACCCACTTCCATCCGGGCGTCAACGTCGGACGCGGCGACGACGACACCCTGTTCGCCAAGGCGTCCGGCGCGGTCCAGTTCGCCGTGCGACGCGGGCGCAAGACGGTCAGCATCGTTCCCGTCGCCCGCGACCCGCAACCTGGTCGACGCCTGCGCGTCTCCGGCGACTGACCCAGTCGCCGAGGCGGTGCGACGAGCCATGCCCCGCTTTGTCGACCGTGTCGTCATCCACGCCCGGGCGGGCAACGGCGGTAACGGCTGCGCGTCCGTCCACCGCGAGAAGTTCAAGCCGCTCGGCGGCCCCGACGGCGGCAACGGCGGCCGGGGTGGCAGCGTCGTCCTCGTCGTCGATCCGCAGGTGCACACCCTGCTGGACTTCCACTTCCATCCGCACGTGGTGGCCCCGTCCGGCAAACAGGGCCAGGGCGGCAACCGCGACGGCGCCAACGGCGACGATCTGGAAGTCAAGGTGCCCGACGGCACCGTCGTCCTCGACGAGAACGGCCGGCTGCTCGCCGACCTGGTCGGGGCCGGAACCAGGTTCGAGGCCGCCGCGGGCGGCCGCGGCGGGCTGGGCAACGCGGCGCTGGCGTCGCGGGCCCGCAGGGCACCGGGGTTCGCGCTGCTCGGGGAGAAGGGCCAGGCCCGCGACCTGACGCTGGAGCTGAAGACCGTCGCCGACGTCGGACTGATCGGGTTCCCGTCCGCCGGCAAGTCGTCGCTGGTGTCGGTGCTGTCGGCGGCCAAGCCGAAGATCGCCGACTACCCGTTCACGACGCTGGCCCCCAACCTCGGCGTGGTATCGGCGGGGGCGGACGCGTTCACCGTTGCCGACGTGCCGGGGCTGATAGCGGGCGCATCGCAGGGCCGCGGCCTGGGCCTGGAGTTCCTCCGGCACGTCGAGCGGTGCGCCGTGCTCGTCCACGTCGTGGACTGCGCGACGTTGGAGCCGGGCCGCGACCCGATCTCCGACATCGATGCGCTGGAAGCCGAGTTGGCCGCCTACCGGCCGACACTGCAGGGCGATTCGACGCTGGGCGATCTGTCGGACCGGCCGAGGGCGGTGGTGCTCAACAAGATCGACGTCCCGGAAGCCAAGGAGCTGGCCGACTTCGTCCGCGTCGAGATCGCGGAGCGGTACGGCTGGCCGGTGTTCGAGGTATCGACGCTGACCCGGGAAGGTTTGCGGCCGTTGACGTTCGCGCTCGCCGAGATGGTCGACGCGTACCGGGCCACCCAGCCCACCCCGGCGCCGCGACGGCCGGTGATCCGCCCCGTCCCGGTCGACGAGAGCGGCTTCACGGTCGAACCCGACCCGCAGCATCCGGGCGCGTTCATCGTTCACGGCATCCGTCCCGAACGCTGGGTGGGCCAGACGAACTTCGACAACGACGAGGCGGTCGGCTATCTCGGCGACCGGCTGGCCCGCCTCGGCGTGGAGGACGAACTGCTGCGCCTCGGCGCGCGGCCGGGCTGCGCGGTCACGATCGGCGACATGACGTTCGACTGGGAGCCGCAGACCCCCGCAGGCGTCGACGTCGCGTTGTCCGGCCGCGGCACCGACGGCCGGCTGGAGCGCACCGAGCGGGTGTCGGCGGCCGAGCGCAAGGAGGCCCGTCGCGAGCGGCGTCATCCCGGTGAGGCGCAATGAGCGCGCCGCACTATTCGGGGCATCGGGAGGCGGTACGCACCGCCCGCAGCGTCGTCGTCAAGGTCGGCACCACGGCGCTGACCACCCGGTCGGGAATGTTCGACGCGAGCCGGCTGCAGAGGCTGGCCGATGCGATCGAGACCCGGATGAAGGCCGGCTCGGACGTCGTCATCGTGTCCTCCGGGGCGATCGCCGCCGGGATCGAACCGCTCGGCCTGACCCGCCGCCCCGCCGACCTGGCCACCAAACAGGCCGCCGCCAGCGTCGGACAGGTCGCACTGGTCAACTCGTGGAGCGCGGCCTTCGCCCGCTACCAGCGCACGGTCGGCCAGGTGCTGCTCACCGCCCACGACATCGCGATGCGGGTCCAGCACACCAACGCCCAGCGCACGCTCGACCGGCTCCGCGCTTTGCACGCGGTCGCGATCGTCAACGAGAACGACACCGTGGCGACCAACGAGATCCGGTTCGGCGACAACGACCGGCTGTCGGCGCTGGTCGCGCACCTGGTTGGCGCCGACGCCCTGGTGCTGCTGTCGGACATCGACGGGCTCTACGACTCCGACCCGCGGAAGGGGAACGCACGCTTCATCGCGGAGGTTGGCGGTCCGCACGATCTCGAAGGCGTGGTGGCCGGCCACGGCAGCCACCTGGGCACGGGCGGCATGGCGTCCAAGGTGTCCGCGGCGACGCTGGCCGCCGACGCCGGGGTTCCGGTGCTGCTGGCCGCCGCATCGGAGGCGGCCACCGCGCTGACCGACGCTTCGGTCGGCACGGTGTTCGCAGCCCGCGCGAACCGGATGTCGGCGCGGCGGTTCTGGGTGCGGTACGCCGCGGAGGCGGCCGGAGCGTTGATCCTCGACGAGGGCGCCGTCCGCGCGGTGCTGCAGCAGCGCCGGTCGCTGCTGCCGGCCGGGATCACCGCACTGTCCGGCCGGTTTTTCGGCGGCGACGTCGTCGAGCTGCACGGGCCCGACGGGAACGCGGTAGCCCGCGGCGTGGTGGCCTACGACGCGACCGAACTCGCAACGATGATGGGCCGTTCGACATCCGAGCTGCCGCAGGAACTGCGGCGCCCGGCCGTGCACGCCGACGATCTCGTCGCCGTCCGACGCTAGCGGCGGCCCCATCTCGGCAGCCGCTCGCGGCCGACGAGCTGACACGAATGCACCTGCGCCAACTCCATCGCCGCGGGCGTGAATTCCTGGTTGGAGACCACCATCGTGGACGTGCACCCGTGGAGCAGTGAACCCGCGACCACTTGCTGGACCGCCGCGGCGCCGACCCGCCGGCCGTAGCGCTTGCATTGAACGGCAATGCGTTCCTTACCTTTCCGGGCGATCAGGTCCACGCCGAAGTCGCCGGTCGGGCGGGTCATCGCCACCCGGTAACCGGCCGCGCGCAGTTTCGCCGCAACATATTTCTCGAAGTCGTCTCCCGTCATCGCGTCGATCTCCCGCAAGCCGGACCTGAAGTATCTGGCCTCACGGCGGGCCTCGGCCCAATAGGGCAGCCCGGCCCACGCGGCGAACAGCACGGCGTCCGCGATCAGCCCCGCCCACAACATGTTGCGATGTGTCGCAACCAGTGTCAGCACCACGGCGACACAGGCAAGCACCGCGCCGAGGCGCCAGAACCAGTATTCGGCGGCGGATTCGCGCATCACGTGGCGGCCTCGGTCCCGCCGCCGATCGATGACGGTGGTAATCGCAAGCGTCGTGGCATTCAAACCTCCGGTTCCCGGCTCGTGCTGGTGCAGAGATTAGATGCCGCGACCGACAGTTTTTCGATGCCTTTTCCAATGCAGCACCGTCCAAAATCACGATTTGCGAGTAGCGTTAATCGGGCAGCGGCTATGGAGGACCTCCCGGCGACCGGGCTGCCACGCCAACGGTT
>Ga0335081_10021266_pt1 | contig 10505 bp, 10 predicted proteins | sample Lox_Sample_35_FD_206713 | JGI IMG/M metagenome (GOLD analysis project Ga0335081, IMG submission 206713) | Soil microbial communities from Loxahatchee National Wildlife Refuge, Florida, United States - Lox_Sample_3.5 | ecosystem: Environmental > Terrestrial > Soil > Wetlands | place: USA...
TATCACGCCACGATGCGCTCAAGGCCACGGCAGGTGCGGACCGTTGACCGGGCCCCCTTCCCCGGGTGGATAGCGCGACGGCTCCGGCGAGACCACCATGAGCGCGTCGCAGTCCGCCGGCAGGCCGGCGAGCGAGCGCACGTCGGCCTCCACCCACAGCGCCCAGCCTTCGCTGGTGGGAACGCGCGCGTAGCGCGCGGCGCCGCGGAACTCGAACGTCGCGGCGTTCGGGTACGGCTTCTCGCGCGCGTATTGCGCGTCGTCGAGCCGCTGCGGCACGCCGGCGGCGCACTCGATGATCGCGTGCGCGGGTGCCCTGGCCGGCTCGCCCCACGAAAGGCCGCGCGCGCCCGACTTGCCGGCGCGAAAGACCGAGCCGTCGGGAACCGCAACGCCCAGCCGGTCTGCCGCCGCGCGCACCTGGCAGCGCAGGAACAGGAACGACTTGCCCATGCGCGCTACTTCACCACGATGAAGCGCGCGGCGCGAGCTTCGGCGGCGGCCTGCGTGAAGCCGAGCCCGCGGCCGAGCGCCGCATAGAACTGCTGCGACCACCGGGCTGCGGCCGCGTCGTCGACGGCCTCGCGCGGCGCCGCGATGGCGCTCGCGCCCGCTTTCGCGAACGCCCAGGCGATGCCGCGCGGCCCGGGCGCGCCGGCCTCGCACGACGAGAGCACCACGCGCGCGCCCGGAGCCACGTGCGCGAGCGCGACGTCGCGCGCGGTGAGCCGTCCGTTCTCGCCCGCGAGCTGCAGGAACGCGCCGCCGAATCCGTGCGCGGCGAAGTGCAGCAGCGGCTGCCCGACGGCGACCTCGAGCGCGCGCGCCGGCGTGGCCCGCTCACCCGAGAGCTCGGTCACCTCTGCCCCCGTCGCGCGCAGGGCCGCTGCCTCGTCGGCCGCGCCGGGAAGCGCGGTGGCCACCGCGGCGGCGTCGCCGCTGGCCTGCGCGGAGACGATGAGCGCGCGCTTGGGTGCCCCGCCCTCGTCGGCGGCGAGCAGCCGGGTGAGCGAGGTGGCGATGCCGGTGGCCTGCTTCAGCTGGTCGAGCGGCGGTTCGGCGAAGAGCCACAGGTGCGCGCACTTCTCCGTTCCGGAAGCGACCGCGTCCGGCGCCACCGCGCGCACCGCGCCGCCCTCGCGCGTGGCGATGCCTTGCAGCACCTGCGCGCCGCGCGGCACCAGCGTGAGCAGGCACGCCCCCTCGGGCAGCCCGGCCGACCAGCCTGGTTTCGCGGGCGCGACGCCGAGCGCGGCTGCGCGCAGCCGATCGAGCGGCAGCGCGAGCGCGTCGGCGCTGTCGGCAGCCGCGGCGAGCTGCTGGACGACCTCCTGCGCCGGCTCGGGCAGCGGCGCCGGCTCGGCCTGCGCGGCCACCGCCTTCGCCAGCTCGTCGAGCGTCAGCCACAGCTCCACCGACGCCTCCGGCGCGCGACCCAGCGACGCCAGCGCGCGCGCGTGGGTCGAGTGCAGCAGGACGCGGCTCGATTCCCACGCGCTCCCCGCCTGCGAGAGCCCGCGCTCAGCCTCGGCCAGCGCGCCGGCGGCGTCGTTCGAGGCCAGCAGCACGCCGGCGAGCCGCGCCTGCAGCCGCGCGGCGAACGCGTCGTGCCCCACCTGCCGGAGCGCGGCGATCTCTTCGGTGAGCCGCGCCTTCGCGTCGTCGAGCTCGCCGTCGGTGGCGAGCCGCGCGACGATGTCCGCTTCGAGATCGCCCGCCCTGGCGAGCCGCGCCTGCTCGAGCGCCGCCTCGCCCAGCTCGCGCGCCGCGCGCCGCAGCCCGAGGCGCGTGGCCACCTCGCGCGCCTGCTCCAGCGCTGGCGCGAGCGCGGCCGGCGAATGGCTCTGTTGCACCGACGCCTGCGCCGCGTTCAACGCTTCGGGCACGCGCTCCTGCTCCTCGAGCAGCGCCGCGCGCTTGCGCAGCAGCTCCGCGAGTTGCGCGCCCGCGCCCACCGACGTGAACAGCGCCTCTGCGCGATCCTGCAGCCTGCGCGCCGCGGGATAATCGCCGTCGATGGCGGCGAGATCGGCCAGCTCGTCGAGCGCGATGGCCTCGATCTCCGCCGCGCACCCGCGCGTCTTGCAACCGGCGGCCACCGCCGCCTCGAATGGCTGCGCCGCGCGCCACTCGCCGCGGGCCGCATGCAGATACCCGGCCAGCTCGAGCGCCGCCGACCACAGCAGCGGATCGGCCTGCACCTCGGCGCCCTTCGCGAACGCGTCGACCTCGGCGGGCGCGGCCGACCCTTGCAGGGCGCGCTCGCGAACTTGCTTGTAGATTTGGTATAATTCACTGTGCCGTCCGATGCGGCGCGCGTCGAGCCTGCGCGCGAGCGCGAGGAGATCGGGCATTGCCGCGGCGGCATCGACCACCTTCGCCAGCTCGGCCTCGCTCGACGCCGCGAGCAGCGCGCGCATGACTTCGAGCCGGCGCGGCGGAGCGGCCGCGGGCAGCGGCTGCCGCAGCTGCCGCGCGCGCTGGGCGGCCTCGGCGCTCCACGGCCCCGCCGGAACCTTCTCGAACGCCGCAGCGGCCCGCGCGCGCAGGCCGAGCGCCGCGAGCGTCACGCCCAGGTTGAACGGCGCGCCCGCGCGCGAGAAGTGATCGAGCGCAGCCACCAGTTCACCGCGCGCGAAGAGCACGACGCCGCGATCGTTCTCCGCCTCGGGCCCCGCGCCGGCCTCCGCCAGCGCCTGGTCGGCCCGCGCCGCGTCGCCCGCCTCGCCGCGCAGCAGGTAGAGCATCGCCAGCGCGCGCGGCGCATCGGGCCGCCCCTTCTCGCGCGCTTCGAGCAGCTGCCGCAGCGGCTTGTCGAAGCTCGCCCCCGGCGGCCCGCGCCGCGGCTGGTACGGCGCGTACGGCAGCTCCGCGATGGCCACCTCGAGCGGCCGCGCCGCGCCCTGCAGCGGCTGCAGCGCCAGCGCCGGATCGCGCGGCGTGCGCACCACCGCGATCAGGACCGCCGCGGACGCCGCCACCGCCGCCGCGATCCACGGCATCGGGCGGAACCGGTGGCCGATGCGCATCGAGCCCGGCCCGGCGCGAAGCTGCGCCGCCGCCAGCAGCCGCTCCGGCTCGCGCGGCAGCGCATCGAGCGCCTCGCGCTCTTCGAGCGTCTCCGGCGCCTCCAGCAGCGCGATGACCTCGAGCCTCTCGCTGCACCGCTCGCACGCTTTCACGTGCGCGGCGAACGCCTCGTCGCGAAGCTGGTGCTCCTCGGGACATCTCATGCCCACAGGAGACGCATGCCGCGAAGATTTCCCGCCGCGCATCGGTCGATTTCCGCAACACGCGGGCAAGTGCTAGGTTTTCGCGCGTTGCTGGCCGTGCCGCCCATCGATCTCGACCTTTTGCCGGTGCTCAACCGGCCGGGTACGCCGTGGCTCGACACGGTGATGTCGCTCGCGTCCAACCGCATCGTCCTGCTCGCGATCGCCGCCATCGCCGCAATATACTTGGTACAAAAATCTCCGCACCGCGTGCTCGCCGCCGTGCTGCTGGTGGCCGGCATCGGCGCCGCCGACGTGGTCTCGGTGCGATTGATCAAGCCCGAAGTCGCGCGCGAGCGGCCCTGCAAGGCCGACCCGGATCACGTCCCGCACCCGCTCGGCTGCGGCTCGGGGCAATCGTTCCCCTCGGCGCACGCGGCCGACACCGCGGCCGCCGCGGCGGTGTTCGCGTGGGCCGCCCCACGCCTGTCGCCGCTCGGAATCGCGCTCGCGGTGCTGGTGGGGGTGTCGCGCGTCTACCTCGGCGTGCATTGGCCCACCGACGTGCTGGGCGGCTGGGCGCTCGGCGCCGCCCTGGGAGCAGGCCTGGTGCTGCTCAGCCGGCTGCGCTTCCTGCGAGGCTGAGGCATGCGCAAGATCCCGGCATGCACATCATCGGCTTCATCATCTTCGGCCTGATCATCGGACTGCTCGCGCGCGCGATCTATCCCGGACGCCAGGCGATGGGATGGCTCGCCACCGCCATCCTCGGCATGGTGGGCTCGCTGGTGGGCGGGCTCATCGGCCACGCGCTGTTCGGCTCGAGCTCCTCGGCCGACGGATCGTGGGGCTTCACGCCGGGCGGCTGGATCTCGTCGCTGGTGGGTGCCATCATCGTGCTCTGGGTGGTCCTCGCCCTCGCAGGAAGGCGCCGGACGGTGTAGTTCGTGATCCGTGCCGGGGCGCACGGATCTCTGGCTGTCCTTCGCCGGACTGCTCGCAAGCTGCGTGAACGCCGCCGCGGGTGGCGGCACGCTGCTCAGCTTTCCTTCGCTGATGGCGGCTGGCCTGTCGCCGCTCGCGGCCAACGCGACTTCGACCGTCGGACTGCTCACCGGCTATCTCGCGTCGGTGGCGGGCTATCGCGCGCAGATGCGCCGGCTGCGCGGCGAGGTCGTCTTCACCATCATTCCCTCGCTGCTCGGCGGAACTCTCGGCGCGTGGCTGCTGCTGAAGCTGGGCGCGGCGTTCTTCGCGCGAATGGTGCCGACGCTGCTCATCGTCGCAGCGCTCCTGCTGCTCGCGCAGCCGCTGCTGGGCGCGGTGCTGCGGCGCGCGACGCGCGTCGACCGGCCCGCGCCGCTGTTCGCCGCCATCTTCGTCGTCGCTTTATACGGAGGATATTTCGGCGCGGGCTCGGGCATCCTGTTCCTCGCCGCGATGGGCCTTTTGTACGGCCGCGACCTCGGCCAGGTGAACGCCATCAAGGTGTTCGTCAGCCTGCTGGCGAACGTGATCGCGGCGGCGACGTTCGTGGTGCTGGAGCTTTCGCGGCCCACCGGTGCACTGTCGTGGCGGGCAGCGCTGCCGCTGTCCTTGGGGGCGTTCGCGGGCGGCTATGTCGGCGTGCGGGTGGCGCGGCGGCTTCCGCCGGCGGCCCTGCGCGGGTTCGCGGCAGCGGTCGGCATCGCCATCGCTCTGTATTTCTTGTTCTTTCGACGATAGGTCAACCTGCGGGTTGTCCGCGGGCCGCGCGATGCCGCATGGTGCGCCCCCGATGCGCCGCCTGCTGTTTCTAATGATGCTGGCCGCCGCCTGCGCAGGGCCGGACCTGCCGGCGACGGCGCCGCAGCAACCCCCGCCGCAGCCGCCGACGCTCGCCTGCCAGAGCGACGACGATTGCGACCCGGGCGACTTCTGCGTCGCGGGCCAATGCGTGGGGAATTCGGGCGGGGATCAGGCGGACGCGGGGAGCGCGCCGGATGCGGGGGTGGATGCCGGAGCGGCGGCGGATGCGGGAACGGATGCGGGCACCGGAACCGATGCAGGAGCAGGAGCAGACGCGGGCGCGGCCGACGCAGGCGAGCCCGACGCAGGCGCGGCCGATGCCGGGCCCGGCGACGCGGGCGTCATCCTGCCCGGCCACCTGACGCTCTCGCCGTCGAGCGCCACCGCCCAGACCACCGCGGGCGTGCAGCTTGCCGCGCAATCGTTCACGCTCGGCAACGACGGCGACGCCGCGCTCTCGTGGAGCGCCTCCTGCGACGCAGGCACGCCCTCGCCTTCGTCGGGCACGCTCGCGGCGGGCGGCAGCATCGGCGTGCAGCTCACGCCGCCGCTCTGGACCGCCGCCGGCACGCAGGCCATCCACTGCACCGCGAGCGCGGGCGACGCCGGCAGCGCCGGCTGGACCCTCACCGTCACCATTTCGCCCGCAGTCACCGGCGTGGGCGCGACCGGCGGCACCGTCGACCTGCTCGACTTCGTCTTCACCGGCGACACCCGCCCGACCAGCTGCTACGACGTGGCCAGCCCGCCGCCCTACCCGGCGGCTGCCTTCCAGGGAATCGTGGCGCAGATGGGCAAGCTGTCGCCGCAGTTCGCGCTCGACCTCGGCGACCACCAGTACACGTGCAGCGAGACGCTCACCGCGGCGCGCGCCCAGCTCGGCTTCTACACCACCGCCATCGCCAACGCCGGCTTCAAGCCCTTCTGGTTCATGACCATGGGCAACCACGAGTGCGGCGCGGGCTCCACCGCCGACTGCAGCGCGCACCCCACCGACGCAAACTATACCGCATATCAAGAAGCGCTCGCCACGCTCAGCCGGCAGTCGCTGCCCTACTACAAGGTCGACGTGCAGACGCGCTTCGGCCTCGCGCGCCTCGTCTTCATCGCCGACAACTGGTACGACTCCACCGCGCAGGGTTGGGTGGAGAACACCCTGGCCGACGCCGACGCGCACGCGAAGTACACCATCATCCTCAAGCACCACCCCATCGCCGAGACCATCGGCTCGCTCCGCACCGGCCCGACCTGGTCGTACGACCTGATTACCAGCGGGCGGCACAAGTACACGCTGGTGCTCACCGCCCACGCGCACGATTACGACCACCCCACCGCCGATTACGGCGGCCGCAGCCTCATCTGCGGCCTCGGCGCGGCCAACACCAGCTCCACCGGTTTCTGCCGGGTGCAGCAGCAGGCGGACCAGACGATGAAAGTGACCGCGTACGATGCGTACGGAAACGTGCGCACCGATCCGTCGTCGACCTTCGTCGTAGCGCCGCAGTAATCGTTTGACCTCAAACTATCGTCCGCGTAGATTTGGTTGCGCGGCGGACTTCTCGCGGGCATACGCGGAACCCGGCGCGTGTTCTTGACGCACCCCCCGGAGGAACCCGCATGAAGCTCATCGAGAATCGCGTACATCTCTTCGCCATCGCCGCGGCCGCCGGCATCTTCGCTTGCCAGCATGCCGAGACGAAGCCCGACACCGCCGCCAAGGAGACGAAGCCCGCCGCCGTCGCCGAAGCGCCCAAGGCGCAGACGCCCGAGGAGTACCACGCGCAGGGCCAGGCCGACCTGGACAAGGCGCTCGAGCAGCTCAGCCACGTCAGCGTCTTCTTCGAGTTCGATAGCTCGCAGCTGACCAGGGACGCGCAGGAGAAGCTGTCGGCGGTGGCCGACGTGCTGGTGAAGCACCCCGAGCTGAAGGTCCGCATCGAGGGCAACTGCGACGAGCGCGGCAGCGAGCAGTACAACCTGGCGCTCGGCCAGCGGCGGGCCGACTCGGCCAAGAAGTACCTCGACAACCTCGGGGTGAAGGGCGAGCAGATCACCGCCATCAGCTTCGGCGCCGAGCGGCCGAAGGCGTCGGGCCACGACGAAGAGGCGTGGAAGCAGAACCGCCGCGACGACGTCAACGCGAACGCGTCGAAGTAGCCAGCTCGCGCAGGATCGCCGCGTGCAGGCCCTTGCCTGACGCGGCGATCTCGCCGCCGAAGAGATCGAGCGGCGAGCCGTCGAAGCGCGTGACGATTCCGCCCGCCTCTTCGACGAGGATCTTCCCTGCCGCGACGTCCCACGCGTGCAGGCCGCGCTCCCAGAATCCGTCGAGCCTTCCGCAGGCGACGTAGGCGAGATCGAGCGCGGCGCTGCCGAGGCGGCGCACGCCGCGCGACAGGCCCGTCAGGTGCCCGAACGACGCGATCATGTCGGCGAGGTCGGGGCCCTGGCCGTAGGGAAAGCCGGTGCAGAGCAGCGCCTGCAACAGCTCCGTCGCCGCCGACGCGTGGAGCCGCTTGCCGTTGCACCACGCGCCCTGCCCGCGCGCCGCGGAAAACGCTTCGTCGCGCGTCGGGTCGATGGTCGCGCCCGCCACCACCTCGCCGCTCTCCTCGGCCGCGACCGTGCAGCAGAAGATCGGCACGCCGTGCGCGTAGTTGGTGGTGCCGTCCAGCGGGTCGACGATGAAGCGCGTCTTGCCGCTGCCGCTCTCGCCGCTCTCCTCGGCGAGCACGGCCACGCCGGGCGCGAGCTCGCGCAGCTTGCGGAGCACCGCCTCTTCCGAGGCGCGATCCGCGTCGGTGACCAGATCGATGCGGCCCTTGTGATCGATCGTCCGCGGCCGATCGTAGCGCTCGCGCAGCACGCGCGCGCCCTCGGCCGCCGCCTGCATGCAGATGTCGCCCAGGTTCACTGGAGCGCCTTGAGCAGCTTGTCGTGCAGCCCGCCGAACGCGCCGTTCGACATGGCCAGCACCACGTCGCCCTGCCGCAGCTCGCCCTTGAGCGCCGCCACGATGGCGTCCGGCGACTCCATCCAGCGTGCGGGCGTGCCGGCCGAGCTGATGTCCTGCACCATGCGGCGCGCGTCCACGCGCTCGCTCTCCGGGACCTTCGCGATCGCCGTCGGCTGGCTGATGATCGCCTCCGCCGCGCCTTTGAACGCGTGCGCGTACTCGTCCTGGTGGATCTTCCGCATGGCCGTGTTGCTGCGCGGCTCGAACACCGCCACCAGCCGCCGGCCCGGGTATTGCGCCGCCACCGCCGCGATGGTCTCCTTCACCGCCGTCGGATGGTGCGCGAAGTCGTCGATGACCGCCACGCCGCGCACTTCGCCGCGCAGCTCCTGCCGGCGCTTCACGCCGCGGAAGCTCTGGAACCCCGCTGCGATGTCGTCGGGCTTGAGCCCCAGCGCGCGGCAAGCCGCGTAGACGCCGAGGGCGTTCTCCACGTTGTGGCGTCCGGCGGCGGGCAGCGTGACGCGGATCTCGGGCTTCTCGCGGTAATCGATCTCGAAGGTCGCGCCGGCCGGGCCGAGGCTCACCCAGCGCGCGTGCCAGTCGGCTTCGATCTCGTCGCGCGCGCAGTACGTCTCGATCTTGCATTTGCAAGCCGCGGTCAGTTTTCTTGCATTTGAAAACCCGGTGCAGACGGCGGCGAATCCGTCCGGCGGCAACAGCGCGAAGAACTTTTCGAACGCGCTCTCGTAGTGCGCGAGGTCGCGGTAGATGTCGGCGTGATCGAACTCCGCCCCGGTGAAGACGGCGGTGCGCGGGCGGTAATGGAGGAACTTTGGGCCCTTGTCGAAGTACGCGGTGTCGTACTCGTCGCCCTCGATGACGAAGTGCTCGCCCTGGCCGAGCCGGAAGCCTTCGTTGAAGTTGAGCGGCACGCCGCCCACCAGCAGCGACGGGTCGCGCCCGGCGTGGCTCAGCACCTGCGCGAGCAGGCTGGTGGTGGTGGTCTTGCCGTGCGTGCCGACGACCACCACCGGGTGGCGCGTGGTGAGGAAGAGCTCTTCCAATGCTTCCGGGAAGCTCATGTGCGGAATGCCGCGGCGGCGGACGGCCCTGGCCTCGACGTTTTCGGCGCGGATGACGTTGCCCACCACGGCGAGATCGATGTGCGCCTTTTCAAGATTGGCGGCCGAGTACGGCGTGAAGTACGGGATTCCCCAGTCGCGCAGCTTGTCGCTCATCGGCGGGTAGACGTTCTCGTCCGAGCCGAGCACTTTGTGGCCGGCCTTTCGCAAGAGGCCCGCGAACGAGCCCATTCCGGTTCCGGCGATGCCGAGCAGGTAGACGCGCATGCTGTGCCTTTAGCAGATTGCGAGCCGGCCTTCGCCCGCGTCAAGCTGGTGGCGTGCGCCGAACAGCACCGGCTGGTTGCGCCCGCCGTGGCCGAACGGCGCCTCGAACACCAGCGGCACGCTCAGCGGCAGCAGGCGCTCGGCGACGGCCTCCGTGCGGCCGGCCGGGTCCTCGCCCGGCGCGGTGAGATCGCCGATCACGAACGCCTTCGCGCCGACGAACGCGCCGGCGAGCAGCAGCTGCGTCAGGAGCCGATCGAGCCGGTACGGCGGCTCGTTGAGATCCTCGAGCAGCACGATGCAGTCGCGGAACTGCGGCTGCAGCGGCGTGCCGCACATCGAGGCGAGCGTGGCCAGGTTGCCGCCGGCGAGCACGCCCTCGGCGCGGCCGCCGCGCGCGGTGTCGGGCTCCCACTCGACGGCGGTGGGCTCCTCGCCGAAGAGCAGCGACTTCAGCCGCTGGAGCGCCGCCGGATCTTCACCCAGCTGCGTGCACATCGGTCCGTGAATGCTGGCGAGCCCGGCGCGCCGCCAGATCTCGTGCAGGATGGTCGCGTCGCTGTAGCCGATGACCAGCTTGTCGGCGGGCTGGATGCGCGTGGCGAAGCGGAGGATGCCGTAGCCGCCGCGCGCGAGGATGACCGCCTTGCTCTCGCTGCGCAGGGCGGTCTCGAGCTCCTCGAAGCGGCGCCCGTCGTCGCCGGCGAGGTGTCCGGTCCGGGTGAAGACCGCGTCGCTGTAGCGCGGCTCCAGCCCGATGCCGCGCAGCGCCGCGATGCCCCGTTCGAACCGCTCGCGATCGAACGCGCTGGACGGCGCCACCACGTCGATCGCGTCGCCCTGCCGCAGCGGTTCCGGCTTGCGCATGGACCGATTCTAGCGTAGTTACGCTCCCCCGCCGGCCGTGTTCCCCGATAGCTCAGCTGGCAGAGCAACGGACTGTTAATCCGTGGGTCGCTGGTTCGAACCCAGCTCGGGGAGCCAATCCTTCCGCCAGATCGAACAAGTCGACCCGCTGCTTAACGCAGCGGCAGTGGCGCTGTTCGCCGCTTCCCCGCTGAATTCCGCGCAGTTGGCGCGACGGCCCGCATTCTCTGCTTGTTCGCACTCGCGTTGGGTCCCCATCGAAAACACCCCTGTGTCCTTTGGGGTGCCCGTCAGACACCGATTTCGAACTCTCGTGGGGAGAGAGGAGCG
>Ga0335081_10021267_pt1 | contig 10505 bp, 14 predicted proteins | sample Lox_Sample_35_FD_206713 | JGI IMG/M metagenome (GOLD analysis project Ga0335081, IMG submission 206713) | Soil microbial communities from Loxahatchee National Wildlife Refuge, Florida, United States - Lox_Sample_3.5 | ecosystem: Environmental > Terrestrial > Soil > Wetlands | place: USA...
ATGATAAGTTATGTCAATCCTATAGGCCAATAAGTGATGATCTCGAAGGTATTTGGGGGGAAGCGACGGAGCCGCGGGCGGTATGCCTTGAGGTAAGGAGGGCGACGTAAGACGGAGGTTCCACCGTTAAATAGGCAAGAAATAACATTTATTGTGGCTTGCATAATTCCTGATGATTTATCAGCCACACTTTTTTTTTCATCGCATAATGACTTTTCCATATGCAGGCCCCCAGAGTCTCTAACACATCCCTGGAAGGCTTGATGATGGTGACGATCATATTATTATATCCCTTTAAAAGTCTCAAGCTAATGAATTGCCAACAGTGATATCCGCCGGTTAAGCCAAACTGGGCACTACCCAGGATACGACTGGCTTTTTTCTGGTTTCAAGTTAAGTCGAGTTACAATTCTTATCATGTGAACTGATCTCGGATCGAGTTCGAGTTACAATTCTTTAAAGTGAATGGGATCTCAGATCACCAAAGTTATATTATCGATCGAGTTAATTTAAATATCGGTCAAGTCAGATTTTCTGAATATTTCAAATCGGATGAGTCAGATGGAACCATTTTGCTGATTCAAAGTCACATGATTCTATATAACATGTAATTAATCACAAATCATGTGGTGATCAATATTTCTGTTATATTATAACATACAAATCATCGTTTTCGATCTGGATTTATAACATTTATATGTTATAATGTCAAATCGAGCATCAAATCGGTCGAGTCGGACTTGATAATATTTAAACCCATCAAGTCGAGCTTGACAATAATTAAACTTAATCCAGAACCGGTTGGATCAGACTGACGTTAGAATCCGACCGATTCAAAAATCAGTCGGGTGACAACGACGCTGTAACCCGATGGATCTGAAATCGGTCGAGTTACAACGCGCCGGCATGATCTACTGGTAGAATTGGATACATCTCAGAACCGGGATCCGACTCGACCAGTGGACATTACTAGCATCGACCAAAACTTTGGACATATTTGGCACGGCGGACGATGAAGAAGATGCCAAGGATTTGTATGAATGAGCAGAACGGGACATGCAACAAGAATAGTGCTGTTTAATTCCTTTGAATTCATATACTGTTGCATCAAAGTTGGAGGCGTTCTCTAAGATATTTATAGTTGCATATCAATAGTAATGCACAATTTCATTCAATATTGCTGTCAGTAATGTCCGCCGGTCGAATCTGTCACGGGTTAAGGGGCTCGGGGCTCTTGACTCTCATGGCTCCCGTGGCTCTCTGCCACGTGACCCAAATATTTCAATTTAGACTAGTTTTACTTGGCACGCCGCCACCATCATCTGATCCTTAGCAATCAACTCGTTCTTTACCATCTTCATCTTCATCTTCTTCTTCCATCAATCACATTCGGACGATTCACGTCACTGCTCATTCATCTAATTTCTATCATCTTGACCACTCACTTCACAGTATCGGATCTCGGTTCGGAGACATATCCGATTCAACCGGTAGATCGTATGGGTCCACTGTAACCTGACTGATTTCAGATTGATCGGGTTACAGTGCACTTGTCACTCGACTGATTTTCAGATCGATTGGGTTCTAACGTCAGTTTGATCCGACCGGTTCTGGATCAAGTTTAATTATTGTCAAGTCCAACTTGACCGGGTTTAAATATTATCAAGTCGAACGCGACCGATTTGAGCTCGACTCAACATTGTAACATATAAATGTTGTTACAATATTGATCAAAAACGATAATTTGTAAGTTACAATATAACGGAAATATTGATCACCGCATGATTTGTGATTAATGGCCCATTACATAGAATCATGTGACTTCGGATCGCCACACCTGACTCACCCGATATGCTGGCTTATGAAAACCGGACCCAATCGATACGTCGAATTATCAAAATCCGACTCGACCGATATTTAAATTAACTCGATTGACAACCTAACTTTTATGATCCAGGATCCGGGTTACTTTATCAAAATTATAACTCGAACTCGAACCGAAACTCGGAAAAGCCGGTCGGTTTCTGGTCGACTCACCGGTTTGACTCGACCGGCGGACATTACTGATCGATAAGGTGAAAAAAAACGTATGGCTGATAAATCGTCAGGAATTATGCAAGCCACAATACCGGATTGGTAGATCCTAAGTCACGATCCCGTTGTGATAGAATTCTACAACGATCCTTCTATAAATCATTGGATTCTAAGTCTGAAGGATCAAGTCCAACACTATCTTGTAGTATATAGAATTGGCTTCAAAACTATGTATTTAATATCCCAATATGTTCTTTCCAAGAAGAGTAATTGGAATAAGCAACTTGCCCAGATTAAGAAATTTGCTTACGCAAATTTCAGTCGAAATGGTTTTTATGATAAGGCAGCCAAAGTGTCTGATTCCAGATAATTTGGTATGGGGGTCGTGGTAGAATTATACCACGGCCAGTCGTGACTTAGGATTTTCCTACCGGATTAAATAACTTTCGTCGTCAAAATGACTTGGAAGTTGGAATGCCCACTCACCGCGGTTATATTTATGCTATTCACGCATTGAACGGAGGATCGGTGCTCTCTGTATGATTGAACAAGGCACCGGGTTTTGACCTCAACGGCATATCGCCCAAATATAAAAGAAGGGCCTCAATTTGCGTACATTGGAGCATCGCGGCGGACGATCTCTGCGATCACGTAGCCCTATCGAAAATAAAACGCTCGGGCGGCCACCAGCACCTTGCCCCTCAATATATCGAAGGGGACGCCAACAGAACCGTCGTCAATAAGACAATCTCGCTCGGCTCCGACTCCGTCAATGTCGCATAATCCTTCAATTAGCTCGACCTCGCCTTCGCTATCGCGGACCTCGACTTTTTCGAAAACAATCCCCCTGCCGGATAGAACAATTCATGTCGTGCGGAGTCCCACCGAGGGACTAAAGTTGAAGGACGTAGACTGGGTGATACAAGGCTCACAGAAACATGTATGACGAAGCCATTGTCGCGGCCTTACAAATAGCTTCAATATCTCCGAGAGTCGGCATCAATTCTGGGGTCAAAACGGGATGAAATGAGGCAAAAGTACCTTGATGTAGTGGATGAAGTCGAACTACTCAAGGATGACCTTGACGCTGTTTCCCGGGACCTCGATCGACTGGCAAGCGGGAGAGGAATCGAACTTCATGCGACAATCGACAAGTTTGGGAAGTCTGCAAATTTGCAACTTCACGATGCCCCCTCCGGAGAGGGTGAGGAACAACCACCGCCGAAAAATACGGGCCTGAAACTTTTTCAAAAGCCTACCGTCCGACAAGTTCGTTCCAAGCTTTTTCTTATTGTCTAATTCAGTACTTTTACAAAGGCGTTTTATTCCGCAGCATCGAAATGGAGGAGACGCGGCCAATGGAGCTGTTCATCGATTTATTTTACGTTGGGATCATTGCGATCAATGCTAGCACGGTTGCTTCAACACCCAATGCATTCCAACTGCATATATTTGTCTTGACGTTCATGTAACATGTGCCCCAATAGGCAACTCACAATCAGTCCTTCATGGCGCATTTGGACAGATCTACGAGATCTCATTTCGATATATGAGACTGATGACGTGACGCAGCGAATGGGGATTCTATTCATTCTAGCCTGCCTTCTCGGCTTCACGATCAACATGAGGGATGCTTTAACCGAAACGTTGGCTATGATTGTATAGCATCATTGATTGGTCTTGCGACTGACTTAGATTTCATTTTACGTCGCCGCTCGTATTTTTCTCGCTGCGCTTCACGTCTTCTTTTCGGTCATTCTTCCGTACATGAGACCGATTCTAGTCGTCGGAGCAGTGGTCAATCTCTGTGGTGTTGGCATCTGGATTGCAAGCATTTTTGTGCCAATTCCAAATAGATTTGCTTTGCTGTGGATGGCGATTTCCCTAGGTACGATGGGATTTATCATGATTCTGATTATAGACTGGTTTGGCTATCTTGGGGTGGTCATTATACTTCGATTGTCGCCATTCGTGAGTCAAAGACTTGCAAAAATTCTCAAGAACACCTTTGCTTATTACCCAGGTACTCCTTTTCTAATCGTGTTTCCTCATGGAAAGCCATCAACATCGAGCATCACGTTGATCGAATGAATGCCTTCATTACCCTGGTATTCGGTCATATCATTCTCTCTGTACTGTACGAATCATCGGCTCATTTTGGACTTAATGCGTATATCACCCATTTTCACACAATCTCAAATTCAGCTTCTTTGGGAAGGCAGTGTTGAGCATGTGTATTGCATACGCTCTTCATTGGATTTATTTTGATGTCGACAACGCTAATCTGGAATCTCATGCCATCCGGCGCCATATTATCAGCAGTATCGTCTACGGCCTCGCCCATCTGCCTTTTATCATGGTAATCACGCTTATTACTTGACTCTAATTACTAGGGAATTACTTTGGTTGGTGCGGCGTTGGAGGAATTGGTTATTGCGTCGGACTGCCCCGATGCGAATCCTGAATGGCTTGTCGAGGAGTATGCTATCAAGTCCGACCATGAAATCAAAGCAGGACTTCGGTGGTTCTTTTGTGGTGGTCTTGCCATCGCCCTCTTATGCATGAGTATCTCATCCTACATCACAGCTTTTTAATGTCCAGGTCTCATCTCTCTTTCACATGTTCATACGGATTCTGGCTACTTGAACCTCAAGAAACGCTACCGTCTGGCATTCCGAACGTGCATCTGCATCATATTTCTTTGCTTGCCACTGGCAGAAAATTTGAATAGTCTGCAACTCATCGGGACGGTGACAACGTTGTTGTGGTTTGTCCTTACGGTGGAGACTTGGGGGAATGCTGAGAAATGTCACGTTTGGATCGGGAACAAGTCGCACAAGAAGTATGTTTGCAAGTTTAATTATGAGTGTGAGCAAGGTCAAGAGCGACTTGCTGACGACTCGGAATCTGAGAAAAGGAGGAGTGAGGAAGGCGATATCAATTTCAGTGTCTGAGTATACGTGTCAGGATTTATCTCAATGTCGACATCGCGTTACTGTTTCCGTGGCAACAAATTAATCATTCAGGTTGGCAGTCATTCGATTCTGTTGCAATGATAGCAGGAAATTCGAAGGATTTATTGGCCATAACTGACTCTGAGACACCGTCTAAAAGGGTATATAAACACTTTCCATCCCATACCGCCGAATAATTTCCTTTTTCATGTATTCCTGCCGAAGGTTTGCTTCCCTCAAAAACACAGCCGTCCCAGGTCCAAATATTTCCTCAGCTCCCGCAGCAATGAGCGCTTCAACGCCACCCCAAGATTCCATGGGTTCATGCTCTAAAGGATCTTTCTCGTAATCGACTAATCGTACATTGTCGTCTGTCAAAAAGAAGCGACACTGGCGACAGTAAGCTTCAGGATACGAAAAGGGGAAGGAGTGGGGCTTACCCTCAGATTCTTGCCATTGTCCACGATCCAGTTTTGTCCGCCTGGATCGACCGTGAAAAACCGGAGGGTTTGATTGATGGGTCGTAGGAGAGACTGAGCGTATTCATAGTGTGAGGCAAAGTCGTGCGCCATTTCACGTTGACCGTCTTGTGCGAATGAACCGGTCAAAGACATGATATCGAGGAGAGTGGTTGGTATCGATAAGGTGTAGTAATTTCCTTCAATTTTTCGCTTCTCAGGATTATTGATTTTGGGGTTGTAAACCATGAAAGGGACTCGATAGGGTTCGTTGTGAGGATTATTGACGGGGGTTTTCCAGTCTCCCACGAACGGAATTCCATGATCGCCATGACTGAAAAAAGTCAGCACTGTTATAAGGGGTAAACACACATGATAAAGAGTGTTTCATCCTCGAGACCTCGTTCTCGGAAGCCAAGAATTATTTGCTTGACAAGGTCATCCGACCATCTCACGCCGTTAAGCCAAGTATCGATCGGAAGATGTTCTCGATCATACCACAGCTCCCAATCGTCTCCCTTTTCAAGATAAGCGTGATAGTTCGTCTCCAGCCATTCAGTATTGATGATGATGGGAGTGTGCGTTGTCGAAGTTTTGTATGAGAGATACATACGATTCTTTGGGGTTCGTGCAGCGGTATTATCGACATATTTCCACAGGTGCTTGAGACTCTCTGTCCGTCAGAAATGTCCCCTGAAAAAAAGACGACCTTCATCGAAATAACCAAATGTATGCTCGAATGGTTTGTTGCCATTCAATTGCCCAAGATGTTCGGCGGTCATTACCGCATTAAACCCGGCACCTTTGATAATTTCTTTGCCACAATCCCACTCTCCCGTTGAAGCAGCGATATGAACAGTCTCCCACTGATCGGTAGTGCGCGGTCTCGTAGCGTTCCAGGTGTCAAAGATTTCGTTTTCTGTATCGGTGACAGAGTTCATATACCGCAACACCTGAGGGAAGCAATATTGGTAGAACTTCGCGGGAGGCGTAGCTTCTACAGCCCAATCCATCGGAACAGGAACCATTCCGCACCAATCTGTTATCAGCTTTGAATAACACAGGGCATACAGCCTAACATGGTCTTGTGAGTGTATGGGATTGTAGCCCACATTGTGTGCCATGAGATCATATGTTCCGACAGGCTGTCGATGAAAGGAGTGACGGTTTGTCTGATGACTGGCGTGCCACCCTCGACCGGGACCATATTGTTCATGATATACTGATGTAGGAGACCATCTTCTTGGTAGGGGTACGAATCCTCTCGCATCGATTCGAGCACGATATGAACGATGTTTGTAAATTTGGCATCACCAAACGCCTTGGTGAAGAAAGGATCGGGAAGTTGATCCAAGTTCGTAACGTAATAAGGATCATCCTTGGGATTATAGGTAAGGCTCCCAAGGGGATGGTCTCCGAATTTGAAGTTTTCAGAAGAGCCGTGGTTCGCGTGCACGTCTCGAAGCAGATACTTGGCCATCATAATCTTTGACGTTGCGGTGACGACGTCGTAGCTTAGCGTTGAGGTGAGATGCCTCCACGGGTTTGCTGGTAAGCAGACTGTGACGATAAGGAGGAAAAGAAGAATAGCGACGAAAGGAACGGTGAAGATGTTAATTTCCTTCGCAGGCATTTCACCGAAACGTTGTGGCTTCTCCCGAGAGACCGCTCGGGAGAAAACGTACAGCCGCAATAGAACAGCCAGACCACCTGCAAGGGTATACAATACGAACATCACACCAAACCCGCTATTTCCTTGGGACATCAGCCCCTTGAAATACTTCCACTCCAATAAAACCTGCGAATCAGCAAAAGTTTGTTCAGGAAATTACCTGAACGCTCCGGCTCCAGTTGAGTTCTGCATTGCCGTTAATGAAAAGCGAAGCAAAAGCGCAGCTGCAAATTATAAGGACAACGCCCACAATCCCCGAAAGCACATTCCAAACAATCTTTGGTGATGATAGTCCGCTATGCAATACAACCAAATTGATGAAATCGAACAGGAAGAGACAAGGCGAAAGCACGATCACTCCAAACACCGACAGGGGGCTGTGAAGTCGAATAAACATTATTTTCTGCGATATCAGGGCCGCAGCAGTGCTGTTGAACAGCCACAGGTAGAATAGGTTATCAATCGAGTTGAGATAGACCTGAACGCAAGCAAAGATCGACCGTTTGATGCATCTCCAAGGAGGAAACAATCGAGGATTGAAGGAGCTGTTCCTCCCTGAAGACATGTTCCCAGAGTCCGAGGCTGCAGCTTCCACGTGAAACGCGAGAGCGTAGATACTCGAGGCGTGGAGCGAAGGAGCCGCAGAAGCGGGGGGGGCGCCGCCAAAACTTAAAGCCACCACCAATGGGTGGATAGCCTGGGTTTGGTGCAGCTCGGGTACGTTGACCGTGAACTTTTTGTTGTTTTAATTTCTTGGCGTTGACGTGCTCGGCCTCCGTGACCGACGGGGTACACCAATGATACTTGCGAAACCCCGATAATAAGATCGCGCATCAGCGGAGCTTATTTCTGTAGCTGACGTGCATGCTACCCGGCCGGTTTTTTGTCTGGTCGAAATAGGAAAAATGCAATTGTCTGCGGTCGTAAAACTTAGTCTCATTTCGAAAGACTTGCGCAAGGTCTGTGTAGGTCGATGCCATCATGTGTATTCCCTTCTTGAACGCCGTGCGTCATTCATCCCACATCACATGATCCCGCTAACTCGGAAAAGAGTCCTCACGCGACTCTGTTGCCCCTTTTGCGTTTTCTCTCGGCAGATGATGATCGAATTTCCTCCGGCCTAATAACATTTTAAGACTGTCCGGACAAGGCACGGACTCGAAAACCTTTTGCGCCAAGGCACGGCGATCCGTGCGTTCTTTCCATAGAGAGAGCTTCATGGAACGGCCTAGCCATTCTATTCGGGGTCTTTTCGCACTCCTCGCGCCGCCAGGCTCTCTGACATAATCACAAAGTGGCGCACAGGGGTGATATATCGCAAAATTCCCATTTCCTCATTTCGAATGCTTCGCCTCGTTTCGTCATTTGAATTTAACTTTCGGGCGTCGCGCGGGGCGCACTCATACAACTGTGAAAGTTGAGATCAGCGTCAAAATTTCGGGTCGCCTAATATGGAATACATCAAAACAGCAAACATGTCGAATACTTAGTCATCGTAATCAAAACCTCACCACTCTCGTTCTTCCTGTTCCTCCTCATATTCCCTCTCTTCGGCCTCCACTTCATAAGTATTCCTCTCATATTCTTCCTTTTCTTCATACTGCTCTTCTTCGTATTCTTGTTCCTCATACTTCTGCTCCTCATATCGTTCTTCCTCGTACTTCTGCTCTTCATACTTTTCCTCTTCGTACCTCTGCTCCTCATATCTCGGCTCTTCATATTGGCGTTCTTCGTTCCCCTACGACAGTTAGAACCCTGGTATTTCGGAAACGTACATTGTTGAGATTCAATCGTTGAAACGATTGCTCAATCGGCGGGTCTTCTCTGAAGTCGCGATAGGACACAGAACGTTCGTACTCTTGGCTTCCATTATCACCGTAACCTTCAGAATACTCTTGGCCGTTTCGGTCACGTCCGTATCGCTTGTTTTCTCGATTTTCTCCATACCCAGTTTCTCCCAATTAGCGTGAATTCAATCCCAGTTACAATACCTTGTTCTGTAGAATAATACGATGCGTTTTCACCACGACCCGAGTAGTGTTCTTCCTGTTGATACGAGGTGCGTTCATACTGTTCATACCCTCCCTCTTCCCGCCTTGTCTCATATTCTTCATGTCGATACTCCTGGCGCACCGAATTCCCCTGGTAATAGTTCGTTTGTTGTTGGGCGTACTCGTACGAGCGACTATTCCCCCGGTTCTCAAATGACTCAAATTCTTGCTGCACTACGGCCAACGGATTCCCCAAGTTCACGCCCGCAATATTCAAATCAGGGAACCCCGACTTTCGAGGAGGGGGCGCGCAACAACCCCCGTTATGATGACTGTCCGATGCAGCAGCTCTGACATCATCATCGTGATGTCGTCCCTCTCGTACACCCTCCCTCGTCAAGCCGTCCAAGATCATTGCCTTTCGATCCGGGGGAAGTTCGTCGATCCAGGATTGAACCGCAGCGAACATGTCCATGTGCAATCTGTTTTGGCGGTCGAGTAGAGCTGGGTGAACGAAACACGTCAAAATTGGGTCGATCGCGCGATGGGGGTCGATGGAGGGATCGGACCAGGCATGGACGATTTGAGTGACAGCGAAGTGTACGATGACTTTTGCAAGACGTCCAGCGGGATCATTCAAATAGGAACTAAAAGAATGTTAAAAATAGACCATTTGTTTTTATGATTTATTATTATTTTGTTTTTGGTGTTTCGGGGTCAGGTGGGGGGACGTTGAGGAGTACCTAAAGTGGTCTTTGGAGAGCATGGAGTGGGTTGGATCGGAGGAATTAGGATCGTTCCAGACGAGATACTGCGCTTGATCTTCCATGACTAAATGACCGCCCTGGGCGACATTCTGGGCGACAAGTTCCATGATCGGTGCAAGGAAGGGCTGTCTATCAATAACGCGTCTGAGATAGGCTATACCTGAACCATAGAAAGCACATAAACACTCAAATCCGTTTGAATTTGGCCGACCATTGCTTCAAGGCCGGGAACCTAAGATCAGAGACATGTTTTAAGACGAAAGATGGGGAAAACCTTCTTGATCATCTCGTCAATTTGTTTACTGATGGTATCTTTCAACGCGAGAATAGGATAAACCTGCCTGGCGATTTCCTCCGCACTCATCACCGCACCATGAGAATTAAACTTTGTCGAAGCACTCATATTCTGCTGATGTTGCGCCTGCATTGCATCAACCTGCTGCGACGAAGATGAATGTGGAAACATCTTCATCGCAGACTTGATTTTGGCGGCAATTTCCTCGGTATTGGCCATTTGAGCTTCGGTGACAGCGGCATTGAGATCCGTCACACTGACTTGAGAGAGTTTATCGCCTGCTTCGCCTAGGAGAGAGGAAATAAAATCGGTACCACCAAAGGTTCCTGTGACG
>Ga0335081_10021269_pt1 | contig 10504 bp, 15 predicted proteins | sample Lox_Sample_35_FD_206713 | JGI IMG/M metagenome (GOLD analysis project Ga0335081, IMG submission 206713) | Soil microbial communities from Loxahatchee National Wildlife Refuge, Florida, United States - Lox_Sample_3.5 | ecosystem: Environmental > Terrestrial > Soil > Wetlands | place: USA...
TCGATGACTACCGAACTCTCGGCATCATGGCGGCGATCGATGCGGTGCGCGCCGTCGTGCCCGAGCAAAAGGTGCATGCGGTCGGCTATTGCCTCGGCGGCACGCTGCTGTCGATTGCCGCCGCCGCCATGGCCCGCGACGACGACGATCGCCTGAAATCGATGACGCTGCTCGCCGCCCAGACCGACTTCACGGAAGCGGGCGAGCTCATGCTCTTCATCAACGAGAGTCAACTCGCCTTCCTCGAGGACATGATGTGGGAGCAGGGTTTCCTCGACGCTCGGCAAATGGCCGGCGCCTTCCAGATGCTGCGGTCCAACGATCTCATCTGGTCGCGCATGGTGCGGGAGTATCTGTTCGGCGAGCGCGCGCCGATGACCGACCTCATGGCATGGAACGCGGATTCGACGCGGATGCCGTACCGCATGCATTCCGAGTATCTGCGCAAGCTCTTCCTCGACAATGATCTTGCGGAGGGCCGCTTCATCGTTGCCGATAGACCGGTTGCGCTCACCGACATTCGCGTGCCGATCTTCGCCGTCGGCACCGTCCGCGACCACGTGGCCCCGTGGCGTTCTACGTATAAGATCAACCTTTCGACGGAGGCCGATGTGACCTACCTGCTGACGACCGGCGGTCACAATGCCGGCATCGTGTCCGAGCCGGGCCACCTCCATCGCAGCTTCCGCGTGATGACCAAGAGGGCGAACGACCGCTTTCTCGATCCCGACAGCTACCTGGCCGAAGCACCGCGCAAGGAGGGGTCCTGGTGGCCGGAGTGGGCGGCTTGGTTGGCGAGATCTTCGGGCGCACTCAGGCCGCCATCTGCGATGGGGGCGCCAAGTGCGGGCTATGCGCCTTGCGCCGATGCCCCTGGCGTCTACGTGCTCCAGGACTAGCGCCGCAGCAGAGAACGACCTCTCCATCAGGCGCACAAGCAGGCGGTGCTCGGCCGTTCGCCGCGACGCTCACGGTTCGTTTTTGCCAGAGCAGCCACGGCTCTTTCACGGCTTTGATCTCCGTCCATCTGATGGAGCGTCACCGTGTCAAACGCCTTCCGGTCGTGCACAACGGAAAGGTGGTCGGTATCGTCACGCGGGAAAGTCTAGTGCATGCCCTCGCGACACTCGCGCTCGAGGCGCGCACGCCGTCAGCCTCCGACACAGCCATTCGCGAGCGCCTCATCGCCGATCTCAAGAAGGAACCATGGGCCCCGCTCGCGATCATCGACGTGGCTGTCTCGGATGGGGTCGTCAAGTTTACGGGCGCGCTGACAGATGAGCGCGAGCGGCTGGCGCTGCGCGTCGCGGCGGAAAACATCGCCGGCGTCAAGAAGGTGGAAGACCACCTCGTTTGGGTCGAGCCGGCCAGCGGCATGGTCATCGAGCCGCCAGCGGCCTGATCCGCGGCCACGGTCACGATGTCAGAGATTGCAAGCGTTTCGACCGATCCGCCGCCGCGCCGCCGCGCCGCGGCGGCATGATTGAACGGCAAGCTTCTGGTTCTGCGCGCGCTTCAAGCGCGGCCTAATGTCCGGCCAACGGCGCGCCGTCGCTGCTGCCCGGAAAGTAAATTCGGTCTCCATCGCAGGCCACGCGCACATCGATATCGTATTCCTGGCCGAGCTGCCGCAATCTCGCATTCAGCTCACGGCTCCTCGGGCGCACCAGGGACGACCCGCAATGGGTAAAGATGGCGCGCCGAATTCCGGTCTTCTTGCACCATCCAAGCTGCGCCTCGATCGAGGCGTGGCCAATCACCGTGCCGTTTTTCCTGCGCACCATCGACCGTCGCATGGTCGCGCCGTCCCCGACGTAGACGTCGACTCCGGCGAGAGCTCGCGGGGCCTCGGGAGGCGCCGCCACGTCGGGTACATAGAAGAAACAGCCGGCCTTGGTCGAAACTCGATATCCGACGGCCGGCGCGCGGATGGAATGGCGGACCGGGAACGCCGTAAACCGCAGTCGTCCGATCGTCAGCGGGCGGCCCGGCCGGATTCTGCGCCGGTCATGAATGGGGAAGGAGCGGAGCAGGTCCAGCGTTTCCCTGGTCGCGTAGACCGCGCAGGGCGCGCCGTCTGCAAGACCGCCCGCATGGTCGGGATGGGCGTGGGTGAGAAGGATCGTGGTCGGCGCTACGGCCGAGAACCGCCGGCGCCAATCCGCGCCGCAATCGAGCATGATCCGCGAACCGTCGTGCTCGATAAGCAGCGCGCTATGGCGCCGGTGTCGGCGCGAGCGGATGTCGATCTCGCCGCGCGTGCCGAGAAACGTCAGCCACACTGCGTCTCTCTTTGCCGTGCTCACTGCGGTGCCCCGCGGCCGGCCAACCGCGACCCGGCACAACCCACGTAGAGCGCGAGGGTCGTTTGGACCTTATCGAACACGTTCGGCCGTTCCGCGCCAGTGTCTGACGTAGATCCATCCCGCGCCGCCGCACGCTCCACAAATACCGGCGTCGATGCGCCCGGTCGCGTCGCACGAGGGGCATTCGTACCACTCGTCGCTTGCGAGCGCGCCGCGGACGACGCCGGGGCATTTGGCTCCGGACGGCTGCGGGCTCGCGCATTTCTTGCCGATCTGATCGTATGACCTCGCGACGGCACGGCAGCGTGGACAGATCCCGACGGGCCGCTCCAGTCTCGTTGCGGTTAGGTCTGCGCTGTCCGTCATCGGTTGGATCCTCACACTGGGCCCATCGTGGTTCTTATTCCGCTTACCGGCGTTGCACGTTGACGCAGGTCAAATGTTCAAATGTCGCGGCTTGCCGACCTCTCGGGTCGTCGGAGCGTTGAAACCCGTCGAAGCGAAACCATGGAGGGGCATCATGCGGCCGAGTTGGCGCGGCTCGGTCTTGCTTCCAGGGTGGCTATGCCCCGTAACAGCCGTCCCAACAGGTCGGCGCCGGTAATGATCCGACGTTGCGGCCCCCACACGAGGATCATGTCGTGGTCGATGACGTCGTCTTCGGGATGCTCGGGTCTGACCTTCATGCGTCCGATCACATCGCCGAGCCGCGTGCGCATGTCGGTCACGATGATCGGGCGATGCCAGTAGGCTTCGGGGCCGAGCGACACTTGCTCGAATAACACGTCGCGCAGGAAGTGATGCGCGTCGAGCACCAGCCGAGGCTCGCCAGACGGATCGGTGAAGATCACCCATTTCTTGCCGGAGGCATCTAGGCGGCGAAGAAACGGATCGTTGGCTAAAGCGCGGAATGGAGGGAGCACGGGCCGTCCCTTCTCGACTGGCAGGGCGATCACGCTGCGCGGGTCCACCGGCTCTCCTTCATCCAGCACCGGAATGTCGTCGAGATCGAGAAAATTCAACGCGCCGATCGCTTCCAGCTGGCCGACTTCCGTTCCGGCGGCTTCCGCGTGCCGCATGATGAGGGCGCGGAAGTCCCGTTCCCGCAGCAGGTTCAGTCCTTCGGGGCCGAGCCACCAGTTGAGAAAGAGCGCGGTTGGCTTGGCGATGGGGAAGAGCGCAATCCGGTAGAACGCGAGAAAGGGCGTGAACGAGCCCGCGACGCGAAGCGCATGCCGCGAGAAGTAAGCCTGCGGAATGATCTCGCCCAGCAGGGTGATGGCGAAGGTCGAAAAGACAAACGCTGCGACCCCTGTCAATACCGAGCCCGAAAGAAGCGTGAGGAGGACATTGGTCGCAACATTGCCCCAGAGAATGGTTGCCAGGATCAGGTTGCCATCGCGGCGCAGCCCGAGCAGTCGGACCGCATTGCGATTGCCGCCCGCCGCCTCGATCTCGAGTCGCAGCCGGCCGACGCTGAAAACCGCGAGGTTGAGCCCCGAAAACAGGGCCGATTGAGCGACGCACAGTGTGATGCCCGCCCAGACCGGAACATTCGCGCCCGACCATGCGTCCAGCAGGAACCTCAACGTCGCCATTTGGAAAGTCCACGCGTTCGGCCGCCTGGCGGAACGCTCAAGGGACAGCGCCGTTCTGCTGACGGCCTGTCCGGGGCGATCGACAGAATGCATCGCTTGAGTTGCGGGCATGGTCAGCGGCTTTGGCGCCTCCCGCATTGATCTCAATCAACGGGCCGGCGGCCGCAGAGGCGATTGATTCAGATCATTGCAAGGGCGGCGCCCGGCGGCAAACTGCCACGTCTTGCGAGCCGGGGCCTTGTGTAAGGAGAGCGATGCGATGTCGAGCAGAGCGGCAGTGCGCAAGCAGGCCGGGCCGTCGCGGCACACGAAGGCCGCACGACGGCCGCTCCCAGACGGTGACGCGCGACCGGCCCCGAGGCTGGAGAGGGCGCCCCTGGCGGAGCCGTTTCATGTGGCGGTGGACCGCCAGTTGAAGGCGGGCTACGCGACGCACCAGCAGGCCGCGGAGGCCGCGCTGGCGATCAAGCGGCGTCACCCGCGGCTCGACGTCACGGTGTATGACGCCAAGGGTGACCGGCATACGGCCGTCGCGCTGCCGACGCCGTGACGGCCGTCCATGTCGCGCTTGGCAATATCATCTGCTGACGAGGCTCGCAGCGAGCGGACACGGCGCCGCGCGCTGCCCGCAAGCGTCACCCGGCTGGCGCTGGAACGAAGCACCCTCTATTCAGAAGAGCTTGGCATCGACCTCGCGGAGCGCAGTGACGCGGCGTATTTCCGCTGGTTTCTTGCCAGCCTTCTGTTCGGCGCGCGGATCTCCGAGACAACAGCGAAAAATACTTTTCGGGCCTTCGTGCGGCATCGTCTGACGTCTCCGTCGAGCATCACCCGGGCGGGCTGGGACTTCCTCGTCGATCCGATCATGCGCGAGGGCGGCTATGTGCGCTACGACGGCCGCAAATCGACACAAGTGCTGCGCGACTGCGAGGCGCTCATCGCCGATTACGGCGGCAGCCTGCAGTGTCTGCACGACCGTGCGGGCAGCGCGAGCGACCTCGAGGACAGGCTCTTGGTCTTCTACGGCATCGGCCCCGTGACCGCGAACATCTTCCTGCGCGAGCTGCGCCCCTTTTGGGCCAAGGCCGACCCCGAGCCGCTGCCGATCGTACACCGGCTGGCGCGCCGCCTGTCCATCGATCTCACGCGCTACAGGCGCAAGAGTCTTCTGTTCGCCAGAGTGGAGGCCGGGTTGATCCGGCGTCGGCGCGAGCCTGCAGCCGGTTAGGGTGTCTCACCCTTTCCGTGAAGGAGCAGCCAATGGCCATCTATATGATTGGATATGATCTGCACCCGTCGAGCGAAGGGGATTACGAAGATCTGTATTCGACCCTTGAAGAGATTGGCAGCGGCTACTGGGACTGTCTCGAGTCGACATGGTTGCTTATGACCGAAAGGACGCCGGCGCAAGTCAGGGACGAGCTCAAGCAACATCTCAAATCGGACGACCGGTTGCTCGTCGTGCATTGCGGCGAGGGCGCGGCGTGGCTTGGATTCGAGGGCGAGTGTCAGACTTGGCTCGAAGACCACCTGTGACCGAACGTCTGCAACGGCGCTGGCCGCGCTCCTCGCGGAGGCGCGCGATCTGCAGGAACAGCTGCGTGGACAGGTGGTCGCCGCGGACGAGCTCGGCGTCGTGCGCGACGTGGCGCCATCGGATCAGCCTGCCAACGGCGATCGATCTCGTGCTGCGTTGCACGAGCAATTTCCGTCTGCCCGAGCCGATTAGGGCGGCTGACCGATTATCGCGCCGCCATCGGGCCTGACGATCGCAGCGCCGTTCGCAACATTTCTGCAATTTCGCGGCAGACCATGCCGTATCAGCTTCGCTGCGCCACCTGGGACCGCAAGGTCTTGAGCGCGACGGGCAAATGGTCCCTGACTTTCCCGAACTCGCCGGGATCGAGCTTTTCCCAGAGGATCTCGAACACGCCACGGGCGACGGTCAAAGGATCCATCGGAAACCGCGGCGGCAGCTCGTGCAGCACATGGTCGGCGAATTCCTGCGCGCTGCGCTCCTTCGTCGGCGTTCCGGCCATGTGCCAGCCCTCATAGTAAATGCCGCGCACAAGGATCGGAAGCTGAGCACCGAAATGGACCGCTATTTCCGGCGGCAGCCGGTCGCGCAACGCATGCAACACGGCCCGCAGCGCACTGTAGGCCTGGTGACGGTCGTCGAAGTGAAGCTCGTCGGCGATTGCCTTGAGCCAGATGTTGGTCTCCTGAACGGTGTGGTCCAGGGCCGCGACGCCTGAGTCACTCATCACGCTCTCCCTCGCGTCGAAACCTGTTGGCCGGTTTCCCGACCGCAGGGTCTCTCGATCCCCCTCTCTCCTGTCGTGCCTTGCTCGCGGAGAAGAGTCTACGCATGTCGCGCAGCGGAGAGTTTGATGTGAGTCAAATTTGCTCTGGCGCTGCGTCTCGCGGTCCGATGCGAGCGCCTTGTCGTCTCGGGCCGAGGATCAATCCAACAGCCAAGGCAGCAGCAGCGGCACGAGAAGCGCGGTCAGCAGGCCGTTGAGCCCGAGCGCGATCCCGGCAAACGTGCCGGCCAGCGGATCGACCTGGAAGGCACGCGCAGTCCCGATGCCGTGCGAGGCAAGCCCGGCTGCAAATCCGCGCGCGGCATAGTTCTTCAGCCGCAACGCGTTCATCAGCGGGGTCACCACGATCGCTCCGCTGATACCGGTGAGAATGACCAGGATGGCGGTGAGCGCGGGATCCGCGCCGACCTTCTCGGCGATGCCCATGGCGATCGCCGCGGTGGACGACTTCGGTGCGAGAGCGAGAACTGCCGCTCGGTCGAGGCCGAACAACCTGGCCAGCAGCACTGCCGAGGTGATGGCTGTCACCGAGCCGACGGCGAGGGCGGCGAACATGGGCACGAGCGTGCGGCGCACCTGGGGCAGATGGCGCACGAGCGGAACCGCGAGCGCCACCGTGGCCGGACCGAGCAGGAAGTGGACGAACTGCGCGCCCGCAAAATACTCCGGGTAGGGCGTGTCGGTCGCGACCAAGACGACGGACACGAGCACGATCGCGATCAGGACCGGGTTGGCCAACGGATGGCGGCGCAAGGCGCTGGAGACCGCGTCAGCCACCAGATAGGCGACGAGCGTCGACGTGAGCCAGAGCAGCGGCGATCCCGAAAGATATACCCACAGCTCGACGAAAGTTTTCATGCGGCGCCTTCGTCCCGGCGATCGGGCCGCTCATCGGTGTGCATGATCCGCGCGAGCCCTTCGAACACCCAGGCGGTGATGGCGAGCGTGATCACGGTCCCCAACACGACCACCGCGACGAGCCGCAGCCCGTCGGTGCCCAGGCGACCGAGGTGCTGAACGACCCCGACACCGGCCGGGACGAACAGCAGGGAGAGGTTACGCAGCAGCCCCTCGGCCGTATCGCCGAGCGACGTCGGCAGCGGCGCGCGACGGAGCATCAGCACGAACAGCAGGGCCATGCCCACGACCGGTCCGGGGATCGGCAGCGATACGAGGCGGACCACGGCCTCACCGAGAAGCTGACAGACGAGCAGCGCGGAGATCCCGGCGAGCATGTCATTCCTCATCGCACGGTCCCTAAACGCGATGATGCATGGACGAGTCTGTACGAGCAGTAATCGAGCTCAATGTGAAGCATTACCGGGGGCTCTTGAAGACGGAACGAGATGCTGACAAACGCGAAGCCATTCTGAAGTTGCTCGCCGACGAAGAGAAAAAACTCGCCAATGTCTCCAAGGAAGAGACGGAATGAGACCCCGGCCTTCCCGATCGCGATGCACGTCGGAGCGAGGTGAATCCCTCTACTCCGCCGATGGCTGATCCTGGTCTTCCTCGTCTTGGCCTTCGGCAGCAACGAAGGTCTCCTTGGCCTCGGGTTTCGAGGCATGCGTCTCAAGGTCAGTCCGTACCGATTCGAACTCGGTGACGACCACGACGCCCGGGAACGGCTCTTCAATCACGTCGATGATGACGGTCTCGCCGCGGGCTTCTGTCGGTTGTGCCGACGGCTCGGTCGGTTTCCGAGCGGCCTCCTCGGCGGCTGTAGCGATTGCACGCGCTCTGCTTGGCTGCTTTTTGGCCTTCGCCGTCACGGCAACCCGCTTCGCCACCTTCTTGGCTCTAGGCGTACGCGTGCGTCTGGCAGCTTTTCCGGAGGACTTGCCTCGGGTGCGCCCCTTCGCGCGTTTCGCTAGCGCCGGCTTGCGCGGCAAGGCGCGCTTCTTGTGTTTTGCCATGAGTGTCTCCCACCGAGATCAAGCACCGCACCGCCTGTGTCCAACGTCCGCCGCCAGCTTTTGAGATCCGCTTACGCGGACTAATCGGGCCACCTGTGCGCGTTGTTCGTAGCATTGGAATGCGCGGCAGCTCTTGATCTGGCGCAACGAGGCAGCTTTCCTGTCCCATTTCAATCGAAGTACTCACATGGCCAGGCGCAGTCCGCGCAACGACAGGTGCCGGGCTCGGGCCGGTCTTGTGCGCGGGAGTAGGGAAGATGATCCCGGTCCATCGGCGGTCGGACTCCCGACGATCGAGAGGACGACTTGCTCGCGCCGTGATTGGCTTTTGATCGAGATCAATGCGCCCAACCGCTTGTGTGATTTGATGTCGATTACCGTCGTGCGGAGGCAGGGCTGGCGAAGTACGGCAGTGAACCGTCTACGGGCGCGGATCTGCTTACGCGAAGAACCAGTCTACCGGCGAAACACGGCGGAGGGGCCCGCTGCCTTCCAAACCGAGCACCCCGGAGGCGACTCCGGTTCGACGGTTGGCGGGCGCGGGTCTCGCCTTTGCGGTCGATCGGTCGCGATAGATCGCGATTGTCCTGGGAGGATGTGATCCGTGGAAACCTAGGCAGCTGAAGGTCATCGTCGAGGACGAGCTCGGTCCGCGCATGGAGGGCGCGACCGGCGGCGAGGGCGAGCAAGCGATCGATCTTGCAACGTTCTACAGCCAGTGCATTCGCCCGGGACGCGGAACCGCGAACGTCGTCGCGGACGTAGAAAGTCCGGCAGCCAAGCACCGGCTCAATCGACTCCTCGCTGAAATCGAGAACAACCGCCACGTCCCGGACAGAGCGGAATCCTCGGCCGCAAAGCCCTGCAAGGGAGACAGAAAATGATCGAGGTACTGAACACCGACCAAGTCCGCTTCGTCGCGATCCTCGCCAAGGCCGCGCGCAGCCAGCGCGACGAGATGCTCCGGCGGATCAAGGAGCAGGAGCTTGCCGAGGTGACGGCGGGGCGCGGCGAGCATAATCCGACCACGATGCTGGGACTGGAGCCGGTGGATTCCGACGCGACGCCGCGCGCCGCCTTGCAGGATGCGATCGCCAGCGTGCCGCCGGAAGCCCGCGCGGAGCTCTACACCTTGATGCGGATCGGCCAGGGGCACCTCGCGGCCAAGAAATGGCACCGCGGAATTACAGACGCTCGGCTGCTCGGCGACGACACGATCAGCGCGGCACTCCTCGAGGACGCCGACCTGCACGATCACCTGTTGAAAGGGCTCTACGAGGCGAATCTCGCGGCGTAAACCGCGCGAAGGCGGGCCGCCGCGTTGCTGACGGCCTGCGATCGCCGCCGCATGTCAGTCCGGTCGCAGCAGACGGTGGCGCGCCAGATCCTCGCGGGTCCACAGCGCGATCCCGGCATAGTCGTCGACCGTATCGATGGCGATCACCGCATCCGGGTCGGAGAACGATATCCTGCCGCAAGCTCCGGCCTGCGCCAGCGCGGCGAGGAGGGTCTCGTCGAGGTCGCGCTCAGCGTCGTGGGCGGGCAGCGCGCGGTGAGGACCGCGGCGATGCAGCCGCACGTGGAACGAGCGGCCGGCGAGTTCGGGTAGCCAGTCGCGCATGATCGCTGCGGCCTTCTCCTTGAATTCGCTGGCCGAGCCGAAGCTGAATCGGGCTCGGGCCGGCGCGACGCGGGAAATGGCGTCGTAGAGGGCCGGGACCTCCTCGGTGCGCCGCTCGATCGACTCGAGCACCGCCATTGGATCCGCGGCGGTCATCGCGATGACGTTGTGGTAGGGGGTGCTGTCGACCGGTCCGAGCTTGCGCAGCGCGCGGACGGCCCGCCGATAGCCGCCCTGGTAGGTGCTGACCAGCATGTTCCAATCGCTCATGGGTCCGCTCCCTCGGGACATTGCCATTGCGGCCGCCGCCAGGCGTCGGACGAGAGGCTTTGTCGCAACGGCGCCCGCGGCGGCTGAGCGGGGCTTGCGCTCGGATCAGTTCGGCCACAGCGAACGTAAGGCCTTTGGCGTCGCGGCCTTGGCGTCCTCGATCTCGTCGGCCGGCAGGCGCGCGGCGAGCAGTCCAAGCACGGCGTGCGCGACCTGCTCGGCATCGATGCCCGGATCGCGATGCACCGCCTCGTGAATGCGGTCGAGGAACGCGTTTCGCGTTTTCAACGCACCGGCCCGTCGGCTTGGGTGCCAACCGTCGTAATAGAGGCCGCGCAGCAGCGGCGGAAGAGCGGCGCCGAGGTAGACCACTTCCTCCATCGACAGTACGTCGCGCAGCGCGTGCAACGTGGCGATCAAGGCCGAAGCTGCCTTCTCGCGATCATGCCAGCCGAGCCGCTGCGTAACG
>Ga0335081_10021270_pt1 | contig 10504 bp, 11 predicted proteins | sample Lox_Sample_35_FD_206713 | JGI IMG/M metagenome (GOLD analysis project Ga0335081, IMG submission 206713) | Soil microbial communities from Loxahatchee National Wildlife Refuge, Florida, United States - Lox_Sample_3.5 | ecosystem: Environmental > Terrestrial > Soil > Wetlands | place: USA...
ACCTATACTAAATCAAATATAAACAAGGGATTTTTATACTTTAGAATTCATATCATTATTGTAATTAACCAGTTTAAACCTTGATTAGACCATCTTATATATTACATTACCATTATCAGTTGTATCCAGTGATGTCCGCTGGTCGAGTCGGATCTCGGTTCAGAGATGTATCTGATTTGAATGGCAGATCTTACCGGCGCACTGTAACCCGACCGATTCGGATTACAACGTCAGTCCGATCCGACCGGAGTTTAAATATTATCAAACCGACTTGACCGACTTAACGCTCGACTCGACATTGTAATGTACAAACGTTACAAATCCAGATCAAAAACGAACATTTGTACGTTACAATGTAACGGAAATATTAATCATGATGAGATTTGTGATTAATTGCCCGTTACATAGAATCATGTGACTTCGGATCGCTACGATCGCCTAACCGAACTCAATCGATAGGACTTGATCGATATTTAAATTAACTCGATCAACGATGTAACTGTAGTGATCCGGGATCGGGTCACTTCTTAAGAATTGTAACCCGAGAAACTGGAAAAAGCCGGTCGGTCCCGGGTCGGCTCCCTGGTTTGGCTCGACCGGTGTACATCACTGCTATCCATGACGTCGAATCTAGAAGCTGTAGCAGAATATCTAAAGCAAGTTTCAATGACTTTCAAAATATATTTCAGTCCCATTGTATTTTGGCTCAATGTTGGATGATTTGTGTATTCTTGAAAATTGGGTGTTTCGATAAACTTGTTCCTCAAATTCCTGGGAATGACAATTGTAATTTAGCGACCCAAGTAGAAAAATGCGAGCTCTATTCAGAACGCCCCTTCTCCTTCACCTTAAATGAGTAAGATTGCTCCAACGCCGAGCCATACTTCGGTCAACAAGAACGGAGTAGTCCAGTGTAATCCGTTTGCCCGGACAAAAAGGAAACTTCTCCCTGATTATTTGCAATCGCGACACTCTCGACTTCAAGCCTAATGTGGAATAAATGGCTTGTCCGCTTGAGTTCCAAGTGGTGGGGCGGTTCGCATGATCTGACAGAACTAACTCTGGATATAAGTCTGAGACAATCACAAAAAAATGTCTTCGGATACATTGGCGAGGTTTAATTGCTTTCTACTACGCTATTGACAGTCACAGCTATCTTCATTTCCCACGGCATCCCTGGATTTCTATCAATCTCGGTATTGCAACATAATCCAAGAGTTGCAACGAAATTTATCTCATTTCCTGGGCATGACCATTATGCTAGCGACTTTACTACATCGAGGTTCCAATAATTCATAAATTGATATTGCCTGAGCTGCTTGATTGATCAATTGATAGGCGTCAAAGGCGGAAGCCCGCTTCGCATGCTTCCACTCCTTGGAACACCGCCCCCTGGGTGCGTGATATACTTGATGCGGTTTCGACTATAAAAGAAAAGTCCAGTGATCAAACAACCGATAACGATGCCTCCAAATATACCACCGACAATCCCACCAATCCCCGACGGTTTGGTAAAACCAGACGTGGTCGTAACGGTCTACACAATTGGACTTTGCAACTTGAAAGCAGGGTTCTCACGACTGAGGGCACATTGTTCGTAGTGCCGTTAGCGGACCCCTGTAAGCATCAGTGACCGTTGTCATTCTAGCATTTACCGTAATATGAATAAATTGGGGTCTGAGCTTCATGCTATGAACTGCCTGAGTTCGGTTTGAGCCCGATCCCTCCATGGAGTACTTCGGCCAGCACTGCGACAAATTTGCCGGACTGGCTCCATGCTTCTGCCAATCGAAACTGATGCCGACGCAAGCTTTAGTAGAACGAGGGTTCGCATTATAGAGCAGGCATTGTTGGGCGCAGCTCTCCAAGTCGGCGGTATACAGCAATTCAAGGTCGTTGAAATCGAACTCGGTATAGCAGAACAAGTCAAAAATTTCACCGCCAAAAGCCGTGTATGTATTGCCATTACTTTGAAGTTCAAGGCAATTGTCAATCTAAACGATCAACGCGGAAAACATAACCGTGAGTACAGGCGGTGGTCCTGGATTGAGCTGGGCACTATCCACCTCACTTTTGAAGGTTGCCGCGGTGGAATTATTGGGTGGCATCGACCACAAGAGATGACACAAGTACCCTCCGTCGTACCCCGGGCTAGAGTAATCCCATTGCGCCCCGACGCAAGGCGTTTCGTCTGCCCAATCGACACAGGCTTGGAGGCAACTAGCAAAATTGGGGGTGTACAGCACGTTGAGATAGAGTGATCCATCCCATGTTGTGTTGCAAATAATTGTGAAGGTGCTGTTATTGATGCTGTATGTATGGGTTGGAATTTCTGAACAACCTTGCCCTCGGGCGAGAAGTTGGTGGGCTGCAGCCCAAGAGGTCAATGAAAAAAGAACCTGCAGTGGAACCAGACCGATCATGTCGCTTGGGCCGAACGAGGGGTACCTACTGACGCGAAACAGCAAACTGTATGAGGATGGGCAGAGAACGGGCTTCAGGAGAATTCAAGAGGGCAGCCGTCGCTCTTTATAAGCGAGCAGACGGCAGCTTCCCCACTCGGGGCCGCGAGCAGCGATGAGCGAGGAATGGCGTGGTTTAGCTATGACACTTTCACAGCCTCTTCGGCGGGGTGCGGGCTGACATCAGCTTGGCGCAGATCCCCCAGCCCCGCTTATTCTGACAGCTGGGCGACGGCATTTTTCCCTCCCCCACGTAGCTCTCCCCCACACCGCCGCCCCCCCGCTACGGCGTCCCATCCTTCACCTCGACGAGTGCGCGGCCTTTCTCACACTGGAGGGATTCCTGCCCTCCGCCGTCCCCGATCTGTTGCCAGCATGTATCCCACCACGTTTGCATTGCGCGATGATGAAACGGATGCGGGCCACATCGGCTCCGGTGCGACGGGCCAGGTCCACGCGGTATGCCTGATCCAGGTTGCCGGCTAACCTCCAGATGCGCCACTCGTCTGGAACCAGGTTCGCTCGGAAACTGCTATCCATATTGGAGGTTACGGTGCTGCAAAGAGAAGTCGAGGCAAGCGACACCCTTGGTTCTCATAAGAACATTGTCGAGATTCTCGCACATGGCGAGTTTTCCGTGGAATACTATTACATCGATATGGAACTCTGTGATTTTGATTTACATTGTTTCCTTTATACGACTGCGGCCGAGGACGTGATGAATTCTCAAGGCTCGCGGCAGAAGGACGACAAAATATGGCACATTGTTGAGGATGTATCCTGCGGGGTCGCTTACATCCATTCTCAGGATTGTATTCATCGCGACCTCAAACCACACAATAGTATCATTGATAAATAAATCATTGGGCTGATACCAGTTCTTTATTCGGCGAAAGACGATGCGTGGAAATTAGCAGACTTTGGTTTAACGGTGCAACGCACTGGCGGGCAAGTGACGCTGTGTGGGAGAGGAACCGCAGGTTATCGTGCTCCGGAGTTAATCAACAATCAAGAGAGCACGCAGTACAGCGAAAAGGTCGACATCTGGGCCACGGGTTGTATATTCTACGAAGTTTTATTTCGCACGCGTGCGTTTTCAAGCGATTTTCATACAAGACAAGGCCTGACCAATTTGCAATTTCACGAAGAGGGGACGAGTATCCTGAACGGGCGACTAAAGGCACTTTTAATTGGGGTAATACGGGATTCTTTGGACTTGGATCCCCTGAACAGGCCCTCGGCGTCAACGATATGCTCCAACGTTGTGCCCAACGCCGGGGATATATCCTGCGAGTCCTTATCCGACATCCTCCAAGAGTCCTTGTCCGACCGTCTTCATGTCGCAGTCAACTTCACCAACGCTCGAATTGCGACGGTCAACAAGATCAAGGGAACGAGGCTGGTTCACAAACTGTGGAACGTAGAGGCCGGTGCGGTGATTTGCAGACGTGAACAGCTTTATTTGGAGAATTTGCCCTGTTATGCAGATTTCAGCGTCGACGGACTTGAAGCATGGTTCTACGATTTCTTCACCGTTACTGTAATCGACGCAATTGATGGTACCATCCGAACTGTAATATCGACTCCTCCCACGACTCTTGGGAATTCAGCCATTCGCGCGTTCGCCATCAGTCATGTAGAGGACAGAATGGCCATCGCAACCCAGCAATTATCCCGCCAGATAGTCGACCACGTCCAAGGTCGCCCCATCGATGAGTTCAAAATTTCCTCGGCTGAGTCACTCAATCTACATTATACACAGGACGGTTTGTGCATCTTCACTGTCTATACCACATTGCACAGGGGAAGAAAAGAGCTAACTGTCCAATGCCGTGACTTGGAGAACGGAAAATCTCGTAGAGTTCAAATCACTCCTGATGTACGCACTTATAAAGTCACAGGCGCGATAAGTTACAATGGGCAACAATTGCTGGTATTAGAGGTCACCGAATCTCAGGGTCATCCTTTCAAACGTTGGATCGGAATTTCGACCGGATGTGTCAGATACGAGGTCCACCAATCGTGGAATGAAGAAATCATCTACTCAGGCGGAAACCTATTGCGTGTGGATTCGGAGGGCTGTATTAGAGGATGGCCCGGGGATGTTATTAAGGCATATATAGTTCAAAGCCGGAACAGAATTCTCGTTGCGGTCAATGAGTACTCGCAAGATGTCATTTTTCTATCTGAATCGGGTCGCTGGATTATCGAGAAGATGACAAGGAATAGGCTGGCAAGCCGTTGAAGGAGCAAAGTCCACAAGTCATTAATATTAATGTCTAAATCTATTGCGGTCAGAAAATGAAATGAAATCTCATCTGATATCAACCATTAATTATTGTGCGTGCCTTGAACCTTGGAATTGACGGTTATCGTTGTGAGTGATTTTCCGACTGTGACCTTCCAATGTATGACTTCACTCCATCATCTAGAGTTGGTTGTGCATAATGGTAGCCTACCCGCTAGGTAAGGGACCCCTAATACAGAGGAAGAAATGGCTACTAAAAGTGTAAAGCCCCCTTATGTACACAACCGATCCCGCCGACAGTCTTGTCATCAAATGATCAAAGTGAACCAGTTTCGTCAGAGCATCGGCGCGTCACACATAGAGCGACACTTTGTATGACAGTTAGGATATCGAGTTCTGAACCTGACGGGAACACCTATATAGCGGGATGTATGAAGAAGAAAGAGGATTTATTTATTTTAGGCGGTACATATCGCTTCCATAACCCAGGGCAAGTCATTCCCTATGAGCGTCAGATGAATTGGATAATGCCTTTAGCAGTGATTCCTAAGCAAAACGCGCCCACAGTAAAATGATAATTACCAGTGGGATTCCTTCTCCATTTCACAGTGAATTTTTCAAAATTGGACATTTACCCAAGCAACACCGCAAATTACGTAAAGAGAAAAATCTTCCAAGAGGAACTCCTATGATAGAATGATGAATTAAAAAGTCCAAATTATTAACTTGGCAAGCCCAGTTGATAAAGGATGCAATTACAGATTGAATTATTACATCGATAGAAATTTCTCTGCCTAACTCAGTCTATGTGAAATCTGTTTCCAAATTAGTGTATCATTCATCGACAGAATACAGATTTGTTAACCAAGCAAATAGAATATATCTGTACAAAGGAGTGTCGATGGAACATAGCTTATTCATGAAAGCATTGCTCTGAGAGAGAGCAGATCAAGGGAGCAGGCTGAGTCAAGAGCTTGAATGTTTTGTTGTAGTGTTTGACCTTTGGAAGTTAGCTGGATCAGAGTGACAGCAATTTTAGAGTGAGTGAAATGGGAGAAGATTAGAGAAGAATCTTGTGAGGAGTGAGATAGATAGGGAGACATCCAGTGAAGTAATAGAATCATTAAAATAGAAATAAAACTTCACATCTCTTGCGAATCCTGCCTGCACCTCTGAAGCATGAATCTCCCTCAATCTTAGCAATGACCTTTTTAAAAATGATCCGGTGCCTGGATCGAAGATAAAGCAAAAAGAGACAGCAGAGGTACTATCAAGATAGACCATAACATAGTGGGTGCAAGATAGAACCAAAATATAGAAACATAGAAAGGCAGGAGGTGTCATGAATGACAAGCCAGAGCTCACCTTATCCAGTGGCGCCCGCAGGCCTAAATCAGGCTTGTCCACCTTGATCGTGCCCGCGGGCCTAAATCAAGCTTGTCCGCCTTGATCGTGCTCGCAGGGCAGGATCAGGCTCACAGGGTGGGATCACGCTCAGGAGCTGGGATCGAGGATCGGACAGGTGGCAGTCCAGTGGGACAGGCATCTGCCCGGTGGAGATAACATTTTCATACGTCGCATAATTTTGTTTCTTTAGCTTGCAATAACTCAATTCAACGGGATTTGAATCGCCGTAGCCCGTGCCTGAGACCCCTGACAGGCAGAGCTGGAGTTGATAACATTAGCCATACGGCAAGCAAGTATAGAATACTCTACACTGGTGAACAAGCGAGGCAATCTGTTTTGCTTTAGTTAGTGAGATGAGTAAACAATAAGAATTACTTTATCTGGCTTGCCTTGCCTCACATGCCTCATGTATTATGGGAGAGTTATTGCGAGATCTGTATGCTACCGACGAGTCAAACTGGTCTCACCTCACCACGGGGCAAGTCGAGCATGCTTTCACCGGTCTCGTGCGAGGCATGAGGTGAGCCGGATGCTCCAGCGTAGTGAACAAGGCGAGCGAGTAAGTACTGCACTCACTCGCCTTACGTCTAACTCGCGTCGTCTCACCTCGGCTCGCCTCGTGGCTATCTCTGGACGTACACGTCTTCATCGGATAGCTGAAGCAAAACGTAAATACTTAATGCCAAATGTAAATAAGTTACGTTGTAACAATGACCTCGATTCTGCCTTCAAGAGAGCGAGATAGCCATTCCATTGTATATATTTCATCAGACCCCTGTCATGAATCTGTAGCATACGTAATGGCCTGCGTTCAGGAGGCGAGCCACCAATCTAATGCAAATCTGGACGCTGAAATCATCGATCAACCGTGGACTTGGAAAAGTATCAGTATTACCTGCAAATTGTATAGGTATATATTTAAATATATGCCCGTATCCATTATAATCCCCGCTCTCGAAGAATAATGTCTGCACACTTTTCACCAACCATAACAATTGTCGCCTGAGGCTTTACCCCAACCAATCTCGGAAAAATACTCGCATCTGCAATCCGTAACCCATTGGCTCCATATACCCGTAGCGCCTGGTCCACAACTCCGCCGGCTTGCCGCGGCGCCATCCGACACGTCGACGAAAGGTGATACGCACCACTCAAATACCGTCGAATGAACTCATCTATGACCTCGGGGGAGTCAGATATCGGGACAAGCGCGGGAACCATGGACTTGGATTTCTCCATCATTTTGTCAGCGATTTGAATGCCATATGTTATGCCCTTGCGAAGTGTACGTAGGTCCTCTTCCGAGGAAAGGTAAGCGGGATCAACCGCGGGGGGAACTCTTGCATCCCTGTCTATCAATTTTATTGTCCCTTTGGATTGAGCTCTTGGTGCCTGCACCAAAATCGTATTGAATCCACGGGATTTATCGGCTGTGGGAAGAGGTTCTTCCGCGGTCCCCCACGTCCCGATATACGCGAGCTCGAGATCAGGGAGGTTTTCAGGCCGTGAGGGGTCTGATTCTTCATTGGACGGCGGACGATGGGAAGGAAACCGGTCTGTACGAAGGAAGCAGGTGTATTCCGTGACGGGGGAAAGGAATATCCCTTTTCCGGAGACGATGTATTGGAGAAGGGCTTTTAGACCAGCGAGGGGCTGATATTGGAGGACGTGGATTGACTGTTCGACTGGGACGCTGTAGGTAAGTGGGACGGAGACATGGTCTTGCTGTTTATTAGAGATTAGAGTCGGACGAATATACGAGTTGAGTTCCAACGGCTGGAAGATCGATTTTACATTCGATACCGAGTTGTTTCAAAGGTTCTTTTGGCCCAATCCCACTCCAATTAGATTTGAGATGAAGTCGAAAATACCTTAACATCAATAGCTGCGGGGATGCAACTGCCCCAGCGCACAAAATGATCTCTCGGGCTTTGGCGTAGTACGTTATTCCAGTATCGTTCTCACGTTCAATGAAAACACCTTGAACTTGATTTTCCTTGTCCAGGTCGATTCGCTGAATCACAGCCCCGAGACAAATGCTTAAATTCTGTTGTCCATAAAGATACTCGGCGGACAGAAAGGAGCTAGTAGCTGAACGTTTTCCGTTTTCCGTTACCGTCGTACGTAATTTGGTTATAAATGACGCGGGCTTGGGGACATTCATATCCTCATAAAACGGCACCCCCAATTCCTTCATCGTCTCCATGAATCTACACTCAGTGTCTATAACGGGGGGTCGATACATTGTCGAAGACTTCAAAAATGAGTCAACGATCCTCGTTTTCCACTCTCCAGTCAACGATGCCTGACCGTGAAGCCCCTCAGAACGATCATACAACACGCCAGCGGTCTCAGCATCCCAACCCTCTCCCCAGTCGTGAAATTCGCCAGGAAAACACCGGGTGTAAAGTCCATTATTTACTCGACTTGTCCCACCTAATAACTTCCCCGAGATCATCTGCATTTTCCTCGATTCGCTGAGGTGTTCCTGAGGCGTTGAATTGTATTTTAGGACACCGTCGTCAGTGCGGGAGTAGGCTATAGAGAGGAGGGGGGTGCGGGATTGGAAGGTATCGGCATACTGCCCCCGTTCGAGGAGGAGGATTTTCAAGTTGGATTTGGAGAGGCGTTTAGCGAGGACACAGCCTGCTGTCCCCCCTGAATGTTAAAAGAAGAGATCCGATGTTGAGGTACCGCCGACGATGATAAAGTCGAACTGCGGAGGTTCAGATGGGGGACAAGCTTCGATGCCATATTTTTCACATTTCGCAGCGATATTTTCCAACTTGCAGGCCGGATATGACTGTCCAAAGACCATTGGCGGCACGAAAAGACGCATGATCGTCGGCGACAGAAGTTCCTTTGGGGCGGCTGGAACTTGGAAATCCGGAATCAGTGGAAATTGGAGAAGGGTGCACGCTAATCCTCTCACACAAGCACTTTCCGCATCGAGCCAAGCCGTTGTCCCCTTTTGACCAAACTCCCCATACATCTTCATTCATGGCCTTTGCCTGGCGAAACGTCTTCACATACAATCGCTACGCAGCAATTGCTGCCCGCGCAGTCCGCCGCGCCCTCAAGGAAGATAAGCGTCTCGCTGCGGAACGGCGGGCCACGGCTACTGTCCGAGTATCGAAATGGAAGGACGGGGTGCAGGGGGAGCAAAAGCGGTTGGGAACTGCTGTGGAAGAGCATCATTAAATTTGAACAAAGTTGTCAGGGGGACGGATTGAACGAGAAGATGCGTGATCCAGCGTGGTAGTTTGAATGGATTGACGGAGGTCAGTGAATGGATTCATTACATGTTCTACTTATATCTACATGTTCATGCCGCTGTGGTTATGGTAGTCATGGTTTCATTGATTGTTTGGTGTGTTTGGGCCTCGGATTGTCATCCCTGCTGTCAATTGTGATGGAAGGGAGTCTTACGATTTCTTCGGCCAGCCCCTTTTCTGAGGGCGTGACGCAGCATCGACATCTTTCCTCTTCACCATCCTCTGCCTCATCCTCCGCTTGTCCCTCTTGGTCAATTTAGGTAATTCATTCATCCACTCAGGAACTTCCCACCCACTCTGCTTCATCACATTGACCACACTACCATTAGCCTCCCCAAACAAACCCAGGCCTTGGGGGGCCGTGGGGGGCCGTGGGGGGAAGAGGAGGGCGTTTCTTACATGCTCAAGTGCTCCCGATCATCGTTCGTAAAATAAGTAATTGCCCTCCCCCGCCGTCCAGCCCGCCCAGTCCTCCCAATCCGATGAATATAACTCATCGTCCCCGTCGGAAAATCATAATTCACAACCAACTTAATACCCAGAACATCAATCCCTCGACTCAACACATCCGTAGCAATCAGAATCCACGTTTCTCCGTCGCGGAATTTCTGCACAACGGCATCCCGCTGGCGTTTTGGCATGTCCGAATGCAAAACGTCTATTTTGAGGGGCAAATTAAGCAGCTCAGAGTGTAGGGCTTTGGCGCGGACGATGGATTGAACAAAGATGAGACAGGGTGGAGAGAAGGTCCCTGATGTGATGAGTTGGCGGAGAGCAAGGAGTTTTCCTTCTTCGGTCCCAGCGTAGATGAGTTCTTGGGTCACGGATTCTGTAGCGGAGTCTCTGATATCAGCTTCTAAAAAGGTTCAGGGTGTGACTTTTGGCCGATGATAACGCGGAGGGGGTTGGTCATTACGGAGCGGGCGAGTTGTTCTACGGCTGCCGGGATAGTAGCCGAAAACATTGCTTTACAGAGGCGTTTAGAAGTACATGCCGCGAGGATCTCGTCCGTTTGTTCCAACAATCCAAGATCGAATAATTTATCGGCTTCATCGAGGACAAGGTACTCCACACTACTTGTCAACTTTGCCAAAAAAGGGGGGGTGGTCGGG
>Ga0335081_10021271_pt1 | contig 10504 bp, 8 predicted proteins | sample Lox_Sample_35_FD_206713 | JGI IMG/M metagenome (GOLD analysis project Ga0335081, IMG submission 206713) | Soil microbial communities from Loxahatchee National Wildlife Refuge, Florida, United States - Lox_Sample_3.5 | ecosystem: Environmental > Terrestrial > Soil > Wetlands | place: USA: Florida...
TTCCCCACTACTGGGCAGATTCCGAAGCATTACTCACCCGTTTGCCGCTCGTCGCCAGGATTGCTCCCGCGTTACCGCTCGACTTGCATGTGTTAGGCACGCCGCCAGCGTTCAATCTGAGCCAGGATCAAACTCTTCACTTGAAGGTTTTGAGCTTCAACAAAGAGTGGATCCAAAAGGCCCAACTACTGCTGGACATTTTGGTCACTCGGTCTGCACCGTCAGGCACCGACGCGAGTCCCCACACAAATTACCTGCCGAATTTTTAAAGAGCATCCTGATCGCTGTCGGATCAGGTGAGATCGCGCGCAAGCACGCCCCTCAACGAGGGGGGCGGAAGTATAGCCCCAAGGCCTATTCCGTCAACTTGCGAACACTACTGATTTCCCTGGCCGCTCGAACCGCTCCGGCTTGGCCGGAAGCTGCGGAGCACCAGGGGGCGCGCAGTATAGCCGCGATTGGGGCCGTGTCAACGGAATGTAATGAGGGGGGACTGGGCGGCTGCCCGGCTATTTGGCGGTCAGCCACGCGTGGGTCTTCGCCCAGCCGTAGTTGCAGTGCAGCATTTACCGGCTCGCCGGATGCAGCCTCGAAAGAGCACGTAGTACAGTCCCACCGAGCCCCGGGGACGCTCGTGCACCGCCGCAACCGCATCCGATAGGCCGCCGACGAGGTGCCCATGGAGACCCGCTGATCATGCAGGCGCTCGCCAACGGCCGGGTGTTCACGCGTGCGGGCCTCGTGAGCGGCCGCGCCGTGCTCATCGAGAACGGCCGCATCAGCGCCGTCGCAGCCGAGGGCGATCCGCGCATCGCGCGCGCCGCGGTACGCGATCTCGAGGGGGCACTGCTGCTCCCCGGCTTCATCGACACACAGGTCAACGGCGGCGGCGGCGTGCACTTCAATGACGACCCGACGGTCGAGGGCATCCGCCGCATCGGTGCGGCGCATCGCCGCTTCGGCACGACCGGCTTTCTGCCGACGCTCATCAGCGATGACCTCTCGGTCGTGGCGGCGGCCATCGCGGCGGTCAGGCGGCGATCGCGGCGCGCGTGCCGGGTGTGCTCGGCATCCACATCGAGGGTCCGTTCCTCAGCGAGGTGCGCAAGGGGGTACACGATGCGACGCGCTTCCGCGGCCTCGATGATGACATCGTCGGGCTGCTCACCTCGCTCAAGAGCGGGACCGCGCTGGTGACCCTCGCACCGGAGGTGACCACGCCGATGACGATTGCACGGCTTGCCGAACGCGGAGTCATCGTCTGTGCGGGTCACACCAACGCTACGTTCGCGGACATCGGCGCCGCGTTCCGCTGCGGCCTGAGGGGATTCACGCACCTGTTCAACGCGATGTCGCCGCTCACCGCGCGGGAGCCGGGTGTGGTGGGCGCGGCGCTGCTCGATGCCGAGAGCTACTGCGGCATCATCGTCGACGGCCATCACGTCGATCCGGTGGTGCTGAGGATCGCGCTCGCCGCCAAGCGACACGACCGCTTCGTGCTCGTGACCGACGCGATGCCGTGCGTGGGCACCGACCAGCGCTCGTTTCTGCTGCAGGGCCGCCGTATCACCGTTCACGACGAGTACTGCACGGACGAGCAGGGGACGCTCGCGGGGACCGCCCTCACGATGGCGGGAGCGGTGCGCAATGCGCGGCGCCTGCTTGGCCTCGACCAGGCCGAGGCGATCCGCATGGCGAGCGAATACCCGGCAGCCTTTCTCAGGCTCGACGCGGAGCTCGGTCGGATCGAGGCCGGCTATCGAGCCAATCTCGTGGCGGCCGACGATGCACTCAACGTGCTCGACACGTGGATCGACGGCGAGCCGCAGTCAGCGGCCCCTTGAGACTACGATGGGCGCGCCACGAGCCTGACGCGGGCGAAGCGCCGCGATCCCACCTGAAAGATGTGCTCGGCACCGGCGGCGAGCGTCACGCTGCGGTCGGTGGCCTTCACCCCATCGATCCTGACAGCGCCTTCATCGATCTTGCGATTCGCTTCCGAGCTGCTGGCCGCGAGCCCGGCCTCCTTCAGCAGGTTCGCGAGCCGGATCCCGGGCGCATCGACCTCCAACGTCTGCACCGGAAGGTCGGTGGGCAGGGCCTTCTCGCGATGCCGCGCGATGAACTCCTCCTGGGCGCGCGGCGCCGCGGCGTCCCCGTGGAAGCGTGCGACCAGCTCGCGTCCGAGCTCGAACTTCACATCGCGCGGGTTACGGCCCTCGCGCACGGATTTCTTCAGCGCCGCCACCTCGGTCAGCGGCCGGAACGACAAGAGCTCGAAGTAGCGCCACATGAGCTCATCGGAGATCGACATCACCTTCCCGAACATGACCTCGGGCGGCTCGTTGATGCCGATGTAGTTGCCCAAGGACTTCGACATCTTGTTGACGCCGTCCGTGCCCTCGAGCAGCGGCATGGTGAGCACGACCTGCCGCTCCTGGCCATACGCCTCCTGCAAGTGCCGCCCGACCAGCAGATTGAATTTCTGATCCGTGCCGCCGAGCTCCACGTCCGCCTGGAGCGCGACCGAGTCATACCCCTGCGCAAGCGGATAGAGGAACTCATGGACCGAGATCGGCTGGCCGGACCTGTAGCGCCTGGAGAATTCCTCGCGCTCCATCATCCGCGCGACGGTGTAGTGGCCGGCGATGCGCACCAGATCCGCGGCGGACATCTTGCCGAACCAGCGTGAGTTGAAGTCGACCCGCGTGCGTTCGGCGTCGAGGATCTTGAACACCTGCTGCTCGTACGTGCGCGCGTTCGCCTGCACCTCCTCTGGCGTGAGCGGCGGCCGCGTGGTGTTACGGCCGGAAGGGTCGCCGATGAGCCCGGTGAAGTCGCCGATCAGGAAGATCACTTCGTGCCCGAACTGCTGGAACTGGCGCATCTTGTTGAGCAGCACGGTATGCCCGAGATGCAGGTCGGGAGCGGTGGGATCGAAGCCCGCCTTGACCCTGAGCGGCCGCCCGCGCTGCAACTTGCGCGCGAGTTCCTCGACGATCAGGACTTCGTCGGCGCCGCGCCGGATCTCCGCCAGCTGCCCCTCGGCGTCCGGCACGTTGACCGCGGCCCCGCTGCTTGGGTACGTTCCCACCCTTGGCTCTCCGCAAAAACCAGGAAAGGCGAAGTGTAGTCGATGGGCTCGAGCGTCAAAGCAGCAATTAGGGCGCTCGCGCGCTCGCCCATCGTCTGGCTGCAGATCGTCGTCTGCGCCGTGCTGGTGTGGGCCTGGCGGCTGGCGCCGCCGCCTGCGAGCACTGCGTCGGTCCCCGGCCCGGCCATGCCTGCCGCACCCCTCGTGGCCGCAGCGGCCGTCCCGCGCAGCGCCGCGCGACCGGCCAGGCCGCCCGTGCAGAGCGCCGTTCTCGATCTGTCGACGATCGAGGTCATCGTCCGCCGCAACGACACCCTGGATCGCATCTTTCGGCGCCTGCAGCTGAGTCTCGCCGACCTCGCCTCGCTGCGGAGCCTGCCGGGCCTGAAGTCAGCGCTCGACCGGCTGCGCCCGGGCGAGGCACTGACGTTGCGGCATCGGGACGGGACGCTCTACGGTCTCGAGCGCCGCTTGAGCCTCGAGGAGAGTCTGCACGTCGAGCGGCACGATGACGGATTCGCGGCCAACGTCCTCAAGAATCCGCTCGAGTACCGGCGGCGCACGGTCGCGGCGACCATCGACACCTCGCTGTTCGAGGCGGTGACCGATGCCGGGGCTCACGATCAGACGGCGCTCGCGCTCGCCGACATCTTCGCCTGGGACATCGACTTCGTGCTCGAGATTCAGCCGGGCGACTCGTTCCTCGTCGACTATCAGGAGATCTGGGAGAACGGCAGGTACCTGCAGGACGGGCCAATCCTTGCCGCGCGCTTCGTCAATCAGGGCCGCGAGTACCTCGCGGTGCGCTACGTGGCCCCGGACGGCGCCACCGGCTACTACACCCCGGATGGGCGCAGCATGCACAAGGCTTTCCTGCGCGCGCCGCTCGAGTTCACGCGCGTCAGCTCCCGCTTCGATCTGCACCGCCACCATCCGATCCTCAACCTGATCCGCGCCCACAAGGGCGTCGACTACGCCGCCCCGACCGGCACTCCGGTTCATGCCGCAGGCGATGGCCGAGTCATCTTCGCCGGCCGCCAGGGCGGCTATGGCAACGTGGTCGAGATCGATCATGCCGGCGGCATCACCACGGTCTACGGCCACCTGTCCCACTTCGCGCGCGGGCTGCGTGTCGGCCACAAGGTGGAACAAGGCACCGTGATTGCATATGTCGGCATGACCGGTCTTGCCACCGGTCCCCACCTGCATTACGAGTATCGCGTCCACGGAGTCTTCAAGAATCCGCAGACGGTGAAATTCCCCGAGGCCGTGCCGATCGATGCGGCCCTGCGCGGGGACTTCCTCGCGAAGACGCAGCCGCTTCTCGCCAGGCTCGAGACGCCTCGGGGGCCTCTGCTGGTGTCGCGCTAGCGATCCGGACGCGACCGCTTCTCGCCCGCGTCATGCTCCTGTAATGTGGTCGGTCCTCATAATGAGGATCCGACGGCATTGAGCTCCACGTGGACGCGCCTGACCTCAAGGCACCTGACTACTACATCAACCGGGAACTGTCGTTCCTCGAGTTCAATCAGCGCGTGCTGGACCTCGCCTTCGACGAGTCGGTGCCGCTGCTCGAGCGGCTCAAGTTCCTGTGCATCTCCTCGGGCAATCTCGATGAGTTCTTCGAGATCCGCATCTCCGGACTCAAGCACCTGCTCGAGCTCGGTTCCACGCAGCTTGCCCCCGATGCGCTGTCCATCCCCGAGCAGCTGAGCGCGGTTCACGAGCGCGCGCTCAAGCTGGTCGTGGAGCAGTACCGCTGCCTGAACGAGGTGCTGCTGCCGGCGATGCGCGCGGCGGGAATCGCGCTGCTGCGGCGCGAGGAGTGGTCCTCCGAGACGGCGCGCTGGCTCGAGCAGTACTTCGAGCTCGAGGTCGAGCCGGTGCTCTCGCCGCTCGGACTCGATCCCGCCCGGCCGTTCCCGCGCATTCAGAACAAGAGCCTCAACTTCATCGTGCGGCTCTCCGGCAAGGATGCCTTCGGGCGCGACAGCGAGCTTGCCATCGTGCAGGCGCCGCGCTCGCTGCCGCGCGTGGTGCCGGTGGGACAGGACGGCTCGCAGCGCGCCTTCGTCCTGCTCACGGGCATCGTGCAGGCGTTCGTGCACAAGCTGTTCCCCGGCATCGAGGTGCTCGGCTGCTATCAGTTCCGCGTGACGCGCAACAGCGATCTGTTCGTCGACGAGGAGGAAATCGACGATCTGCGGCGCGCCCTCGAGGGCGAGCTCGCGCATCGCCGCTACGGCGCGGCCGTGCGCCTGGAGACGGCGCGCGACTGCCCGGACGACATGATCGCCTTCCTGCTCGGCCAGTTCGCGCTGCACGACGTGGATCTGTACCGCATGCCGGGTCCGGTGAATCTCAACCGGCTGTCGGCGATCTACGATCTCGCGCAGCGCCCGGACCTTAAGTACCCGCTGTTCACTCCCGGCCTGCCGAAGCGCCTCGCCGGCGCCCCGGATCTGTTCGCGACGATCCGGCAGAAGGATCTGCTGCTGCACCACCCGTACCAAAGTTTCGCGCCGGTCATGGACTTCGTCCGCCAGGCCGCGGCGGACCCGCAGGTCCTTGCGATCAAGCAGACGCTCTACCGGGCCGGTGACGATTCGCCGATCGTCGATGCACTGGTCGCGGCGGCGCAGGCGGGCAAGGATGTGACGGTCATCGTCGAGCTGCGGGCGCGCTTCGACGAAGAGGCGAACATCGAGCTGTCGAATCGCCTGCAGGAGGCCGGTGCGCACGTGATGTACGGCGTCGTCGGCTTCAAGACCCACGCGAAGCTCTCGCTGGTCGTGCGGCGCGAGGCGGACGGCATCCGCCGCTACTGCCACCTGGGAACGGGCAACTATCACCCGCGCACCGCCCGCGGCTACACCGACTACGGCCTCTTCACCTGCGACAAGGAGATCGGCCAGGACGTGCACGAGCTGTTCCTGCAGCTCACGAGCCTGACCAAGACCCCGGACCTGCACCAGCTGCTCCAGTCCCCGTTCGGTCTGCACCAGGCGATGCTCGCCAAGCTCGAGCGCGAGGCGCAGCACGCACGGGCCGGCCGACCGGCGCGCGTCATCGCCAAGATGAACGCGCTGGTGGACCCGCAGGCGATCGAGGCGCTGTACCGCGCCTCGTGCGCCGGAGTGAAGGTCGATCTCGTGATCCGCGGCATCTGCGCGCTGCGGCCGGGGATTCCGGGGGTGTCGGAGAACATCACCGTACGCTCGATCGTCGGGCGCTTTCTCGAGCACTCACGCGTCTTCTACTTCGAGAACGGCGGCGACTCGGAGCTGTACTGCGCGAGTGCGGACTGGATGGAGCGGAATTTCTTTCGCCGCGTCGAAGTGGCGTTCCCGATCAAGCGCCGCTCGCATCGCGAGCGCATCCTGCGTGACCTCGACATCTGTCTCTCCGACAACACGCAGGCCTGGAAGCTCGCGGCCGACGGCCTCTACGTCCGCAGCTCGGCGACGGGCAAGGACGCCATCAGCGCGCAGGACAAGCTGCTGGAGCTTTACGCGGCGGGTTCGGGATTCAGTCTGTAGCGGTGCGGATACCGCGACTCAGGCGCGCGCGCTGAATACGCGCAGCCGGAACCCGTGGACCTTGAGAAAATCGATCTCCTGCTGCAGGTCCGTCGCGGTGAGCGGGTGGTCCTTGAGCCAGCGGCCCGGGAAGCTCACTTCCAGCGAGCGCGGCTTCGCCGCGAGCTCGATCTGCGGCAGCGCGGTCGGGCTACGCCCCCGGTGCAGCAGCACCGCGAGGCGCAGCAGCACGATGAGATACAGCGCCGCGCGATCCCACGGCGGCACCAGATCCTCGAGCCCCTCGAGCGAGAGCTTGCGGCGGTGGCCGCCCACGAGACGCGCGAGCAGCCGCTGTTCCTCGCGCGGGAAGCCCGGCATGTCGGCGTTCTCGAGCAGGTAGGCGCCGTGGCGGTGATAGCCGCTGTGCGAGACATCGAGCCCGATCTCATGGAGCCGTGCCGCCCACTTGAGCGCCTGCGAGCCCAGCGGGTCGGGCAGACGCCAGGCCTCGCGCGTCTGGCCGAGAAACTCGAGCACCGTGGTCTCCACGCGCTCGGCCTGGGCGAGATCGACGTGGTAGCGGCGCTGCATGCCGCGGACCGTGCGCTCGCGCGCATCCTCGTCGGTGAAGCGGCCGACCATGTCGTAGAGCAGCCCCTCGCGCATCGCGCCCTCGGCGATTCTCATCTCCTGGATGCCGAGCACGTCGAACACCTCGGCCAGAATCGCCGTGCCACCCGGGAACACCGGCCGGCGGTCGTCGGTGATCGACGCGAGTCCGAGCTCGCGCACGTGGCCCGCATCGGTCAGATAGTTGAGTACCCGCTCGAGTCCCGCCGGGGTGATCGTGGTCGCATGCGGATCGAGCTCGCGAATGGCCTCGCCGATCGCGCGTACCGTCCCGGAGCTGCCGGCCGCACGCTCCCAGCCGCGCCGGCGGAACGCTGCCTGCACCGGCTCGAGCTCGAGGCGCGCCGCGACGCGCGCGTGCACGAGGCGCTTGGAGGAGATCTTGCCGTCGCGGAAGAATCGCTCGCTGAGCGAGACGCACCCCATCTGCAGGCTCTCGAGCTCGAGGGGCGTCAGGCTCTCGCCGATGATGAGCTCGGTGCTGCCGCCGCCGATATCGGCCACGAGGCGCCGGCCGGGCTCGCTGGGCAGAGTGTGCGCGACGCCGGAATAGATGAGGCGCGCCTCCTCCATGCCGGAGATGATCTCGATCGGATGGCCGAGGGCCTCGCGGGCGCGCTCGAGGAAGGCCTGCTTGCGGTGCGCAAGCCGCAGCGCATTCGTGCCGACGACGCGCACGCTGTCGGCGTGTATATCGCGCAGCCTCTGGCCGAAGCGCTCCAGACACGCGAGTGCGCGGGCGGCCACGTCCTTGTCGATGCGCCCGTTCTCCTCCACGCCCGCCGCGAGTCGTACCATCTCGCGCAGACGGTCGATGATCACCAGCTGGCCGTGCGAGTAGCGCGCGACCACCATATGAAAGCTGTTCGAGCCGAGATCGACGGCCGCGAGGATGTCGGGGACTGGCTGGGGGGCGGCGGCGCCGCCGCGGGCTTCAGTGACCGGACGGACGGCGGCGGCCGGACTCACGCGGACCCGTCAGGCAGCAAACGAGGAGCCGCAACCGCAGGTCGTGGTCGCGTTGGGATTGCGGATGACGAACTGCGATCCCTCGAGCCCTTCGCGATAGTCGATCTCGGCGCCCATCAGATACTGAGCGCTCATGGGGTCCACGAGCAGCTTGACGCCCTGGTTCTCGACGCAGGTGTCGCCCTCCTGCAGCTGCTCATCGAACTCGAAGCCGTACTGCAGCCCGGAGCAGCCACCGCCCTGGACGTACACGCGCAGCATGAGCTTCGGATTGCCCTCCCCGCGGATCAGGTCGCCGACCTTGCGCGCCGCCGCGTCCGTGAAGATGAGCGGGGTCTCGGCGGAGTGTGGTGCGAAACTGGTGTCCATCGCTTGGGCTTAACCTATTCCATTTCCGTGAGTCATAGCTTCCTAGCGCAGTTTAGGAGCGCGCTGCGGTGCGGTCAAAGCGCGCTCACGATGGCCGCGGCACGTCGGGGCCCGGCGCCGTCTCCGGCGCCCGCACGCTGCCGCGGTCCACTGGCACCAGCTTGCCGGCGATCTCCGCGCCGATCGCGCTCTCGATGACGCCGTAATACACATTCCCCTGCACCTTGGCCGAGGCTCCGAGCACGACGCGCTCGCTGGCCCGAATGTCGCCCTTGACCGTGCCATTGAGCATGACGTTCGGCACTTCGACGGAGCCCTCGATGCAGCCCCCCTCGCTCACGGACAGGGTCGAGCCCGAAGCGCCCTGCGCGCGGACGTGCCCCGTCACGCGGCCGTCGAGATGCAGCCCGCCGCTGAAGTCGATATCGCCCTGGATCGCGGCGGTCTTGCCGATCAGGATGTCGATGCGGGAATTCTTCGCGTCACGGCCGAACATGCTGCTGCACTCCTCGCGACTCGCGCGAAACTCTAGTCGGTCGCTGCATCGACGTGCTCCTCCACCTCATGTTGAGGGCGCTCCTGTGCAGCTTCAACTCGCCACAGGAATGTTTGTGTGAGCGGCGTCACACCCTTGCGGGCCGAGTGCACCTCCACGGTCAGGCGCTCGGGATGGAACCCCGCGGGCACGACGACATCCTGGTCGAAATTCTGGTAGTAGCGAAAGCTGAAGCTCTGCTCGTTCTGCGCGCTGCCGGTGAGGGAAGCAAAGTCCAGGTGCGAGGCACCGCCCTCGCGCGATTCCCCGTCGATCTGCAGCGACACCGTGCCGCTCACGGTGTCATCGGGACGCACGGACTGCTCCATCGTGAGGTGCACGTGGAAATGATCGGGCTGGTCGGTGCCCGTAATGCGAAGCTGCTGGATCTTCATGCCGGAGGGCACCTCGCCCTGGGTGACGACCCCGCGGTAGAACCCGAGCTCCTGCGCCTGGCGCGCCACCTGCGCCTGCAGCTCCCCGATCGTGCGCGACAGCTCGCTGCGCTCCTGGGTGCGGCCTACCCGCATGGTGTCGAGCTCCGCCAGGCGTGTACGCAGCTCGCGATTCGCCTTCTCGAGCTTCTCGACCGCCACCTCGTGCTCGGCGCGCTCCTGCGCGACGGCGAGCCGATCGTATCCGGCATTGAAACGGCCGAGCTCGTACACGATGTACAGGGCGAACAGGCCGAGGCAGAGCGCCGACCCCGCAAGGAGCATGCCGCGCAAGGGCGCGTGCCTGCGGACGACGAGGTTGCTGGGCAGCTCGGCCATGAGGAAGCGTGTCGCTCGCTGCGCTGCCGGTGCGGTCAGCGGCCGCTCATGCCGCCGTCACCGGATCCGTATGGCCCTGACTTCGAGCGGTCACCTCCGACCACCACGACGGCAACTCGGGGGCGCCCGCAGGGAATGCGAGTGGAGCGAGCTCGGTGAGCGCCTGCACGTACACCGGACGCTTGAAGTAGATGATCTCGCGTACGGGCTCCCAGTATGCGACCCAGCGCCACCGGTCGAACTCTGGCTGGGCGGTCGAATCGAAAGCGAAGCGAGCCGTCTCGTTGCGCAGGCGCAGCAGGAACCAGCATTGCTTCTGTCCGATGCACACCGGCTGGCGGTTGCGCCTCACGTAGCGCGCAGGCAGCCGGTAGTGCAGCCACTGCGCGGTGCGGCCGGCAAGCTCAACGTCCGTCGGCGTGAGACCGATCTCCTCCTGGAGCTCGCGATACAGCGCCTGCTCGAGATCCTCGCCCTCGCGCATGCCGCCCTGGGGAAACTGCCAGCCGCGATCGCCCGTGCGCCGCCCCAGAAAGACCTCGCCGCTGCCGCGCATCAGAAGGATGCCGACGTTCGCGCGAAAGCCCTCGGTGTCGATGACATCGCTCATGGG
>Ga0335081_10021272_pt1 | contig 10504 bp, 13 predicted proteins | sample Lox_Sample_35_FD_206713 | JGI IMG/M metagenome (GOLD analysis project Ga0335081, IMG submission 206713) | Soil microbial communities from Loxahatchee National Wildlife Refuge, Florida, United States - Lox_Sample_3.5 | ecosystem: Environmental > Terrestrial > Soil > Wetlands | place: USA...
AACTCCCTCTCGGCCATACGTCAGACGTACTGACTGCTCGACGCTCTTGTCAGCGGCGAAGCGATATGGGTCGTAGCTGGCAGGGACGTTATAAGGATTAATCGCCGGAGGCACGTCAACGCGTGGCATGGGCTGGGCCGCAATTGTCGTGCAGGCCAGCAAGCCGACTAACGCCAGTGAAGTGTGCGGTGAGGTCACGCCAGTATCCTCGCTGATCATTGTCGTGGCGGGATGGCGGCGATGCGCGTCATCGCCGCATCCTGCCGGTATGAAGCAGACCCAGCGCCAGCGCTACGAGGATCGGGCTCGACTGACGTGCGCGCTGATGTCGAGTTGTGATTCTCTCGCCGGTGCTAGCGAAGGCTATGAGCTAGCATGCCCTGCGCCCCGGGCAAGCTCAAGCGCGCCAGGGTGACGGCCGCGGACAGGAAATCTCGGCGACTGGTGCTCATTCGAATTCTCCGAACGAAGGCGACCTTGATCTACCGCCGTACTAAGAACCTGCGGGCCGTTCAGCTGCTGCTAGGACACACGAAGCTGGAGAGTGCGGTTCGTTATCTCGGCATCGAGGTCAATGACGCCCTGGAAATGGCTGAGCAGACCGAAGTATAGCAAGTGGCCCGGGCCGGTCGGCGTCAACGGGCGCTGACCCAAGAGCCGCCGGTCATCTTCGCGCCTGAATTCTCTGCATACCGGTCATTGCCCCCGGGTCACGGACCGACGTGCATTCCGTGATGGAAGGTTTTGCGGGCGACCGCCACCGCATGCTTGAGAGCCCCAGCTCACTCGCAGAGAGAGCGGTACATGAGTCAGAGCCCGCGCTGGGACGGAATACGGCATCAGTCGACTGGCAGGTTCATCTTGCGCAGAAAGGCTTTGTAGCGGGGGTCAGATTCTAGGTTTTTAAGAAGAGGGTCGCCCGTGATGAAGTACAGATCGACGTCTCGCTTCTGATACGCCTTCTCCAGGAATTCCATCGCACGGTCTCGCTCCCCGCGGAAAGCATGGATCCGCGCGACTTCTGAATACCATGGAATTTGTGCTGTTTCCAAGTAGCTTAGAAAGCTCTGGAGTTCAAAATCTGACTCTGAATGTCTGCCGAGAGCATGAAAGACTAGCGCGCGTCCGGCGTGACGGGTTCCCTCATCCGGCTCCCGCTCCAGTTCAGCAAGTGCCTCATCGTAGTGATGTTGCAATAGCAACGCGTTCGCGACGGTCGCCGGCACGTTCGACCGCCAATCTCCATTCGCGACGGAAGTAACCCTCGCGTCGCGTGCCTCCGTATGCGCGGAGATCATCGCGATGAACAGCCGACAGTCGTGAATCTGCTGGCGGATCTGGCGGTCCCAGGTGTCGGCCATTTGCCCTTAATGCGAGCCGCGGTGCATGCTTGCGCGAGCGGCCTCGGGGGGGCACCAAGGAGGGCTTGGGCCTGAAGTAATCCAGCGTTTCGGATCTCAAATCACTGGATGTACCCGTCCACGCCTGCGAGTCTGACGGGCGCTGAGTCGAACCGGACAGTGCCTCTTGCGCGGACTGCCAGCGTCCGCTTTACCGATCCTGAAGATCCGGTAATGAGATCCCGAAACGCCTGCTCGGGGTCAAACGGAGACACGATCGGCCACGGGATACAAGAACCCTGACGGATGACGCTGAGCCTGCGGCCCGAGAGACCGGAGGCCCCAAAAGGCGAGTGGTCTTTTTGCCGCAAACCGCCCCCACCCCGTCTCTTACAGAGTTGAGCTGGCGATGCCGCTGAAATCGACTTCGGCTTACGGAACGGGCGTGTTGCTTGCGTCAATTCATCCGGTCGCAATCGGGCCATGAGACGGTCCTTCGACCCTGGCAAATTCCAGATCAGAGCACAGGCCCGTTATCCAACTCACAGACTTTGACCATTTGCGGTGAGAGAGTCTCAGGCGCATCAAGTGGTAACGGCGTGGGCCGGAAACGTTCGCTCTGCGACAGGTACCACCGTGGAAACTTGTGCTGAACGTGAGTGTCGCTCCATGCTCTGGATTCTGACTTCGCTGTTCTTCCTTTGGTGTGCGTTCCGCGAAATCCTTAGGAGCGTCCTCGCTCCGCCCGGCTTTGATTTCCCCATGCCGGTATCGAAACCCTACCTCGCTATCGTGTTAGCCTTGGCGGTGTTGTTTGCTTGGCCACCGGTTCATACCTGGCATTTTGAACGGTTCTTGTCCACGAAAGCCACCGAACTGGCTGACGGCCATCCTGCCCACGTACATTGCAACACCATATGGGATACGATGCTCGACGCCGAGATGCTCGCGTCCGGCCATGCCGATCCGGACACCGGTGAAATCGGCATCCAACATCCCTGGTGCGACACCCTGAGGTCGTATTTAAGTCACCCTGGGCGCGCGAGCCGGGATGAGTTGTTCAGCCTCGCGATGTTTACCCACGAGAGCATGCACGTACGGGGCGAACTCAATGAAGCCCGAACCGAATGTGAGGCCGTTCAACGAAACTATCGGGCGGCAAAGCTCCTCGGTGTTTCGGATGGCATCGCCAAAAGAAACGCCTTGGACTTCTACAACCTCATCTACCGAGAACGCGCGAAGGGAGGAATCATGCAGGCGGAGTATTATTCCGAGGAGTGTGCGCCTGGGAAAGCCATGGACGAGCATTTGAGCGATTCGACCTGGGCGACGCCGTAAAATTGCCCGGCCGGTCTCGTATGCACAGATCCATCTGAGGTAACGCTTAAGGTAGACCGCTTGAGATACGAAAACAGCGGAAAGGGACTTTGCAAGTCTTCAGGAATGATGGCCTCCTCGAAGGCGACCACCGCTTCTCTGTAACGTCGTGAGACCCACTGTCCTTCACCAAGCCTGCGGTGGCTTTCGGTGTTCAACGGATCGAGTATGACCGCCTCGCGGCTGGCGGCGAGTGCCGCTTCGGTGTGTCCCATATCCAACATCTCCGTGCTGGTGGCGATCGGCATCAGGACCGATGGATTCCGGCAGATCCTCGGCGTGGCCGAAGGGGAAAAAGAGGACCTGGAGGGCTGGCGCACTTTTCCTGTGCCACCTGAGAGATCGAGCCTCAAGGGCCTGCAGCTGATCGTCGCTGACGCCTGTCGCGGGCTGTGAAAGCGGCGGCAGAGGTCTTTCCAAAGACGCAGTGGCAGCGCTGCGTCGTCGTGCACTTCTACCGCAACGTGTTCAGCCATGTGCCGAACACCAAGGTGGCCGACATCGCTCGCATGCTCAAGGCGATCCACGCCCAAGGAGGAAGCCATCATGCCTGCAGGCGCGGTGCGACCAGTTAATCTGCCGTTCCCCCACCATCCACGACCAGCGCCGCCCCTGTCATGAACGAAGAATCATCCGACGCGAGAAAAAGCACCGCTTTGGCAATCTCCTCCGCCGTCCCGACTCTTCCCAAGGGACGATTGGCGCAGCCGGCAATGTAGTCTTCCCATTTCGAGCCGCGCATCTTGGCGTCAGCCGGTAGCATCGGCGTTTCCACATCCCCCGGACAAATGCAATTCACCCGGATTCCCTGCGCTCCGTGATCGATCGCCATTGCCTTGGTCATCAGCACCACGCCGCCCTTGGAGGCGCAATACGCCACCGCATGATCGCCGCCCACGATTCCCCATCCAGAAGCGTTGTTGATGATCACTCCTTTCTTCTGCGCGATCAGAATCGGCAGCGCAAACTTCGACATCAGAAACGCGCCTTTTAGGTTGACATCGATCTGCTCGTCCCATTCTTTCTCAGAACATTCTATTGCTGTCTGTGGATAGAAAACTCCCGCATTGTTAAAGAGAATGTCGAGCCGGCCAAAGGTACGCACGGTCTCATCCACTGCCCGCTGGCAGTCAGGCGCCGCGCTAACATCGGCCCGCACGAACAACGGGTGCCCCGTTTCCGGCCGCTTTTGCCAGAAGTCGGATTCTCGCCGCAATACTTCGATCCGCTGCGCGACTCCTGCCCCGCGCTCCGCGTTTCGGCCCGTGATCGCCACCTGCGCACCTTCGTTCGCGAAGAGCAGCGCGGTCGCCTCGCCAATGCCGGAGGTCCCGCCTGTGATGAGAGCGACTTTATCCTTGAGCCTCATACTGTGCCTTTGATCTTGCGTTTCTTGTCATCCCGAGGGCGCCACTCTTGCGACCGAACGCCCTGAGATGTGCCCGTTCAATCGTTGCAGAGCGGCTCTTCAGAAGCGCATTAAGCAATTCCGACTTCGACTGGCTTAAGCCGCTGAGGACCAGCTTCACCGGCTCGCCAGCCCGCCCGCGGTTTCTCCTCCGTCGAGTGTGAACACCTGCCCCGTGGCAAACGCCGCATCGTCCGATGCCAGATATGCGAACAGCCCCGCAATCTCCTCCGGCGACGCATGCCGTCCCATCGGAATCTTCCGATTCACTTCCGTCAGCATCGCCTCGGTGTACTCCGCCCGCTGCATCGGCGTGAGCACATATCCCGGAGCCACCGCGCATACTCGCACCTTCGGCGCGAGCTCCAGCGCCATCGATCGTGTCAGCTCAATCACTCCCGCCTTGGTCGCGTTGTAATCCGCGTAATACGGATACCCCATCACGCCGTTCGTCGATGCCGTCTGGAGGATTACTCCGCTGCCTCGCTGCCACATGTGTCGCGCCGCTGTCTGCGCCACGAAGAACACGCCTGTCAGATTCACGGCGATCACTCGCATCCACTCCTCCGGCGTGATGTCCAGAAACTTGTGCCGGATGCTGATTCCAGCATTATTGATCAGCACATCGACGCCATCCATAAGCCGGCTGGCTTCGGCAAACGCCGCTTCCACCCCCACCAGGTCCGTTACATCGGCGATGATCGCCGCTCCCAGCGCCGCCAGATCATGCTTGATGCGCGCACACCCCTCTGCGTCGCAATCGAGCACGCACACCCGCGATCCTTCCTCCAGGAATCTCGCCGCCGTCGCCGCCCCAATCCCTGAAGCCCCGCCCGTGATCAACACCCGCTTGTCCTTTAGCCCTTGCATGGTTCACCTTAAACACGGGTTTATAGTGTAAACACCGACGCGGCCTGTTGACCGCAGCGGAACGCTCCGTCTCGGGCATCTACCGGTTCTTGCGTTGTCGTGCACTTGCGCACTTACCGAGAGCGTCGCCTTCCCCTTTGTGGTCAATGTTACCCCCTGCAGCAATGCTGCCGTCAAATCCCTCCCTTTACTTTCTCTCCCGCGGCCTGCAAGAACCTCAAGCTTGTAGCTTGCAAGGCGAGTGGCCGCTGTCAGGAAACAAAGCAGCCGGTCTCAATCCAAGAAGCGGACGTTAAAAGCAGGACGCGAGCGCGGTTGGGCTATGACATCCATTGGCGTGGGCTTCGGTTTGCAGCTGCTCGATCTATTGTCTAGACCTCACTCCTGGCAGATTAGACTCGCACTCACCGCCTGCGCCGTCATTGTGGGCAGTAGTTGGTGCTCGGGGGGGGGCGAGCTTCGAGATAAGCCAAAGTGATCCGTCATCCTAGCTGCAACAACGCGGTGCTACATGTCTGTTTCGGCCGTGACATAGACATTTCTTCACCGGATCGAGAGGGAGGAGTCTCGACATGATCTCTTCGAGGGAACCTCAGGCAACAGTGGGCCGAGATGCGAACACGCCATTGCTTTGGAACCCCCGTTTCTGCTAAATCACTGCCTGCGTGCGTACCTGTTTGGCGCCCTCCACGCGGCCCACCACCACCAGTCCTTCCACACCGAAACAGCGTTTGTCGCGGCAATGCTCCACGATCTCGGTTTGCTCGCAGAATTCGCCTCAAGAAACGGTTCGTTCGAGGTCGATGGGGCTGATCGTACAGAAAAGTAGGGTTTCTGCCGACAGCATTCAGCGTTCCCGGACGGTGGCACGGAGCATGCGATTCGCTCCGCATCGTTTACCGAGTGAATGCTGGAGTGCGGGAAATGTCGATTGGCCTCGAAGTGCTAAAGTGCGTCACAGATGCCGGGCAATCGGATTTACGACCGACGTCTGCACGGTCGTGCAGACTCCAACGAGTCGAATGAAGGGGGCTGGGTATGCGACGCCAAATTCTGGCTTTCGCCTGGGTCTGCATGTTCGCGAGCGCAAGTTCGTTCGCTGAGCAATGCACGGGTCCTCAGCTTGGGTCATGGAGACTTCTGTCCTTCACGGATCGGGACCCAGAGACCGGGGAGATAACGGCGCCGTACGGTTTGTATCCGACTGGATTTCTAAGTTACACATCCGACTGTCGGGTGTACGCGATCATCGTCCGCGAGCATCGCACGGTACCGGTCGCGACAGTCACAACCGCCGCCGAGAAAATCGCGCTGTTTGAAGGCCTCGTGGCGTACTCGGGCACTTACACAATCGACGGAAACACGGTTAGCTACCACGTTGATGCGTCATGGAATGAAGTCTGGACGGGTGGCACCCAGGTGCGTCAATTCAGGATCGACGGCAATACGCTGTACACTGAATCACCGCCAGCAAGGAATCCTCGCGATGGAAGAATCACTTCGACATCGCTCATCTGGACCAGGGTCAGGTGATCGGGTGCTCAGCGCCGAGCGGGAGACTGCGGCGCTTAGGTGAACGCGGCGAAGGACACTTCGAGGTTACTTCTATCGGTTCTGCATGTCCGCTTTGGCGGAAACGTATCCGATCGAGCTGTGTGACCGGTCGGCCGACTCTTGCCGTTGCTCTTGGAGTATGCAGAGCATCTGCGGAGCCTGAGGTCATGCCCGGCGCCCGGTGGCGACCTCCGCTGCCCGCCCCGCGATTCATCTACACGGCTCGCGATGTCCCTACCGGAGCCGCCGCTCACCCTCAGCCGACTCGGAATCCTATCCTTTCAACGCTGCGAGTTTGTCTTTCATTGAAGGTGCGAAGTGTCACTGACGCAGCTTCCGCACGTTGCTCCGTTCGAGACCGAAGCTCGGGAGCTTCTTCTTCACAGTCCTGGTGACCGTTGCGTTGAGTAGGTGCGCATACGCTCGGCGCGTCATACTTAGGTCGGCATGGCCGAGGAGCTCTTGGATTACCTCGACGTCGGCCCCGGCATTCAAGAGCAGCGACCCATAGGAGCGGCGCAAGTCGTGGAACCACCGCGGGTGGTGCGATCTTCGCAGCCCCACAGACTCGCCGCATCGAGCGAGAGACCTGTATCCTCGCCCATTCCTCGCCGCTTTCCCTGACGAACAACAGCGCATCGCCTGCCTTGCCGGCTGTGACCTGTTCGAAAAACTCAGCGCCCTCGGTGGAGAGCGGAACGGTTCGGCTGGGTCCAGCCTTCGAGTGCCTTACATGCACCTGGCCCTCCGCGATATCCGCGACCCGCAGCGCGAGCAGTTCACAGAGTCGGAGACCGGTGTATAGCGCACCTCGGGCGAGCCGACGAAAGTCCGGCGCTGCGGCGTTGAGGAGCCTCTTTGCCTCGTCCACGGAAAGGAATCGTCTGCGCGGCCGGTCCACGTTCCGGAACGCGCGCACGGCTCGCCAAGCATCGGCCGAGGGCACGGAATCTCGATGATCGCGATAAGCATGATTGAGAGCCGCGAAGAACAGGCGCCGCACACGATCGGCCGTTGCCTGTGCGGGGCGTTGATGTTCGCGATCGCCGTCTGATCAGCAGGGTTCACGCAGGGTTCCGCGCCCTCCGGCACGGGGGTCGATCACTGAATCGGGCCCAGGAAATCGCGCTTACCGAGATCGACGCCGTTCTTGCGTAACAACGCGTATGCCATCGTCACATGAAAGAAGAAATTGGGTAGCGCGAAATTCGTGAGGTAGTTGAGACCGCTGAATTTCAACGTCGTCTGCGGGAACTGCAAGACAATCTCGCGCGTCTCGGCTCCCTGAAGCTGTTCGGGCTTAATGGTCTTGATGAAGTCCAGGGTCTTGGCTACACGCGTCTTAAGCTCCGCAAGCGTTGCCTCCGTGTCCTCGTGCTTCGGTACCGCTACACCAGCCAGTCGCGCGGCGGCGCCCTTGGCCGTATCGCAGGCAATCTGTACCTGGGAAGTCAGCGGCAGCATATCGACGATGAGGCGCGCCTGCGGGATCACGTTCGGGTCGACCTTCTTCGCCTCACCGTGGCTTTCAGCCTTATCGAGGATGGCGGAGAGATTGTTGAGGGTCAGCGTGAAGACGGGAATGGATACGTCGTACAGAGAGATGGACATGCGATACCTCCAGAACGGGAGTTTAGCACTGCGATCGCGCTCACTTTCGCAGACGCGACTGGCGCGTTCCCGTGATCCGGCGAGCATTATCATTCAAGAGTTCGGGCCGACTTTAGACGACTGCCTCTCGATCGTTCGACCGGGCTAGTCCCGGGTTAGCGGGGCGCGCTCTGTCGCCGTTCTGACCGCCACACGCTGGCGCGCTGACTGTAGCGGCTCTCCGCGCTCTATGCCGTCCGCGATTGCGCCGCGAACCGTGCGACGAAGCGCCGCTGATCCTCCGGATCCCGGAGGGCTCGCGAGGCGAGCTCGGCCGCCCTGAGGTTGAGATACGTTCCCGCGAGTTCGGGGTGCTGCCGCACCGCCTCTTGTGGCCCGATCGTCTCATCACGGACGATCTGCGCCGTAGCGGTCCGCGCCTCGAAGAAACTCTCTTTCTCGATGACCCACCGATTGCGGAACACCTGTGGTCTCGCGCGAGAGCCCACTGAGCCGATCGTGCGAGCAGTTGCCGGCCCGATCACCATTGTCGCCACTGGCGGAGCCAATCAAGCCCCGCGGTGGTCACCGTGAGCGGGAGATACTCGGCAGAGAGCCATCCCGCGTACTCACACGTATTCAGCGCCGATACGAGCGAGGCGAAGTGGATCCGCCCGGTACCGGGCTCGTGCCGACCAGGCTCATCCGCGAACTGCACATGTCGCACGTGAGGCAGCGCGCCAGCGAGCTGACCGACAGGGTCGAGTCCCATGCGCGCGATGTGATAGGCGTCGAACTGCAGGCCGATCTGCCCGTTGCAGCGATGGAGAATGGCGAGCGCCGCCTCAAGCGATCCGACGAGATAACCAGGCGCATCGAGGGGATTCAACGCTTCGATCAGGACCTCAATTCCGCGCGGCGCTAGCACCTCGGCCGCGAATAGCAGATTCTCAACGAACTGCGTTTCGCTCCTCTCACGATCTCCCGGAGCGGGGGTGGTTCCTGCCAAGACGTGCACGAAGCGAACACCCAATGCTTGCGCGTAGTCGGCAATTTGCGGCAGCTGTGCGCGAAAAGCTGCGCGCATCTCCGCGTGTCCTGCAATGCCGAATGGATAAGTTGGAGGCATCACCGGAGCGTTGATGAGGACGACCGGAATCGAGGCCTCGACCGCCGCGCGCGCCAGGTTTGCGGCGGGCTCGCTGTACGGAAACTGAATTTCGACGCCGTCGAATCCGGCAACCCGGGCTGCCTGAAATCGATCCGTGAGCGTAAGCTCGCGGAACAATGTGCTGACGTTCGCCGCGATCCGGAGCACGCTAGTCTCGCAAGCACCAATCGGGCAAATGGCAGCTGGCCGTTGCAGATTTTCGGGCCGCGCTGGCACAGGGTGTCCGAGCCCCTGTCCTTGGTGAGTTCGGCTTCATGCTAAAGGATCTGAGAGCCATTGGGTGCTCCGGCCGAAGGAACTCGCGGTTGCTCCGGTCATGGATTTCGATGGCCGAACCTTGAGCCTTGCACATCTCAAGGGACGCCCTGGCAAGGTCTCTGATCAGCTGATCGTGGGCAGCAATCTGATCCCCATCGCAGAGATGCTAAGCTTCGCACGCGATAATTGCTTGGCCGCAGGCTCCCGATGCACTGCGGGGTGGTTTCGCCTATTCTCTGGAAATGGCGAGCTCATCATCATTACACATCGCTTCAAGCTCGATAAGATCCTCGATGCCTATGACACGTTCGGTCACGTCGCCAGGACACAGGCACTCAAAGTGATCATCGAGGTTTGACGGACCGCCAGGATGCGCTCTCGACCCGTGTCCCGACATGATGATGACTGGTTGGCGCAGACTGGCAATACCCGGTATGGGCAGCCAGTCGCATCCTCCGCGTCACACTAAGCAGTTTCCTCAATACGGCGTGAAAGCCGGCCGCCGGCCGCGCGTGGTGCCAGGGGGCTGCAGTTGGCGTGCGGGACTCGCGTGCTAGTCCGCCGGCCCCGGCGGCGAACTGTCATTAAGGGTCGGGTAATCGGTGTAGCCGGCAGCGCCACCCCCGAAAAAGGTGGCACGATCGGGCTCATTCAACGGTACATTGCGCCGCAAGCGCTCGACCAGGTCGGGATTCGCGATGAACGGCCTACCGAACGCAATCAGATCGGCCCGCCCGCGCCGTCGCGCTTCCAGGGCGAGCTTCAGATCGTAGCCGTTGTTGGCGATATAACTGCCACGGAACGCGCGGCGCAAGCTCTGCAGATCGAAACCACCCGGGACCTCACGGGATCCCTGGGTGACTCCCTCGATGACATGAATGTAGGCAAGGCCGATACCATTCAACTGTTCGACCACATATCCGTACGTGGCGGCTG
>Ga0335081_10021273_pt1 | contig 10504 bp, 9 predicted proteins | sample Lox_Sample_35_FD_206713 | JGI IMG/M metagenome (GOLD analysis project Ga0335081, IMG submission 206713) | Soil microbial communities from Loxahatchee National Wildlife Refuge, Florida, United States - Lox_Sample_3.5 | ecosystem: Environmental > Terrestrial > Soil > Wetlands | place: USA: Florida...
TCGGGCGTGCTATGGGTACGGCTCACGCGCGCGTTCAACATCGAAATCGCCATCAGCAGGATCAGGATTCCACCGCCGACTCGAAACGACGCCACACTGATCCCGAACACGCGCAGCAGCGGCTGCCCGACAAAGATTGAACTCACCAGCACCGTCGCGACCGTAAGCGCGGTTACCGATGCGATGCGTTTGCGCTCCGTGTCGGTGTTGGTCGAGGTCAGGGTGATGAAAATCGGAATCGCGGCGACTGGATCAGCGATCACAAACAACGCAACCGCGATCTCCGCGTTGGTTCTCCAATCCTGCATCGCTTAGATGTTACAGGCAGTACGTTCTCGCCGCATCGTCGAAACCTCGAGGTTCTCGCGATTTGCCAAATTCGCGGAGACCTAGGATAACCAGCATCGACGCGGAGGAGAATCATGCGAGTTCAAGTCGGTGATGGACGGCTCTTTTTCGATGTCGAGGGCGCGAAGTGGGTGGTTGACGGCCCCAGGATGCGCGAGCGCCCCACTCTGCTCCTGCTCCACGGCGGACCCGGCTTCGATCATTCGAATTTCAAACCCGACTTGAGTCCGCTCGCGGAGGTAGCGCAGGTCGTTTACCTCGACCATCGCAGCAACGGGCGTAGCGATCGCACTTCGCCGGATCGATGGACGCTGGCGAATTGGGCCGACGACTTGCGCGCGTTTTGCGAAGCGCTCGAAATCGAAAAGCCGATCGTGATGGGAACCTCGTTCGGCGGCTTCGTCGCGATGACCTATGGCACGCGCCATCCGGATCATCCGGGCAAACTGATTTTCTGCACCACCTCAGCGAAGTGGCGCCTCTCGCGCGTGCTGGATGCATTCGAGCGTCTCGGCGGCAAAGAAGCGCGCGCGGCGGCGAAGAACTATTGGGAGAATCCCAGCACCGATACGATTCCCGACTACATCCGCGTTTGCCTGCCGCTTTACAATCGCAATCGGCGCGGTCCCGAGATGATGACGCGTTCGGTCATGAACATGGAGGTGCTGACCGAGTTTCCACGTCGCGAGCAAAGTAACTTCGATCTGCTGCCCGACCTAAAGCGCATCAAATGCCCGACGCTGGTGCTCGGCGGCGAGGACGATCCGATCACGCCGGTCGAGGATTCCGCGGATATCGCGGCGGCGCTCCCGAAAGATCTGGTGCGCTTCGAGCGCTTTGCGAAGACCGGCCACGGCATCGTGCAGGACTCCCCGGAGCGTTTCATCCAGGTGCTCAAGGAATTCGTGACGAGCTGAAACTCAGGAGTCCTTTCTAGTCTCTGACGTGAGCGCGAAGCGCGCGCCTTATCATGTCATTCTGAAGCAAGCTCCATGTCTTGCTCCCTGCGGGGTTTAATGACACCGCGCGCGCCGATATCATCTGGGACACGAGCGCGGGGCGATGGGGCTCACTCCGCGCGCTCGTCTCGATGGAAGATTCTGGCAATCGTCCGACGGAGGTTCCGTCGCGCAAACCGGCGCGCATCCTGATCATCCTGACGGGAGCGATCGGCGACGTGGTCCGCGCACTGCCGCTGCTCGGAAGAATCCGCCGCGGCTTTCCCGAAGCTCACCTCGCGTGGGCCATCGAGCCGAAGTCGGCGCCGATCCTCGAACATCATCCGTGGCTCGATGAGACGATCCTGCATGAGCGCCGCAACGCGCCGTGGTCGTTTGTTCCATTTCTCAAACGCATCAATGCCGGCCACTTCGATCTCACGATCGATCTCCAGCGTCATCTTAAGAGCGGGATCATTGCGATGGTCTCAGGCGCGCGCGATCGCATCGGCTTCAGCGCCGCGAACACCAAGGAATTCAATCATCTGTTCTCGACCCGTCGCATCGCGGCGCAACCTGAGATGAGTCTGAAGCTGACGCAGTATCAGGCCTTCGGCGACGCGCTCGGATTGCCGCCGGCGCCGATCGAATTCGGCCTCGCCGCTTCGCCCTCGGAAGTGCAGCGCGCGAGCGAGCTTTTGAAGGATGCGCCCGCGCCGCGCCTCGCCGTTATTCTCGGCTCATCGTGGCCGAGCAGAGTCTATTTTCCAAAATCGATCGCCGCGGTCATTCGCGGCGTAAGCGATCGAAACTGCATCAACGGCAACGGGCCCGCGCTGTTTCCGGTGCTGCTCGGAGGACCGGAGGAAACCGCGCTCGCCGCGGACGTGATGCACGAGCTCGGCGGCATCGCGGCGTTGAACCTCGCGGGTGAAACGACGCTGCGCGATCTGATCGCGATTTTTCCCGAATGCGAAGTGGCATTCGGCCCGGACTCCGGTCCGATGCATATCGCGGCCGCAGTCGGATGTCCGATCGTTTCGCTATGGGGCGCGACTTCGCCGCAACGTTCTGCGCCATGGGGTTTCGCCGAGCTCGCGATCGCGGGCGATATCGCATGTCATCCCTGTTACCTGCGCAAATGTCCGGTCGGCCGCGAATGCATGCATCGCATCGCGCCGGAAACCGTGGTCGCAGCACTCCATCGCGCACGGACTTTTTCGCAGCGTGATGATGGGACTCGGACGCCCGCGGCCGCATCGATTGAGGAAGCCTCGCGATGAACCGCCGGGCGCAGGATAGCCGTTCGGATGCGGCGAGCTGGCGCTTCGTGGTTCCGGAGAGTGCGAAAAATCATTCCGCTTTCGCCCGCGACGATCTTGTTAAGACGGTGATCGCAGCGCTGCGCGGGGAACGCGGCGCGCCCTTTCGCCGCTCGCGTCATGCGACCACCTGGAAAGTCGCGATCGCAAGCGTGGGCGGCGAATCCGCCACCATCTTCGTGAAACGATTGGACGCCGCGCGCGGAATCATCGCACGCGCGAAGGCGAAATCGCGCGCGCAACGCGCCGACCACGTGCTGCGGATCTCCGATGCCCTTCGGCGCGACGGATTCGGCGTGCCCCATGTGCTCCTTGCCGGCGCGGATCGCGAATCCGGCAGCGAAGTGATTGTGACCAGCGAGGCGGCCGGCTTCATGCTGACGCGATGGATGAACCCGGTGCATCGCACGGCGCTCGCGACGCGACGGCGAATTCTTTATCGCCTCGGCGCGGAGATCGCGCGGCTGCACGCGCGCGGCTACCTGCACGGCGACCTGACGCCCTACAACGTCTTCGCGAGCGATGACGATCCGGCGACGATCACTTTCATCGATCACGAAGGCAGCGAAAAAATTTCCGCCGCGAGTATCAACCTCGCGCGCAAGCGAATGCGCAATCTGGTGCAGCTTGGACACTTCGACCTACCCGGCGTGTCGCGCACCGACAAAATGCGGGTCTTCCGCGCCTACGCATCGGCGAATGAATTCTCAAACCGTACGGCGCGACAGTCGCTGTTGCGACTGGTCAGAATGATCGAGCATAGGCGCCAACGCGATCGCGCGGCGCAGCGGCGGCGGCCACAACCTGCGATAATCGCGGAGCGACGCGCGGTGCGAGGCTGATGGCGGACAACGTCAAAATATCGGTGGTGATTCCCGTCTATAACGAGGTCAAGACCATCGGCGAGGTCATCAACCGCGTGCTCGACTGCGACTTCGATACCGAAGTGATCGTGGTCGATGACGCCTCGACCGACGGCACCCGCGAGTTTCTGCAAAACTTTCATCATGAGAAGGTGCGGCTGTTCTATCATTCGCGCAATCGCGGCAAGGGCGCGGCGCTGCGGATGGGATTCGCGGCCGCGAGCAATCCGTACGTCTTCGTGCAGGATGCCGACCTCGAATACGACCCCGGCGACTACCGCGCGGTAATCAAACCGCTGCTCGACGGGCGCGCCGACATGGTTTATGGCTCGCGCTTTCTCGGCGGACCGCATCGCGTATTGCTCTACTGGCATTACCTCGGCAACCGGCTCATCACGACGCTGTCCAACCTGATGAGCGATCTGAATTTGAGCGACATGGAAACCGGGATGAAGGCATTCGCGCGCGACAAGCTCTTGCAGCTTCGCCTGAGCGCGAACCGTTTCACCTTCGAACCGGAAATCACGGTGAAAGCCAGTCGCGCGCGCTGGCGCATCTATGAAGTTCCGATTTCGTATTCCGGACGCACCTACGACGAAGGCAAAAAGATCGGCTGGCGCGATGCGCTCGCGGCGATCGGCGCGATCTTCTACTACCGGTTTCTCGATTGAGCCGATTGAGCATGGATGCCGCGATCAAAATCGATCAAGCGTCGCGCGACACGCTTAGCAGCGGCGCGCCGCTGCGCATCCTCGGCGTCGATCCGGAATTGAGATTCGCGGGCGGCGAAACCCAGGTGTTCGGGTTGACGATGGGATTGGTGCGCGCCGGACATCAGGCCGAGCTGGCGTGCGATCCGCGTGGACGGCTCTGGGAGCGGGCGCGGCTTGAAGGTATCGAATGTCATCCGCTCTCGATTCGCAATGCGCTGGATTTCGCGGCCGGTTTGCGCCTGCGCAATCTGCTCACGCGCGGCCGCTACGACATCGTGCACTTCCACACCTCGCGCGCGCATTCGATGGCGCCGTTCGCCCGCGGGCATGCGCGCGCGCTGATCGTGACGCGGCGGATGGACTATCGCCCCAACCGGCTGTTCGCGCCGTACCTGTACAATCGCGCGGTCGATGGGGTCGCGGCGATATCGAATAAAGTCGCGGAAGCGCTGAGCGAAGCGGGCGTTGCGCGCGATCGCCTGCGCATCATTCCCTCGGGCGTCGATTGCGAGCACTTTCGTCCCGCGAATTCGTCGGAACGGGAAGCCGCGCGCAGTCGCATCGGTATCGCGCGCGAGGATTTTCTGGTCGGCAGCGTCGGGATGCTCGAGGAACGCAAGGGGCATCGCTACTTGATCGAGGCAATCGCAATCGCGAATCGCGCGCGCGGCGCAACCTCGCGCATCAAATGCGCGATCGCCGGCGACGGCAGCTTGCGCAAGGAGTTGGCCGGCTTCGCGCGCGAGAGGGGCATCGCCGGCGACATCTTCCTGATAGGTATGATTGGCGACGCGCGCGAGCTACTTGATGGCCTCGATCTTTTTGTGTTTCCTTCGCTCAGCGAGGGACTCGGGGTCGCGCTGCTGGAGGCGATGGCGTGTGGGCTGCCGATCATCGCGACGCGGGTGGGCGGAATCGTCGATATCGTGGAAGACGGTGAAAGCGGAGTGCTGGTGCCGACGCGCGATTCCAAGGCTATCGGCGCAGCAATGGCGAAACTATCGAATGAGCATACCGTTTGCGCGCGCATCGGGGCCATCGCGAGAACGCGTATAGTCGAGCATTATTCGATGGACGCGATGACCAACAGCACAATCGGCCTGTATCGAGCCGGTCTGGCGAAGTTTGTGCCGAATCAGGGAGAGGCCAAAAGTAGATGCGGAGCATGACGGGATTCGGTCGCGCTCACCTCGAGCGCAACGGCGTGCGGGTCGTGGCGGAGATTCGCGCGCTCAATCAGCGCTTCTTCGAATTGAAGCTGAGTCTGCCGCGCGGGTGGGGCGAACATGAAGCGCAGGTGCGCAAGATGGTGCAGGCCACGGTCTCGCGCGGCCGCGTCGAGGTCTTCATGCGCTACACCGCCACCAAAGCGCCCCCGGTCAAGCTGCAAGTCAATGAGAAGCTCGCGAAGCTGTACATCGCTGAACTGCGGCGTTTGGGCAAGCAGCTCAAGCTCAACGGACGGCTGGGCATGGAAACCATCATGCAGCGGCCGGAGATTTTCCACGTCATCGAAGATGAAGACGACCAGATTCAACATAGCGTGAGGCTCGGACTCGAAGCACTCGAACAGGCGCTCAAGAATCTGGAAGCCGAGCGGATTCGCGAGGGTAACAGCCTCAAACGCGATTTCGCGCGGCGCATCAGGAAGATTCTCGCCGCGATGCCGAAAATCGAGAAGCTGTCGATCGATACGCGCGCGGAAATGCTGATCGGATTCCAATCGCGCGTGAAGGAATTGCTCGCCGAGCTGCCGCTCAATGAGAAGCGGCTATATGAGGAGGCCGCCGGCGTCGCGCAGCGCGGCGACATTACCGAGGAACTCACGCGGCTGCGCATTCATCTCGATGCATTGAAGGAGTTGCTCGATCGCGATGAGCCGGTGGGAAAGTCCATCGAGTTCCTACTGCAGGAGATCAACCGCGAAGTGAATACGATGGGTTCCAAATCGCAAAACGCCGGACTCTCGCAACTGACCGTGGAGGTCAAGGGCGAGGCCGAGAAGATGCGCGAGCAGGTACAGAACGTCGAATGAGCCAGCGCGTCGATCGACCGAATCATTGGATCGAAGGGCAACTGCGGATAGAAGGGCAATTGCGAGACCGGTCTACTTCGTATTAGTGTCTTTAATGACGGACTTGCCTCCAAGACGCGGTATAGTTTTTATACTCTCTGCTCCATCCGGGGCGGGAAAAACTACTATCTGGCGCGCCGCGTTGCTCGCCATGCCCGAGATCGAATTCTCGGTTTCCCTGACCACGCGCAAGCCGCGCGGTGGCGAAATTGAGGGCAAAGACTATCACTTCGTGAGCGAGGATGAATTCATACGCAGGCGTGATGGCGAAGAACTCGCTGAATGGTCGCATCACTTCGGTGCCTCCTATGGCACGCCCAAGGCCCCGCTCGATCGCGCAATAAGCGCAGGCCGCGACATCCTGCTCGATATCGAAATTCGCGGCGCCCATCAGATTCGCACCAGTTACCCCGACGATTCGGTGGCGGTGTTCGTGCTTCCGCCGTCTCCGGAAGAGCTTCTCGAGCGGTTGCGCAAGCGCGGCGCGGAGGACGAGGCGGAGATTCAGCGCCGCCTCAATCGCGCGCGCGAGGAAACCGCCGCTCTTCCGCAGTACGATTACCTGATCGTCAATGACGACGTCGCCACCTCGGTAGAGCGCTTCGGTTCGATTGTGAATGCCGAACGCGCGCGCGTCGCCCGCCTTCCGCGAGGTTTCGCACCGTGGAAGAGCTAGTTCCACAGAGCGAGCCTCATGAGCTCGACGATCTGCTGCATCGGGTGGTGTCGTACAATCCCGATGCCGACCTCGCGCTCATCCGCCACGCGTATGATTACTCGGCGCGGATGCACGGCGATCAGAAGCGCGAATCGGGCGAGCCTTATGTCACGCATCCGCTCAACGTCGCGTTGATCGCGGCGCAGCTCAAGCTCGATGTGCCCTCGATCGTGACGGCATTGCTGCACGACGTGGTCGAGGATACCTCGACGTCCTTGCAGGAAGTGGAAACGCTGTTCGGCACCGAAGTCGCGCGGCTGGTCGATGGCGTCACCAAAGTATCGAAGATCACGTTTTCCAGCCGCGCGGAAAAGCAGGCGGAGAATTTCCGCAAAATGATCATCGCGATGGCGCAGGACATCCGCGTTGTCATGATCAAGCTCGCCGACCGCCTGCACAACATGCGTACGTTGGCGGCGCTTAGCGCCGAGCGGCAAGTGGAAATTTCGCGCGAGACACTCGAGATCTATGCGCCCATCGCGCATCGGCTCGGCATCTATTGGATGAAGTCCGAGCTCGAGGACAACGCGTTTCGCTACGTCAACAAGGGCGCTTACTCGACGCTCAAAACATTCGTCGCCAGCAAGCGCGCCGAGCGCGAGGAATATATTCGCGCGGTTATCGATATCCTGTCGCGCCGGCTCCAGGAGTCCGGCGTCGCGGCCGAGGTCACCGGACGCCCCAAACATTTCTATTCGATTCATTCGAAGATGCAGGAAGAAGGTCTCACCTTCGATGAGATCTACGACCTGGTGGCGTTCCGCATCATCGTGGGGTCGGTGCGCGAATGTTACGAGGCACTCGGCGTCGTGCATGCCAACTGGAAGCCGGTGCCTGGCCGCTTCAAGGATTACATCGCACTGCCGAAACCCAACATGTACCAGTCGCTACATACCACCGTGATCGGCCCGCGCGGCCAGCGGATGGAAGTGCAAATTCGCACCCGCGATATGCATCGCGTCGCCGAGGAAGGAATCGCGGCACACTGGTCCTACAAGCAGGGCGCGTCGGCCGAGCAGCGCGATACCGAACGCTTCGCGTGGCTGCGGCGGCTGGTCGAATGGCAGCAGAACCTGAAGGATCCGCAGGAGTTCCTTTCCACTGTTCGCGACGATCTTTTTCCGGAGGAAGTTTTCGTCTTCACACCCAAGGGCGACGTGCTCGATTTCCCCAAAGGCGCGAGCGTGATCGACTTCGCATATCGGATTCACTCCGATGTCGGCAATCATCTGTCGGGCGCGCGAATCAATGGCCGCATGGTCCCGCTGCGCTACCGGCTCAACTCCGGCGACACGGTCGAGGTCATCACCAACGACAAGCAGACGCCGGGCAAGGACTGGGCAAACTTCGTCGCCACCGCGCGCGCCAAAAGCCGCATTCGTCAATGGTTCCGGCAACAGCAATCGGAACAATCGCGCGATCTCGGCGTATCACTGGTCGATCGTGAGCTGGAGCCCCTCAAGCTGAGCGCCGCACAGCTGATCCATGAGAAGCGCCTCGACGCGGTGCTCAAGGAATTTTCCCAGCGCGATGTCGATAGCCTCCTCGCCGCGGTCGGCTACGGCATCATCACGCCGGCGCAGCTTTTGGGCCGGGTGCTCACGCCCGATGAACTGAAGCTCTATCGCGGCGAAAAAATGCCTGCGCCGGCCGGCCCAATCGCTGCGGAGCGCGCCGCCAAGGAAGCGCGCCGCGCCGCCAGCGGCGCGGTGGTGGTTTCAGGCATCGGCGACATGATGGTGCGCTTCGCGCGCTGCTGTAATCCGCTGCCCGGCGAAGCAATCACCGGCTTCATCACGCGCGGGCGCGGCGTAACAGTCCATCTTGCCGGATGCCCTACCGCGCTGCTTTCCGACCCCCAGCGGCGGGTACCGGTGGTATGGAAGGACGACGAGGCGACTCCGCGCCAGATTCGGCTCGAGGTGCTATGCGCCGATCAGCCCGGCTTGCTCGCCGCGATGACCAAGGCGATCGCCACCGTCGGCGTGAACATCACCACCGCCGAGGTCAAGACCAAAGGTAACGATGGGCGCGCGCTCTCGATTTTCGATTTGAGCGTCACCAGCGCGCGCCAGTTGAACACGCTGATGAGTTCGATTGCGGCCATCGATGGGGTGATGCGGGTTTCGCGGGTGGGAAATCAGAACGCCGGCGCGCGCGACTAGCCTCATTCCTACATTCTGTAGGAATCAGCCGGTCATGATCTTGAGCGCCTCGTCGTTGAGGTAGCGTCCCTCGGGATCGATTTTGCGAATCGAATGCGCGAGGCGCTTTAGATTGCGCTTGCGCTGCGAGTTGGAGACCGCCTTCGAGAGAAGCTTGGATTTATCGAAGTCGAGCAGCACCACCGTCATCCCGTCGCCCGCCATCGACACATACAAATTGTCCAGATTCAGATCATCGTGTATCAGCCCGTGCTCGTGCATAGTGTCGATCGAGTAGCGCGCCATTCTGACCACGTGGCTGAGGCTGCGCGGATCGGTTTCGACCTTGATGAATTCCACCATCGTCATCCCGGGGATGGCTTTGGTGATGACCGCGCCGCGATACATCCCCGGCGCCACGAAATCCACGATCGCGCCCATCGGTTCGGGGACGGGAATTCCGCGAAGGCGCGCCTCAGACATCACGTTGAGCTCGGCCACCATGCGCGGGACGAACCCGAGATAGAGGTCACCGAGGAAACGCATCATGCCTCCGCGCATCGAGCGGCGCACGAACAGTTGCGGAGCGCCGTCAACACTTACCGGATACCCGCTCTCGCGATTGCCCGCGCCCTTTTTTCCGGAACGCAAAGTCCGATCGACTTCGATCAGGAGGGCAGGTGCCAACTTGGCGATGTCGCGATGCAGATAAGCGAGCTTGCGCCCGTTCTGACTTTTGATGAATTCCGGTCCCGGTTCCTTCACAGCTAACTATTTACCGTACGCGTTAGAGTATGTCTGCACTGCGCTGAAATCCGCCACCACGACGCTGCAATCACTATCGCCACCATCAACACCAGCGAGGAAAGGAGGGGCGCCGAAAAAAACAAGGCTGCGTGACTCAAGCGGCTGCTGCCGACATTCCAATTCAGAATAGCGGAGACCGCCACCAGCGCCAACGCGGCGACCGGCGCCGATGACTGTCGCGGCCGCCTTGTCCATAGCACCGCGGTCAACAGCAGGTAGGGAACCAGCAGCGCCACGTAGTAGCTCTTCCATGAGATCGGAACCAGCGAGGGCATGATGCAAAACAGCGCGGCAAGCTGGAAACGGTACGGCTTCGCAGCGGGTTCATGATCCCGATCGCGCACCATCCAGATGACCACCATCGCTATCAGTGCCAATTCGATGATGGTACCGAGGGGCAATGCCAGGTTCGATGGAGACGTGGATGGTCCGTCGAGGCTCATCAGCCGCGCCACCGCGGAGGTCGCGGACTGATTGGTCAGCATCAGCGTGTACCGATCTGTCATAGAAGTGACAACTTGAAAATATGAGCGGGTTTCGGCGAGCGCATTCGAAGGGCCGAACACTACAAATGGTA
>Ga0335081_10021274_pt1 | contig 10503 bp, 6 predicted proteins | sample Lox_Sample_35_FD_206713 | JGI IMG/M metagenome (GOLD analysis project Ga0335081, IMG submission 206713) | Soil microbial communities from Loxahatchee National Wildlife Refuge, Florida, United States - Lox_Sample_3.5 | ecosystem: Environmental > Terrestrial > Soil > Wetlands | place: USA: Florida...
GTCAGAGGCTATCTTTCCGGTTCCGGATGGGAGGAATATAAGAAGACAGGAGAAGTTTGTGGCATTCCGCTCCCCAGAGGGCTACTGGAGTCCTCAAAATTGGAGGAGCCGATCTTCACCCCGGCTACAAAGGCTGAGATGGGGCTTCATGATGAAAATATTACCTTCGGGAAAGTGGAAAAGATCGTTGGCAAAGCTAGGGCAAAGAAGCTGCGGTCTCTGTCGTTGGCCATTTATAAGAAGGCGCGAGATTTTGCAGAAGGCAATGGAATCATCATCGCCGATACCAAGATGGAGTTTGGGGTCAAAGACAAGAAACTTCTCCTGATCGACGAGCTCCTTACTCCCGACTCTTCGAGATTCTGGCCGAAAGATGGCTACCAACCCGGAGGCCCTCAGATGAGTTTTGACAAGCAGTTCTTGAGAGATTACCTCCTTTCCCTCAAGTGGGATAAGAGCCCACCTGCTCCCCAACTGCCGGAAGAAATCATCGCCAAAACACGCGAAAAATATCTGGAGGCCTACGAGCGGCTGCTGGGAAAACCTCTTCAAGAACATTAAACCTCAAAGTTCAAAGTTCAAATGCCAAATGAATGTCAAATTTCAAGTGGGCATTCTGAAATCAAAAGCTCTGAGATGGTTTCAGGGCAGAACGTTAAATGATATCTTTTACTTTTTAGAATTTCAAATCTGAACAAGTAAGAGAGGACAATTTTGGCATCCCCGTCTCGTGATATTCTTCGGGATAAATTCAGAGGAGCTATTCTCGGGTGTTTCTTAGGAGATGCCTTCGGGTCAGGTTTCGAAGGGATGGACACGGATCGGGCGATGTTCCATATGAGCGTCCTGTCAAAAAAATTTGCCAGAAAGTACACCGACGACACAGACATGACACTTGCCCTGGCGGAATCCATCATTCAATGCGGGAAAGTCGATCCGGAGGATATCGCGAAGCAGTTCAGTCTCCATTGTGATCTCACCCGTGGCTATGCTATCGGAACGATCAAAGCGGTCCAGGCACTCCGAGCTGGGTTGAAGTGGTACGAGGTGGCGCGAATTGTTTTTGAAAATGGGTCATTCGGGAATGGCGCTGCCATGCGGGTCTCTCCTGTCGGACTTTTCTATCATCACGACCTGGATGGCCTGAAAGACTCAGCCATTAAACAGGCAAGCATCACCCATGTAAATCCTTTGGGTCAATGGGGAGCTGTGATGCAGGTTGCCTCAGTAGGATTAGCAGCGGTCCAGAACCCGATGGAACCGTTTAGGAAAGAGCAGATGATTATCAACCTAAGAGAAATCCTCTGGGGCGGACCCATCGAATACATAAAAGCTTTAAACAAGATGGAGGAGATGTTGTCCCAAGGGAGGAAACTCCAGGCCCGTGAGGTTGTCCAATCCCTGGGAAACGGAGTCGAAGCTCATTTCTCCGTTTCCAGTGCCTGCTATATTGCGATTACTTATAGTCCGGATTTCTGCGATGCCATTCGCGCAGCCATTTCCCTCGGAGGCGATACGGATACGATTGCAGGGATGGTGGGTGCGATTGTAGGCGCCCATCTGGGAGAAAAAGGACTTCCGGCGGACTGGATAGAGCAGTTAGAAGATGGACCGCGAGGGCGTTCTTTTGCCAGAGGTCTGGCAGATAAATTATTCCAAACCTGGTTGAAAGTTCATCAGCCCTCTTCAGGATAAATTAAAAACTGTCAAAGCAACGCCTCGTTAGGGACTTCACCTGCTATGTAGATTGTCAACCCAAGGAAGAACTATTCTGTCTCGTTTTTATGGATCTAAAAGAACTATTTCCCCAGCCTGCTATTCGTGGTCAAAAGCCACAGGATTCTTATCCGATTATTAGCTCAACGGATCGCCGCATCCTACGAAACGTAACAGCGTCTGTTACAAGGTGAAAGTTAACGGTCAATCCAAATCGTGAGGATCAAGTCCTTCGTATCCTATTAGCAACCCCCAACCACATAGGGTTCATTATTTAAAAGAATTCTCCGAACCCGAATGATCAATTTCCTCGCAATAGCTATAATGGCTCGCTTCGCCCCTTTCATCGCCTTCAGTCTATTGTATTTCAACCGCATCAAAGGATCCTTCGTGATCAATATCCAGCTCCCCTCCACCGCACATGTCCTGACTACTACTCAACAAAAGTAGGATATCACAGGGTTGGTGATTAGCGGATGAAATCATCAGGCCGGATAGATATATGAAAATCAAATCCTTGCTTTTTTGAGGTGTCAGAAACAGTGCGTTTATAGCCAAAATCGTAACCCTCGCGCCCCTTTTTTTATTAAGTCCAGTTGCCCTTAAACTTTACTAACCGAGATTTAATCTGGCAGGAAATCAGGAAACATGTTGACCGATGAGTCGAGTGGCATCGGGAAATCTCACTCCCGCACCCATCAACGGTCTGCGGTAGGCCCAGTAGTAAGGAGGGCACAGTTTCCAATTGCAGAATTGTTAGCCTTTTATTATTCTCGTTAGAATGAGAGTCAGAACAGAGACTCCAATCAATGATAGGATTAAGACAATGGTAAAAAGCATGATCCAGCGTTTATCTTCATTTTGTTCACTCATATACTCTCAAAGATAACGAAATACTATCAAGATGAAGAGGGGTTTCAGAAGATCGTCGATGTACTGTTTCCGCTCATCAAGAATAAAGCCAAGATAAGAATCATCCCTCTTTGGATTCTATGGTCTGAGCGACCACATTCAGAATTTGATCGAGATCGAAGGGTTTCGAGATAAAAAAATCAAGACCATACTCCTCCATTTTGCTTCGATTCCGCTCATCCCCCCATCCCGTAATCATTCCTACAGGGGTGCAAGGGCTTACCTCTTTAATCATCCTGCATACCTCCCAACCTGACACTCCAGGCATTCCCAAATCGGTCAGAACGACATCGAATTTTCCCTCCTTAAAGAGTTGAACACCCTTTCCTCCATCCTCTGCCAGGGTCACCTGATGGTTGGCTTGAACCAGAGTCCGAGACAAGACACTTCGGATGAACTCATCGTCGTCGATCACCAAGATACGAGCCTTTATTCCCTTTTTGATAGGCTGCGAATCGACTGCTTCTTCTTTTTCATCCTCGCCAATAGGCAAAATGATTGTAAAGGTCGTTCCTTGTCCGACTTTGCTCTCTACTTCAATCTCCCCTCCAAATCTCTTGACGATTCCATAAGACATACTTAACCCTAACCCTGTATTGCTGAACGGCTTCGTTGTAAAAAAGGGCTCAAAGATCCTCTTTTTCACCTCTTCCGCAATCCCAATTCCTGTATCCGAAATCTGGATAAAAACATCCCTTCTTTTCCTAAACGTAAGAATTTCAATTTTCCCCCCTTCATGCATTGCTTCAATCGCATTGAAAATTATATTGGTGAATACTTCCCTCAGCTCAGAGGCGTTCCCGGAGGCGAAAGGAATGTCTTCAAGATTTGAAACCATTTCAATAGGGATACCTTTGCTTTGGGCCTCGTCTTTCCATTTGGGTTTGGTAATCTCAATTGAATCTTTAACGATAGCGTTGATGTTGACCTTAAAAAGTTCCTGAGGAATGGGTTTCCTCGTGAAGTCCTGAAGTCTTCGAACCGTCTGGCTGCTATCCTTGGCCACCTTTTCGATGATCTTCAAGGTCCCCTTTAACTCCTCATCTTGAGCGGTATAAAGTAAGAGCTGGGTATTTCCGAGGATAGCCGCCAAGGCGTTGTTGAAATCATGGGCAACCCCACTGGCCATCTCGCCTACCGCCCGCAGCTTCTCGGCCTGGAACAATTGCTCTTCGATCCTTTTTCTATCGGTGATGTCCCGTGTGATCCCTCTAAACCCTATCGGTTTACCGGAGGCGTCTTTTTTTAACGATATGGAGACCTCCACATATTTTTTTGTCCCATCTTTTCTTAGCACCTCATGATTACATCGACCAGACTCCCCTGTTTTGAAGACGTGATTAAACACCCGATAGATTCTTTTTGCGGTCTCTTTATGTATATACTGCCGGTCATTCATGCCTATTAATTCCTCTTTGGGGTACCCCCATATCCGGCACATTGAATCATTAACGAAGGTAAAATTACCGGCAAAGTCCACTTCGTAATAACCATCTTCGATACTCTCAAGAATGGTTCGGTATCGCTCCTCACTCTGGCGCAATACCTCCTCCACACGTTTGCGCTCGGTGATGTCTTGAACCATAGAAAGAACGCCCGTAACGGTCCCGTTGTCTCCTTTCAGAGGTGTGTTAGACCATTGGCAGATGATGATGCGGCCATCTTTGGTGTTATTCTCATTTAAGCTGTGGGCAGTGGTATCTCCATCAAGTAAACGTCGCCAAATACTATCTATTGGGGGTTGCGCGGCTTTCGGCACAATGAAGCTGTACGGATGCTTTCCAAATGCCTCTTCTGCGGTGAAACCAAAAATTCTTTCCGCTGCAGGATTCCACGATAAAGCACGAAATTCCCGATCCCAAACAATGCACCCGATGGGCATACGGTTGATTTGGACCTGGAGACGAGCCTCACTTTCTCGCAGCGCCTCCTCTGCACGTTTCCGTTCGCTGAAAAGCTGCGCGTTGGCAATCGCACCGGCAATCTGATTGCCTACTCTTTCAGTCAACTTCACGTCCGATTCCGCATAGGCGTTTGGTTTCAGCGATTGAATGTGAAGAATGCCTATCAACTGATCCTGTGAGATTAAGGGGGTTGCTATCATCGATCGAAGTCCAGCCCGAAAATGCTTCACAAAGTTGGGATAACGGCCAGCCAACCCGCTTTCGTCCTCCGTCTGGATGAGGACGCTCAATCGCCTGTTGACGATATCTTCGTAAAATGGCCTTTCCATAGTGACAAGGGTTCCTTCTTGGGCGTCTCCAATGTTAATCCCAAGGGTGTAATCTATGGTGACAGAAGCGCCGTCGGGATTGATCGTGTTAACTGAAATCCGGTCAAAGGAGATGAGTTTACGGACTTCTTCAGCGAAACGGTCATACACCTCTTCAATGTTTAAGGTCGAGCTAACGATTTGCCCAATCTCGGCCATGATTGCATTTTCTTGGGAGAGTTGCCTGGCCTTCTCCTCGCTCTGGCGCAACGCTTCCTCCGCACGCTTGCGCTCGGTGACATCCCGAGAAATACCCCGAAATCCCGTCGGTCTCCCTTCCGAATCCCTCATAAGAAATACCGAAAGTTCGTCAAAGGCTTTAGTCCCGCCCTTTTTGATAACTTCCAAATCTAATCCCTTAACCGGTTTCCCTGTTCTGTAGACTTCTTTAAAAGCTTGAAACACTTTCTTTGTGTCCTCTTTATCCATATACTGCCGGTTGTTCATACCCATCAATTCGTCTTTGGGGTATCCGAGATTTACGCACTTCGCATCGTTAACGAACGTAAAATTACCGGCAAGGTCTACTTCGTAATAACCCTCTTCGATGCTCTCAAGAATGGTTCGGTGTCTCTCTTCCGACGTTCTCAGCTCCTCTTCCATCCTTTTCCGGTCAGAGATGTCTTTAATGATCCCTTCGTACCCAAACAAATTCCCCGAATCATCCTTTCTGGCATTGGCGGTAATCAAGACGTCGATGGGAGTCCCGTCTTTTCTCTTTAGTTTGACCTCAAAATCTTTGACAAACCCCTCTTTGCCAACCTCTTCCATGAATTTCTTTCGGTCCTCATGGTTAAAATAGGTATCTTTTACATGCATACCCATCAATTCCTCTTTGCTTTTATAACCAAGGAGTTCCATTCCTGCCCGATTGACATCGATAAATTTTCCGTCAACCGAAGTGATATAAACCATATCTTTTGACCTTTCAAAAATCCTTCGATATTTTTCTTCAGCCTCTTTTAAGGCTTCTTGGGATTGCTTCAAATCCTCAATCATCTGATTGAAAGATTCTGTAAGAAGACCCAGTTCATCCCTTGTGGTGGGCCGAATATGGGTATTTAAATTCCCCCTTGCAACTTCCCCCATCTCTTTGGACAACCTCTTAATCGGAAGGGTTAACTTCGTCATCAAAAATAGACTGAGGAGTATAGCGATCACCAACCCGATCAAAATCCATATCAAAGCCGTATGGGCGATCTGTTTGAGAGGTCCATAGGCTTCTTTTACCGGAACTTGAACAATGACCCCCCAACCCAATTTTTTGATCGGTTTATAGAAACATAAAACCTTCTCTCCTTCGGGATATTCAAATTCCAAATGACCCTCTTTTCCCGAAACGACCTGGTCTACCATTGGAAGATGCTTTACATTGAATCTTAATAAAACTCGTCTTGTATCAGGATGGGCGATCAGGTACCCTTTTTTATCCACTACATAAGTAGACCCCTCTTTACCGATCTGGATTTGTGGAATCAAGTTCCATAAATAACGAAGATGAACCCTTGCACTCAGTACACCTACCCGTTTCCCCTTATATTCTTCAACGGGAATCGCAATTTCGATCGTCGGGACCATATCTTTGGTGAGATGAAATTCTCCATAATAAGCGTTCCCTTTCGAAGCCACTTCGAACATGTCGCTCTTTGATTGGTTTTTTAAACCGCCAGAACCTATCACTTTATATTTGGAAACCTTCAGCCGCTCCCTTCCTCGTTCATCTAAGAGGGCTAATTCCCAAAAATAATCACTTTGATAAAGGAGGTTTTCTAAAAGGTTATTTATATCGGGAGAGAAACGGCCCGTTTTAAAATCTTCATCATCGACAAGAGTAAGGAGGGTAGTGGTGACCTTGTCAAAAAACGCCTCTGTCCTCTCAACCACCATACCGGCTTTCATCTCTTCGATCACAATAACTGACTTCTTTAAATCTCTCTGATAGATTTGAATAATATTAAGCCCGGCAATCGTCAGTGGGATGGTTGCCAATAAGATGGAAAAAACCATCCATTTCAACGCCAGACTTTTTCTTATTCTCTTTATCATCAATTGATCTCCCCTCTCAAGAATCGATAGAGCTCCGATTGGAGGACCCTCCAACCCTTTCCCGCTTTGATGGCCTTGATTCTCCCAAGACGAATATATTTGAGGAAGGTGGGTTTGGAGATCTTCAGATACTCAATTGCCTCATCCGTAGTCAAGACCAGATCTTTTTCCATCAAGGTCATTGAATTACCTCCATTTGTTTTGATTTTCATGTATTTAGAGCAAGATATATGCCGACAAGAAAGTGAAAGGCCTTCTATTCTGTAACTATTCAATTTGCCTGGGTTATCTAAACCTTAATGAGAGGGCCTGAATCCAGTAACAGTTTCTCTAAGAATGACAAATTGTCGGGATTAGAAAAATTATTGCCAAATCTTCGGAGGGGCTATTTGATTCAATGACAGGCAGAGGCGAGGTGAAGATTGATCGAATTAAGGGAAATCGTTCTTAAGGAGGCAAAGGTTGAAAAACAGATTAACGAGGATTCTCATGGAAAGGAAAAAAGGTCTGTCACATTTTATATTTCCCGAAGTCTTCTGGCTTCATATTCTCAATAATGTTTTTCAGTTCGTCACCTCCCTCCTCCAGAAGATTGGAAGCAAGAATCCCCATCTCTTTCGTCGCCTCAATAACTGATTCCGCTACAAAGATGGGAGCCTTCACCCTTACCGCAAGAGCGATCGCATCACTGGGGCGGCTATCCACAATCAGTTCTTCCCCATCCACGTTCAAGTAGAGATTGGCATAAAAAGTATTTTCTTTTAAGTCGTGGATGACCACTCGATTGACCGTTACCTGAAAGGTATCTAAAATCTGTTTCATGAGGTCGTGTGTCATGGGACGAAGTGCCATTACTCCTTCCAGACCTCTTGAAATGGCCTCTGCCTCGAAGACTCCGATCCAGATCGGCAACGCCTTTTGCCCCGAAAGGTCTACCAACACCACAACCGGGTTCGAGGCTTTGGGGTCCACGACGATACCCATCACTTTGACTTGCATCAATCCCTTTTCCATATCCGTCCTTTTGAAAGCTCGGGAACTCGACGGACTCTCTCAGCGCACTCCACAAGATTCTACTTGGAGGTTCTGAAGTTCAATCCTATTTTAACCCGTGGCATCGGGATGTCAACCCCGTCTCCTTTTTAGTGGAAAAGTGTTCCAAGGAGCAACGAACGTTAAGGACAATACCGTCCTTTGCCCTTTGACTCGGAGGCTTCACGAAAGAAGGTTCGGTCGGATGGAGATTAGGCCACTGCGGCCATGGGGCGGAGTTTTTAATCGGCGAGTGTCTCTGTTATAATGTCAAAATGGAAGGGACGTAAATGGATGTCAAGACGGAAGTGTTGATCGTTGGGGGCGGCGCAACCGGTGCTGGGATTTCAAGGGATTTGGCATTGAGGGGAATTCCGTGTGTTCTGGTTGAAAAAGGAGATCTGGCTTCCGGTGCCTCGGGCCGAAATCACGGACTCTTTCACAGCGGTGGAAGATATGCGGTCTCGGACCCCGAAGCCGCACGGGAATGCATCGCTGAGAATAGGGTTCTCAGAAAAATTGCATCCCACTGTATTGAAGAAACAGACGGTTTTTTCGTCTCTCTTCCCGAGGATGGTCTCGACTTCAGAGATAAATTTGTTCGAGCCTGCGAGAAGGTTGGGATTCAAACCACCCTGCTTGCTCGGGACGAAGCCCTCGCGTTGGAACCCGAACTCAATCCCACTCTTCTTAGCGCCGTGAAGGTGCCGGATGGAGGAATCGATCCCTTCACTCTCGTTTTAGAAAATGCGAGAGATGCAGAAGCCCATGGTGCTAAAATCCTTCTTCATACAGAAATCACCTCTCTGATTCTGGATGGAGGCAGAGTAAAGGGAGCGAAGATAAAAGATCTCATCCGAGGCGAAGAATATAGCATTGAGGCTCCATATATCGTCAATGCCACCGGAGCCTGGGCAAATCAATTCCTGAAACTCGCCGGCCTTCGTATCGGTATGGCCCTCTCCAAGGGGTCAATGCTGATCACCAATACGAGGCTCAACCACGGCGTGATCAATCGTTGCCGACCCCCTTCCGACGCGGATATCGTGGTCCCGAACGACACGGTATCCATTCTTGGAACCACATCCATCCGTTTGGAAGAGGTCGAACATTTTGAAGTCACTCCTGACGAGGTCTCTCTCTTAGTTCGGGAGGCGTCGAAGATGATCCCTGCCATCAGAGAGATCCGACTCATCCGAGCTTATGCAGGCATCCGGCCGCTATTCCTGTCCGAAGAAAAAGGGAATGATCGCGCTATCAGCCGGGGGTTTGTACTCATTGACCATGGGAAGAAAGACGGGATACAAAACTTGATCACCATCACGGGCGGCAAATTGGTGACCTATCGGTTGATGGCCGAGAAAACTTCTGACCTCATCTGCCAAAAGATGGGAAGGGATATACCCTGTTCGACTCATCTAAAGTCTCTTCCCGGTGCAAGCAGACGTACCGGCTTAAAAGAACGATTTAAACAATTCTCGGCAGCAAGAGGCGAGACCCTCTGCGACTGTGAGCTGGTCCAAAGAAAAGAAGTCGAAGAGATATTAGGAGCCGAAAAACTGAAAGACTTTCAAGACATCCTTCATCGGACACGTCTCGCCAAAGGGACATGCCAAGGAGGCTTTTGTGTCTACCGCCTCTTGGGAGTCCTTCACGATTTAGGAATGATCCAAGGAGATTCCAATAAAATACTGAGGGGATTCCTTGAGGAGCGATGGAAGGGAATCCGGCCTATCCTCTGGGGGGGTGCAGTCAAAGAAGACGAACTGATTGAAAGCATTTATAAAGGAATCTTCAACTTATAGTCATTCAGTCACTAAGTCATTTGGTAACTGACCTCAAAAAACTTAAATCTTTGTCACACAAGGCCTTAATGACTTATTGACTCAATAACTTATTCGATTTATGCACTACGATCTCATCGTCATCGGAACGGGACTCTCGGGTCTGATGGCGGCTAGAACGGCCGCAGACTCTGGCCAGAAAGTCCTCATCGTTGGAAAGGGGATGGGGTCCCTTTGCCTTTTTTCAAATACGATCGATGTCTTAGGCCAATTTTCAAAGACGAGGAAGATGGAGCACCATAGACAAACCTCTGATGTTGAGACTAAGGCTCGTAGGGGCGAACATCCCGTGCCAGAAGACCCATCCACCCATGAACAGGTCAGTGGTCTTCTTGGTACTGGGATGAGAGATGGCCTTTCCCAATGGATCAAAGACCATCCCTTGCATCCTTATTCCAAAGCAGGTCTGGAAAAAATTGAGCAAGCTCTCTCTTCCTTTCTTTCTCTATTTTCACTCCCTTATTCTTTTCAAACGATTGACAATAGAAACTGTCTCCTCCCAACAGGTGCGGGAACACTTCGAGCGACTTATCTTATCCCCGCCACCATGGCGGCGGGAATCTCAGTCAACGAGGGCCGGACGCTCGTCGCCGGGTTCAAAGGATTCAAGGATTTCTATGCCCATTATGTAGCTGACCAGCTAAGGTGTCGCGGGATCAACCTTCAACTTCCCGATCCCTT
>Ga0335081_10021275_pt1 | contig 10503 bp, 11 predicted proteins | sample Lox_Sample_35_FD_206713 | JGI IMG/M metagenome (GOLD analysis project Ga0335081, IMG submission 206713) | Soil microbial communities from Loxahatchee National Wildlife Refuge, Florida, United States - Lox_Sample_3.5 | ecosystem: Environmental > Terrestrial > Soil > Wetlands | place: USA...
GGGTCACCGGCCCGGGTCACCAGGAAGCCCGCCGCGACCTCGGTGCCCAGCACCGGGACCTCCACCGCCTGGTCCCGCGGCCAGACCGCGCTTTGGCTGGTGATCAGCACCCGGCCGTTCCCAGCCGGCGGCACGAACGCCCGCACCGGCCCCTGACCGGGGGCGTTGTCGAAGATCAGCAGCCACTCACCCGGATAGGCGGCCAGCGCCGAGTGCACCGCCGCCACCGGGTTCCCCCCCGCCGCCCCGCGCACCCCGAGCTGGGCGGCCAGCTCGGCGAACCCGGCTGCCAGCACCGTGGCATCCTCCGCCGGCAGCTGCCACACCACGCCAACGTCGGCCAGGTGCCGGTGCGCGTACTCCACCGCCACGCTCGTCTTCCCCGCACCCCCCATCCCGCACAACGCCACCACCCGCGGCCCCGATCCCTCGCCGCCGGCTAGCCGGTCGTGCAGCCCGGCCAGCAGTTCCTCCCGCCCGGCCAGGACCTCCGGCCGCGGCGCCAGCCGCAGCACCGGGCCCTCCGCATGCCGCCCGGCCGCCTGGTCACCGGCAGGCTGCCTGCCCAGCTTGGCCAGCTCCGCTTGCACCCCGGTGCTCAGCCCCTGGAGCAAGCTGGCCTCGTCATCAAACTCAGCCGCACGGACCTCCCGGGCGACCTGCTCCCGGAACGCGCGCACCAGCGCCAGTCTCTCCGGGTCGGCCATGTCGGACAGGCGCTCGTCGGGGATGCTGGTCCGCAGCAGCGCGACCCGCGGAATCGCGGCCTGGCCCGCCCGCCGGTACTCCAGGTGAGTGATCGACAATCGGTCCGGGTTGCCGTCTTCGGGCTGGAACCCGTACCAGTGCCCCACGATCAGCACGTACAGGTCACAGCTGGCCACGTCACCCAGACTGCTGGCCTGCACCGTGCCACTGTCCGGCCGGTAACTGTGCACCGGCTGATGCCCCGCCGCCACCAGCCAGCCCATCACCGCCCGGCGTTCACTCTTCAGGTCGGCGATCGTAGATGACACATAGACTCTGGCCATCACCCACCCCACCGAGACTCGTCCTCACCCCGGTGACCTAACCATCGCACGGCACAGCCCCGCCCGACCACCCAGGCGAGACCGGTGAATAGGGGGAGAGTTGTTTACCCGCAGCTGCGAGCCGATCAGGCGTCCGGACGGGACCGGTTCCGCCGCGACCTCATCCAGCACGAACACCAGCCGTGGCAGGGCACCCGGGTCGCGGTGCCGAACTCCAGCCCGGTATCGGACACCGCAGGCTCGTCGCGTGCCGGCGTGCCGTAGCGCAGCCCGATCATCCCCACGCACGGCCGCGCACCTGGGCCCGGCAGCCTTCGGCGGCGGCCTCACTGTCACGGGCGGGGAGATACGCCGTATCCATGATCGCGTCCTCCGCCTCGGTCGTCCCTCCGTCGAGCGGAAATCTCGCAGCTCAGCGGTGTGACTCAGGAACACCCGCGGCGGCCTTCTACGCTGCCGACATTACTATACGTAACGCCACTGAAGCTCTACACTGATCCTCACCGGCAATTGCCCGGGAGGCGCGATGAGTTCTCTCACATCCGATAAGCACAATCCTGATGAGTTCTGGCAGCGGGCGGCCAGGATGGTGGTCGACGACCACAAGGAGCTCAGGGCCGTGGCCCGGGACCTCGGGGTCAACGAGGAGCACCTCGGGACAGCCGTGTGGTACCTGAAGGAGAACCGCCAGCGCGAGGCACCGAAGTGGCGGCAGGAGACGCGGCCAGTGGACCGCATGGATTCCGGTCAGGTCGGCAGCGGGGCCTACTGGTACGGACGACGGGACGTAGAGGGTCCCTCCTGAAGTTCATTCTCTAGGGCCCGGCGCGCTTTGACGATTTGCCTTCCTGCTCGGCGCGGATGGTAATGGTGCTGTGCAGGCTGGGGGCTCTGGCAAGACCAGCGTGGCCGTCCAGTATGCGTACCGACGGTCGGCCGAGTTCGGGGGTGAGAATGGTCAGAGCCTGCGGATCAGGATCTTTAGCCCATCCGGCGTGATGCTCCCCACGCCGCCCGCCGAGCCTCTTTAACGCTGATTCGATCGATTGGTGGGATTAGCACTGTTCATGTGACCGGGCCGGGATGGTGATGATTGCAGGGAAGGCGCTGCAGCGCGCAATAAAGGATAGTCTGCCGCCTACTCGCGCTTCCCCGGCAGTGCCCTCTGCGGTGCAAATATTCGGCAGGGAGTGTGAGGTGGACGGCTACGGACAGCCAGCGGGGGCCGGCCACGGTCGTGGCGGGCCCCCGCTAAGGGGAGACGTTCGTGGTTAGGCGTCGCGCTTGCGGAACAGGTAGGCACCGACCCCCAGGAGCACGGCGGCGTAGATCAGTGTCACACCGAACTGCGGCCACGCCGACCACAGGTGCGGGTTTTGCTGGCCGGTGGTCACTGAGAGCACCCGGCCGGCCGCGTCGGGGAAGAACCGCGTGACGTCCCAGCGCCAGGTGTCCGGCAGGACCTGGATGACGATCGGCAGCACGAACATCAGGCCGATCGCCGAAGTGATCGCGCCCGCCGTGTGCCTGATGATCGCGCCGAGGCCGAACGCGATCAGCGCGACGGCCGTCACGAACAGCGCGCAGCCGATGATTGCGGTGAGCACGGTCCCCGGGGAGATCACGATGGTGCCGACGAAGTGATAGTTCGGCGGTCCGTTCGGCCCCTGTGGGCCAGGCGACATATTCACGCCCCGCGGGATCGTGACGGAGTGGAACAGTGAGGCGCTCACCCCGGAGCCCGACAGGGCCGCCTGGCCGACGAAGAACGAGACGAACGAGGTAATCACCGAGACAATCAGGGTCACCGTGCCGAACACGATCAGCTTGGCGGCGTAGACCGTGCCCCGCCGCGGCATCGCGGTCAGCGAGGTGCGGATCATCCCGGTGGAGTACTCGGACGTGATCACCATCGCGCCGAGAACCGCGATGATGAGCTGGCCGATCTCGAAGAAGGGGATCAGCGACGCCTGCGTCGCGTCCGTCCCGGCCTTGTTCCACGGGTTGTTGTGGAGGTTATTCGCGATGCCGAAGCCGACAATGGCCGCGACGCCGACGCTGACGATGAACAGCGCCGCGATCGTCCAGTAGGTAGAGCGGACCGAGCGCAGCTTGGTGAACTCCGAGCGGATCGTGCCGCCCAGCCCGGCCCGGCCCGTCGCGGGAGGCAGCGTCGAAAGCCGTAGGGCGGGAGCAGTTGAGGTAGCCATGTCAGACCCCGCTTCCGATGCTGGCGGGCGCGTCAGGAACCCCGGCGTGGTATTCGACGCTGTCGGCGGTCAGTTCCATGAACGCCTCCTCGAGCGAGGCACGAAGCATGCTCAGTTCGTGTAGCCGAATGCCCTGCTCGAAGGCGATGTCGCCGATCGCGTCGGTGGTCAGCCCGCGCACCAGCAGCGTGCCGTCGCTGCGGGCGGTAGCCGCACCGCCCTTGGCGGCGACCGCGAGCGCGAGCTGATCCGGGGAGGGGGTCCGGACCCGTGCGGCCGCGCCCGACGACTGGGCGATGAACTCATTCATCGTGCAGTCGGCGATCAGCTTGCCCTTGCCGATCACGATGAGGTGCTCGGCGGTGTTCTCCATCTCCGACATCAGGTGGCTGGAGACGAAGACCGTACGGCCCTCGGCCGCGAGCGCCTTCATCAGGTTCCTGATCCACAAGATGCCCTCAGGGTCGAGCCCGTTGACCGGTTCGTCGAACATGAGCACCCTGGGGTCGCCGAGCATCGTCGCCGCGATCCCGAGCCGCTGGCTCATGCCGAGGGAGAAATCCTTGGACCGTTTGCGGGTAACCTCGGATAGCCCGACAAGGTCGAGCACCTCGTCGACCCGCTTCCTTGGCAGGTTGTTGGTCTGCGCCAGGCACAGCAGGTGGTTGTAGGCGCTGCGCCCGCCGTGCACCGCCTTGGCGTCGAGCAGGGCACCGACCTCGCGCATCGGGTTGGCCAGGCCGCTATACCGGTGGCCATCCACGCTGACCGTGCCGGCGTCCGGGTAGTCAAGGCCGAGAATCAATCGCATCGTTGTGGTCTTACCAGCGCCGTTCGGGCCGAGGAAGCCGGTCACCTTGCCCGGCTCGACGCCGAACGTCAGGTCGTTGACGGCCACCTTCTCGCCGTATCGTTTCGTGAGCCCTCGTACCTCGATCATGGGATCAATCCTCTTTTCGTCAAAGGCGTTCCCAGTGTGCCGCTGCGCTGCCGTCCGCCGCGTCGGCCGCGGTGATGATTCCGCCTGCTACCGGAGGTGGATGGCTGGGAAACAGGCGCAACGGTCCGTTCGGTACGGAGAAGACCTTTCCACCGAACGGACCGGCCTGTCTGTCCAGCACAAGCCACCAGCGATGCGGCCCGGCGGCGAGCCGGATAGCCCGGCCGCGATGCATCCGGGGGTCTTAGCGGCGTAAGCCCGCAGGACGATATCCCGAAGTCCTCCCGCGCATATGGTCCTGCGGGCCATGACCGCCCTTATGGCCCGGCGCCTCGCCGCTCAGACACCGTGAACCCCTTAAACGAACACTCGCTAAAAATCCGTCCCTGGCCGCGAAGCAGCAACCAGACGGCCTGAGCGTCTCTACTTACATGGAGCCAGATGACCCAGCCGGTTCCGCCGCCCTGCGCTGGCTCGACCCGGCCATGGACGCCAGCACAGGAAGCGGCGCGGAGGCGGTCGGGGCGCTATACCGCGCCCAGGCCGTGGGCTTGATCCGGCTGGCCTACCTCATGCTCGGCGACCGGGCGGCGGCCGAGGACGTGGTCCAGGACGCCTTCTGCGGCCTGTACCGGCGCTGGGACCGGCTCGCTGACCCCGGCAGCGCGCTGCCCTACGTCCGGTCCTCGGTGCTGAACGGCTGCCGGACGGCCCTGCGCCGCCGCGCGCTCGGCCGCCGGGTCACCGAGTACCAGCCGCCATCGGGATCCGCCGAGGCCGCCGTACTCAGCCGCGAGGAACGCGAGGAGGTCATGCGCGCGGTCCGCCAGCTGCCGGACCGTCAGCGCGAGGCCCTGGTGCTGCGCTTCTATCTCGACCTGCCCGAGCCGGAGATCGCCCGCGTGATGGGCATCCGGCCGGGCACGGTCAGGTCCGCCACCCACCGGGCGCTGAAGGCGCTCGGCCATCTGCTGGAGAGCACGTCATGACTCCGCTGCAGGACAAGCTCCGCGCCGCACTCCGTGAGACGGCGGACGAGATCCCCGCGCAGGCGCCCCCGCTGCGCCTGAGCCCCCAACCGCGAGCGGGCCGGGACGGCCGGAACGCCAGGTGGCGCGCCTGGGCCGTGCCGCTGGCCGCCGCGGCCCTGGTCCTGGCGGCCGTCGGCGCCTCCCTGGCCGTGGCCGGAAGCCTGAAGCACCAGCCGGTCACCGCCGGGCTGCAGGCCGGCCCGCGTGGCGTCCCGGCCTACTACGTGGCGCTGATCACCACCGCAAAGCCCCAGTCCGACGTCGCAAACGATCTTGACTCCTCCTCCGAGGCATACAGTGCCGCCGAGCTCAGGTCCACCCAGTCCGGCGCGGTCCTGGCCAGGATTACCCCGCCCAAGCCGTACGTGTCGTTCACCGGGGTGACCGGCGCAGCCGATGACCGCACGTTCGTCCTGTCCGCGCAGGGTCCGCAACCCTCCGCCGTGCCGCCCTTCCCTTCCCAGCGCTTCTTCCTGCTGCGGATCGACCCGGCGGCCCGGGCAGGGACCCGGATGACCCTGACCGCGCTGCTCGCCGCAGATGTCCCCGCCGGTACCGGGATCCACGACATGGCCCTGTCCCCGGACGGAACCCGCCTAGCCGCTGGCCTGGGCGAGATGCTGGGGTACGCCGAGAAGCTCGAAGTGTTCGACCTGGCCACCGGGACCAAACGGGCCTGGAGCACCCGCACCTGCGCCGAGTGCGCGCCTAACGCCGGCGGCATGGTCTGGTTTGGCGTGAATACCGACGCGGTGTCCTGGACCGCGGACAGCCAGCACGTCTCGTTCATCTGGGGTAAGACGGTCCGGCTGCTGGATACCCGCGCTGCGGGCTCTGACATCCTGACCGACAGCAAGACGGTGGCCACCTGGACCGGCGGCCTCACTGGGCTGAATCAGTGGCGCGGGGCCATCATCACCCCGGACGGTCGGACCGTGCTCGGCATCGAGCAGCTCGCCGGCAGGAACCTGAAGGGCCCGATCCGGGAGCACCTGGTCAGCTGGTCCACCGCTACCGGCAAGCAGATCGACGTGCTGAACAACCTCAACGCGCGGAAGCTGGGCGACTACGAGCAGATCCTCTACACCAACGATGACGGCAGTGTCCTGGTCCTGACCTATCAGCGGCCGGGCGCCAAAGCGGCGATCGTGCACGACGGCCGGTCCACCCCCATCCCGTGGTCCCCGCACATCGGGGCGGCCGCCTGGTAGGCGTACCGTGGCAGGGCGATCGCCGACCCGACGCCCCGCCTGGCCTCGCTCCCGCCCGGCGCGGGCTGTACCTGCAAGCTGCCGCTGGCCAAGCCGGCTAGATCGATGTTCGCCGGTTCTGACCGCGCCGCCATGGAACCAGGGAGCGAGAGGCATGCCTGGGCAGCGTGGCGCTTCATCGCCCGAACGCCCATGCCACCATCAGCGGGAACTCTGCCCGCCATAGCGCGTCGCCGTGTGCCGCGACCCGCTCGCTCATCACGACATCCGCGCCCGCCCCGCGCAGCGCGGCCGCCCACCGGGTCGCGTTGCCGAGGAAGAACGGCTCCAGCGTGCCGGCGACGAGGTACGTGCGCGGGATCCGGTCCGGCAGCACGCCAGGCGGCTGGTAGCCCGCGCCCGGCGAGCCGGAGAGAATCGCGCCGTAGACATCTGGATGCCGGAGCCCGAGGGCGAGCGCGAGCTCCCCGCCCGCCGAGACGCCGAATACCGCAGTGCGCCCGGCGGGCAGCGCGACCCCGAACCGCGACCGCGCCCACCGGCCGACGTCCCCGACGAAGAACCTCTCGTGTGCCGCGAACCGCTCCGGGTCAAAGACCGGCGAGTACTCCTGAAGCCGCAGCGTCTCATCCGCCAGCCCGTGCACGCCGACGATCATCACCAGCAGCACGCCGGCCGCCTCGAGGGCCCCGCCCCACCGCGAGACCCCCTGGCCGTCGCCAGCGAACACGACCGCCCGCGGCGGATCCGGCGGGACGTACACCGTGACCTGTCGGCCACCGTCGTAGTCGAGCGTCTCGGTGACAAGCTCTCCGGCAGCCGGGCCGGCCCGCGGCGATTCCGGCCGTGCTCCGGGACCGCCCGCGCCGTCGGCTGTGCGGTCATCCATTGCCGGGCTCCTTTCTTCGAGTGCCGTTACCTCGATCGCTCGCGGCCCCCCGGAAACGTCGGCCGGCCACCCAACTCCTCCGCCGTGTCCTCCTCGCCAGCTAGCAATAGAGGCGATGACCAGAACTGTGCCAGAGCCAGGCTTCGGCCGGCATTGGCACCTCGCCGGTACGCATGACCCCAGCCCCGGTGCATGGCATGGCTCACCGGGCCGGGGACGGCGGGTTCAGCTGCCGGTGTCCTGCCGGTGCAGTTCGGTTTCGAGCAGGTCCATGGCCTTGAGGAAGGCTTCTTGCTCGCCGGGGGTGAGCTTGTCCAGGACGCGGGCGAGTGGTCTGGCGGCGCCGTCGAGCCAGTGGCCGATCAGGGTTGCCTGGGCGGGGATGATCTGGACGATCGTGCGCCGCCGGTCGGCCGGGTCGGGGCGCCGCTCGACCAGGCCTGCGCGGTCAAGGTCGGCGAGCACGCCGCTGACCGTGGGGAGGGTCAGGTCCAACCGGGAGGCCAGTTCGCCGACGGACAGCGGGCCGCCGCGGATCTGCTCGAGCGCGGCGACGTGCCGCGGGCTCAGCGGGGAGGGCACGGGCGCGGGCGCGGCGCGGTCCTGCCAGCGCCGCATGCCCCTGGTCACGCGGGGAAACAGCTGCATCAGGCGCAGGCACAGCGCGGAGTGCTCGGAGCTGCCCGCCTGGTCCGCCATGGCCCTGCTTCCGTGGTGCGCCGTCCCGTCTTGACTGCCTGCACCCGAGTATATACGCTTCCGCTATCAAAACTATTCCGATTCAGGAACGAAAGTCCATGGAGGACGGCATGACACCGCAAGGACAGCCGGCCACCTCAACCCAGGCGCTGGTCCAGGACGGCACCCTGGCCGGGTCCTGGATCCTGGACCCGGCCAGGTCCGAGGTCCGGCTGGCGACCAGGCACACCTGGGGGCTCCGTCCGCTGCACGGCGTCTTCCGCCAGGTCACCGGCAACGGCACGGTGACCGCGGCCGGCCAGGTCACCGGCACCCTCACCGTCGCGGCAGGATCGATCGACACCAGGAACAAGATGCGGGACAAGGACCTGCGGTCGGCCAAGGTCTTCGACGTCGCCAGCCACCCGGACATCACCTACACCGTCGACGGCATGCAGCCCGCCAGCGGCAGCGTCCGGGTGACCGGCAGCCTGACCGTCCGCGGCCGCACCCGCCCGCTCTGCTTCGACGCGACGGTCTCCGCCGCCGCAGGCAAGATCCAGCTGGACGCCGAGGTCCCGGTCAACCGGGCCGACTTCGGCCTGACATACAGCCCGCTGCGCATGGCGTCGCTGGACAACACCATCACCGTCCACGCCGTGTTCACCCGCCAGTAAGCCCACGGCACCGCACGCGACCCCCCCGCGCTAGCCGGGATGCGCCACGTAACGCGATCAACGTTCCCGCAGGAACCGTAAAATACCCGCCGTTCGGTGCGCCTATTGGCCGAAGTCCTGTTGGGCAGAAAACGGCACATATTCGGATTGTCTGCGCACCGGTCAGCGGGCCTTGCCCTCGATACAAGGTTCTGTGCCCTTTGACATCGCGAAGGCCGGTGCCGTCAACACCGTCTGGGAGAAGGCCCGGCCGAAGGGGTGCCCTGGTCAGGCCGGTGAATTGATCAGGCCCTCCTGATCAATGATCGCGCCTTTGCGGGGTCGACTATGAGATCGTGAAGGTCGCCGCCCACCTCGAGCCGACCAGATTGTTCGATACCGCCGATCTTCACCGGCTCGAAGCCGGCCGTTCGGATTAGCCGCTCGGCTTCCTCGCCGGCCCGGTCATCGTCGGTCGCGTAGAACAGGGCCGCGGGGTCCGGTGACCGGTTGCTGGCGGACTCGAAGAGATCGGCCGACATGCTTCCGAACGCCATGGCCAGTCGCGCCGCCGACGGCAACCACCCGGCTATAACCTCGCCAGAGGATTGCCCTTCCGGCAGGAGACGTGAGACCTTACCTTGCGCGTCGGTGCTGAGCGGGTTGCTCGGAACGACTACGACCTTGCCGGTCAGCGATTCGCCGATCTCGTCTATAACGCTCTTCAGCACGGTAAAGCGCAGCGCGAGGACGATGGCGCCGGCGTCCTGCAGCGCGTCGCGGTTGCCGGCGGCGACGACCGCAGCGCGACCGATCTGTACAGCCAGCGTTCGTGCCGACTTAACGTCGGCGCTCGAGAGCCGCAGGGTCTCACCGCCCGAGGCGAGCTGGCGGGCAATAGCCGATCCGATCCCTCCGGTGCCGATGATCGCGGTGGTCATGACCGGACCTCCTCAGTGTCATGAGGTGGATCGAGGCTCAGTGCCCCGGTGACTGACTGCCGTCGACGCGCGGGGCGTTGCCGGTGACTTCGGCGTTCACTCCGAATCGCCGGCGCGCGTACTTGGCGGCCAGTGAGCGGGCGTCCAGTCCCCCTCTGGGTCCGTGGTTTGCCCCACTTCGATCAGATGACCGTCGGGATCGCGGATGTAGCAGCGGATCTCGTACTGGTGCTGTTTCGGCGGCGTCAGGAACTGAGCACCCCGGGCGCTCCACTGCGCATACACGGCGTGGATGTCTTTGACCCGGATATTGAGGAAGCTGCTGACCCGGTCGAGATCGCGCGGCGTCTCCAGGGTGACCGACGGCTTGTCGTCGGTCGGGCCTCCGCCGGCATTGATGATGATCCAGCTGTTGGCTAGTGCGACATAGGTCAGCCCCCCGGGGCCGGAGTAGGCTACCCTGCCGCCGAGTACTTCGGTGTAGAAGCGCCGGGAACGCTCGACATCGTCCGAGACGATGAAGTGGGCCAGCACAATTCCCTCTGGCGGTGGTGGGAGCTCGGCCATCTGGCACCTCCGCTGGTTGGTCTCACACCCTTGCTTACGACGGGTCTGCAGGCGACGTCGCGATGATCGGGATTCAGTGCCGATGGTAGCGTGCCCGTCGAAGCAGCAAATCATTCACTGGCATCACACTTCGGGAGAGGCGGTCATCCCGTGCGTTCTGACATCGTCCCCGGTGGGACTTTCCCTGATTATGCGCTGCCCGACCATACCGGCACCGTCCGTACGCTGAGCGAGATCCAGGGCCGGGACCCGCTGATCCTGACGCTCGCGCGTGGCAACTACTGCCCGAAAGAGCACCGGCAGCACCTGGAGCTGGCCGAGAACTACGCGAAGATCGCGGTGGCGTATA
>Ga0335081_10021276_pt1 | contig 10503 bp, 7 predicted proteins | sample Lox_Sample_35_FD_206713 | JGI IMG/M metagenome (GOLD analysis project Ga0335081, IMG submission 206713) | Soil microbial communities from Loxahatchee National Wildlife Refuge, Florida, United States - Lox_Sample_3.5 | ecosystem: Environmental > Terrestrial > Soil > Wetlands | place: USA: Florida...
GCGCTCAGGACAAATAACCAGAAGACCAACACCCAACGCACGTTCGTAGTCGAGTTCTGGTTCATGTGAAGTCCTATCTGGCTGTCGTCGGATTCTGTAATGCCCGTGAGTTTGTCATCCGGCATGCTGACGTAAAATCGTTGCCAGCCGATCAGCAATGATTTGATCTTCTCCGGGTTGCAACATAAAGGAATTCATGGCCAGACCGGGCTTGCCTTCTCCGCCACCGATCACGATGGACGGGTTGGAATCCCGCAATAGCTGCGAGGCTTGTTGTGGCGTCAGGTGAACTCTCGTGTCCCAGGTAATCTGCATGTGAGGAACATGGTTGGCAATGTCCGGGACGAAGAATGAGGTGCTGATTCCAGGCACTCGTATGATCTCCCTCGAGATCAGGTCAAGGCGATCTTGCCATTCTTTGTTGAGCGCTTCGTGATCTTCCTGCAGGTAGAGTTCGAGCGCTTTGATCATTCCGAGGATTTCTTCTTTTCCAACTTTCTGACCGCGTCCTAACGTGTCCTCGTGAGGGCTGTTATTCAACAGCGCGTAACGGATCAGATCTTTCCGGCCGACCAGCAAACCCGCGCACTGCGGACCTCGAATTGCTTTCCCTCCGCTGAACGCCACAAGGTCGTAGCCCATATTGGTGTAGTCCCAAAGATGGGAAACCGGCGGTGTATCTGCAGCGGCATCGTTGAAGCAGGGAATTTTGTATTCCTTCGCGAGCTTTGCCCATTCATCCACTTTGATCTGACCCGTTTCATTCGCAAAATTGGTGAAATGCATCATCGCGGTGCGCTCGTTAACGGCTGAACGTAATTGATTGCGCGTTTCAACCTCGACCAACTTCGCTCCGGTGCCGCGCAGTTGATGATCAAAGGGATTGCGATGCGATTTCTGAATGATAACCTCGGATTTCAGGCCGGTAAGGTCCGGCAGCTGTTTGATGAAGGTCTCATTGTCTCCGGTGAGAATGCCTGCGAGACCCGACTGCATTGCTGCTGCGGCGCCCGAAGTCACCAGCGCGCTGTATCCCTCAGGAAGCTTCAGCATCTCGGCAATCTTTTTGCCTGCGGCTTCCTCCAAAGCTGGAATGTTCACAAAGTGCCGCGATGCTTGCGCCATTACAGTTTCCACTTCAGGCCGGATCAGAGAGCCTCCCAACATCGTCATTGTGCCCTGGGCATTAATTACGGTCGTGACGCCGAGTTCTTCATAGGCATTGCCGGTTTCGCCGAAGCCCGTGAGCTGCACGTCAGCCTTGCTCACCCGATTTCGCGCGCGCAGTTTCTTGGGCAGGAAAAACGAGCATCCCGCCACAACGATTCCGCTCAGGAAACCGCGACGATTCCAGCGCAAATTGAGGCCCATAGATCCTCCTTATTTGCGGACCGCCGCAGCGATGCAGTTGATTTCCACCAGCGAGTCGCCGGGTAGTGCAGCGATTGCGACGGTCGTACGCGTGGGACCACCGTGAGGAAAATACGTCCCGAATACTTTGGTCATTCCGTCCCAATGTTCAATTTTGGCCAGAAAGACATTGGCTTGAAGGACGGTGTCCATGGATCCGCCGCCGACCTCGACCAGCTTCTTGATTTTATCCATCACCATTGTCGTATGGGACTCGATCGTCCATTCCTTCTGATCACGGGAATCATGAGCACCTTGTCCCGAAACAAAGATCATGCCGTTGTAAGTGACTATCGGCATGATGACGTCTTTTTCGTCCGGCTTACCTTCGCTGTCTAGCTTGCGGATTCCGGCATTATCGTGCGCAGAGGGACTCTGAGCCACCGCATTGGTATGTAACGCGGCTGCACTCAGACCCAACGCGGAGAACATCGATGCAAAGCGCGAAGCAAATCTTCTTCGCGTAACCGAGAAGTTCATTACTTTTCTCCTTTCGAACTACCCTTCCCATTCACTAATCAGGGCAAGGCAAAACTGAAGAGATCGCTGCCTGCTGCGATCGCCACGTACTGCTTACCGGCGATGGCATAGCTCATGGGTGACGAACTCATGTCTTGGCCGGCATTAAAATGCCACAACGGCTTGCCAGTCTGCGCATCCACTGCTTCAAAGGATTGCGCATCATCGCCAAAGAAAAGCAATCCACCGGCCGTGGTCATCGTGCCGCCCGACGAGCGGCCCTTTCCGATCTGAGGATATTTCCAAGCGAACGTGTTGGTATCGAGGTTGAACGCAATAAGAACCTTCTTAGAAGACTCGCCAGCAATACTTTTTACTCCAGTGGAATAAAAATCTTCACCCTCCTTGAAAGACTGCGGTCGAGGTTTTGAAAAATAGGTCTCGCATTGCTCGAGAGCCATGAAATAGACGGAGTGTGTAGATTCGTTATACGAAGGGGAAAACCAGTTGGTCGCGCCTGTATATCCGGGACACACCCGCGTTCCGCCGGGAGTGGGTTTTACTGCAGTACGGATCGGCCTACCTTTGTCGTCGATGCCAGTCGCCCAATTCAGCTTCTCAACAAATGGCGTCGCAAACAGAAACTTTCCATCCGCTCGATCGAGGACGTACAGATAGCCATTTCGATTGGCCTGCACGAGTAACTTGCGAGCTTGTCCAAGATAATTTGCATCGATCAGCATGGGCGTTTCGACACTGTCATAGTCGAACAGATCATGGGGAGTGAACTGGAAATACCAGGTGAGCTTGCCAGTGTCGGCATCCAGCGCTACCACACAGTCGGTATAGAGATCATCACCCGGTCGCACCGTGCCTTCGAAGTCAGGCGCCGGGTTGCTCGTACCCCAGAAGACAAGGTTTAATTCAGGATCGTAGGTGCCCGGCATCCATGTTGTGCCACCACCATGCAAATAGAGGTTGCTGGGCCAGCTTTGACTGCCAGGTTCTCCCGGTGCCGGAATTGTCCAAAAGCGCCAGGCGAGCTTTCCGGTGGCAGCGTCGTACGCCGCGACGAAGCCCCTCACGCCATCATCACCACCCGAGGTTCCCACCAAGACTTTGTCTTTCACCACAAGTGGTGCGCTAGTGGCTCCGTAGTTCTTGTTCCAAGTGGCGTAACCCACGTCCCAGATCAGATTTCCTGAGCGCGCGTCGAGACAGAGCAAATGGGCATTATCCGTTTCCATGTAAACCCGATTGCGCCAAACAGCGACTCCGCGATTGATGTGGCGTGAGGCGTCGTCAATCAGCCCATTACTTACCGGTCGGGAATGGTGCCAAACCACTCGTCCTGTCGCGGCATCGAGTGAAAATACGTCGTTCGCCGCTGTAACAAACATCAGACCACTAAGAACGACGGGGGTCGCCTCCAGCCAGCTTGTGTCTCGAACGTGAAACACCCACTGCGCCTTCAATTGCGACACATTTGTCGGGTTGATCTGGATCAAGCCGCTGTACCTGCGCCCTGAATAATCGCCGTTATGCGATACCCAATTGCTTTCCGCTGGTCGAACCAATAACTCCGCGTCGCCAATGTTAGTCTCTGACCTGATCGTGGCTGCGCGAGGACTGTCATCCGCGAACACCAGCACCGGGGTCAGCAGGACAAGATAAATTGCTAAGCGCATCCTTATGAACTCTCCGTTGCGCTCGCCTCGATGCCCGCCTTAGGGAACGGCAGTCGCAATTCGGCTTTCCTCTCCACTCTTACGCATTCCAAGCCTCGGTCCCGGGTTCGGAAACGCTTGATAGCCCACTTCGCGTGAGATCTTGAATCCGGCGTTCTGAACCAAGGGTGCGAGTTGGCGCAGGCGGTTGACCGGCATGCGCACCGCAGGCGCCGTGATACTCAGACTGGCAAGGACTGCGCCGTTGTGATCTCTGATCGGTGCAGCGATGCATCGAATGTGCAGTTCGTGTTCCTCCATGTCGCAGGCATAACCGTTTTTCTGAACGCGGTGCAGTTCCGCCCGTAGCTCCTGCAAGCTGCCGACAGTATTTGGTGTCAGCCGCTTCAATTCAATCGTGGACAAAATACTGTCCTGCTCCTCCTTCGGCATATGGGCCAACATGATTTTGCCGACCGCGGTGCAATATAAGGGAACACTGGCCCCAATTCGAGAATGAATCCGCAGCGGTTCGGGCGAGTCTAGCTTCTCGACGTACACGGCGGACGCACCATGGCGCACAGTGAGGTGGATCGTTTCCCGCGTCTGATAATTCAGTTGTTGCAAATAGGCGAAGCTAAGCCGGCGAATATCGAGCTGTCCAAGGGCCGCCTGGCCGACCGCGAAACAAGCGGTGCCCAGATGATAGATCCCATCCGCTCCACAATTGAGAAAATGCGCCCTTTCCAGATTGACCAGAAATCGGTGGACAGTGCTGACTGGCAATTGTGACAGGTTGGCGACCTGTTTTGCGGTGAGTCCATATGGCGATTGGCTGAACAATTGCAAAAGGCCCAACCCGCGTTGCAAGGCGGTGATATTGTACTTCCGTTTCTCAGTTGCCATGGGCTTCGCTAGCGACAAAAATGAAAGTGCGAATTATCTGATGAAATCTGGTTTTCTGCAACAGGCGCTTACAAACGTCCGAACTGCTTTACTGCCTGCTGGATGGATTTCAGCTTCTCGATCACCGGATACATGGAATGCTCCTTGAAATCCATTTGTTGAGCCAGCTTTAAAACCTGCTCTGCCATGTTCCTTGGGACGATGACGACCCCGTCGCTGTCCGCCGCCACGATGTCATCTGGGTTAACGGTCACGCCATCGCAAGTCACGGAAACTTGTGCTCCTGCGAAACGGTAGTGATGAACTGAGGTGGATGGAACGACGCCGGTAGAAAAAACCGGGAACTCAATTTTGCGCAGATAAGCGACATCGCGCACGCCACCATCGATGATTGCGCCGGTGTACCCGCGTGCCGCCATCGCCGTACCCATCAATCCACCCATGCCCGCGATCTCTGCACCATCCTCGACGACCATTACATACACGGAGTCGCGTCCGCCTTCGTCGATTGCCGCTAGCATCCCGTTTAGGGCCGCCGGGTCGCTGTTTCCCTCATCTTTCTTGAGTTGGACGGTTCGGGCAAATCCAGCAAACTTGCTTGTGAAGATTGGTCGCATGCGGTGGCTCATATACATGCGTTTGCCAGTAAGTTGCTCAATGGCATCTGAAACCGAAGCCACTTCCACGTGGCGAAAATCCGCGATCATCGAACTGGTCTCCGCCGGTTGACTGGAATCGCCGGCTTGGGACTGCGGAACCCAAGTTGCGCGAGAACTTACACTCACGGCGAGGAGCAGGCTGCCAATTACCAAAGCTGATTTGCCCAGCCGAGCAAAATTCATTTCTTCCTCCTTGGTTGTGTGCGCGGACTGTAGCACTGTTTGTCATCGCAGAAAAGAGCATTGTTGTGAGAGCAGGCCAAGATCCTGGCCAACTCTCGCCGGGACCCTCAATAACTACTTGTTCCGGTTGAGAAAAGGTTTGACAGTGTTCATTGCTTTGGGTTAAACCCGTCTGTCTAACCTTGTCGTTTTCAATCTGGAAGCTGTATTTTCGCTGCGTGAGAAAGACCTGAGGACGCGCATCGCGTTGGAGGTGGGAAATGCATAAAACTGGCCGTCTGACTATTGCATTGCTTCTGTTCCTAACCATGGCAGTCGGAGTCGCCTCTGCGAGCATCAACGGCAGCATCTCGGGTGTGGTCACCGATCCCAGTGGCGCCGTCGTATCCGGCGCAAAGGTGGTCGCCACCAATACAGATACTGGCGTGAAAACCAACCTGACCACCGATTCGAAAGGCTTCTACAACTTCGCGTCGCTCCCGGTTGGAAACTATGAACTCCAGGTCACCCAAACAGGTTTCAGGACACTGAAGGTGACGGGGCTGAAAATTGATGCCAATTCCGCTTTGCGTGCGGACGCAGTACTTCAGGTCGGAGCCATCAATGAGAAAGTCGAAGTCACCACCGACACGGTCCACGTCGAAACCGAAAGCACGCAAATGGGCGAGGTCATCAGCGGGAAAACCATGACCGCTGTGCCGTTGAACGGTAGGTCATTCACTGATTTACTGGCGCTGCAACCGGGAGTCTCCCCATACAACGCCAGCGACACGGGTGCAATCGGCATCAATGATCGTCCTGTGGATGGCGGACTTAACGCTGGCAATCAGTCCGTTAACGGGCAGCGTGAAGCAGCCAACGGCTTCATGGTCAATGGATCGAATGTCGAAGAGGGCAAGAACAATGGTGCGGCGATTATTCCCAACCTCGATTCGATCTCGGAATTTCGCATTATCACCAATAACTATGATGCGGAGTATGGCAACTACAGTGGCGGACAAATCAATGTCGTGACCAAGTCGGGAACGAACGGCCTGCATGGAAGCGGATTCGAGTTTCTCCGCAATACCGCTCTGGATGCGAAAAACTACTTCTCATCAGCGAGTGAACCTACGCCGGTGTTTCGGCAGAATCAGTTCGGAGGCACGCTGGGCGGACCGATTCGGAAGGACAAGACTTTTTTCTTTATCGACTACCAAGGCACACGACAAACTCAGGCCCCAACACAAAACACCCAGATGCCTTCCGTCGCGAATTTTGGAGGCGATTTCTCGGATTCCGCGGGTGCATTCAGTACCAGCGCCGATAACAACAATAATCCGATCGCCTCACAAGTCGGTGGTCCCGGCTTCGCGAGCCTATTGGGATCACGGTTAGGTTACGCCGTCAATGACTCCGAGCCGTACTATTTCACGGCTTCGACGATCGACCCGACAACCGTCGACCCGAACACCGGCGTAGGCACAGCATACGGCTTCGATTGCACAAAGCCGACGCAGTGCGTATTCCCGAATGCGGCGATTCCGCGAAGTGCCTGGTCGCCGGTCGCAACCAAAGTTCTAGGGCTAGGATTGATTCCACAGCCGAACTCTCCCGGGAACTTTTTTGTCACCTCAGCTTATCCAAAACAATTGCGAGATGATAAAGCTGGCATCCGCATCGACCAGAATTCACGATTCGGAATGTTGTTTGCCTACTACTTTGCGGACGACTATTTGCTGAATGATCCGTACCCGAACAGCAGTGCCGGTGCCGGAACCGCGGTGCCGGCCACCAGTTTCAACTACAACGCGAATACCGCTGGGCGCGCCCAACTCATAAATCTTGGCGACACGAAGCTCTTCGGTGCTTATTCAGTCAACGAGTTCCGCTTCAGCTACGTCCGGAATGCGCTGCATCTCGCCACGCCGCAGGGAGGCGTAGGGCCGAATTACAGCCTCAGCAATTTAGGTTTCGTCACGCCGTGGGATCCGCTTACGGGCGGAATCAGCCCCATTGTGCCAGCGCTCGAGGGTGTTCCTACTTTCGCCTTCAATAATTTCATCATTGGAGTTCCTGAGGTCAGTACCACCCAAATCAACAATTCGTTTCAGTGGTTGGACAACTTCTCCAAAGTGATCGGAACCCATTCCCTGAAATTCGGCGGCCAATTTCACTATGATCAGATTGATGAAAGGAACCTGGCGGCCGAGGACGGTCAGTACGGGTTCAGCGGATCGGAGACAGGCATTGATTTTGCCGACTTCCTGATTGGTGCTCCGGACAGTTTGACCCAAGCCAGCCACCAACTGTTGGATTCACGCAGCAAATACTACGCTTTGTTTGCGCAGGACAGTTGGCGCGCAACCTCCAACCTGACTTTGAACTACGGTTTGCGTTGGGAAGCCAGCATGCCCTGGTATGACACGCAAAACAAGACGGAAACAATCATTCCAGGAAAGCAATCGGTAAAATTTCCGGGTGCGCCATTGGGCTATGTCGTTGCAGGTGATCCCGGTGTGCCACGCACATTGGGACCGACCCAGTGGCACAACTTCTCGCCGCGGCTGGGATTGGCTTATTCCCCGGGTGCGTCGTCCGGTTTTCTTGGAAAACTATTCGGTGGCCCTGGGCATACCAGCATTCGCGCCGGAGCCGGGCTCTATTACACCTCAGTTGAGGACCTGTCGCAATTTTTGGAAGTGGGCGATCCACCGTACGGGCTGTATTACGGCAGCGCGAACCCACCTCTGCTCGAGGCTCCGTATCTCATCCGTTCCAGCCTCACATCAGTGGGCAAGCGCTTTCCATTTCCGTTTCCTCCATTGAATGTCTCTCCCCAGAATCCCGATCCAAATTTTCCTTGGGCCCAAGTCGAACCGCTCTCCTACGATTGGTCATTCGACAACAGAAACAAGCTGCCCTATTCCGAGCACTATGAATTTTCGATTCAGCGCCAGGTTGGATTGAACACGGTGATTACCACCAGCTATGTTGGGAATCAAGGACACCGGCTGGTCTCGGCAGTGGAGTCCAATCCCGCCAACCAGGCCCTCTGCTTGTTCTTGAGCGATCCAGCAAATCTCGCTCCCAATAGTGCGGGCCCCTGCGGTCCATTCAGCGAAACACCGCCATTTACGGTCACACCACAATCGGTCGGAATCACCACGCCTTGGGTGCTGACTAACGGCAAAGTCATCCCAAGCGTGCGACCACTCGGTCCGCTCTTCGATACCAACCCTTACGTCTCAACCGTTTCGAATTCGCGTTACAATTCGCTGCAGGTCAGCGTCAGCCACAACACAGGATCGCTCAGTTTTCTTGCGGCCTACACCTTCAGCAAGTGCATGGATAATGCCTCTTCGTTGCAGGAGTCCATTAATCCATTTGATCCACGCCTGAGCGAAGCCCTTTGTAATTTCGATGTCATGCACAATTTTGTTTTCAGCTACACCTGGTTGATGCCCTTTGACAAGCTGGTGTCTTCAGGCTGGGCAAGGAAAATCGCAGGAGGGTGGAGTTTGTCGGGCGTCACGAACTTTGCCACAGGCCTTCCTATCAGCCTTACTGAGGACGACGACAACTCGCTGATCGGGGCCAATGCATCACCAGCTGACGTTCCGAACTTTACTCCAGGCAAAGTACTGGTCGATACCAACCCGCGTGACGGCAGGCCATATTTCAACACCACGCTTTTTAGCAATGAGAAGCTGGGGCAATTCGGTGATTCGCGGAGGCGCTTCTTTCATGGTCCGGGCCTGAACAACTTCAACATGGCTCTGCTGAAAACCACAAAGATTACTGAGGCCAAGGAACTGCAGCTGCGCTTCGAGGCTTTCAACGTTTTCAATCACGCTCAGTTCAATACGCCGGCGGGAGAGATTAACTCCAGTCAATTCGGGTTAGTGACTTCAGCCCGCGATCCTCGAATTCTGCAGGTGGGAGCGAAGTTCCTGTTCTAAGTGTCGTCTCTAATCTGCTTGAGCTGTAGAGCTATTAATGGAAAACCCGATAAACAACGGACTTGGGGGCACGCGGAAGTTGGCAACTGCTCTGATGCCCATCTTGCGTACGGCTTCTTTCGTTGTTACGTGCACGGCGCGTAAAAGAGGAGGCGGTACGATTTTGAAAGAAAAACTTTGCTGATTGGGATTGCCTTTCCCTGCTTTGTGCGCCAGGCGGGCATCAAGCAAAACGCAAGGCCCCGGCAACGCTTTCGAGATTCCCAACAATGCAGATTGACGACTCGCCGAAGGGCAAAGCTTAGTGCGAAACTCCTCTATGCGTTCAAAAGAGATTTCTCCCTGTTGAGACTTGTTGAAACGTGTAGAGGAAGGAGGCTTTGACGGCTACAAATTCGTCTACAGTATCAAAAATGCCTTCCGCTCGGGGCATGGAAGTTATTGACCTGCAAGCGACCAACTTCGGAGGTCCTAGTCGACCATCTGGTCTTGTACCAAGTGGCCTATGAGGAAGACCTTCGGCAGCAGGTACAAACATTGATGTTATCTAGAAGCGATACATTGCCGTGCAATTCATGACTCCAGCTACGCTTCTCACGTTTGTTCCCGGATTTCCAGGCACTGATGTCTGGTGGAACTCATAGATGCCGAGGGTTTGGCGATAGAAGAAGTGTCTTTGGGTCGCAGGCGAGGGCAGCCACACCGCGATCTCTGGGCCTTGCACTGCATTGAGGTGATCGCTCCCAGGCGTGATGTACATGACCTGTGCCCGCATCGAAAAATCGGTATGAAGCAGATCTCTTCCACCGAAGGCGGGCCGCCAACTTTCTTTTGAGTAGGGGGCTGTAATGAGATTGTTCCATTGTGCGCCGGCGCCAACGTACCAGTTTTGGCCGGTACGGTAGAAGGCACGAGTTTGGAAATAGAGATCGTGACCCGTGCCGGAGTCTTCTTTATGAGTGTCGTCAGCCGAGAATTCCGCCGTTGCAATCACGTGGCTTGTCTCGCCGTCCAACCCGGCGCCAGCATTTGCGCCGGCTGGGGAATATCCGTTACCTCGATTCAGCGCCATGCCGCCGGACGCGTACGGATGTGGCCAGAAAGATTGCACGTTCGAGGAAACAGGGAAGAGGTTTTGTGCTGAGAGGGAGTTCACTAGCAGAAACCAAGGGACTACGGCGGCAATTCGAGTGGCCTGTCGCAGACAAGATTTCACAAGATCCGTGAATTCATTGGTCACAGATGGATGCCCTCCCTTTAGGGTCAGAACTCATATTT
>Ga0335081_10021278_pt1 | contig 10503 bp, 6 predicted proteins | sample Lox_Sample_35_FD_206713 | JGI IMG/M metagenome (GOLD analysis project Ga0335081, IMG submission 206713) | Soil microbial communities from Loxahatchee National Wildlife Refuge, Florida, United States - Lox_Sample_3.5 | ecosystem: Environmental > Terrestrial > Soil > Wetlands | place: USA: Florida...
TTTGGTTACCGTTGCGAGGGTCATCCCTACGAAGTTTTTTCGATCTCGTGTGATCGCCCGGGATGTTACGAGGAGTTCGACCGCACCCGTCGATCACCCCTGCAATGGTTGAACCAACGCCAGCAAGAGGTCATCGACTGTTTTCAGGAAGAAAACCGTGTCCTGTGCAAGCAACTCGGAGGTAAGCCTTCTGGAGGGCATTTACCGAAGGCTATAGCCCCAATCCGGCTTTGTCAGCACACCCAAAACCCGTACAAAGACCATAATCGGCCGCCTCTGCAGCAAGCGCCAGCGGCTTCATTCAAATGGCTCTGTCATGAGTAACCCGGCAAATCGGTATCCCCGCTTGCTGTCTGGGGAGCCATGTACTTCGTTGTCTTCAAGTGTGTCAAGAGGGATCCGCTTGTTGTTCTCGTGGAGGCGCATTGGAGAAGCTGCCTTGGCACTGTTGCCCGGCTGCCTAGGGTTCGCCTCGCCGTTCGCATTCGCTCGACACTCAGAACCAGGTTAAAAACCCTCCGAGCTATCACCTTCTTAATAGGATTGGCCGCGACGATAATCAGCATCCTGCAGACTCCCGGACGCCTATAACGTGCCATACGCGAATGCAGTTCCGCTCGCAAAGCCCCCTTCCCGTCCAAATGAGGGCTGCGCACTTGCGCACTTGGCCGTGTGACGGGTTACCGCGGAGGTGCCTCACGCCGCGCACGATAGGACTGAACGGATCCGTGACCGGCTAGCGACGCGCGTGTAACGCCAGGACTCTACCGGGAGTGACCCGGCTCAAGAGTGTTGGAGGAAGGGCGCTGTCACCGCCGCAACAATGATGAGTGCCATACGTTAAGGGAGTATATTCTCCTGAATATCGTTTTTGAAGGCGTGAGTAGAGCAGAGAAATGGCAAACGTACGCCGTCCGTGACGAGTCCCGATCGCTTCGGCGCGGTCGTTCACGTTCACTGCTCGCCCAATGGCGACGTCTAGGCTTCTGCCATGCGCAGGACTTCGATCGCTTTTTCAGGCGTAACATAGAACCGAGCGTCTCAATGCCATCGGGTCGGCGGTGGGCGGAATTCGGCCTGAAAAACGCCCTTTTCGGATACGAAGTAACTCGATCCTCTATAACTGTTGGGAAATGCCCCCTAACTAAACAACAAGAAGGCACCGTCATGTAACGATAACTGTGGAGTCTCCGGGCTGCTATTTCTACTGGCTTTGGTGTATCCCGTTCTCTACCCACCCGGAATCCAGATGCTCATGCAACTCATTCACGCCGGCACAGGCTTGGGATCAATATCAATACAGCCATGGTTTGTTTTCTTGGATTGTGGTGTATGCTCGGAACGGCCCCGCGGTGCTGAGCAACGACTCTCGCGTGATACCCATTGCCGGTCGGGGACGAAGTGGAAGGGTTCGCCGTGGCGGCCCACTTCACCGGATTCGTCACCCTCTCTGTCAGGTGGACATCCATGAATAGCGGCCTCATCCCGCCAGTCGTCCTGTTTTTGGCCCTCATTTCTCTGTTCGTTGCTCCTGCAGAGTTTCCTTGGCGGCACGGTGACCCGAACTCCTCCACCCCGCGCCTCGATGCCTGGCGCATCGTGGGTCCGGGTGGCGGGGGCGCACAGTTTTATCCCGCCATAAGCCCCCACGATACGAATCTGGTCCTGGTGACCTGTGACATGACAGGTGCTTACATCTCGGAAAATGGCGGCCAATCCTGGCGCCTGTTTGATCTGCGCAGCCCCGTACACTTTTTTTCGTTCGACCCCCTCGACTCCAAAGTGATTTACGCCGGGGCGCACGTCCTATGGCGGAGCGCCGACCGTGGGCGCACCTGGAATCTGGTCTATCCGGCTCCTGATTCGGTCAAGCGGCTCATTATGCCCGATGACCATGCGAGTCCCAGTGTCCTCACCGCCCAGGGCCCGAGCGGTGCCGTGACGGCTTTCGCTGTAGACCCCGCCGATTCGAAGAAGCTTTACGCGGCGATCGTCGACGCGAGTGGCCCTGCGCTCTACCTCTCGGCCGATTGGGGCGCACACTGGCAGCGCACTGCGAGCCTCGCTGGCGACGCGCGGAAAATCTACATTGATCCACGTTCGCCCGCATCCGATCGCACTTTGTATGTGCTGGAAGGAAATTCCGTCAGCATCCGCAAGGCGGGTGTGTGGCAGCAAGGACCGGCTCCGGTGGGCGTAACGCAGTTCACCGATGCCTCCGGGGGATTCTCCGGCGACGGTCAATTGGCCATCTATGCGATCGCGGGGGGAAGGAGATCCGACCCCAGCAGGCTGTTCATTTCGCGCGACGGCGGGGCCACCTGGAGCGCGGCGAATGACGCCTTCCTTCGTAACGTAGGTGAGGGCGTTGCTCCGCCCCAGTTCACCTGCGTAGGAACTTGCCTCGGCCATCCGGAAGTCGCCTACATTTCCTACGAGGGCTTACGTCTGGGCGGGCAAGTCTTTCACGGCGTCGCCAAAACCCATGACGCCGGTGTTACCTGGGAACTGGTTTGGAAAGAAGGGGAGGCCCCGGCCCCCAACGTCCACGATTTATGGATCTCCGAACGCTTTGGGACGGGTTGGGGCGAGCCGGGAATCTCCCTGGGCGTAGCTCCCAAGAATCCTGAAATCTGCTATCGGACGGATGACGGCCGCACCATGCGCACGCTCGACGGCGGCAAGACCTGGGAAGCCGTCTATTCCCATCGTCTGGCCGATGGGACTTACACGTCGAGAGGTCTCGACGTGACCACTGACTATGGGATCTTCTTTGATCCCTTTGATCACCGGCGCGTGTTCATTGCCTATACCGACATCGGTTTGTTTCGCAGCGAAAACGGCGGCCAAGGCTGGACGAGTTCGACCCAGGGCGTGCCGCACCGATGGTTGAACACCACCTATTGGATCACTTTTGATCCGGCAGCCAAAGGCCGCGTCTGGGGCGTGATGAGTTATGTCCACGACCTGCCGCGGGCCAAGATGTGGCGACGGGCGTCGCCGGCTCAGTACGAGGGAGGAGTCTGCATCAGCGACGATGCGGGCAAGACTTGGCGGCCGTCCAACCAGGGCATGCCTCCCACCGCCGCCACCCACATCCTGCTGGATCCCGCCAGCCCTGTTAACACGCGCGTACTTTACATAACGGGCTTTGGCAAAGGGGTCTTCAAGTCGGTGGACGGCGGGAAGACTTGGGCCCTCCGAATCAGGGTCTGCCTGACCGCGAGCCTTTCGCGTGGCGGTTGGCGCGCGACAAGCACGGAGTCTTGTATCTGGTCGTGGCGCGCCGCAGCGAGGATGGCAGTTTCGGGAACGCCCAGGATGGAGCGCTTTACCGCTCGCGTGACGGCGCCCAGCACTGGGAGAGAGTCGCGCTGCCCAGAGGCGTGAACGGCCCGAATGGCCTCGCCATCGATCCGCAGGACCCAAATCGACTTTACCTGGCAGCTTGGGGCCGCAATGACCCGCGAGGTGCGGTGGATGGTGGCATCTTTCTTTCCGCCGACGGCGGTGGTTCCTGGCGGAATGTGCTCTCTCAGGACCAACACGTTTACGACATAACACTCGACCCTCGCGATCCGCGGGTTCTTTACGCCTGCGGCTTCGAGTCTTCCGCCTGGCGCTCCAGCGACCGCGGCGAAACCTGGAGCCGCATACGGGGTTTCAACTTCAAGTGGGGCCACCGGGTGATTCCTGATCCTCGAAACCCGGATTTTATCTACATCACGACCTTTGGCGGGAGTGTTTGGTACGGCCCCGCGGCAGGTGACCCGCACGCCGCCGAAGACATCGTCACGCCCGCGCTGGCATACGGAAGATGATGATTCACGCGAACTCGACTACTGCTGCACCCGGGTAACGGCTGCGTATTATCGTAGAAACTCGTCAATGTAAGCGTTGTCTTGTGCGTCACCAAGTTCGGTGGTGTCGCCCAGGACATAGCGATACTGATATGGACCACGAAGGGCAACAATCCGGTTCATCCAGTTCGCGGGGTCAGTCCACAACACGCTCCTGTTTCCCATTGCCTTCGTCAGATCGTCAAGGTCCCAATGAAGCGCAAAGCCGGGAATCACGGCATCAAACAAATCGGTGTTTAAGGTGTTCTCAAGGGCGGCTCGCAAGCTGGTTGGGTTTCGATCCAGCCAGAGCTTGCTGATTCGCGGATCAACCGCAGCCGCCAGCAAAAGCCAGACACCTTTCACTCCCCGGGCGCCACAATGAATGGAAGCCGCGTCGACATCGCTGCGCGCAGACAAAAGATCGACGCCGCGGAGAATGTCATGCGCCCGCATCGCCGGCAGATTGAGCCCGATCTGGTTGGCCCGTGAATTGGTGATCCAATTTCCGACAAACGGCGCGTGGGTGTTTTCGCCCGGAGAATCGCGGGGTTCCAGCGTCAGCACGACACGCCCTTTCCTTGCCATTCTTGTCGCCAATGATTCCGTCGTTGCTGCCTGGAAGTAGGGGCGGCTATCCGCCACCAGCAGCACCGCCGGCTTTCGACTCCCTGGAATAGCGGAGCCCGAGGAAGATGAGGGAATGTAGAGATTACCCTCAATCTCAATTCCCGGCTCGCTCTCATACTCGATGTGCTGGCGGCTAAACTCCGGAGCGTTAGACTTATCGAGCACCTTCGTATCCGGGGAGGAGCCATTCGAGGGAATCCCTAGCTTACGCAATTCAGCCTGCAGTTCCGCAAAGGTTCCCTGTCGCTTTTTGGCGCGAAAATAGTCGAGGATGAGTTGGTAGAGTCTACGGCTTCCCGGGATATCCTGGACATGACCAGTGGGCGTGACCAGTAAATCGAAGCACAGGTGCACTGGCAGTTCATGAGAATCACCCTGGCCATCTTTAAGCCAGCGGATCGTCCACTCATAGAGGGCTTCTCGACTGACTACGGGAGTACCGTGGGGACCTGGTCCAACGAAGAACGCCAGCTTCTCCTCAGCTCCGTAGAGGCCATACCAATGCCGAGCTTCTTCATAAACCAGTCGAGTGCCCGCGGGCGTGAAGTAATCGCCCTCAGTTGCCTGGATAAGCCAAGGAGTGGGCGCACTCAGTTCCACAAAATCCGCGACATCGAGACCGCTCGCAAGGAAATGCGGGAAACTCATTTCGGTATCGGGATCCGGGCCCACGAACAGCAACTGATAGGAATTAGGGTAGCAGGCGGGAACGACGGCTTTGAGCCTCCGGTCGAGAGCGCCAATGAAAGTCGTCAAGGCCCCACCGCCCGAGCAACCTGCGGCGCCGAGCCGTGTGGGGTCCACGTCAGGCCTGCTCACCAGATAATCGATTCCGCGCTTCGCGTCCCAAATGAAGAAGCGGGCTGCACTCTCGCCAATCAAGAGGCATTGGGCTCCGGCCTGGATATGTTCGGGAACTGACCACCCTGCCAAGGGTCCCGAGAGGATCGTACGATTGTTCCCTTTCACCTTGACCAATGGGATCGGTCGCCAATACCACGAAGCCTTTCAACGCTAGGTTGGCGGCCGCTCTCTGCGGTTCCGGCTTTCCCTCCTGGGTATGGCCGGACTGAAAGAGGATCGCGGGATAACGGCCCGGCTGGCTGGGCCGGTAGAGATCGCCTGTGACGTAGAAATTCGGCAGACTCTGGAAAAGAACTTTCTCGAGTGGGTAGCCCTCGGCCTGAATCTGACCCGTGATCTCGGGATTCAGCGGCCCATTGTAGTCAGGCAGCCCACCCAGGAGATCCAGCAGCGTCTTGCGGACTTTTTCTTTGCGGCGCTCTGCATCGGGAACGGTATGGATCTGGTCAATCAGCTTTTGGCGTTCTTGAAGCTGCCGCTGCGCAATCTGGTTCATCCAGTGGAGAAGGGGATCGCGGATCGGTTCCTGCGCAGGAAGGACTCGGGGAATGAAAAAAGTCAGATAGAGCAAGGTGGTGATCGTCAATTTCATGAGGCGCTCATTTTGGAATCGTGGTGTCAGTGCCCGATGTTATGACAGAGATCGCAGTTCAGGGGCGCCTTTCGCAGCTTGTGGCAATCAACGCAGGCGACCATGGAAATGTCCTTTTCCTGCAAGAGCACGTCTCTATCCTTCACCGAAGCGTGGCATACCGCACAGGCCACGCTGGCGGCGCTGATGTGCTTCCGGTGATCGAAGAAGACAAAGTCCGGCAGTGTGTAAACGCGAATCCACGAAATAAGATCATCGTCTCTCTGGATCTGGGCCAGTTTCCGGATCGCCGGGCTATCGGCCCTGATACTCTGATGGCAAGCCATGCAATCCGCGACTCCGGGGATTTGCATCTTGCCGTTCGCTGCCAAAATCTGATGGCACGACTCGCATTTCATCCCGGCTTGAGCATGCTGCCGGTGGCTGAACGCGATCGGCTGCGTGATCAGTTTGGCGGGACCGGGAAGATCCTGGGGCTCGCGTCCGGGGCCGGCGGAAATCGTTCGCGCCTGGGCTTGGGATCTCACTCTTTCAGGGCCTTGCCCCTTCGGGAATAGGGCATACGCTGCCAACACTGTCGGGGCTGTGGTATCGGGATCGAAGTATCCGCCCGGCCCCACGGCGATGACCACGAATTGTTTCTTGGTTCTCTTCCCCAGGTACGTCATGGGGGTGGCGTGCGCGTTCGATTCGAGCTTGTCGACCCAGAGCTCTTTTCCGGTCCGCGCCTCGAACGCCCGGAAACGATGATCGGCGGTACCGCCAATGAAGACGAGTCCGCCGGCGGTAGCTATGGAGCCTCCGAGATTATAAATGCCGGTCTTGGGAATCCCCCGTGCTTCGAGGTCATCCACAACCCCCAGGGGCACCTTCCAGGCGATTTCTCCGGTCTTCAAATCGATTGCATTCAGGTCGCCCCAGGGAGGCTGCTGGCACGGATAATGATGATCGTCCCAGAGGCGTGCGTATGCTCCCCACTTGCTGCTGCGGAGATAGGCCTCCGCGGAGCCCGCGGGTTGCGGCTTCATAAGACCGACCGCTCCCACTTCGCTCACATTGACGAAGAGATATCCGAGTGAGGGATTGAACGAGCTCCCCGACCAGTTGCCGCCACCCAAGGTTCCCGGCATTTCTACGGTCATATCGTGAAGGCCCCAGGGATTAAAAATCCTTCCGGGCAGCGAGGCACCGAAATTGTCGAGGCAGTATTTTCGGGAGTCCGGAGTGATGGTTGTGATATCGTCAAGCGTCACGGACGTCCTGGCCAGCGGCGGCGGCCGCACGGGAAAAGGCTGCGTGGGCCAAGTGGCTTCGCCCGGCACCTGGCTTTGCGGAACTGGCCGCTCTTCCACCGGAAAGAGGGGCTTGCCGGTGAGCCGGTCCAGAATGAAGACGAATCCCATTTTGGTTACTTGCCCCACCGCCGGGATATCCTTCCCGTCGCGGCGCACGGTGATCAAATTGGGCGGCGCGCAGACATCGTAGTCCCAAATGTCGTGGTGGACCATCTGGTAGTACCAGAGGAGCTTGCCCGTGGCAGCGTCGAGCGCCACCAGCGAGTTGCCGAACAGACCCTGGCCCCTTCGGTCGGCACCGTAGAAGTCGTAGGAAGGTGACCCAATGGGAAGGAAGATCATTCCCCGCTCTCGGTCCACGCTCATGATGGTCCACACATTGGTCCCCGACCGATCTTCCCAGGAATCGCCTTCCCAGCTTTCATGGCCTACTTCGCCGGGCCGCGGGACCGTATGGAACCTCCAGACCAGCCTCCCGGTCCGGACATCAAAGGCACGAATGTCAGCGCTGGGTCCTTTCGATGGGAATTCCTGGACTTCAGATCCGGTGATCACCAAGTCGTGGTAGATAGCGGGAGGCGAAGTTGAGTCGTACCTTTCTTTCGGCCATTTGTCCGCGACTCCCACTCGCAGATCAATGGCTCCGCCCTCACCGAAGTCTTGGCAGGGTTTCCCGGTCCGAGGATCCAGGGCAAAGAGCCGCGCGTCGAGAGTAATGTAGAACAGGCGCTCGTCCAGCTTGTGTTCTTCCCCTCCGCAGGCATCGGGCGAATGTCCCTCCCAGTAGGCGGCACCGCGATTGGGCACCGGACGGCGAGTGCCGCCCGAACCTTGAAAGGGATCGAACACCCAAAGCGCTTTTCCCGTTTCTGCATCGACCGCAATCGCGCGGCTCGTTGGAGTAGTAAAGTAGAGAACGTCATCCACCATCAAGGGAGTGCTCTCAAAAGCCTGAATTCCACTGTTTAGAGTTGGTGGTACCTCATAGGTCCACGCTCTTTGGAGTTCCTGAACATTTCCGGTATTGATCTGCTTCAAGGGAGAAAAGCGCATTCCACCCGGATCGCGGCCATAGTTCCTCCATTCCGTATCAACAGATCCTGTCGGATTCTGCCCGAAGCAGATGGCGCAACCTAGCAGAAGACTAGCCCAAACGGAAACAGGCCGACTCATGAAGTAGTCCTTCTCGCTTCCGCCCGAAGCCCGAAGCAGAGAATGTTGGGACCCATATCCCACCACCAGCCAAAATCAGTGCGGATTCAGCGGTTGATGCCTCCGTGAGAAGGCTATGCAATGTAGAAACCGAGTGCCTTGGGCGGGGCTGAAGCCACGCCTTTGTTGTCGGCTGCCCACCGGAAGGCCGACGTGCCGCCCTGAAGGTCGGCGCTACAGGTGAATTCGTGATAGAGAGAGAACGGAAGCTTGAATCCATCTGAAAATACAAGACATTCCGGCTCATGGTCCCAAACCCCCTTCGGCGCTTCTACTGTCCGTCTTCTCGCCTCCGGCCTAACAGGCCATTCTTGGGTTGCGTCCGTACCTCGGTCGCGTTTCTCACCACAGATCGTCTTGGTCCCCTGCCAGCACCGGCAGCGGGCCGTCTAGACCTCATTGAACGAGCCGGAACCGATATCGTGCAGGCTGAGGATACGCCCGAGGGGAAGAAAGCGGGCGTGCGTGAAGAGCACGGTGAAGTCACGGTGCCTTCGCACGGCATGGTAACTCTGGCCAACCTCACCGACGCCCCTTCGATGTTACGAGTGCTCGCGCTTTCGGTTCCGCGGAAGAGCGCGGTGTCGTTCGGCCGCGCCTGGCTGCGCGTCACGTGGGATGGTCGGGAGAGGCCTTCTGTCGATGCGCCGGTGGCGCTCTTCTATGGAGCGGGCACGCTTTCTAACCGCGACGGCCGAGAATATCTCGTCAAAGCATTTCCCGTCGGCGTGCGGTACGACGCCCAGCGCGTTTACCTCGCCTGCTACTTTCCCATGCCTTTCTTCCACTCCGCACGCATTGAACTGAGGCAGGACGGACCGATTCCTATCGCCGGTATCCAGTGGAACTTGCGCCATCAACGTTATAACGATGCAATCTCCGACGTTGGCTATTTTCATGCCACGTATCGCGATTACCCTCATCCCGAACCCGGTAAGGATCTGGTGCTGCTCGACACGCGCGAGACGGAGGGTGGTCGTGACTGGTCCGGCCAACTGGTCGGTACCTCCTGGATCTTCTCGCACCGGGCGGAGTTTACGACGCTTGAGGGCGATCCGCGCTTCTTTTTCGACGATAGCCAAACGCCGCAGGCGCAGGGTACAGGCACGGAGGAATGGGGCGGCGGCGGCGACTACTGGGGCGAGCGCAATATGACCCTTCCCTTTGTGGGACACCCCGCCGGCGCGCCGAGTGAGAAAGCTGCTTTGAACGACGAAGATAAGATTGAATCTGCTTACCGCTTCTTGTTGGGGGACCTCATGCCCTTCGGCAAGAATGCCGTCATCCGGCTGGAGCACGGCGGTGAAGACGATTCTACCGAGCACTATGAAGCGGTCACTTATTGGTATGGAGCTCCGGCCTCATCACTTATCAAAACGGATCAGTTGGACGTCGGACGTCCTGAGAGCGAAAGGTCGCACCATTATGTGTCGCCGCAATCCTCGCAACCGGTCGAAATTATGTCTCGTTACGAGTGGGGTGTCGATACCCTGAACGGCAATGAAATCTATCCGGCTCATCGAGAACGCGGCCGTTATACAACCGGCACTTCCGAGTTTACGCTCAAGCTTAACCCCAATAACTTGGGTGTGCTGCTCCGCCGCACGCTGGACTATTCGTTTCCAAACCAGCGCGCGGAGGTGTACGTTGCTGACCCGAGCCCAGCCCGCGCAGACTCTCGCCAGCCTAAGTGGCGGCGCGCTGGAGTGTGGTATCTAGCTGGCTCCAATACCTGCGTTTATTCAAACCCTAAGGACGAACTTGGCGCCAGCGAACACATCAGTGAGGCATCCAATCGCCGTTTCCGCGATGACGAATTCTTGGTTCCGGTCAGCCTGACCCGGGGCCGATCGGCGGTCCGCATTCGAATTCGCTTCACCCCCGTCCCGATCCCGTTGTTCCCGGGCTCCAAGCCTCCGAAGATGGCCTGGAGCGAAATCCGTTACGATGCCTATTGCTTCGTCATTCCCTCGTGGCAGCCTTAGGTTGAGCATGTCCGACGAGCTGTTTTACCAGGGCAGCGGGCACTAATTAATTAGAACACGACGTCGATGGTCACAGGTAATCATTG
>Ga0335081_10021279_pt1 | contig 10503 bp, 6 predicted proteins | sample Lox_Sample_35_FD_206713 | JGI IMG/M metagenome (GOLD analysis project Ga0335081, IMG submission 206713) | Soil microbial communities from Loxahatchee National Wildlife Refuge, Florida, United States - Lox_Sample_3.5 | ecosystem: Environmental > Terrestrial > Soil > Wetlands | place: USA: Florida...
GCCTCATGCGGGAGGTCGATGCCGGTCTTCTGGCCGAAGCCCACGATATCGCCATACTGCGCAAGCTTGTCGATGCCGATTTTCGCGCCCAGGGTATAGAAGTAGACGTCGCAGGAGTGTACGATGCCGCCGTGCATGGAGAGCGTTCCGTGGCCGTGCTTTTCCCAGCACCGCTGGTATTTGCCGTAGAGCGCCACACCGCCCGAGCAGTGGACCGACCAGTGTTCGTCGACGGTGCCGGTTTCGAGCCCGGTGAGCGCCACGATGGGCTTGAAGGTCGACCCCGGCGCCTGCTGCGCCTGAATCGCCTTGTTGAGCAGCGGATGGTCGGGGTTGTCGTTGATCTCCTTCCAATCCTTCGCCTTGATGCGCCCGGTGAACTTGTTGGGATCGAAGGTGGGGCGGCTGACCATGGCCAGCACTTCGCCATTGCGGGGGTCGAGCGCTACCACCGCGCCGTTTTTGTGATCGACGTGCAGGTCTTTGTTCGGGCCATCCATGGCGAGCTCGGCCACGGCTTGCAGGTCGAGATCGATGGTGAGTTGCAGATCCTTGCCCGGCACCGGCTCCTTGATCCCGACAGTCTGGCGCACCTGGCCGCGATTATCGACGATCACCTGGCGCTGGCCGTCAACCCCCGTGAGGATGTCATTGTACTGCTTCTCGATGCCGAACTTGCCCACGATATCGCCGGGGTTGTATTTGGCGAACTCGGGCAGATCGAGCTCCTGTTCGCTGACCTCGCCCGTGTACCCGATGACGTGCGCCAACATGCCGTTCTGCGGGTAAAGCCGCGGCTGCGCCTGGATCATCACCAGCTCGGGGAAGAAATCGTGATGCGACTCGACGAACGCGATATCGGCGGGAGTGAGCTCGTCTTTCAGCGTGATCGGCACCCACTTGGATTGCCGGCGCATGCGCTGCACTTTGGCGGCGAGGTCGGTGTAATCGAGATCGAGGCCCTGGGCGATGGGCCGGAGGTGTTCCTCTTTGAGCTGCTCGCGCGCGAGGATGAGGCGGAACGAGGAGTGGTTTTCCACGATGACCCGGCCGTCGCGGTCGAGGATGCGGCCGCGCGGACCCGGAATGGGCACGCTCTTGATGCTGTTCTGCTGAGCCCGTTCGCCGTAGAATTCGGGGTTCTGGACCTGGAGACGCCAGAATCCCGAAATGAGGAACAGGAAAATGACGACCGCGCAATACTGGAATACCGCGATTCGGCCAGCCGCAAAGCGCGTGTCATCACGAAGCGGCGGCTTCTCGGCGTTCTGCGACTCGGTATTCGGATCGATGGGAGGAACGATCACATCAGTCGAGCACGGGCTCGACTCTTATTTTACCCGATGCCGGCGGTAGGCCGTTACGGTTTCATATTCTTGCCGCTGATCTGAAGGTCGAAACCATCCGGATCCTTGACGTGGAAGCTGTCTTCGGTATCGGGCCGCGGGCTCAGGCCGCGGCGTTTCAGCTCGGCTTCGACGGCGTTCTTATCCCAGGTTTCGATGGTGTACGCGATGTGATCCACCGACGGCGCGGTGCGCCCCTGGCGCGCGTTGCGAGGCAAGAGAAAGGTATTGCCGAACGAGAGATAGCACTGCCGGCCGTCGTCATGGGAGACCTGCATGCCCAGCAGGCCGGCGTAGAAATCGCGGGTCTTGGTATAGTCGGCCACCTGGTAGGAGATGTGGTTCACGGTGACGGCCTTGAAGCCGGTGCCCTCGGCGGCAGGAACTGCGGCAGCGGCGGAAGCGGCAATGGTCAGGTTGCGGATCAGCTGGCGGCGGCTCAATTTGCCGAGCTCGAAGTCTTTCACCAGGCGGTCGATGATCTGTTCCATGGGAACATACGCTATAAAAGGCGGCGGCGGATGTCAAACCGGGTCTACCGCTGCGCCGCGCCCGTGCGTCCCATGATCGGCCAGACGTCCACGATCTGGTCGCCTTTGGCGACATAGTACCGGTCGAACGCGTTGGTGCTCATGTCCAAATTGCTGCAATAGATTTCGACGCGGTCGCCGAGCTTCACGTCTTTGCCGGCATCGGTCCAACGCAGGGAGCCATATTCGGCGCCTTGCGTGCCCACCTGCAGCCACGGCATGCCCTTCACCTGATCGGTCGTGCGGACCATCGCCTTATTGCCGTAATCCGTGGCGACGATATTGGGATGCCGCTTGCTATCCACCGTGGTCAGCACGGTCAGAGCACCTTTGAAGTCGCTATAGACCTTATCGTCGTCTTTGCCGCCGACCCCGAAGTACACGGTGTCCATAAAGACGTAGGATCCGGCTTCCAACTCGGTCAGACCGTGCTCGTGATCCATGTTGTACGTGCCGGTCGAGCCGCCGCTGACGATATTGACCGGCAAACCCGCTTGCCGGGCCAGGGCCACCGTCTCGCGCACGCCAGCCAGGTCGTCGGAGGAACGCTTCTTGCGAGCCGCCCACGTCTTCGTATGCGACGCGGTGCCCGAATACGCCATGAAGCCCTCGAATTGGGCGCGCCTGGACGCTGCAACTTTTTGCGCCAGCTCCACCGCGGGCCGCCCGTTCTCTATGCCCTGGCGATCCATGCCCGCGTAGACGGAGACCGCGATCCGCAGCCTGGCGTTTCTGGCAGCCGCCGCCTCTTCCACCCAATCCAGCACCTGCGGATCGTCCGCCACGAACATGAAGGTCGGGTCCTTCTTCGAGAGGGCCACGGCCCGCTGGATATTGTTGACGCTCGCCGGCTGTTTGGTCCAGAGCACATTCCTGATTCCGGCACCCGAGAACAGCTCGGCCTCGGCGATGGTAGCGCACGTCAGCCCGATCGCTCCCAGCGCGATCTGACGCCGCGCCACGTCCACGCTCTTATGTACTTTGACGTGCGGACGCAGTTGGATCCCGGCCGACTTGCCCTGATCCGCCATCCGCTTCAGGTTGGCCTGGAAGAGATCGAGATCCACTACCATCGCAGGCGTCGGCAAGACGTCCTTGGTGATGTCGCGGAAGTCGCGCCGCGCGATGCGGGCCTCGAATTCCTCGTAAGGAAAGGTCGTGCCATTGGTCTTTGCCGCCCATCCTCGGGCAGCGCAAAAAGCGCCGGCGGCGCCGGCCATCAGAAAACCGCGGCGTGAACTCATGGGTGCCCTCCTTGATGATGTCTAATCTACTCTATTCCATCTCCGCGCGGGGGAAAACACTTGTTGTGGGCAATGTGCTAACAAAACAGATATGAAGGCCACTTTAACGAGTCCGGTACTAATCCTGCTGACGGGCGCCGCTCTGTTGGGGCAGGTTCGCGTCGGGGAACTCCGCTGCGAGTATCGCGTGAACCCGCTGGGGATCGACACGCCGGAACCGCGGCTGAGCTGGGTGCTTTCGGCCGTGAACCCGAAGGCGCGCGGGCTCAAGCAGACGGGCTACCGGGTTCTGGCCGCGTCGACGGAAGAGAACCTGCGCGCCAATCGCGGCGACCTGTGGGACACCGGCAGGTTGATGTCGGGCGAGTCCATTCAAATTGCGTACCAGGGCAAGCCGCTCACCAGCGGGATGGCCGCGTTCTGGAAAGTCCAGGTGTGGGACCAGGACGGCAAGGCATCCGATTGGAGCGCGCCGGCCCGATGGTCTGTAGGCCTGCTTCATCCCGAGGATTGGCACGGAGCGTGGATCGGGCGGGACGAAGCGGCTGGGTACAAGGATCCGGGGAGTCCGTATGCACCTCTGATCCAGGCTCAATGGATCTGGAATACGGCAGACGCGCAGAAGTCTGCGCCGGCCGGTGTGGTGTATTTTCGCGCCGCACTGGGCATGCCGGCCGACCGCAAGATCACGCGCGCCGTGGCAGCGATCGGAGGCGACAACAGCGCCGACGTCTGGATCAACGGAAAGCAGGTGGCAAGCGGCAGCAGTGCGGCGCTGCCCATCGCGGCGGAGGTTATGGGGCTACTGCATGCGGGCGAAAATACGGTCGCAGTGCGCGCGGCGCATCCGCGGGCGGATCGGCCGGCGGGATTGATCGGCGCGGTGGCGGTGTATTTCGATTCGGGCGAGCCGATGTTCCTGCGTACGGACAACCGGTGGCGGACGATCGTGAAGTCGGAACCGGGGTGGGAGAATCCCGGCTTTCTGGACGCCGCGTGGCAGCCGGCCAAAGAACTCGGCGGATACGGAATGCAGCCCTGGGGACAGGCGGGGTTGGCCGCGGAACACCGGCTGCCCGCGCGCTACCTGCGGAAGCAGTTCGGGCTGGACAAGAAGGTTCGGCGCGCGGTCGTCTACTACGCGGGGCTCGGGCTGAGCGAACTCTATGTGAACGGAAAAAGGGTGGGCGATCACGTGCTTTCGCCAGGCTTGACCGATTACGACAAGCACGTGCTTTACGAGACGTTCGACGTTACGGGGCAGCTTGTACAGGGCGTGAACGCAATCGGGCTGATACTGGGCAACGGCCGGTATTATTCGCCGCGCGCGGCGGCGGCGGGGGCACCAGGGGCTCGGAATTTCGGATATCCGAAGGTCCGCGTGCAGTTGAATATCGAGTTCGAGGACGGCAGCCGGAGCGAAGTCGTGAGCGACAATTCGTGGCTGCTGACAACCTGGGGGCCGATCCGGGCGAATAACGAATATGACGGCGAGGAGTACGACGCCCGCATGGAACTGGCCAACTGGGCTCGTGCCGGATTCAATGGATCGACTTGGGAAGCCGCGCAGACCTTGGCTTCGCCCTCGGGCGCGATGACTTCCCAAATGGCCGAGCCGCTGCGGGTAACAGAGACACTCAAACCGCTCAGCGTGAAGAAGCTGGCGGCGGGCGTTTTCATCGCCGACATGGGGCAGAACATGGTGGGCTGGTGCCGGCTGCATGTCTCCGGGCCCAGGGGCACGACGGTCCACCTGCGCCACGCGGAGACGCTCAATCCCGATGGCTCGCTATACGTGGCGAACCTGCGCACGGCCAAGGCGGAAGACACCTACACGCTGAAGGGCGAGGGCTCGGAGGTGTACGAGCCGCGGTTCACTTATCACGGTTTCCGCTACGTGGAGATCACCGGCTATCCCGGCGACCCCACGGCTGCTTCGATCGAAGGCCGCGTGGTCCACGACGACATGGCGCGCGCGGGCGACTTCACCAGCTCCAACGACCTACTCAACAAGATTCACCACAACATGTTCTGGGGCATCCGCGGCAACTACCGCTCGATTCCCACCGACTGCCCGCAGCGCGACGAGCGCCAGGGCTGGCTCGGCGACCGCTCGCAGGTTTCGCGCAGCGAGAGCTACATGTTCGACGTGGCGGCGTTCTACACCAAGTGGATGACGGACCTGGAAGACTCCCAACACGACAACGGCAGCATCCCCGACGTCTCACCGAACTATTGGCCGCTCTACAATGACGACCTGACCTGGCCAGGCACGCTGATCTACGTTCACGGCATGCTCTACGACCAGTATGGCGACAAGCGCGTGTTGGCCCACGGATACGATGCAATGAAGAAATGGGTGGCGCACATCCGGACCTTCGCCGTCAACGGCCTCGTCTCCAAAGACCAGTACGGCGACTGGTGCGTGCCGCCGGAGGATCCCAAGCTGATTCACTCCCAGGATCCGGCACGCGTGACCGACAAGACGCTGATCGCGTCGGCCTACTGGTATCACCTGCTGCGGACCATGTCGCGGTACGCACGCATTCTGGATCGCCCCACCGACGCCGCCGATTTCGACAAGATGGCCGACTTGTCGCGGGAGGCGTTTCACCGCAAGTTCTTCCACCTGGAGAGCAGCCGCTACGACAACGGCACACAGACTTCGAGCATCCTGCCGCTGTATTTCAGCATCGTGCCGGAGGACTTCCGCGCGGCGATACTGAAGACCCTGGTGGACAACATCGAGCAGAAGAGCCAGGGGCACGTGGGAACAGGCCTGGTTGGCGCGCAGTGGCTGATGCGCACGCTGAGCGACAACGGCTACGCCGACCTGGCGTACACGATCGCCACGCAGAAAACCTATCCCGGTTGGGGCTACATGGTGGAGCAGGGTGCTACCACGATCTGGGAGCTGTGGAACGGCGACACCGCCGACCCCGCGATGAATTCGGGAAATCATGTCATGCAGATCGGCGACCTGGCCGTGTGGATGTACGAATACCTCGCCGGCATGCGCACCGATCCCGAGCGGCCGGGGTTCCGGCACGCGGTGATTCGGCCGTATCCGGCGGGCGGCCTGAGATTCGTGAAGGCCTCGCACAAGACGATGTACGGCGAACTGGCCAGCAGTTGGAAGCGCGAAAACGGCAAGTTCACGCTGGACGTGACGGTGCCCGTAAACACGACCGCGACCGTGTGGGTGCCAGCGAAAAGCGCGGCCGACGTCACCGAATCGGGGACAAAGGCCAACGTCGTCCGTTGGGAGAAGGGTGCGGCGGTGGTGGAAGTGGGGTCGGGGAGCTATTCGTTCGCAGCTCCGATGTAGGACGGCTTCCCCTGTCCATGGACCGGCTGAAGCCGGTCCTAGAACTGCGGGCGCGGGAGCTTGACCACCTGTCCCGGCGCCACGCCCTGGCGGCGCAAGATCCGTTTGTAGACCTTGCTTCCGGCCGCGGCATAGAGCACGTTCCGGTCTTTGCCGCCGAAGACCAGATTCGACGTATCCACCGGTCCCCGCGGGCGGATGATGCCGACCACGCGGCCGGCGTCACAGAAGAAGACATTCGTGTACCCAGTAGTTTCGCGTGGTGCCGGGGAAGATTTTGGAGGACTCAAAGGCGTACTTCGTGACTTTTCCTTTGGGGACGCCGTCGTGAGGTTGTGAATCGGGGCCGAAGGCATATTGCGCGGCGAGCGTGGAGGCCAGGGCAAGCGTGGCCGCAGATGATCTCATGGATGAAATTAGATCATGCGCTCTCCAGCCTGCGGCGAAGGAAGCGCCGTTCCGGTTCGGAGCACCGGCATTCGAGGGCGGCGCGGAAGCACCCGGCGGCCTCGCCGGGGCGATCCAGTTCGAGCAGCAGGTGCCCGCGTAATGCCGGCAGCAGGTAATAGCCTCGCAGCCTGGGGTCCGTGCGCAGCGTTTCGATGGCGGCCAGGCCGGCGGCCGGACCTTGCACCCTGGCGACCGCCACGGCGCGATTCAACGCCACCACCGGCGACGGATTCATCGCCAGCAGGTCGTCGTAGAGGCTCAGGATCATGTGCCAGTCGATGTCCGCGCCGGATGCCGCGCGGGCGTGAGTGGCGGCAATGGCGGCCTGCGCATGGTATACCGAAGGCGCGCCGCCCGCGATGGACCGTTCGAATTGCTGGAAGCCGAGCGCAATCAGGTCCTGATTCCAGCGGCTGCGGTCCTGCTCTTCGAGCACCACCAGTTCGCCGAGCGAATCGATGCGCGCGGGCGATCGCGCGGCCTGGAGAGCCATGAGCGCGACCAAAGCATGGACGCGCGGCGCCGCCAGCGAGGAATCCGCAATCAGGCGTCCCAGCCGCAGCGCTTCGCCGCAGAGATCGTGGCGGATCAGGGCGTCGCCCTCGTGGGCGGTGTAGCCCTCGTTGAAAATGAGGTAGATCACTTCCAGCACGGCGTCGAGCCGTGCCGGCAGGTCGCGCCCGGCGGGCATGTCGAGCGTGAGTCCGCGATCGCGGATCTGGCGCTTGGCGCGCACCAGGCGCTGGGCGATGGCCGCTTCTTCAGCCAAAAATGCGCGCGCGATTTCGTTGACGCCGAAGCCGCCGACGGTCTTCAGGCTCAGTGCCACGGCGGCGTCCCGCGGGATCTCCGGGTGGCAGCACATGAAAATCATGCGAAGCTCTTCGTCGCGCAGGTGCTCCTCGAGGTCGGGCCGGTCGGGGATGGTATCAGCGGCACGGGCGAGCGCGGCAATGGTGTCCTCCGGCGAGTCTTCCGCGGACGGCGCGGAGAAGCGGCGGCGCCGCAAGGCGTCGATGGCGGCATTGTGGGCTACGCGGAATAACCAGGCCTCGGCGCGTTCCGGGACGCCCTGGTAAGGCCAGGTTTGAAGCGCCCGCAGCATGGCTTCCTGCACCGTCTCCTCGGCCAGGTCGAGGTTCGCCGGGCCGAGGAGGCGGGTCAGATGGGAAACCATCCGGCCCGCCTGCCGGCGGAACAGGTGCTCCAGGAGGACTCCAGCCTCGGCGGGGTTGCTCATGTGCCGTAGATCTGGCGCACTTCGATGGTGCCATGCTGGGCGTGCGGATTGGTGATGGCGAGCTTTACAGCCTCGTCGTAGTTGGCCGCTTCGATCAGGTAGAAGCCGGCCAGCACTTCTTTGGTCTCGCTGTAAGGGCCGTCGCTGGTGCGCGGCGTGCCGTTGTCGGAGCGGATGACACGGCCCACGTCCTCGGCCAGGCGCTGGCCGTCGAGCGTGAATGGCTCGTTACGCCAGGCCATGTATCTCTCGAGCGTGTTCTGCATCTCTTCGGGGCTCAGCCTGCGCGGACGGGTTGTGTCGTTGTAGAGCAAAAGCAGGAATTGGGACATCGTGTTTATTCTCCTTTATTGAATCGGGTGATGTACCAAGGACGCATGGGACGGAGCAGAATCGACAAGTCCGGACAAAAAAAACTGCCCCACGCGGGCAGTTACACTGGGCGCATGTCCGGAATTCAAAGGCGCACGTTTCTGGCCGGAGCGACGTCCCTGCCTCTTCTCGCCCAAGCCGATCTACAGGATCAGATCCCCAATCGGCGCGCGCTCAGCGCCCGCACTTCCGCCGCAGCTCTCGAGGAAAGGCTGCTCGCCTCGTGGAAGCCGTATGCCACGGCATCGGACCGCGACGCTTGGGCCGCGCTGCCCGACGATGCCAAAGAGAAATTGCTGAAGGCCGGCGAGCAGGCGATCGGCAAGCCGTATGCACCGCTGCCGGCCTCGCTCTTCCTCGAGTACGCGCGCAACGGCAATCGCTCGCGCTTCGAAGCCGTGCAGTCGGGCCGGCGCAATCACCTGCGCGACGTCGTGCTGGCCGAATGCGTCGAAGGTAAGGGCCGCTTCACGGACGATATCGCCGACGGCATCTGGACGATCTGCGAAGAGACTTTCTGGGGCGTTCCCGCCCACCTCGGCGCGCAGAAGCGCGGCGTGGGCCTGCCCGATGCGCAGGAGCCGATCATCGAGCTTTTCTCGGCCGAGACTGCGGCGCTGCTGGCCTGGACCCGGTACCTGCTTGGGGCCCAACTCGACAAGGTCAACCCGCTGGTTAGTGAGCGGATCGCGTTCGAAGTCGAGCGCCGTATGCTGAGCGTGTACCGCCAGCGCAGCAACTTCAGTTGGATGGGGCTGAATAACAACCGGCCCGTCAACAACTGGAATCCCTGGATCAATTCCAACGTACTCACCTGCGCTCTGCTCCTGGATAGAGACTCCGCGCGCCGCGCCGGGACGGTCTTCAAGATCCTCACCAGCCTAGATCGATTCCTGGACTCCTATCATGAAGACGGCGGCTGCGATGAAGGGCCGGGATACTGGAGCCGCGCGGGCGCATCGCTGTTCGAGTGCCTGGAACTCGTGCGATCGGCCACGGGCGGCGCCGTCAATTACTTCGACCTGCCGCTGGTGCGCCAGATCGGGGCATACATCTACCGCGTCCATATCGCCGGGGACTGGTTCGTCAACTTCGCCGACGCGCCGGCCAGGGTTCGGCCCGACGGCAGCCTGATGTACCGCTTCGGCAAGGCAACCGGCGACGGGGATCTACAGGCATTCGGAGCGTACCAGGTGCAGCATGGCGGACCCTCGCTGGAAAATCCGGGGCGGGCTCTTCCGGCGCTGTTCGGCCTGGCGGAGACACGTGCGGCGGAAGCCCGCCAGCCGCTGGTGCGCGAAGCATGGATGCCCGGTATCCAGGTGGCCGCGGCGCGATTGCGCCAGGGCGCGGTCGACGGCTTTTACTTCGCGGCGCTCGGCGGGCACAACGCGGAAAGCCACAATCACAACGATGTGGGCAACTTCGTGGTGTTCCTGGACGGGAAGCCGGCGCTGATCGATGTCGGCGTGGAGACCTATACCGCCAAGACGTTCAGCGCGCAGCGATACGAGATCTGGACGATGCAATCGGCCTTTCACAACCTGCCGACCATCAATGGCGCGATGCAGGCCGCGGGCCGGCCGTATGCCGCGCGAGATGTCTGGTTCCGCTCCGATGATGCGGGCGCAGAGTTCGCGGCGGATATCGCGGCGGCATATCCGAAGGCGGCCGGCGTCGAGAGGTGGGTGCGGACGATCCGGCTCGACCGCGGCGCCGATCGCATCGTGGTGACGGACCGCTACACGCTTCGCGGCGGCCCGGGCAAAGTGGAGATGAGCCTGATGACACCCAAAGCAGCTCGGCCGGATGGGCCGCGGGGGCTCGGGCTCGAGGCCGGCGCGCGTATCTCTATCGACGCTCCCGGCGATCCGCATCTGCGCGTCGAAGAAATCCCAACGCCCGATCCGCGCCTGCATGGCGTCTGGGGCGACCGGATTTATCGGGCCCTCGCGGAGTGGCCGTCGCTACCTGCCCGCGGAGAGCTGAAGCT
>Ga0335081_10021280_pt1 | contig 10502 bp, 8 predicted proteins | sample Lox_Sample_35_FD_206713 | JGI IMG/M metagenome (GOLD analysis project Ga0335081, IMG submission 206713) | Soil microbial communities from Loxahatchee National Wildlife Refuge, Florida, United States - Lox_Sample_3.5 | ecosystem: Environmental > Terrestrial > Soil > Wetlands | place: USA: Florida...
CCGATGTGATGATGCCCGTTCTCGACGGCTTTGGACTTCTCCGGGAGGTGCGTGCCGACCCGCGCTTGCGGGAAGTGCCGGTGCTGCTGGTCTCTGCCCGCGCCGGTGAAGAGGCGCGCACCGAGGGAATCGAAGCGGGCGCCGACGATTACATCGTCAAGCCCTTTAGCGCAAGGGAACTGGTGGCGCGCGTTGAGGGCACCTTGAACCTGCAGCGCGTACGGCGCGAAAGCGTTCAGGAGATCGCGCGCTCGGAGGCGCGCTTCCGCGCTTTCGTCACGGCCACATCGGATGTCATTTACCGGATGAGTTCCGACTGGCGAGAAATGCGCCTGCTGCACGGCAAGGATTTCATCGCCGATACGGAACGCCCCAGCCGCACGTGGCTGGAGGAATACATTCACCCGGACGATCGCGCCCAAGTCCTTTCGGCAATCCGGGCGGCGATTCGGGACAAGACGGTTTTCCAGTTGGAGCACCAGGTTATCCGGGTGGACGGCTCGCGCGGCTGGACCTTCTCTCGCGCCGTTCCGCTGCTGAACGAGAACGGCGAAATCGTCGAATGGTTCGGCGCGGCGCGCGACATCACCGCCCAAAAGGCGGCGGAACAGGAGATTCGCGATGCCGCCGAACGCCTGCGCTTCATGGCGGAGTCCATGCCGCAGAAAATCTTTACAGCCGCGGCTGCCGGCGAGGTCACATACTTCAACCGCCAGTGGATGGATTTCACCGGGTTGTCGTTCGAACAGATTCGCGGCTGGGGATGGACCCAGTTCATCCATCCCGATGACGTGAAGGAGAACGTACGGGTGTGGCGTGCTGCCCTGGCTTCGGGTGAACCTTTCCAGTTCACGCACCGCTTCCGCAGGGCGGACGGCGAGTACCGGTGGCATCTGAGCCGCGCCTTGCCGATGCGAGGCGCCGACGGAAAAATCACCATGTGGATCGGCTCCAGCACCGAGATCCACGATCAGAAGCGGATCGAAGAGGAACTTCGCCGCGCCAACCAGGACCTGGAACAGTTTGCCTATTCCGCGAGCCACGATCTTCAAGAGCCTCTCCGCGGCATCAAGATCTTCAGCGAACTGCTCGAAGGGCGCTACCGGTCGAAGCTGGAGGGCCGGGCGGTGGAATTCCTCGACAATGTACGGCAGAGCGCGCTTCGTATGGAACAACTGCTGCAAGACCTGCTGACTTACACTCAGGTTGCCAAATTCGAGCCGCCCAGCAAGCTGGCCAGCGCACAAGAGGCTCTTCAGGCGGCCCTGGTGAGCCTGTCCAGCGCCATATCGGAGGCTGGAGCGAAGGTCGAGGCGGACTCCCTGCCGTTCCTGCCCGTTAACCCGGCGCATCTCCAGCAACTGTTTCAGAACCTCGTCGGCAACGCGGTCAAATACAGGCGGCGCGGGGTTCCGATCGAAGCCCGTGTTACGGCCCGCCGTCAAGGGGGCGAGTGGCTCCTGGCGGTCCGTGATAACGGGATTGGCATTGAGCCTGAGTATAAGGAGACGATCTTTGGCTTATTCAAGCGATTGCACTCCGCAGACCAGTATTCCGGCACCGGTATGGGTTTGGCGATCTGTCAGCGGATTGTCGAACGCTATCATGGCCGCATCTGGGTCGAATCGGAGCCCGGCAAGGGATCAACCTTCTTCTTCACCCTCCCCGCCGGACCCACCGCTTCCCATGCGGGCGCGGATTCTGGTAGTGGAGGACAGCAAGAGTGATTTGTTCCTGATCCGTGAAGCGCTGGAGACGGCGCAGATCGATGCCGAGGTCCACGTGGTGCAGGACGGCCATGCCGCCATGCTCTTTATCGATGAAGCGGAACAGGACTCGGCCGCCCCGCGCCTGGATCTGGTGCTTTTGGATTTGAACCTTCCGAAGAAAAGCGGGAGCGAGGTTCTGCAACACTTGCGTAAGAGCGGCAGGCTTCACGATGCGCCGGTGCTGGTGGTATCTACCGCTGAGATGGTCAAAGAGCGCTCCGCCCTTACGGAACTCGCAATCTCCGGATATTTCAGGAAGCCGTCCGAGTATACCGAGTTCATGAAGCTCGGAATGATGGTCAAGGGGGTTCTTCAGCGGGGCTGCGTTTGAGGTCTCAAACTCCGCCACGGCCGTCAGACGGCGGTAAAATGGAATCGGGTATGGACAAGGGACGGCATCCGAAGGTCGTCCGAACGTGGATGACCGGTAAACTCAGGAAAGCGGTATCAGCTTTGTGGCGCAAGCCTCAGGTGCCCCACAAGCCAGAGCCTCACAACAAGACCTAGTGCGGTTCTTCTCAACATCAGTCCAAGAAGTCTGATACTCTGAAATCCAGAAAGGCGTCGTTCATGGAGCCATTCCGCTTTCACGTATTCGTGTGCGACCAACAGAAACCCGAAGGTCTGCCCTGCTGTTCCGCCCGTGGCTCCGGCCGGGTGATCGATGCTTTGCGGCGCGAAATCGTGGCGCGGAAATTGGATGACGAAGTGCAAATCACCACCTGCGGCTCGCTGGGACTCTGCGAGCACGGGCCGAACCTGGTGGTCTATCCCGAAGGCACCTGGTATTCGGGAGTAACTCCGGAGGACGTGGCCGAAATCGTCGAGTCGCATTTCCAGAAGCACGTGCCGGTGGAGCGTCTGACGAGGACAAACACCTCCGATTTGAAGGCGGAGATCGTGACCAACCGCGACAGAATGCGCCAGGCACTTCGCGCACGAGACGCCGCGGGGATGCTCCCCGATGACCTGAACGACCGGATTCGCGGATTTCAGGAGAGCCGTGTCGTCCTGACGGCGCTCGAACTCGACGTCTTTACGGCCGTTGGCGAGGGCGCCGGCGCCGAGGCCGTGGCAAACAGGGTCGGAGCCAACCCGCGCGCCACGGAATTGCTGTTGAACGCCTTGACCGCCATGGGCCTCCTGGCGAAGAGCGAGGGCGTGTTTCGAAACGGCCCGGCGGCCCGGCGCTATTTCTGTGCGGCATCGCCGGACAACGCCCGCCCCGGCCTGCTGCACACGGCCCATCTGTGGTCTCGATGGTCGAACCTGACGGATAGTGTCCGTGCGGGCACTGCGGTGGCGTATGAGGGAATCGCCGACCGCGGCGAGGATTGGACGCAAGCATTCATCGCCGCCATGCACCGGAATGCCAGCGAGCGAGCGCCCCTTGTGGTACGGGCTGTCGATGCGGCGGGAGTGCGGCGGATGTTGGACGTCGGCGGAGGTTCGGGAGCATATTCGATCGCGTTTGCCAAAACCCATCCCGGATTGCTCTCCGATATCCTGGATCTCGCGACGGTGGGGCCGATTGCGCAGAGGCACATCCAGGAGGCGGGGGTCGCGGATCGCGTCTCCGTCCGCGCGGGCGATCTGCGCGTCGACTCTCTGGGGCAGAACTACGACCTCGTGTTTCTTTCGGCAATCTGCCACATGCTCAGCGCCGGGGAGAATGGGGATCTGCTCCGAAGATGCCGCGACGCATTGGCCCCGGGCGGGCGGATCGTGATTCAGGATTTCATCCTCGAACCGGACAAGACATCGCCGAAATTCGGCGCGCTGTTCGCACTGAACATGCTGGTGGGCACCGCCGGCGGGAGCAGTTACAGCGCGGTGGAATACGCCGAGTGGCTGAAGGGCGCGGCTTTCGCGGACGTGCGGCATGTACGCCTGCCGGGTCCGACGGGCCTGATGATCGCGACACGGTGCTGACCCCGCGCGCCAGGTTCAAGCCTGCCCCGCTACTCCTGCCGGAGCGCCACCAACGGGTCCACGCGAGTCGCGCGGCGCGCGGGAATATAGCATGCCAGCGCCGCGAATCCGCCCAGGACAATGGCTGCCGCGGCAAACGAGAGCGGATCGAGGGGCCGGACTTCGAAGAGCAACTTGCTCATGAGCCGCGTGAGACCGGCGGCCGCGAGCGATCCGGCCGCGATTCCCGCTCCCGTAAGGACAGAGCCATGCCGGAACACCATCCGCAGCGCGGCTCCCGGCGACGCGCCTAAGGCCATTCGCAGGCCGATCTCCTGGGTCCGCTGTGTCACCGCCTGCGACACCGTTCCATAGATTCCGACGCCCGCCAGCAGGAGTGCCGCCGTCGCAAAACCCGTGAGCAGCAGCATGACGAAGCGCCTTTGGGCGGCCGATCGGTCCACGAGGTCTTGCATCTGGAAAACGTTGTACGCCGGAACGCCGGCGCTCACCGACCGCACTCTCGCGCTCAGCATACCGATCACTGGAGCGGGATCGGAAGCCGTGCGGATCACCAGGATCGGGTTTCCCAACGGGTTAAGCGCATAAGGACGGTAGACTTCGGGGCGCGGGCCGGTGTCGAGACCTACGTGCCGCACATCGCCGACCACACCCAAAACCGTAATCCAGGGAGCACGCTCCGGAGGCGTACCGAGTTTCACGCGTTTGCCGACGGGGTCCTCGCCGGGCCAGAACTTACGGGCTGCGGTCTCGTTGATCAGGATTGCGGCGGCCGGGTTGGCATCATCGTGCTCGTCAAACAGGCGTCCGGCGCGCAGAGGAATGCCCATGGTCGCGAAGTAGTCTGGAGTGGCGACGCGGTACTCGACGTCGTACCCGGGCTCTCCCGGGAGGTACTTACCCTCGACGAACAGCCAGACGCCGAGATTCGATCCGAGCAATGGAAGACGGCTCACCGCGCCGACGCTCTGAACGCCGGGCACTTCGGCGAGCGAGTCCCGCATGGTCCGCAGGAGCGCGGTGCGCCGTTCGGGAGTCTGCGCGCCTGGGGGCATCATTGTCGTAATGGTGACGAGGTTGGCGGGGCGGAAGCCGGGATCGACATTCAGGAGGCGCTCGAAGCTGCGAATCAGCAAACCCGCGCCCACCATCAGCACCAGCGCTGCTGCCACCTGCACCACCACCAGCACAGAGCGGAGCCGATGGTGCCCGGCCGTCAGGCCTCTGCCCGATGCCCGCAGGGCGGACTCGATATCGGCCCGCACCATCCGCCATGCCGGCGGCAAGCCTGCCAGCAGCGTGGACAGCAAGACCGCCAGCGATGTGAAGAGCAGCGCCCGGCCATCGAGCGCCACCTCTGCGCCATGTACCAGTGTCGCCGGAGCGGTACGAAGGAGCAATCGCAGAGCACCGTAAGCTACGCCGAGTCCCGTAATCCCGCCTGCGACCGCGAGGACGAAACCTTCGGTCAGTAGTTGGCGCAGCAGTTGAAAGCGCGAGGCTCCCATGGCGGTTCGAATGGAGATCTCACGAAGCCTCGCGGACGCCCGGGCCAACAATAGATTCGCCACATTGGCGCAGGCCATCAGGAGCACGAAGCCCACGGTCGAGAGCAGCAGCATCATCGCCCCGCGGAAGCGTCCAGTCACCTGCACGCTCAGGGGCTGAGCGCTGTAGACGAATCCGCGATTGGTGTCCGGGTATCGCTCCGCAAGGCGCGTCCCAATTCGCCGGATTTCCTCCTCGCTTTGCTCCAGCGAGACGCCCGGCTTCATCCGGCCGGCCACCTTGAGAAAGCGCAGGCCGCGCACGGAGCCTGCGAGCGGGTTCGCGGACAAGGGGAACCAGGCGTCGATCTCCGATGCCGTACCGGCCAGCGGCTCGCCCGCATAGCGGAAGCCGGCTGGCAGCACACCGATCACGTTGTAGACGCCCCCGTCCAGGCTGACGCTGGTGCCCAAAACATTGCGGTCGCCGCCGAAGCGGCGCTGCCACAGCGAGTGCGACAATATCACCACATTGGAGGGGCGCGCCCGCCGATCCTCCTCGGGCAGAAACGTGCGTCCGATCTCGGCGCTCACCCCCAGCATGGGGAACAGATCGGCCGAGACGTACAGTGTCTCGAGGCGTTCGGCGTCTCCGCGGCCGGTCAGGATCACGCTCCAGACTGGCGAGAGCGCAGCCATCGTAGCGAACGTGGACGACTGGTCGCGGATATCGAAGAAATCGAGGGCCGACGTCCAGGCTTCGATTTCCGGTTGCTGCGCCTTGCGGGTCTCGATGGCTGCCAGGCGGGACGGCTGCGGGTAGGGCAAACTGCGGAGCGCTACGGCGTCCACCATCGTGAAGATGGCGGTATTGCCGCCGATGCCAAAAGCCAGGGTGGCTACCGCAATGGCTCCGAATCCCGGGTTGCGCGCAAAGAAGCGGGCCGCGTAATGAACGTCGCGGATGGCGTCCGAAAAGAGGCCGGGAGGGCTCCCACGGGGCGCTTCGGCGCCGCGCTCGGCGGCGTTGATCTCGCGGGCCAGGGCCGCCCAATCGGCGATCTGGCCTTCGGCGCGGCTGGCTGCTTCCGCTTCGGAGACGCCGGCGGCCAGAGCCTCGCTGTAAGCCTGATCGAGCTGCAGTGCCAACTCCTCGACGATGCCATTCTCGCGATGCGGCCCCACTGCGAGCGGCGGCAGATGACCGCGCACGTAATCGCGCCAGTCATGCATGGCTGAACCCCGTGAGGTGGTTCAGGGCGGCGACAAACTCGCGCCAGGTGCGGCGATGGGCGGCCAGTGCGCGCCGGCCCGCGGGAGTCAGCCGATAAAACCGGCGGCGCCGCTCGCCGGCCTTCTCCACCCAGCGGCCCTCCACCAGCAGCTTCCGCTCCAGCCGGTAGAGCAGCGGATACAACGACGCCACATGAAACTGGAGCTTGCTTTTCGATTGGGATTCGATCAGTTTTGCCAGTTCGTATCCGTGGCGGGAACGTGCTTCGAGCAGCGCGAGAACGATCATCTCCGCGCTGCCCTTTTGCAGGTCGCGGGCCGCAATATCAGTATTCCCCATATCTGGGGATTATACATATGGCGCACGTATATATCAAATAGAGAGGAAGGGTGATGGCGCAAGAACCAACGCTTGCGCCACCGATTCAACTTACCGCTGCGGAACCACGGCATAGGTTCGGTCCCAGGCGGGCATGGTGCCGATCGGGTCGCCCGAGATCACGATTTCCACGCGGCGATTCTCTTCGCGTCCGGATGCCGTGGCATTCGAGACGACGGGACGGCTCGCGCCCAGGCCCCTGGTGGACATGGCGTTCACCGGGATGCCGGCGCGCGCCAGTTCCTCGCGGACTGCGGCCGCTCGCTCGTAAGAGAATTCCTCGGCGCGCGAATCGCTCATGGCGTTATCCGTATGGCCCTCGACCGCGACATACAATCCGGGATTCGCGGAAACCACGGCCGCGACGCGCATCAGGCTGCCGTAGACCACGGGGCTCAAGGCCGAGCCGCGGAAATCCGTATCGGGAAGAGTGATCACCAGCCCGCGGGGTGTATCGAGAGTGGGGAGCGTTGAGTTGAGCTGCTGTTGGACCCTTTGCCGGAGCTCGAGTCTCTGGGGATCGGGAACGGCAGCCTGCGTCTCGATTGCAGGCTGAGTCTGGATGGCCGGCTGAGTCTGTGCCACGGCAGGTTGCGGAGGCGGCGGTGGCGGCACCGCTGAGGCGGCGGCCGCTGGAGCCTCGGCTTGCTGCCGGTACGAGCGCTCCTGCTCCAGTTGCGTGCGGTCGGCGGACGACTGGCTGCGCGCCGCCTGGAGATCAGCTTCGGCCTTCGCTCTCAACTCCTGCTCGCGCGCGAGCTGCGCTTGTGTTTGCGAGAGTTGGTCATCGCGCTGCCGCCTTTCGGCAATCGCACGGGCATCCTCGGCGGTCTGTGCGGCCTGGCGGGCCGCGGTCACCACGGTATTGCGATCGGCGCGCCGCAACTGCATCTCTTGCGCGTTGCGATACTGAGCCTCGGCCTTGTTGAAAACATCGGGCGCATACCGGTCAGCACCCAAAGACCTGGCAATCTGCACGGCATTCTGTGCCTGATATAGTTCCAGCAGCGCTTCATAGCGATCCATCGGCAGCTTTTCGCCCTCCACCACGTTGTTCTTCAGGTCCGCGGGAACGTTGTAGGTATACTCGCCGCGCGGCAGAAGCTCGTATCGCGCCTGGATCTGCTGGATGCCGCCCACCGTCTCCGGACGAACCTCGTTCTCCAATACCACCACATCGCTGGGAAGCCGTACGGCGGAATACGGTTCGGCCGTCACGAGCAGGCCGAAAGTCTGCAGGTCGGTAGTGACATGCAAATGGGCGTGGTCCGAACTGCCGGGCAGCACCTCTCCCAGATTCTTGGCGTGGCCTTCCGGAGTGATCGCCCACAGGACATAGGTCAGATACTCGGACCCGAACCGTCCGGGCGCTTCCAGATGATCGAACCGGGCGTCGATGTCGATGCGTCCCGCTTTGGATTCGACGATCGCTTCACCTTTCGCCTTGGGCAGCAGGACGGTGCCTCGGAAATCGATCGGCGTGGGGCCGCTGCGATAGCGATAATTCACCGCTTTTACCGTGCGCTCGACCACCGTTACACGGTAAATTGGAACGCTCTGATGGTCGGCGGGTGCGGTTTGACACCAGATGGCCGGCGCCAGAATGAGGCCTAGACCAGTGACCAGAGCCAAGTTGCGCGTCATCTTTGAACCTCCCTCGGGTTGTGTAGGGAGCAACTTATTTGCCACAGCGGCCTCGGGAAAATCGCAGGCACTCATATGAGGCCCTGGTGAACGCCTTCATCCCAGGTGGAAAGAGTAAGCGACCCTGCCGGATTCGCACGGCTGAACACTCGGCGAACGTCCGTTCTGCAGGTTGGCGGCTTCCGTCCGACGAACAACCTGTCGGCATCGAATTTCGGAAGGAAGCCGCTGGCCGGTCCGGAGGAACGGTGGCCCGCCTGGAAAGGCAAGCTGCTGCTCTTCGTCTGCCAGTTGAACCTGGCGGGCGCGCCGGCCGTACCCCCGCTGCTCGAGGACGTCAAGCTGATCACCTTTTTCGTCGCGCCGCAGACCGGGCCGCGCCACCAGGAGAACGGAAAAGATTGGTGCCTGCGGACCTACAAATCGCTGTTCGACCTGGCGCCGCTCGCCCCGCCGGGCGATGCCGGGCGCCTCGAACGGGGTTTCGAATGCCGCTGGGAGGAACGCGCGGATTACCCAACCCGCGACGATCCCGAGATTCCGTTCCCCGACGACCTCGAGCCCGGTCCGGATTTCGAGAATGTCCGGCGCACGAAGGTCGGAGGCTACCCCAGCCGCATTCAGTCGGAATTGTGGTGGGAGCATCAGGATCACCCGGCCAAGCCCCAGTTCTGCTGGCAGATCGATAGCGAGAAGAAGGTTGGGCTGGCCTGGGGCGATGGCGGAATGATCTACATCGCCCGCGGCACCGCCCCCGGCTGCACGGACCGCTGGTTCCTCGATTGGCAGACTTACTGAGGAAAGATCTTCCAGCCTGGTTCACACCTCTGAATACTCGTATTGAGCCACAGGAACGCATTGACACGGACGCCCTTCCCCAGTAGGCTGCCCCACAGGCTCCAGAACAAGACAAGGACTCGGGGAGGTTCGCAAGGTTAGCGAGCGCCACCTCCTTGCGCTGCTACGGGACGCTTCTGTTCGCTTCCGCCGTCTCCGCACAGACCACCGGGCGACTGTCTCAGGCACCGTAACAGACCCATCGGGAGGCCACGTGGTTGGGGCCGTGGTCAAAGCTACGAACACCGCCACGGTTTTCGCCGGTCGATGGTTGCCGACGTGGAACTCGCGGTGGGGTCGCAGACCAACGTCAATGTGACGCTGGACCTCGGACAGACCACCGAGACCGTTGAGGTGAAGGCCGCCTCAACCGAGGTGAACGCCACCACGGCCTCGGTAGGAAGCGTCGTGGAGGCGCGCCGGATCCTGGACCTTCCGCTGGTGGGCCGCAATGCTCGCGATCTGGTGGCTACGCAGGCCCGGGTGGTGATCAATGGCACAGAAGGGGTCAACATCAATGGCAGCCAGACAGGCGCCATCAATCACACCACCGACGGCATCAACACCCAGAACAATATCCTGAACGGCCCATTCAATGCGATGGTGGCCAATACCGTGAGTATCGACCGCGTGGAGGAGTTTCGCGTGGCCACCTCGCCCGCCGATGCCGAGTACGGCCGCGGCTCGGGGGCAGATCCAACTGATTACTCACGGCGGTACCAAATCAATATTGAGGCAGCGCCTGGGAAGAGTTGCGCAACACCGATCTGGACGCGAACAACTGGTTCAACAACGCGCCGGCCTGAATCCCATCACACATCAGCCGCAGGCGCCCGGCAATGTCCTGGTGCGCAATCCAATCACCTTGCGCTTCGGCGGCTCTTTGAAACGCAACAAAGCGTTTTTCAATGGGGGCACAGGAGTTCGAGGCGGCCAAAAGCGTCGGCGGGAGTGCCGACGCGGCAGCTTCGAAAACCCCTCGCTGCCAGCGACACAGTGCACGCCCGGCAAGCGTCCCCATGAGTGGGGACGCGGCAGCCTCGAAAACCCCATCGCGGGCACCGGCGCGGGAGGCGGCCAAAAGCGTCCCGAAGAGTCGGGACACGGCAGGCCTGAGTGCCTGCGCCACGGCGCGCTTCAATCAGGTGTTGACAGCCTTTCCAGTTTCGTGGTAAATCTGATCAACCGATCCCTAAGATTCGCTCTGTCGTGCGAGTCCTT
>Ga0335081_10021281_pt1 | contig 10502 bp, 10 predicted proteins | sample Lox_Sample_35_FD_206713 | JGI IMG/M metagenome (GOLD analysis project Ga0335081, IMG submission 206713) | Soil microbial communities from Loxahatchee National Wildlife Refuge, Florida, United States - Lox_Sample_3.5 | ecosystem: Environmental > Terrestrial > Soil > Wetlands | place: USA...
GAGCGATGGCACGCATTCTCCGAGGAGCGCCAGCGCGGCCGCGCGCGATCATGGCTCGCGGCGGCCGGCTACCGCGTGCTGCCGGTCGAGCACCGCGATTCCTGAGAACCGGGTCATCGGCGTGCTATCGGCCTGAGCGAGGCACATCTCCAGGCCGCGCGGAGGGACGCCAGACACACGCTCGGGCGTGAGGCCGAGGGTGTCCTTCAATCGCTTTTGGTCCATCGGGCATCGCGGGGCGTCCGAGCGCCAAGGCGGCATTCCGCGTCCTGGCCGAGGGCGACCGCGACGTCGACGCGGAGCACGCTCCCGCGGTGGGCTGCTCGCCGCCGCCGAGGTCCGCTGACGCCGCCCCGGCCACCGCTCTCACACCAGAGGGGCCGTCCTGCGCGAGGCTGCGGCGCTGCCCAGATTGTCGGGAACAGCAGCGAGCGGCGCCGTTGGCCAAGCCGAAATCGTGGCTGCGGGCACTGAAACGGGCACAGCTTCGGCCCCCCCGGGGTCGAAGGGAGATACCTCCGGGGAGCTCTTGGGGTGTGGCTCTTCTGGAGTGAGCCGGAACGCCCGTAATTGCTGGTGATCCGGCGCGTACGAGGAGACGTCCGCTTGCGTTTGCCCCGGATTGGAGCTCGCAATCAGGGCCAGACGGGCACCGACAACCTCAAGACCGGACGACAGTTGGGATTGCGCGAGCTCCTCGTGCGGAACGCGCCGATGCGCTCGCCCCGAAACTGGCGTAGCGACGGCACATTTGGCGCCTCCACACTTCAGCGTCCGAGGTCCGTTCAGAAGAGCCACACCGAGCTCTTGGCGGTGCTTGCAGACCACGTCCCGGCCAGCAAACGTGGGGTGGTGCTTCCACACGAAAGGCATCACGCGCTCAGCCAGGGCCGGGCTGTGTAAGCGATCGCGCCACACCGAGCCCGACGATCGATCCGGGCCCGAGAGGTCGGCCGACGCGTAGCAAAGCGATAGTGCAGCGGATGCCGCCGGCTTCGAGCGGCTCGGCTCCTGCATCGCCGGGCTGAAGCAGCCGTCCGCCCGCCGCGGCGAGACGGCTGAGTGCGTGGCGAACCGATCGCGCCGGTTCCGGTGAGCGGGTCATCGCTTTCGTGGTGCGGGCCCGCTCGGCGCTAACCAGATTCGAGCAAGCGCCGGCTCCTCCAGCCGCTGGAAAGGAGGGCCACCGGGCGTGGCTCACCGAGGACTGCACCGAAATGCGCACCTTTGGCGAGATGCGGGGGACGGCCGCTCCTCCTTGCCCACGAAACCCGCATTGCGTTAAGCGCGGTAATCAAGCACAGGGTTTGACGACACCTAGAGCATCAGAATGCCGACCGCGGCCCAGTCGCTCTTCCGCGTCCTCCAGCGCCAGCAGGAGTCTGCGTGGTCGAGCGTTGAGGTTCACCTGGTTCGGGTGATGTCCGCTCCGGCGCCGCTGCCTACGGTCGTTGGGACCGACCGCAGCGGACCTTGGAGATGGGCTCATGTCGTCAGATACACCGACCGACGTACTGGTAGCCGGCTACCAGGACATTCAGACAGCCACGGACGATTTCGAGTCTCTCGTCGCCCGGGTCAAGGAGGGGAAGGTGGAGATCGAGGGGGTGATCCTGGTCACGCATGACAAGGACGGCACCGTCTCGGTTGAGCAGACGGGCGATCACCTCGGCCGCAAGGGCGCGGGCTGGGGCGGCGGTGTCGGGTTGGCCGCGGGCTTGTTCGCGCCGCCGCTGTTGGCGTCGGTGGCGGTCGGGGCGGTGGCGGGTGGGCTGGTCGGCAAGTTTGTCGATCACCGGGTCGAGAACCAGATTCACGACAAGATCGGGGAGAACCTGCCGCCCGGGTCGGCGGGGATCATCGCCGTGTTCGATGACGAGCAGCGTCTCGGTGTCGAGCAGGCGCTCGGCGGTGCGTTGCTGCGTTCGCTGGTGCAGACGGCCAAGTCGGGCACGCAGGCGTTGAAGGCCGAGCTCGCGGAGGCGATGGGCAAGTTCGTCCAGGACCGCACTGCGCTGCCGATCCCGGATCGCAATTTCGGCGGCACCGCAGGACGGACCCTGAAAGACTCGGTCGGCGACTGGTCGATGATCCCGGGTCCGAAGGCGCCGGATGGGGCGCCGAACGTGCTGCTGGTGATGATCGACGATGCGGGGTTCGGCGCTCCGGACACGTTCGGGGGGCCGATCAGCACCCCGAATTTCACTTGCGTGCAGCGGACGGGGCTGACCTATAACAGCTTCCACGTCACCGCGCTGTGCTCGCCCACGCGTGCGGCGTTGCTGACCGGGCGCAATCACCACCGGGTGGGGATGGGCTCGATCGCCGAGGCCCCGGGCCCGTTCCCCGGGTACACGGCGGTGAGGCCGAGAAGCTGCGCCGGTCTGCCCCGGATCCTCCGTGACAACGGCTATGTCACGGGCGGGTTCGGGAAGTGGCATCTGACCCCGAACAACGTGCAGTACAACGCCGGGCCGTTTGACCATTGGCCGAAGGCGTGGGGGTTTGACCGGTGGTGGGGATTCCTGTCCGGCGCCTCGGGCCAGTACGACCCCGTGATCAGCCAGGACGACGCGATCGTCGGCGTGCCCGAGGGCAAGGACGGCGGCGAGTACTACTTCCCCGATGACATGGCCGAGAAGGCGATCGAGTGGCTGCACGGGGTCCGGGCGCAGGATTCCGAGAAGCCGTGGTTCATGTACTTCTCGACCGGCTGCGCGCACGCCCCGCATCACGTCGCCAAGGAGTGGGCCGACAGGTACAAGGGCAAGTTCGACGACGGCTGGGACAAGCTCCGCGAGCGGACGTTCGAGCGCCAGAAGGAGATCGGGATCATCCCTGCGGACGCCGAGCTGACCGAGCGCCCGGACGCGTTTCCCGCCTGGGACTCGCTCGATGACACGGCCAAGGAGCTTTACGCCCGCCAGATGGAGGTCTACTGCGGCTTTCAGGAGAACGCCGACTACAACGTCGGCCGGGTTCTCGATGCGGTGGAGGCGATGGGCGACCTGGATCGCACGCTCGTCATCTACGTCTGGGGAGACAACGGCGCCAGCCTGGAGGGCACGACGACCGGCTCGTTCAACGAGCTGACGTTCCTCAACGGGCTGATCCTGGATCCCAAGCAGCAGACCGAGCTGATCGAGAAGTACGGCGGTATCGACGCGCTCGGCGGGCCGCACACGGCGCCGCACTGCGCGGCGGCGTGGGCGCACGCGTGCAACACCCCGTTTCAGTGGGGCAAGCAGGTGGCCAGCCACCTCGGCGGGACACGCAACCCGATGGTCGTCTCCTGGCCGTGGCGGATCAAGCCGAGCAGCGACACGCGGGCGCAGTTCACCCACTGCAACGACATCGCGCCGACAATCCTCGAGGCGGCCGGGATCCCGGAGCCAAAGACGGTCGACGGGATCGAGCAGGAGCCGATGGACGGCACCAGCTTCCTGTACACGTTCGACGACGCCACCGCCCCCGAGCGCCACACCTTGCAGTACTTCGAGTTCGGCGGCGGCCGCGGGATGTACAAGGACGGCTGGTGGGCCGCATCGCGGCTCAACCGGCTCCCGTGGGATATGTCTCCCGAGACCCTGGGCACCTACGGCCCCGACGCGGTCTGGGATCCCGACCGGGACGTCGGCTGGGAGCTGTACAACCTCCGCGAGGACTTCAGCCAGGCAAAGGACGTCGCGGCCGACCACCCAGACAAGGTCACCGAGCTGCAGGAGCTGTGGTGGAAGGAGGCCGAGCGCAACCGCGTGCTGCCGCTGATGGGCGGGCTCTGCCTGCTCCTCGGCATCCTGCCGCCGCTGCCCACCAAGACGCGCTACCCGTTCGCGGGCGACGTCCAGAACGTACCCTGGGGGATGATCCCGCGGATCTACGGCCGCTCCTACGCGATCGAGGCCGAGCTCGTGGTTCCCGACTCAGGCGCCGAGGGTGTAATCGTGGCGATGGCCGACTTCATCGGCGGCTTCGGCCTGTGGGTCGACGGCGACGGGATCCTCCGCCACACCTACTCGCTGCTCGGCGTCGAAACCTACAAGCAGGCGGCCACCCGGAAGCTCCCCACCGGCGACGTGAACGTCCGGATGCTGTTCGAAACCGCGCAGAACAAGCCCGGCAGCGGCGGCCACGTCACGCTCTACATCAACGACGAGAAGGTCGGCGAGGGCGACATGCCCCAGAGCGTCCCGATCAGCTTCACCACCTACGCCGCCATGGACATCGGCCGCGACAACGGCCTCGTCGTCGACCTCGACTACGAACCCAAGGCCCCATACGCGTTCACCGGCACCGTCAAACAGGTCGTCTTCGACCTCAAACCCGCAACAGCCAAACGGGCAAGCCACGAGGACGAGAAGGCCTTGCACGAGCACGCCGCGGTGCATGCAGCCGCGCACGGAGCCGCCGCCTAGCAAAAGCTCCGACCTCGGGGCGGCCGGGGACAACTCCGTAGCCCCGAACCCCCACAGCAAGCACGCCCGCCCGATCAGCGAGACCCGCCTTCACTCGGCGACGACAATCTAGCCACGGACGACGAGCGTCCCGCAAAGCGCGGCAAGCGCGGTCCATCGCCGCCTCGCCCCGGGGTTCGACGCGGATGTTTGTGCTCGTGGCGAATGGGAGGTGCGCCACGGCGCACGGGCTGGCACTCGCTTTTGTGCCCGCAGGGGTATCTCGAGCGGCGCTGTGGCTGGTCGTTCCCGCGTGTGGCTTGGTGGCGCGTGGTTTCGGCCCGGCACGACGGCGGTCGGGGTGATCTGCTTGGTTTCGGCCTGCCCGATCGCCTCGCCGACCTCGTGCAGTCCGTGTTCGCGGTCGGTCAGTTCGTCGAATGGGTGGGAGGCGTGGCGGCGCTGCAGGAATTGCAGCGCGCGGTCGAGGTACCACGGGTGATAGCGCAACGAACCCGTGACGCGCAGGGCCTTGCGGGTGATCAGGCTCGGCGCCATCGAGACCTCGTGGGCCGGTCCCTCGCTGAGGTTGCCGATCTCGATGATCCGGCCGGCCCGTCGGGCAGGGTGCAGCGCTTCGGTGAAGGCCGCAGGGACCCCGGTCACCTCGAGCACGAAATCGGCGCCGCCGTCGCTCAGCTCCGCGACCCGGTCCACGCGCTCCTCCATGGTTCTCGGCGCGCTCGTGTCGACGATGTGGTCGGCGCCGAACCGTCGCGCGAGCTCGTTTACTGGCTTTACGGTCGGTCCGAGAACGCGACGGGAGGTGTTCTCCTTGTCGCGCGGTCGGCCGCTCGCAGTCGCGAATACGTACTCGTCGGGCGAGGCGGGTTGCCGCTCGGTGCGCCACGCCATGAGCTCCACGTCGTCTGTGTCGACTCGGCCGAGTTCGGGTCGATCATTGACCGACTCCAGTACGACCATGGCGTGCGCGACCTGCGCAGCCGCCTAGTCTTGCGTCACGTGTCGCTCGGACCGGGTGGCCTCGTCGCCGCCGCTTCCTGAGCCGACGCTAGCTGGAGCAACACGACCTCCGGCACCTGTCGTCCGAGAACATCGCGCCGAACCTTGACGCGGTCCCGGGGTGACAACTGTAGTGACCGCCCGGCAACTATAGAGGAGCGATCAATGTCTCAGATCGTACGGGACTGCAGCCGCGTTGTCCCGACGGAATACCACGATGTCGCCCAGAACGCCAAGCGGCTGGCCGTCCTGCACTCCGTGATCGTGGAGCTGACTCGCGTGACCGGGGGCTGGATCGCGCGGACGCCCGAGCTTCCGGAGAAGCTCGCGCTGGGTTTCATCACGTTCGAGGACGCGGAGGCCGCCGGGGACCTCGAGGGGCGGCTGCGCGAGCTGCGCGCCTCGGATTCCGAGATCGAGGCCAACCTGCGCCGGACATCCGACGCGCTGCTGTCCCTCGAGCGCGCTGAGGACTGCTACGCATACATGGCGGGGCTCGCTCGCGTCGTCAAGCCGGCGCTGGTCGCCGACCTACGCCGCCACCTCGAAGCCGCCCCGCCATACGTCGATGAGCCCAGCGTGCGCATCCTCAAGCGGGTGATCGCCGAGCAGGAGGGCCACATCGCCAAGCTGCTGTCGCTGCTCGCCGACCGCCAAGTCGGGTGGCGGGCCTACCGCGGGTTCGAGGAGCGCGTCCGCGATGGGCTGTGGGACCTCCACGCACCCGCCGGGGGACGAAGGGCGGGCACGTTCGTCGGCCAGGACCCGATTCTCCCGGAGCGGCCAGCCTGGCCAGCGGCCGTTCGCCAGCTGGCCTATGAGGAGGAGGCGACCCGTACCCGGAGGAGTTCGAGCCGGCCATGCGTCGTTGCGTGCACGACCTCGTGTTCTCCGAGGTGGAGGCGCTGGACATCTTCGGTCAGTACGTCTACGCCTTCGCTGACGCAGGGCTGCCGTGGGAGTTTCACCGAGCGACCGCGCGGATCGCCTGGGACGAGGCGCGGCATGTCGAGCTGCTGCTCAACGTCCTGGAGCGCTACGACGGAAGGCTTGGCGAGTTCCCGGCCAAGGCGCCGGGCTACGAGGAATACATCCGCCAGGACACGATCCTCGAGAAGCTGATCATGGTCAACGTCATCGCCGAGGGCGAGGTCTCCACCGACACGCAGACCCAGCACCGCGACGCGTTCCGCGAGCTCGGCGACGAGCTATCGGCCACGCTGAAGGACTACGAGATGGCCGATGAGGTCGTGCATGGGCGCTTCGGCCTGGTGTGGTCGCGGTGGCTGGCCGAGCGTGACAGCGCGGATTGGTCGGCCGCCTACCAGCGGGCGTTCCAGGCGCTCGAGGACTTCAAGAATCAGCACGATGACGAGGGCGGCGAGTCGCCGATCCCGCTCGTCCGCCTCGGCGTCGACGAGACGGGCGCCAAGCGTGTGCTCAACATCGAGGCGAAGAAGCTCGTCGGTTTCAGCGACGAAGAGATCGCTCGGCTGCGCGAGCAGGCTGGCTCGGCCGTCGAGGCCTGATGGACTCACCGGTGAAGCCGTCCGCAGGCGGATCTCGCGCGGCGGCCGGCTTCACTGGGCTCGACGACGCGGCACAGCAACGCCGCGAACGCGAAGCGATCTGGCGCAAGCAGTGGCTGCTCGTCGGCCATGTCTCGGACTTCGCTGAGGCAGGGTCGTTTCGGACGCTCGACGTGGCCGGCGAGGGAGCCGTCGTCGTCAACGGCGGCGACGGCCTCCGAGCCCTGACAAATTCGTGCCTGCACCGCGGCTACCCCTTCTGTGCCGACTCGGCAGGCGTGGCCGCGCGCTTTACCTGCCCGTTCCACGGCTGGAGCTACGACCTGACCGGATCGTTGCTCGACCTGGAACCGTCGGCGGGCCGGCGGCGGCTTCCCTCGCTGCCGCTGGACGTGTGGAACGGCTGGATCTTCGTCTGCCTCTCGCGCCGTGCCCCGGCGCCGCTGAGCCAGCAGCGGCCCTCTCAACCCGGTGCCGGCGCAGAGCAGCTGTCGCTCCTTCACAGCACCGTCCACGAATCCGACCGTCGCTGGACGGAGCTCAGCAGGGTGCCGTGGGCGGCCGACGATGACACCGTCCTCATCGAACCCGCGATCAGCGTCCTGCACTTCCGGCCCGGCCTGGTCACCACGCACACGCTCAGACCGACGAGTTCCCGATCGTCTCGCTGGACGATCAGCTGGTACCTCCGACCCGCCGGCGAGGGTATGACCGTCGAGAAGCTGCGGAGCCTGATCGCCCGCGACCGACGCGAACTCGAGGCCCATCTTGATGGCTCTGATCGGCTGGTAGGCGCCGTGCTGCACTCGGCCGCTAGAAATACAGGGCGTTATGGCAGCCGTCGGCAATCTGGATGACGTCAACAGCGGCGTGGCGCGCGCCATCCGCGCTCATCGGCAAACCCGTGGACTGTCGCTGAGCGCACTGGCCGCTGCCTCGGATCTGTCCAAGACCATCCTGGGCAAGATCGAGGCCGGACATGGCAATCCTTCATTGGAAACGCTATGGCGCATCGCGTCGGCACTCGATGTTCCCCTCGGAGCACTGATCGGCGACGACGAGCCGCCCGCCACGCGATTGATCCGCCGAGGCGAGGGATCGCTTGTCGAGTCGGACTCGGGCATGACGGCACACCTGATCCTCGCGGAAGGCGCCAGCCACCGAAGCGAGGTATTCCACTCCGTCATCGATAAGGGGATCGAGTACCACAGCAAGCCACACGTGGCAGGCACCGAGGAGCTCGTCTTCTGTCACGACGGACGTCTCGAAGTCGGCCCGGAGGGGCGCGAGGAGCGGCTCGAGAGCGGCGATGCGCTCTGGTTTCCCGCCGACGTGCCGCACATCTACAAGGCGCTCAGGCGATCAGATGTCCTGATCGTGATGAGCTATCCGCCCGCGCACGGCCTCGCCCGGTAGCGCCCCGGACGGTCGAGCAGCACGAACGTCCGCTACTCGTCGGCTGACGCCTCGATCGCCGCGGGACGTACACGAGATGCTTCAGAGGCGACGAGGCGAAACCTGCTCTCGCGCCGCGACGCGAATCTCGACAGTCCGAGCGACCGACCCGCTTCGCGCGGGATCCGCAACTCAGCGGCACGCCCTGGCGGGTGCGGCAGGCTGTCGAACCGGCACGTGCGCGCAATCCGCGCAACTCGGGTCTTTCGCCGGCACCGGCGACATGCAGGTCGCACAGCGGAAGCAGGGCGATGCTGTTCGCAGCCGGAGTGCCGCTCGATGATCTTTGCGGCACTCTGGCCTGATGCGAAGTGGGTCGGCCGGAGGTGGCGTGTGTAACGACGTCGGCGGTTTTGGCCAAGTAGTGAGTGTGAGCGGCGTTCGTCATTCGGTTGATTCGATTCCCTCGACTGTCGGGGGCTCGGTCGAATCGGGTGCGGCGGCGGAGTTCGAGGTCTTCTACCGGGCGAACGTGGGGGTTGTGAGCGCGTTCTTCGCTCGCCGCTGCTCGGAGCCGCAGCTGGTAGCCGATCTGACCTCGGAGGTGTTCTTGCAGGCGCTGGCGTCGCTGGACAGCTACGACCCTGATCGGGGAAGTGCCCGGGGGTGGCTGTTCGGCATCGTGCGGCGGGTCTGGGCGCAGCACTGCGAGCGCGCGGCCAGAGGCCGTGAGGCGATCACTGCGCTGGCGGCCCACCGTCAGCTGGGTGACGATGAGATCGAGGACATCGCGACGAGGATCGACGCGCAACGGACCGCCCGGGACCTGCTCGCCGCTTGGGAGGGGCTCTCAGACCTGGAGCGGGCTGCGCTGGAGCTGGTCGATCTGACGGGACTTGAGCCACGGGAGGCGGCGAGCGTGCTGGGTATCTCAGCGGGCGCGCTGCGCGTCCGGCTCTTCCGTGCACGAAAGCGACTTGGCAAACCACAGGAGAACCGATGAGCAACTTTGAAGATCAACTCTGGTCACAACTGGTCCGTGAGCGCGGGGAGCAGATGCGCGCCGCCCCGGAAGCCACGGCAGCACTCGGGTCATCTGTGACGGCCACCAGGCCCCCGACCCGACGCGGTCCCCGCTTGCGCCGTCCGGCGCTGCTGACCGGGTCCGCGCTTGGCATCGCCGGACTCGCGACCGCCGGCGTGTTCGCACTCACCAGCAGTTCGCCAGCGTTCGCGGTCACAAAGAACCCCGACGGGACGGTCGCCATCACCCTGAGCGACCTCTCCTCGCTCCCGGCGCTCAACCAGAAGCTCGCCCAAGACGGGGTTCCTGTCACGGCCGTCCCCATCAGCACGAGCTGCTCGGCTACTGGAGCGATCACCAACCTCTCCGGCGAGAGCACGCCCAGTATCTCGGCCAGCGGTCAAGAAACCACGGACGTGGTCACGATCGATCCCAGCCAGATCCCCAGCGGAGAGGTCGGAGTGCTCGGAGCGAGCCAGACCGCGTCAGGTCAAATCGAGCTGATGTTCGGCGACACGACCCCGCCAGCCCCATCCTGCCTGAACAGCGCGCGCGTCACGCCCACACAAGACCGCCACGCGAAGGTAAGAGGGCGCCAAGGACGCGATCGAGCAGCGTCCCGCTGACCTGGCGCCAGGAGCATTGGTCCACCGACAACGGCCCCGCACCGTGCCGATTACGCCCGACCCCGGCCTACCGCGCGTCGGGCGCGACGGTGCCGCAGTGGGAGGGCTGGCGCTGATTGTCAGCGGGCCGAGCACTAACCACACACTCGCGCGCCGCACCCGCTTTCCTCCTCCGCCGAGTGAGCAGCCAAGCCGGATAACGGGCCGCGTTCCCCAAAGGGTCTAGCAGCATCAGTGCGCCGTACCCGTGAGATATGCAGAGCAGGGCTGACGCCACTCACAGCTCAACGATCCGCTCGTCGCCATTCTCGGGTCCGGGGTCGGCTCGACACGTGGCGCGCGACGCGCTTGCCGGCGGCGCGCACGGTATCCGCGCATCCCGCAACTCTGGGATGCGTCGTCCGGATGTCCCTGGTGAAGTGAATGCGGGTCCGCGGCGCGGGTCCGTGGAGCGTTAGATGCTGCTGGTGGTTGGTGCGGGTCGCAGGCCAGCTGCGATCGTCAGGACCTG
>Ga0335081_10021282_pt1 | contig 10502 bp, 4 predicted proteins | sample Lox_Sample_35_FD_206713 | JGI IMG/M metagenome (GOLD analysis project Ga0335081, IMG submission 206713) | Soil microbial communities from Loxahatchee National Wildlife Refuge, Florida, United States - Lox_Sample_3.5 | ecosystem: Environmental > Terrestrial > Soil > Wetlands | place: USA: Florida...
AAAGAAGTGCAATTGAAAAGGCACAATCCTTCCTTATTTTAGATTTTGATCAGCAGGGATTCTTTCCGCCTCATGAAGGGATCCGCTCAGCACTGGTGGTTCCACTTATCAATCAAAAGCAGCTGGTCGGGCTTCTCCAGTTGCATTCTACAAAGCCCGCGTATTTCGATGCCACGGCTTTGGCTTTCGCAGAGACTCTTGCATTCCAGACCGCCATCGCTTTAAGTAATGCTTGGACATATCAGAGCGAACTTCAGCGCGCTGAAGTTTTACGGCGCCGTGCAGACACATTGGTGCAATTATCCAATGCAAGTTACGCTATTAATCCAGAAGTTTCTCTTGAAGAAACTTTGAGGGTCATTGCACAAGGCATTCATGATTCCACACCTTTTGAGGTGGTGCTGGTCAGTATCTATGAACCGGAGGGCGGCTTGTTGCGGCGAGTGGTTGGTATTGGGATTCCTCAAGAAACATTGGATGAATTATTGGCGCGCAAACAACCGTATTCCGGCCTTCTACAGTTGATGAAGCCTGAATTTAAAATCAGCCGTTCCTATTACATCCCTGCTGATCAAACTCCTGTTTTGCCTGCAGAGGTTCATTATGTTTATGCACCTCATTATTCACAAGAGCAATCGGGCAAGGATGCTTGGGATCCGGACGATTTCCTGCTCATCCCATTGGAGGACGCGCAGGGTAATCCACTTGGTTTGATCAGCCTCGATGAGCCGAGTAATGGTCTGCGTCCCGACCGAGCGACCATTGATTCTGTGGAGGTTTTTGCCGCGCAGGCGGCATTGGTGATCAGCAATGCCAGACGATACAGCGAGCTTACGGATCGTATCGACTCGCTGTCCTCTGGCCTCCAGCGCCAACAACGATTGCTTAACGTTACACAAAAAGATTTGCCGGTTCTGCTTCGCAAGGATTTGGAACAGACTATTTCACTGCACAACCTGGATCGTCGCGCTCAACGCGTGCGCGCCGGCCTGGCTATTACCGAGTCTGTCAGCCGCCAATTGGATGCCTCGTCAGCGCTCATGGCGCTGGGCCGAGAGACTTTGACGCAATTGGCTATGACCACTGCCTTGGTAGCGGAAAATTCCCCCGAAGGTCCGCGCCTCCTTCATGTCCTGGGCAATGTACCGAAAACAACGAATCCCGAAGCGTTATTTGGTCAGCGGAATCCTCTGCGTGCTGTGCTGCAAGGAGGTGAACCAATCCTGATATCGAACTTAGACGAAAATAACGAATGGCGTGATGTTCCGTTGCTTTCACAATTACGCGCCAAAAGTGTAATTTGTCTGCCAGTCATTGTGGAAAATAAGCCTGTTGCCGCGATCCTCGCCATTAGTTCCGAATCGATGCCGGACTTCACAGAGGAGGATAGACAAGTCTATTATCAGATTTCCGGACAAACCTCTATTATCCTTCAAAACATTTCCCTGCTCAATGAGACGCGCCGCCGATTGCAAGCCGTTGACCTTTTGCTTGAATTCAGCCGTCGTCTCAGTGGTCTAGATCCGGCAAATATCATACGCGCATTGTTGGATAGCGGCCGCCGCGTATTGCCCGCGGCGCACGCCGGTGTTGTTTTGATGTTGAATGAACAAAGTAACCTGCTTTTGCCTCAAGTCGTCTCAGGCTATGCAGATAACGACAGTATGTCACAGATTTCATATCGTGTCGGTGAAGCTCTGCCCGGAATGATCTTTTCTGAAAAGAAGCCGCGACGCGTGGATGAGATTGATTTCCCGCGTGATTATGCGTTGTCTTCCGAGAAACTCGGCTTCTATCGTCAGGCAACGGGCGGACGTTTGCCCGTATCCAGTTTGTTTATCCCAATTCTGACGGGCGATCAAGTGCTTGGCATCCTCGTCTTGGATAATTTCAACACCCCAGCCGCATTCAAGGCCGAGGATGAAAACCTGATGATTTCGCTCTCTCAACAAGTGGCGCTTTCGCTGGAGAACGTGCGCTTGGTACATGCCATGACCGAACGCGCAGGTCAATTGCAGGCTCTCAACGATGTTGCCACTGCCATGACCTCCAGCCTGCGTTCTGATGAGCTCATCGCATCTCTCCTCGACCAGCTTGTGCCAGTCCTGCCCTTTGACACCGCCACACTTTGGTTGCGTGAGAAGGAACGTCTAGCCGTTGCCGCCGTGCGCGGCTTCCCGGATGTTGAGAGACGCCTAGGCTTAACGGTGGCCGTTGCCGATAGCGCCTTGTTCAAGGAAATGATCAAAAGCAGCCAATCCATTTCAGTGCCTGATGTGCGCGAAGATCCGCGCTTCCCGGCCGTTGAGGCTCCGCATCTTTCCTGGCTGGGAGTTCCGTTGATTTCCAAGGGCGAATTGATCGGCGTCATTGCCTTGGAGAAATGGCAGTCGTATTTCTATACGCGTGAGCAAATTCAACTGGCTTCGACATTTGCCAGCCAGGCTGCCACGGCATTGGATAACGCCAAACTATTCGAGGAAAGCCTCGGCCGCGCATCGGATTTGGATCAACGCTCACAGCGTCTGGCGTTGCTCAATCGCTTCTCATCCGCCCTGAGCGGTTTACTGGACGCGGATCAAATTCTGAGCCTTACCGCAGAAGAGTTGCGAACGGCATTGAATGCCGATCGAACCTCGGCAGTATCGTTTGAACACGACCATGCAGTTTGGAAAGCGGTGTCACCTGAGTCGAAGCATGATCTGCCTCAAATTCTGCCCGATGCGCCGCTGTTTGAACGTTTACGCGAGTCACTGGGAATCTTTAACACGGAAAACGTCGCGGCCGAACCCGACCTCCAGCCGATCATGGAGTTGGTGGATAGCAATACAAAGGCTTTGCTGGTTCTGCCTTTAGCCAGCGGACAGAATCTGCGCGCGTTGCTCTTTGCACACATTACAAATGAGGGACGCTTTGCATTAACGGAAATCGAGCTGGCCCGCACGATTGCGAATCAGGCCGCGATTGCGCTCGAAAATGCGCGCCTATATCAATCTACAGTGAGAACGGCAGAACGATTCTCCATCCTCAACCGTGCCAGCGCCGATATCGGCGCCAGCCTTGACCCAGAAGAAATCTATGCTGCTATTCATAAAGCTGCTGACCTTCTTATGCCGGTGGAAGCTTTTATGATCAGCCTGCTGGATGAAGAGAAACACGATGTGGAAGGCGTTTACTTGATGGATAAGGATGTTCGCTTGCCGAGCGTACGCACGCCTTTGGGGGAAGGTTTGAGTAGTCATGTGATCACGACCGGCGGGCCGCTTAATTTGGCAAATGCACAGCAAGGGGATGAAATAGGTGCTGGAATGATGGGCAATGTGCACGGCACACCCATGTCTATCTTAGCGGTGCCTTTGACGCTTGGCAGTAAAACGATAGGTATGCTTTCTGCCCAGAGCTATCAAGCCAACGTTTATACTGAGGAAGATCTTCAACTCCTGAGCACACTCGCGAACCAAGCGGTGGTTGCAATTCAAAATGGACGCCTGTTTGCTGAAACACAACGCCTGGCGCAGGAACTTGAACAACGCGTCATCGAACGAACAGCGCAATTAAAGCATGAACAACAGAATACGGAAACTCTTCTGCGCATTCTTACAGAAGTTTCATCGAGCCTTGATCTGGATCGTGCCCTCAATCGTACGTTGTCTCTTCTTAACGAGGCTATTGGAGCCGAACAGGGAACTATCATGCTTTTGCATCCTGATGATAACCTTTTGCATTACCGCGCTGGTTATGGTTATCTTTCAGATCAGGCGGATGAGGGTAGACGCGGCTTTACGTTGAAGGTAGGCGAGGGATTGGCGGGCTGGGTCGTTCAAAATCGCGAAGCCGCCATGATCGATGATTTGCGGCTTGATCGGCGCTGGGTGCAGTCAGCCTCCACTTCACGTGAACATCGCAGCACGATTGTCGCGCCGTTGCTCGTGGCTGAGGATGTCATTGGTGTGTTGATGGTTTTCCACCGCGAGCAGCATTACTTCACACCCGATTCATTGAATCTGGTGAAGGCAATTGCCAGCCAAGTGGCGGTTGCGATTAACAACGCGCATCTGTACGAGCTGATCCGGGATCAGGCTGAACGCCTCGGCTTGATGTTGCGTAAGGAACAGGAAGAGGCCAGCCGCTCGCAAGCCATCTTGGAAGCAGTTGCAGACGGTGTGCTGGTCACAGGCTCCAATAATCGTATTTCCTTCTTGAATTCATCCATTCAAAAAATTCTGGATATCAACACAGAGCGGGTCATCAATCAACCGCTGGAAGATTTTGGCGGTTTGTTCGGTAAGGCATCTTCTTCATGGATGGAAACGATTCGCAACTGGTCTCAATCGCCAAGTTCTTATCAATCCGGCGATACATATGCGGAACAATTGGAATTGGGGGATGGACGCATCGCCTTGATCCACCTCGCGCCGGTCATCCTCCAAAACGACTTCCTCGGCACGGTGTCCATCTTCCGCGATATTACGCACGAGGTCGAAGTGGACCGCTTGAAGTCCGAGTTTGTTGCGACCGTGAGCCACGAACTGCGCACGCCGATGACAGCCATCAAAGGTTATGTGGATGTGCTGTTGATGGGCGCGGCTGGCGCAGTAAATGAAAACCAGTCGCATTTCCTGAATATCGTTAAGAACAATATTGACCGCTTGAACATTCTGGTTAACGACTTGCTCGATATTTCGCGTATCGAGGCTGGACGCGTCATCTTGACTCCGCAGCCGCTCGACTTGAGAGAAATTGCCGAGGATGTAATTGGCGATGTTCTGCGGCGCTCGCAGGAGGAAGGCAAGCCGATGGCGCTTTCTCTTGATGCTCCGAAAACCTTGCCGCGCGTAATCGGCGATGCGGAACGCATTCGCCAGGTGATGGATAATTTGGTGGACAATGCCTATCATTACACGCCGGAGAATGGGACCATCAAAGTTGGCATTCATGCTTTGGATGGAACTGAAGTTCAAGTGGATGTGGAAGATGATGGCGTGGGGGTTGCGCCCGTTGATCAGGAGCGTGTCTTTGAGCGCTTCTACCGCGGCGAGCATCCGCTGGTTTTGGCAACCCCGGGTACTGGTCTGGGACTGCCCATCGTGCGCCAGTTGGTCGAAATGCACAACGGACGAATTTGGATGAAGAGCGAAGGGCTTCCGGGTAAGGGAAGCGTCTTCTCGTTTACTTTACCTATTCAAAAGGACAAATGAGGGTCGAATGCCGAAAATTTTGATTGCCGAAGACGAGCCTGATATCCGCGACCTGGTTGCGTTTACTTTACGGTTCGCCGGTTATGAGGTGGTGTCTGCCAATAACGGAGAGGAAGCCGTGCAAAAGGCTTCGGTCGAATTCCCCGACTTAATTCTGATGGATGTTCGCATGCCGCGCATGACCGGCTATGACGCCTGCCGCGCCATGAAAGCCAGTCCTGAACTGAAAGACATCCCGGTCGTTTTCCTTTCCGCCAAAGGACAGGAATCCGAAATCCAGACCGGACTTGAAGCGGGCGCCGAAGAATATCTGCTCAAGCCATTTGCGCCCGATCAGTTGACCGTTCGTGTTAGGGCGATACTATCAAAGTTTGGAAAGTGAATCTCTTTGAGCGCGATCATTCTTGACCAAGCCATTGTGCATTACGAAGCGTTGGGACGCGGCCGTCCCATCGTCTTTCTGCACGGCTGGGTTGGCTCATGGCGCTATTGGATCGCCTCCATGCAGGTGGCATCTACCTCGTTTCGCGCCTACGCGCTTGACCTCTTCGGTTATGGCGATACTGCGCACGACCCGCTGCACTATTCGCTTGAGAGCCAGGCTGAACTGCTCACACGCTTCCTCGATGAAATGGGCATTGGCAAAATCGCGATCGTTGGACATGGCCTCGGCGCGCTGGTTGGTTTTTATTTTGCGGCTCAACAACCCGGCAGTGTGGACCGCATCATGGCGGTCAATTCTCCGCTCGACTTTACCTCGGTCAATGCCAAGCTTCGCACCTCCACTGCGGTCGAATTGGTGGATTGGCTTTCGACTCGAACACCGGAAGCGGCTATGGCTCTCTCTGACGCATCCAAATCGGACACGCGTGCGATCGCGGCTTCGATGGGCAATTTTCAGGCGGATGGTTTGTTCACGCAATTTCGCAGCACGGATGTTCCCTGCCTGCTGGTCTATGGACAGAACGATCCTTCCATCTCGATCCCTCCTGCTGAAAATGCCGCCTCTCTTTCGCCTCACATGCATCAGATCAATCTGGAAGGTTCAGGTCACTTCCCGATGATCGACGAGACGGCCGCCTTCAACCGCCTGCTGATCGATTTTCTCGCTCTTGATTCCGGCCTCAGCCCGCGCGAATTGGAATTGAAGGAGGAGTGGAAGCGCCGCGTGCGCTAAGAAAAAGGATTGCAAGGTTGGGGGTTTGGCTGTATGCTTAAGCGAAATCACTAATCGTTCTACCCATAGGGGAAATATGCCCCGTCAAATCAACGAAGAACGCACCCGCAAGGAAATGATCGACCCGCAACTTGAAACTGCGGGCTGGTATTTGCGTGACCATTCCAAGGTGAAAATCGAAATCCCTGTGGACGGCTATGATGCCAAGCCATGGAATGGCGTTACCGATTATTGCCTCTATCGCGAAAATGGGGAAGTGTTGGCAGTAGTCGAAGCCAAGAAAACATCGGTGGATGTACGTTTGGCAGAAGCACAACTCACTCATTATGTAACCGAAATCGAAAAGCGCCAATCCTTTCGACCATTTGGATTCCTGGCGAATGGCTATGACATATATTTTGTCGATGTTGGTTTTTCGGCGGAGAGATTGGTTTCAGGATTCTTTACGCGCGCCGATTTGGAGAACTCGCTCTTTATCCGCCAGAATGGACAAAAGCTTGGCTCAACAGAGATCAACAACACAATCGTTGACCGATCCTACCAGCACGAAGCCATTCGCCGCGTGTGTGAAGCGTTTGAGAAGGGCAAGCGCAAAGCCTTGATTGTCATGGCGACTGGCACAGGTAAGACACGCACCGTAATGGCATTGATTGATGTGTTCATGCGCGCTAATCAAGCGCGGCGCATTTTATTTGTTGCAGACCGTGACGCGTTGGTCGAACAGGCAAAATCAGATGGCTTTGAACAATTCCTGCCGAACGAACCCTGCACACGTTTATACAGTTGGGATGTGGATATCAGCAAGCGTCTTTACGCAGTGACACTACAAACGCTGAGCAACATCTTCGAGCAGTTCTCGCCTGCCTTCTTTGATCTGATCATCTTCGATGAAGTCCATCGTTCGATTTTCAATCGCTACAGTGAAATCCTGCAATACTTCGATGGGCGCATGATCGGACTGACTGCTACGCCCGCCAGTTATATTGACCGCGATACCTTTGAAGCCTTTGACTGTCATGAAGACAAGCCAACGTATCTTTACACATATGAGCAGGCTGTCAAAGATAAATATCTTGTAGACTATAACTTATACGCCGCACAGACTCGCTTTCAGCGTGAAGGCTTACATGCCGCGAACCTGAGCGAAGAAGAACGCAACTTGCTCATCCAACACGGACTCGATCCCGATGAGATCAATTACGAAGGCACAGAACTCGAAGAGAAGGTGACCGTCACCGATATGCTCCGCCGGCAGTGGCAGGAGATCATGGAAGTGGTGTACAAGGATTCTTCGGGGACCTATCCGGGCAAAACGATTGTTTTTGCCATGACCAAAAAACATGCTCTGCGCTTGCAAGATGCTTTTTATGAAGTATTCCCGCAATACGTGGATATGGCAAAGGTGGTCATTAGTCAAGGAGACTATCGCAGTAAGAATCTAAGCGCCTTCAAAAAAGAAGACATGCCGCGCATCGCCATTTCTGTGGACATGCTCGATACCGGCGTGGATATTCCTGAGGTGGTCAATCTCGTATTCATGAAGCCGGTTCAATCGCCGATCAAGTTACAGCAAATGATCGGACGCGGCACGCGCAGTCAGGCAGCTTGCAAAAAGTTGGAGTTGCTTCCCAATTTCGAGAAGAAGGAATTTCTCATCATTGATTTTTGGGAAAACAATTTCAGCCGCGATGCAAAAGAAGCGCCCGATAATGCTACGCCTGTGATGGTGCGGGTTTTCAACACGCGCTTAAATTTACTGGAAACCTATCTCGATGACCAGCAAAACCCCGAATGTCAGAGTGTGATTCGAGATTTACGTGCCATGATTGCTCGCATCCCAACCGAGTCGCTTTTGGCGAAACGTGCCATGCCTGAGATTGAAGATGTCTGGCAGGATGGCTTCTGGAATTATCTTTTGCCAAGCAGCATCAAGAAACTGCGCGAGAAGGTTGGACCACATCTGCGTTATGCCGCGGACGTGGATGTAGCCGCTGAGACTTTCATCAGCAAGATGGAACGCTTGAAGTTGGCGCGCCGCACAGGCAAGAACACCAGTGACATTGCTCAATCTCTTGCCGAAGATATAATGCGACTCTCCGAAAATATTCTCGATAAACGTCAAATTGAATTGCGCCGAAAATCCATTCCACCTAATCTTGAAAAAGCAAGTTTCGTTGAGTTGAATGAAATTCGCGATGGTCTAGCACGCGAAATGAAGAACAAATCAAACCGCGAAGACCCGCTCATTATTGACTACCTGCGTGACTTCATTGCCGTGCGCGGGTATATCATGCTGACCAAGCGCGGCGAGCAAATATACGTAGAAGAATATCGCCGCTTGGTGGAGAAACGTATTCTGGACTTGGTCGCCAATCACTCAACAGTACAAGCCATTCAACGTGGTGAGACCGTGAGCGATGAGCAATTGCTCGAATTCGAACGAACTTTGCACAAAGAACTCGGCGAAGGTGACCTTGAAGTATCGCCTGAAAATATTCGTAAAGCATTTGGCGGACTGAAAGTAGATAGTTTCCTAGCCTTCGCTCGTCAAGTGCTTGAATTGGATGATTTACCCGATTATCATGATGTGGTGCAAAGACAATTTGAAGGTTATATTACCCAGCACAAGTACAATGCTGACCAGATTCGCTTTTTGCGCGCAGTGCAAAGTGTGTTTTTGGAGAAGCGCAAATTGGAGAAGGCAGATTTATACGAACCGCCCCTGACGAACTTTGGCGCAGATGCTGTGGAGAAATGGTTCAACGAAAAAGATGTAAGTGAGATGATGGCATTTGCCAACCGGTTAGCAGTATAGCATTTTCAGTTTTCTGTTTGTATCGAAAGGAGAAATACTATGCCAGTCATAAGAAAGAATGCCGATGATAGTGAAGGACCTTGGGGGAAGTCCGGTCTAGAACTCAATTTTCTGCTGGAAGAGTGGAAGGAGGCGCGTAAAAGCATAGATCGATTTGATAATATATCCAGCGACCTACGAAAATATGGGCTCAGTGTAATTGCATTTATTTTATCAACAAGTAGTGTTGTTGTTGATGCAACAAAAGTTCAAAACCCCCTGCCACTCGTGATAGTTCCCATCGCTGTTGCTATTTTGACTCTAAGCGTATTCCTCGCCGATAGTTACTATCAGGTAATGCTGTTGGCAACAGTTTTGCACGCGCGGCAGCTCGAAAATACCCACAAGGAGAGTTTGAGCCAAGAGGGTAAAGGTCAGATTTACTATGGATTGAATCTGACCAACGCGGTGATAGAAAAAACCGAGAAGAACCATGCACCTCTCTATGTGTTTTTCGTGTACCTTTTGTTTCTAGCGATCAGCTTTTCCTTGGGAATACTTTCGCTATTTGCTTATCACACGCATGCAAATGCGCTTAATCTTACGCCTTATATATTGAGCTTTATTGGCAGCTACTTGGTCATCCTTTTGTTCATCCTATTGATTAGCCGGGGCGTCAATAATTTGACCAGGGAAATGCAAAAGACCGAATTGATTGATAACAGATTCGTTATTCGTAAAGTATTTGAACCGGTAGAGGTAACCAAGGCAACTAAACAAATTGCCGGGCGAATCTATAATATGTATAGGAATAGTAATTTGAAGATTCTGACCCTAGGGATGGGCGGTCTCTATTTTGCAGAAAAGTTGATCAGTGAGCTAAAAAGGCAGCATAACAAGGTAAACGTTGAGTTAATATCTTCTTTTTCGGAGAGGAATAAAGAAACAGTTACCATCGTACCTCCCGCAAATATCAATATAAAGAACCAGGACATTTTGATCGTTGATGATCTGGTTTCAAGTGGATTGACGCTCAACGCGGCAGTAGAAATATATAGAGGTATGGGAGCACGCAGCATTAGAATATGCGTCCTTCTGGATGCCTACAACAAACGTCATCCGACCGCCGCCGATCTGCAGCTCGATCTTGTCGGTTTGAAATCACCCGAAAAGAAACTGTTTTTTGTCGGCAGTGGCATGGACGGTGGCGAGAAAATGAGCGCCGAGAGTGCAGACAACTGCCGCGCCTTACCCTATATCGGCGTTATCGTCGCACCGTAAAAGTATGCTCACTGACCCTAAACTTCGCTCGCAAGTAGACTCGCTCTGGGAT
>Ga0335081_10021284_pt1 | contig 10502 bp, 9 predicted proteins | sample Lox_Sample_35_FD_206713 | JGI IMG/M metagenome (GOLD analysis project Ga0335081, IMG submission 206713) | Soil microbial communities from Loxahatchee National Wildlife Refuge, Florida, United States - Lox_Sample_3.5 | ecosystem: Environmental > Terrestrial > Soil > Wetlands | place: USA: Florida...
TTGCCGGTCACCGCCGCCATCAGATCTCGCAGCGTGCGGCGGACCGCGATGACGCGTTGCGCCGTCTCAATGCCAACTTTGCCAATGACGCCGATTACGTTCCGTTCGGAGGGGGGCGCGCTCGGGCCCATTACAAAATCCGGCCCGCCGAGAAAATAGAAGTGCAACGCGTGATCCTCGACGAAGAACGTGTGATAGATCAGCTCGCGGATTTTCCGCGCGGCGGGAGGAGGTGTCACGCGGTAGAGATCATCCAGAGCCTTGGTGGACGCCATGTGATGCGCGGTCGGGCAGACGCCGCAGATCCGTGAGGTGATCTGCGGCATGTCCTCAGCCGGACGGCCCTGCACGAATTTCTCGAAACCGCGCAGCTCGGGAACCTGGAAGACGGCGCGGTCCACCTTGCCCTCATCGTTGAGAAAAATCTCGATGCGGCCGTGGCCCTCAAGCCGGGTGACCGGCTCGATGGAAATGCGCCGCGACGTGGCTGCTTCGAATGTCGTGCTCATGGCGTTGCCTTTCGAGTCAGAAAGGATGCGGGCAGGCTGTATCGGTAGAAGGTGCCCGCCGGGTCGGGCAAATCGCGGAGCGCATCTGTGATTTCGTCGTCTCCGGTCGGGGCCAGAATGGATGCCATCGCCGACAGGGCCTTGGCGCCGAAGTCACGGACGCGCGGGGCCGGGCCGAAACAGCCGGTGCACGGCATATTGCCCGCGATGCACCGTCCCTCGCAGCCGGCCCTGGTAGCGGGACCGAGGCACGGAATGCCTTGCGCGAGAATGCACATATTCTCATCGATAATCGTGTCGGCGACGCGCCGAAACCGGTCCAGCGCCAAAGTCTCAGGCCGAGTCGCCCGGCGCGGGCATTCCTCGCACAAAGCCTGCTCTGGGGCAAGAACGGAATGGCGTGAAGGCACCTCCGTCTTCAGCAGGGCCGTCAACGCCTGCCCGATGATCTTAGGCGTCGGGGGGCAGCCCGGCACGTAGTAGTCAACGTCGACCACGCGGTCGATCGGCAGCACCGTGTCGAACAATTCGGGAAGCGGCAGGCCGTGGTCGCCGTCGGATCCGGTGGCTTCTTCCGCGGTTTCCAGGATGTCGCGGGCCGTGCTCAGGTTGGCCAGGCCGGGGATGCCGCCCAGTTGCGCGCACGCGCCGAAAGCTACGAGGACCTTCGCATTGGCACGCAGAAGCTCCGCCATGCGTTTTTGTTCGCTGGTGCGAACGGCGCCGTTGAGGAAACAGATATCGACCGGCTGGATATCGTGCTCCTTGAAATCGAGCGCGACGGGCCAGAATACGATTTCGACAGCGTCGAGCACGGGGAGCAGATCCTCAGCCAGGTCGAGAATGCACTCTTCGCATCCTCCGCAGGAGGCGCACCAGTAGAAGGCGACTTTGGGTTTCATGAGGCCTCCGCAAACTGTGTTTCGACCGGAGCTTTGCGGGGACCAAGCCGCTTCAGCGTTTCCACCATCTCGTTGATCACGGTGCGAACGCGGTCCGCTTCCGCCGCCGAGATCCATTCGAGCCGTATGCGCTCCGGTTCGATACCCATCTGACCCAGAAACTGCTGCAGAAGCTTGAAGCGGCGCAACGCCTTGTAATTGCCCTCCTGGTAGTGACAGTCGCCGGGGTGGCAGCCGCCGAGGAGCACGCCATCGGCCCCTTTGGCAAAGGCGTCCAGGACGAATTGCGGGTCGACGCGGCCGGAGCACATGACGCGGACCACGCGGGCGTTGGGCGCATACTTCAGGCGGGAAGTGCCGGCCAGATCCGCGCCAAGGTACGTGCACCAGTTGCAAAAGAATGCCACGATTTTGGGCTCGAATGGTTCAGGCATAGGTGAGAATTCCCTCCACCTCTTCGAAGATTTCGCTGTCCTCGAACAGGTGCTGTCCGATTGCGGCTGACGGGCATGCCGCCACACAGGTGCCGCAGCCTTTGCACAGCGCCTGGTTGATTTCCGATTTCCGGCGCTCCTCCTGGAAGGTGATCGCGTGATACGGACACAGTCCGACGCAGGTCTTGCATCCGGAACAGAATTCATCCAGGACATAGGCGGTATTGGGCTCGGTTTCCACGTGGCCCGCGTCGATCAGGGCCAGAACCTCGGCGGCGGCCGCTCCGGCTTGGGCAACGGTATCCGGAATATCCTTCGGACCCTGGCAGCAGCCTGCCAGGAACACGCCGTCGGTGAAGGTGCTCACCGGCGCCAGTTTCGGGTGACGCTCGAGGAAGAAACCCTCGCTCGAACAGGAGATATTGAACAGCCGGCGGATGTCGTTGGCATCCGCTTGAGGCTCGAGTCCCGTGGACAGCACGACCATATCGACCGGAATGCGCCTCACCTTTCCTGCCAGCGTATCCTCCACGCGAATCACCAGCTTGCCTTCCTCGGTGGCGTCGAGCCCCCAATCCGCGATTTCTGCCACACGGCCGCGGATGAAGTGCACCCTTTCATTGAGAAGCTTCTGGTAGAACTCTTCGAAGCCTTTGCCGGGCGTGCGCATGTCGATGTAGAAGTTGTACACTTCGGCGCCGGTATGCTCCTTGATGAGGTGAGCGAGCTTGAGCGAGTACATACAACAGACGCGGGAGCACCAGCGGTTGCTGTTTTCGTCACGGGAGCCGACGCAATGCACAATACCCACGGTCTGCGGCTTGCGGCCGTCGCGCAGGACGACTTCACCCGCGGTCGGACCGGAAGCGTTCACCAGCCGCTCGACTTCGAGCGCGGTGTAGACGTTGGGATAGACGCCGTAGCCGTAATACGGATTGCGCCGGGCGTCGTAGGCCTGAAATCCCGTGGACACGATGATCGATCCCACCTCGATGATTTCCTGCTTCGCTTCCTGGCGCAGATCGATGGCGTGGCGGTCGCCGCAAGCTTCAATGCACGTCTTCTTGCACTTCCCGGACTTGAACTGGATGCATGTCTCAGGGTCGATGACGGGCACCAGGGGAACGGCCTGCGGAAACGGCACGTAAACCGGCCGCCGCTTGCCGAGCCCGTAGTTAAACTCGTCTGGCACCTTGGCCTGCTTGTAGACGCAAGCGTCGATGCATTCCAGGCAGCCAACGCACAGGGACTCGTCAATATACCGCGGCCGCCGCGTGACGGTGACCTTGTAGCTGCCCACGTAGCCTTCGAGAGCAGACACGTCCGAATACGTCCAAAGAGTGATATTCGGATGGTTCTTTACCGAGGACATCTTGGGCGTGAGGATGCAGGCGGCGCAGTCCAGGGTCGGGAAGGTCTTATCGAAGCGCGCCATGTGGCCGCCGATGCTGGGTTCCCTTTCGACCAGGTATACGTGCTTTCCCGCGTTGGCTAACGTCAGCGCGGCGTGGATACCAGCGATGCCGCCGCCGACAATCAGGACGTCGGGATGAATGGGGATGCTGCCCCGCTCCAGGGGGCGGTGCATCGCCACCCGGCGCACTCCGGCGCGCAGCAGATCTTTGGCCTTGGCCGTTCCGCTGACCTTGTCTTCATTCACCCACGAGATTTGCTCGCGGATGTTCACCATGTGGAAATAGAAGGCATTCAACCCTCCCATGGCAGTTGCGGTGCGGAAGGTATGCTCGTGCAGATGCGGAGAGCATGAGGCTACCACGATCCGATTGAGGCCGTGATCACGAATATCCTGGCGGATGAGATCCTGCCCGGGGTCCGAGCACACGTACTTGTACTCGCGGGAGACAGCAACGTGGGGCAAGCCGGCGCCATACGCGGCCAACTCCCGGACATCCACCGTAGCCGCGATATTGGTGCCGCAATGACAAACGTACACGCCCACCCGAATATCGTCCGGGTCAAACATAAGCCTTGGCCTCCTCGGTGGCGGTGGAAAACCACTGCCGGATGGATTTTTGGCCGGAGATCGAGCGGCTGAAGCCGAGCGCTTCCGGATCGGCGCCCAGCACCCAGCCGAGCGCCTGCGTGAAATAGAGGATCGGGAGATCGTAGCGCTCGCCTGTTCCGCGGCGGATTTCGGCCTGGCAGGCGTCGAGGTTGTACTGGCAAAGCGGACAGACGGTGACGATGGCTTGGGCTCGCTTGCGGACCGCCTCCTTGAGCAGGACGTAATTCAGCCGCACGCCGATCTCATGCATGGTGCCGGTGAGAGAGCCACCGCAACACTTGGTCTTCAGAGCATACTCCACCGTGGGCACCCCGGCGGCGTTCAGCAACTCGTCCATACGAGTGGGATTGCAGTCGCGATCCACTTCATGATAGGGGCGCACAATCTGGCAACCGTAGTAACAAGCCACCGGGCCGCCCCGCCAAGGACGCTTGACCAATTGGTGGATTCGGTCCGCTCCAACATCGTTGTACAGAACCTCCAGGGGATGGCGTACCCGCACCCCGTCGAGCGCTGGAAGGTTCGCGGCGGCCAGCGATTTTCCAACGTGTGCCCCGATGGCGGGATATCGCACGGCATAGTCCTGAGTCTTGCGCAGCACCAGGTAGCAGGCGCTGCAGGGCGCCACCACGTCCCGGCATTTGGCCTTATGGGCAAGCGCGAGATTCCGGGCGGAGAGAAGAAATGCGGAACCCTCATCGATGGACATATAGGATGTCGCGCCGCAACAATTCCAATCCTCCAATTCCGTGAGGGAGAGGCCCAGCACGTGGAAGAGAGCCAGCAGGCTTTCCTCATAGGCGGCGCCGGTTCCACGCAGGGAACATCCCGGGAAATAGCTGTACGCGCTCATCGCGTCACCTCTGTGCCAAGCAGATCGCGGATTTCCGGAAGAGTTTCCATCCGGTGCGAATCATTCCGAGTAAGATGAACGGATTCGACCGCAGCGCCATGCGCAGCACCAGGGAAAACTCGGAGTTGCGTCCGCGGCGGCGGACCATGTGGTAGAACTCCTGCGCCAGAACTGCAACCGGCAGGCGCCGGGGTTGGAGTCCTTCCTGGATGGCCTCGCGCTTGAGGCCGTACATCAGATCAGTGATTTGGATTTGCCGTGGACAGTGTACCGCGCAGGAATAACAGGACGCGCAAAGCCAGATGGTCTGGGAACGGAGCACGTCCTCCCGAAAACCTTCCCGGACAAGGGCTGTGACGCGGCGTGGGGAAATGTCCATGTAGATGGAAAGTGGACAGGTTCCCGAGCAGGTGCCGCATTGAAGGCAGGAAAACAGCCGTTCACACCCGGGACGTTGGCTAACTCGGCGGGCCCAATCCGGATCGGCCTCCCGCTGGAATTTCAATTTCCGTAACATCGCTTCTCACTTGCCGTGACTTTCGGCGTTTTTGGTAGTTGCAATCCCTGCGCGCGGCATCCCGCACGAGGCAGCGCTTCTTCAGATAAATTCCGCACTGGAGGCAAATCTCTTCCGGGTTGGCGCTGCCGTTCACGATTCCCCGTGTGAGCCGTTCCAGAAATTCCGAGGCCCTCCGCACTTCCTTCTCGTCAAGATCGCCGAACAGAGCCATGAGCTTTCGGTTCTTGGCGGCTTCGTAGCGCCGCAACAGCTTGCGCCCTGCCGCCGCCAGGGTCAACTCCGTGCTTCGGCGGTCCGATTCCGGGACTGAGCGGCGCAGGTAATTCTGGCGAACCAGCCGGTCTACCGCTTTACTCGCCGCCGCGTCGCTGACGCCCAGAAAGGCGGCCACGTCGCCGACATGGTGGGCCTCCGTTACGTCGATCAACTTGAGGATTTTCAGCTGTGAAAGAGTTAACTTATGGCCGGCGACCTGCTCGAGTAACGCATTCTCCATGACTCCGCTGACCGCGGCAACGAACACGTGGGCATCGCCCAGCAGGTCGTTGATCAAGCGCTGTGCATCTTGTTGTTCCATGTGGTTCTCCTTGCGCGGGCTGCTGAGAAGAATCCATGGTAACGAAGATACGACCCAGGGCGATGACCGTCGCTGACGTCCGAGAGGCATACGCGATTTATGTCCGCAACTCGCCTTCATGGTTGGCAATACCCGGCCGCTTCCGGCGTACCGCCGCCCGCTTACCGCGACCTTATCCTTTGGCTTGGCGGCGCGGCGGCCAATGCTGAAGTCAACTGTAACCGTGTGCTTTGCAGGCGCTCGGCGACCACCGACAGCAGCCGCTCGAGAAAAGCCTTGGCAAGATGGAGATTTTGGTCGCACGCCTCGCGCAGGCGCGCGGACTCGAAGCTCAGCAACTCCACCACGTCCAGAGCGCGGGCTTGACATTGCCTGCGCCCGCCGACCATGGCGGACCAACCGAGTTCATCGCCGGAAAATAACGTCTGGATGCAGATTTTGCGCCCGCCAATTGTGGCTTCCAGCGCGACTCTGCCGGAGACGACTACGTAAAACTGCGAGGAGACTTCACCTTCGTTGAAGATGATCTGGTCTGGTTTAAAAGTCAGCCGTGTGGCCAACTCCGAGATCTGCTCGAGGTGCTTCGGACGGAAGCACTCGAAGAATGGACATCGTTCCAGGGTGTCGGGTTCGGCGATCATGGCCACCCACTCCTTGAGCGAGGCTGCCCCGCTCAGGGATATTAGACTCCCAAACACGGAAATAGTCAACTAGATTAAATATTAATCGCGTTAACCGGTTTGGGTCCCTCGGCCGGGCTGCCGGGTTCCGTGGGTGTCGCCGCCGGGATTCCCGTTATGTATTGTGGAACAACCGAACGGGTTTTGCGGAGTGCCGGCAACCCGGGAAAGAAGTATTAACAGGTAAACGAAATTGGCGAATTGCACGGTTTCGGCCGAGGCCGCGCCTGCCTCGCCGAGGTTTCGCACCATGAAACAAGAGCGAATTCTCAGCACAGGCTTGCGAACCGCGTTCTGTTATGAAAACCTTACAAACATCCAACAGAGGTTTGGGTCGCGTCCGCGGATTCAGCGGACGCCATAAGGAGTTGACATATGCGCCTTGTCGCGACATTCACCATATTGGTAATCTCGGCCGGATTATCATTCGGCCAGGTTGGCGGAACCGGCACCATTCAGGGAACCGTAACCGATCCTTCCGGCGCCAGCGTCTCCGGCGCCTCAGTCACAGCAACCAACCTCGCAACCGGGGTTAAAACCGAGCGTAAGACAACCGACGCCGGCTTCTATGTCCTTTCGCTGCTCCCGGCCGGCGAATACACCGTGACGGTCTCGGCGAACGGCTTCCAGAATTTCATTCAAGACCACGTGATTCTGGACGCCCTGCAAGTGGTCGGGGTGAATCCCAAACTGCAGCTCGGACAGGCAACACAGTCGGTGACCGTGGAAGCCGCGCCCTCTGTCCTGAAAACCGACGACGTAGCGTTGGGTTCGACCATGCAGAATAATGTCTACGACGCCCTGCCCCTGGCGATGAACGCCGCGGGCTCGCCGCGCGATCCGTCGGCATTCGCCGGTCTGGCGGTCGGGGTGGATAACTACAGCACGCAGGCCGCGGGACCTTCCACCGGCGCGTTCAACGGCGGGCAGACCTATCAGAACGAGGTCTATATCGAAGGACTGCCGTTGACCAGCGCCGGCACGGAAGCGGATACGCGCAACCTCGCGTTCGGCGTCTCGGTGGAAGCTGTGGATCAGTTTCAAGTGGAAACCGCCGGCGCCAAGGCCATGTATGAAGGACAGGGCGTGGAGAACTACGTTTTGAAATCGGGCGGCAATCAGTTCCACGGCGGCGTCTTCGAGTATTTCCGGAACACCGATTTCGATGCCAGGGGCTTCTTCGCCGCGGTCTTGCCGGTGGATCACCAAAACGAGTTCGGCGCCAGCATCAGCGGCCCCATTCGAAAAAACAAGCTCTTCTTCTTTGGCAACTATGATGGCTACCGGCTAGTGTCGGCCACCACGCCGGTCGGCTATCAGAGCATCCCGACGACGGCTGAGCGGACGGGCGACTTCAGCGCCTTCCCGCAGATCATTTACGATCCCACCAGCGCCACCGGCACCGCCGCGCGGACACCGTTTCCGGGAAACGTGATTCCGTCCAACCGCATCTCGAAGGTCTCGCAATCGTTGCAGTCCTACCTTCCACCACCGACTAACGGCAACATCACCAATAACTACCTGGCGGTCTTACCGAGCAAGGTGAATAACGACAGCACGACCGACAAGGTCGACTACAACCTCAGCGATCGAAACCGGTTGTTCGCGCTGTTTTCGACGGGGAAATACAACTGGCCGACAGTGGGCAGCCTGACGCCGGTCACTACTTCCACCTTACCGACGCCGTACACGGACGGGCGGAGCGTGATCGAGTACTCGACGGTGGGGCAGATTCACGACTCCTACACGGTCACGCCGTCCATCGTCAACCAGTTCAGCGCCTCTCTCAGCCGTTTATGGATTCCGCTGACCGACCCCACCGCTACCGGCAACTATCCCGGCAAGGCCGGGCTCACCGGACTGCCCGCGGGTTTCGCCAGCACGGCATTCCCGGACATCAGCTTCACGGGACAAAACCCGCCGGTCAGTTGGGACGGCACTAACTCGCACGTGTTCAACGAAGCGCAGAACACCTTCGATGTCCAGGACAACCTGCTGTGGATTAAGGGCAGGCATAACCTGACGTTTGGCTTCCAGTGGCAGTCGCTGCAGGATAACGAATCGTTTGCGTTGAACGCGGCCTTCACATTCAGCAACAACGAGACAGCCCAGTTCGTCAATGGAGCGCTGAGCCCCACCACCGGCCTTGGCTACGCCGGGTATCTGCTCGGCATGGTGGATGGCAGCAGCAACACGCAGGACTCGGTGGCGGAGACCGGAGGACGATACAAGACTTACGCGTTTTACGTGCAGGACGATTTCAAAGTCAGCTCGCGGCTGACGCTGAACCTGGGCCTGCGTTGGAACATCTGGAGCCCGTTCACGGAAGTCGCCAACCGGATGTCGTTCTTCAATCCGGCGTTGGCGAATCCGGTGGCGGGAGGCATTCCCGGGGCGCTGCAATTTGCCGGCACTGGCACCGATAGCTGCCATTGCGCGACCCCGGTGCAGCAGCACAATGTGAATCCTGGACCGCGCATTGGGGCGGCGTACCGGTTGGGTGACAAGACGGTGATTCGCGCCGGATACAGCATCTTTTATGCGCACGCGGGCGGGGTCGGCGGCCGCACCAATGGACGGCAGGGTCTGAGCCAGGTGGGATTCAACGGCACCAACGCGCAGTCGTCGATTGCGACGGGCCAGCCGGCGTACATCTGGGACAACGGTGTCCCCAGCATTGCCTATGCGCCTCCGTATATCAACCCGAGTTATGGCATCGGCTTCATTACCGCCGCGTCGGCCCTGGCGGCCGGAGCGCCCTGGGCGGGACCATCCACTGCCATCGGTATGACGTATGGCGATCCTGCCTTCGGCGGCAAGGCGCCTTATTACGAAGACTGGAGCTTCAACATCCAGCACTCCATCACGCAGAACCTGTTGTTCAGCGTGGCCTATAGCGCCAGCGCGGGCCACTGGCTGCCGGGCGCCGGCGTCGCCGGACTGTTTACCAATCAGATTCCGGTGAAGTATCTTCCACTCCAGGGCACGCTGAGTTCGACGTTGAACGCGACATCCCTGGCACAGGTGCAGGCGTTATTCCCATCGTTCAACACGCCGTTCCCGAACTTCACCGGTACGGTCGCCCAAGCTCTAAAGCCCTTCCCCCAATACGGCGGCATCTCCGATCCCTGGCTCGACGTTGGAAACTCTACTTACAACTCTCTGCAGATATCGCTCACGCAGAGGCTGTCGCGCGGCCTGACGTTCATGTTCAATTACACCTATAGCAAGGAACTCGACGACCTGGCCGGCGTTCGCGATCCCAACAAGGATTTCCTCGAGAAAGGGCCGGGCGCAATCGATCACCCCACCGTGGTCGCTGCGACGTTTGTGTACCAGTTACCGATCGGCAAGGGCCACAAGCTGACGAGCAGTTCACCGGCGGTGAATGCGATCATCGGTAACTGGCAATTCTCGGGAATCTTCACCTATTCCGGCGGAGCGCCCTTAAGCATCACCGGTTCCTGCACGGGCGGCGGCATCATCGATGCCGTGTGCTATCCGAACTACGCGGCTAATTTCTCGGGAAGCGTCTGGCAGAACGGAACGCCGGGGAATGCCAATATCACCACTACCGCCTATCTGAACAAGGCGGCATTCGCCGACGCCCCGGCGTATACCGAAGGCGTACTCGCGCGGTCGGCGCCGCTGGGCCTGTTCGCTCCGCACATCGCGGATATGGATATCTCGGTGCGCAAGGAAGTTGCGATCCGAGAGAGAGTCCGCCTGGCGCTGCAGGCCGATGCCTTCAATGTCAACAACGCCGTGCACTTCGCCGCGCCGGGGACCAACATCGATTCGGCCACCTTCGGTATTTTCACGGCCATGTCGAATTCGCCGCGTAAACTGCAGTTCAGCGCGCGAATCAGCTTTTAGAGGTCGGCGGCAGGAGTTGGACCTCGTCTGGGAGAGCCTCGCGGCAGGCGTCCTGTCATGGACGGCGCAGGCCGATCCGCCGCCGGCTACGGCCGGCCGGTTGTAACTTTTCGCTTTCGGTCGAG
>Ga0335081_10021285_pt1 | contig 10501 bp, 4 predicted proteins | sample Lox_Sample_35_FD_206713 | JGI IMG/M metagenome (GOLD analysis project Ga0335081, IMG submission 206713) | Soil microbial communities from Loxahatchee National Wildlife Refuge, Florida, United States - Lox_Sample_3.5 | ecosystem: Environmental > Terrestrial > Soil > Wetlands | place: USA: Florida...
TTCTTTCGCATCCTTGAGCAAACGCACGTGATTCCCGCCAATCAAAGGTGCGCCCGCCGCCCTTGAGAAGGCTTGATCGGCAAGTTGCCGCAGCGGTGGCAGGACATAGCCTTCATCAGGTTCTGATTGTTTATAATTTTTCATCACTGGTTGCTCTTAATTGGCCTTTATTTCCTCAATGGCACGATTTATGTCAATTTTCATAAAGCTGGCGATCTTACTCTCAACGGCGAGTATCAGATTTTTGTTTTGGCATATGAGGTTTCTTATCTCCTCCCCATTTCCATATCGTTGTGACAGATCATGCACCCTCTCATCGATTGTCACTGTCCTGTCATGCATCACCCTTTTGTCGGCATAGTATATTATCTCCCGTTCCTCAAGCCTGCCTGCGGATTAAAATTCTGCAAGACAATATTCACGGACTTGTCTTCAGGCGCTGGTGCAGACAAGGTCCCTATCTCCCTCCGTATTCCTCCAAATGCATCCTATGCTTATACCAGTTATCCATATAGGCCTTTGCGAGTTCTTGCGATTTGATAATCAACAAATTCTCCGCATTCTTATCCTCAGCAATTTAAGAAAGCATAAAAAATGACACTTTTCTTTTCAACCGGTATTTTGAGAAAATATTTTTAAGAGATCGTCAATAATCTTAAAAATAACCGGTATCCGTAAAAAATTCTTGCAACACCTGTTAACATTTACGAATCCACAAGTCCTAGATTAAGTTGATGATTATTGAAATGTTCAACATAGCCCTGACGAGGAGCCCCGCCTTATAGCAGATCTCATGCATGGCATTTTCAGCACAGTCTCGTCAAATCCCTACCCCAAATAGATCAAGTGAGACAGACAGCCACTTAGGGACATGATAAGCACCCATAATTGAACCGTCGCTGTCGTAGTCTGCTTCCATATTGGCGAACTGGTAAACGATCTCGAAAGCCTCGTCCGAAGTGGGGACAATAACGAGGGTCTCTTTAGGGTCAAGCCGGAGGTAGTCCACCCGAATCCGCCACTCTCGTTCCCAAGTAAAATCTATCTCTTTTTCGGGGTCATATGGAACAAACCGATAGCGTTGATTTGCCGGAAATTCTTCAAATGTGGAAGGATGGTCGTATATAACTGGCCTCCCTCCGCGATTAAACAGGAACTTCTTGCTGACTGCGATCCCATATGGTTCATATCTAGGGCGTTCGTTTTTTGAAGAAGCTATTTGCACCAAAGAAAAGACTGAATTGAATTCTTGAATCGGCGCCTCAGTAAAACAAATACAGTTGTGGCCATAGGTCCACTTTGAAGTCCCTATGAGCCGACCATCATGCAGAATTTTCTGCAGCACAGAATAGGCAGAGGACGACATCGACCAAGTGTCGCCGCGTTCCGATTCGATCCTAACAAAATTTCCGGGCGGTTTTCGCGTGAAATGAAACAGCAGGTTTCCAATATCGCGCCTTACCAGTTTTATTCTGTCGTAAAGTTCTTTGGGCAATTCTGGGGTCTCGTGGTTTGTTTTCATATATTGATATGGTTAATACTATGATAATCCAAAGGTCGCGTCCCCCACCGAGTTGGCAGAGTAGTAACCTCAAGTGTAGGAAACCGTATCGATGTCGACTAACTCTCGATTCATTGCAGTTACTGTCTCCACTTGAACATCCCATTAACTTGGAGGACGCCATTTGCCGCTACATGACCAAGGGTCATTGGCCGGAAATTATTGCAGAAGGATTCAACATACACTTTCAGTAGACGGCTTTGGCGAAGGATGTCCAATTCTCCAGAGAGATGGTTTACTACCTCTTGCGTCACCAGGGTGATTAGCTTTGCCCTGGCGCGTGATGTCATAACATTGAATCGATTGAGGCTCATCAGGAATTCGTCTTCATCCTGAATAGCATCCTGATCACCTAGTGCGAAGGAGGCGATGATAACATCACGTTGCTGCCCTTGGAATCGCTCGACCGTGTCTACAGCGTCACGAATCAGATTATTCGATGCACCTAAAGGCCTGAATACCTGCTGTAGCCTTGCAACGATCAAAGCCTGTTGAGCCCGATGTGGGGTGACAATGCCGATCCCACTGCGCCAGAACTCATCCATCGTGTATGGGATATGAGAAGCGGGTATTATAGCACCCGATCTCGGATCTCTTTCATTGAGAATCTTGTTGCCAAGGCGGCCATACAGCAAAAAGGCAAGAGCCGCAACTGAATCGGCCTCAAAGGGATTCCATTGGCTACTTCTGCCCTCGGGATACACGAAGCAACTGACCGGATAATCCGGATCAAGCAGCGAGGCCCATTCAGATGTCCAGAAGAGGGACTGTGGCCATCCAGCAGGAGTCGTATTGATTGGAAACGGCGAAACAATATCGATTCGCATGTCGGGAGAATAACTTGAGAGAGATCTATTGTATCCGGCTTCATGGGCAAGCTCGACAATCACCCGACTGGAGCGGTAGTTTTCTTCCAGAATGGCGGGTCGAACCTGATGGAGCTGTTCAAAGAAGACATAGACAGACCCAACCATCGCTTCGAGTCCAACCGGCGCTTTCGCTTGGTGGATTGGCGGCAATTGTTTCGGATCGCCCGCGACGACTACCACGCCGTCTGCAGCTAGGGAGGCAAACGGGAGAATTGAGTGACCGACATCCGCCTGGGATGCTTCATCGAGAATGATGAAGTCGAAGAACTCCTGACGGGCTGCGGCGTTTCCAGTCACTAGGAGGTTATGCGTCTGCTCAGGGGTAGCACCTACCACCGTAATGCCCGTGTTATTCTGCAGACGCTGGCGCAACTGCTGCATTGCCATGGATGGATTTGCCTTGTTCAGCTCCAGGTCAAGAGCGGCCGGAATGTTCGGGTCGAAAGGTCTGTAGCTGGAGCGGATGCGCACACATTGCAGATCGGGATGCTGGACCATCTGACCGATGGCAGCGACTGATTCCAATAGAACGTTGTCGAGAGCGTTGTAGGTGGGAGCGCAGACCAGAAGGCGCAGCGGGACATTGCGCTGTACCGCGTCCACAATGGCGCCGATCACCACTGCTCTGAGTGTCCGGCTTTTCCCCGTTCCTGGGGGGCCCCAAACGGTTTGAAGGCGATGGCTAAGCGATGCCTCCCACGCTGCCCACTGGGACTGATTGAGGGATATTCCATTTTGCTCGAGGTGTTGTCTGATCCCTGGCAGGTTTCTGGCAAGTACCGTGTTTGCTAAGGCATTGCCGGACCACAACAGATCTGCTGCCGGACTTCTAGGAGTCTGCCGGCCAGTGCGTCTTGCGGTCAGCCCCACTGCTCGACGCGCAAGGGGGTTATTCCGCGCGTTGGGAGGATTACCGATGGTATGCAATGTCTCCCGCAACTTCCTCGTGAAGGTGTCGACCCACACAGGGTCGAGAATGACGTCTTGCCTGAAGTCTGCCAGCCCATGTTGTTCCAGAGCATCGAGCATTGTTGGATAGCGGTTGTTAGGAAGCACGGCGATCAGGCCAGCGTCGCGGTCGATGCCAACAATACGGATCCCCGTTACCGTCTCCATGTACGTTCGCCATCCGGAGCCATTGGGTGGTTCCAATGGAGTACCTTGTGTAACCAGTTGAAGTGGCCTGTCGAGAAAGCCGGGCATGTTCTCGGGGGTTAAAGCAAAGGTAAAATCCCCCTCGCGTGCTTTAACTTCTCTCGACTCCGGTCTCATCTCGTAAACTCTCATCCTCGGACGTTGCGTAATCCCCAACTGGGCAAGCGCAGCCGCCTCTGCTGTGCCGTTAAGCCGATGTGTCAGACGTGCGCTGCGATACCTGGCCTCACGTTCCTCTGGAGGCATGGCCCTTATTTGGTGAACCTCTAATTCGCCGAGAGCGGCATTGAGCCGCGCAAATCCATACCACAACTGCCCGTCGAAACTGATTCCCACTTGGCGTTGAGGTGGTTCGATATGGATTTGTGGAGCGATTTGCTGGAGGGTGGGCCGGAGGTCCTCTTCAAGCCGCTTAGTGATCGCCTCGAGAGCGCCGAGTTGCTTGGTCACGGTTTCACGCAGGGTCACAAGTTGGTCGGACCATAATCTTGGTTGTGTCACACGAGCCCAAATTTCATGGGCGCGTTCACTCGGGATCTGATCGCTTAGCGTGTCTTCAAACAACGGGTGTACCGAGAATGCCGCCACCTGTGGAGGTAAGGAAATCTGGTGGTAGACACGGGCAGTATTGAAGAGAGTGTAATAGTGCGGGATCGGGGCAGCGAGCAGGGTCCGCACGACCTCGCGAACAATGGTGATCGGCGACCGCCGTGTTTCCATAATGGGGTTGGGTAGTAGTTCCTCTGGTGGAAATAGCCAAGCCAGGTGCTGAATTCTTTGGTCAGCGAGGATAGCCTGCAGATGACGACCGATCATCCGCGTGAGATGCTTGTACTGGACTGAATCCCAGATATAAAACTGGACTGTTGTAAGAGGATTGCGATTTCTAGCACCTGTCAAGATCGCGTTAATTCTGTCTAAAAATGCCAATAGCTCCCGGCGCTCAACGGGTAGGTCTTTCTGATCGATCACGTGGGTATGCGGTCCATAGGATCGGGTGGCTCTCTGCCCTATATATCCAAACGGCTGAGGTTCGACCCAAAAGGCCTTCACACCCAAAGAGAACGTGATCGCGCTACCGAGGTCGAAATCGACCGAAAGGTAAATATGTAGGTCTGCGTACTTAGGCATGACCCCAGAGGTGCCGCTCTGTGGCGGAATCGTCGATTGCTGGGATTGGAGGGACGTGGCTCTGCCCGCCACAACATTGCGTGTAGCTCTTAGCGAATAGTGTATATTGAATACAGTGGAGTTAGACTGAACCTGCGCCAATGCCGTAACATCCAATATCCCTTGGCCACTCAGGGCGGCGGAAGCCCCACGAGAAAGGAAAGCGACTCTGCTGAGATGGTCGGTCTGATCAGCGGTCGGCATGCAGTGAAGCGGATCAGCGGTCGACTGGCCGTTTCTATCAGTCCACGGATGGCCAAGGTAGTCACATCCCTTGCACCTGTTGTCCACGTGCCATGGGTGCTGCTGCCAGGGACATGCAAAAGCCCGGGGAAGATCGGCCATGAAGAAGTGTTTGACCCTGCCAACGAATACCTCGAATGGTACTGCCTCGAGATCTTCCTGCATCGCGCCCCACATCTGGTCATAGGTGGGAGTGCCACCCTGATCTTCGATTTCCCTACAGGTTCTCACCAGACATGAGGCATCATGTGAGCCTGGCCAGATCGCAGCATCTGGGACTACTACGTAACGATTGTCCAAACCACGGTCGATGAGCCATCCAGCCAGGGCCATGGAGTAGTAGGTAACCTCAGAGAAGTAGGAGGGGGATGGTTCAGCGGTGAGTTTGATATCGATGACCCGGAGTTTGACCCGCGGGTCATCGGCGGCCAACCACAGGGCTATGCCAGCCGGAGTGACATACCTGTCAATGTTAGAACAGGAAGGCAACACCTCGATGAGGTCGGGTCGCAATCGGGAGTAAGTCAATCCATAGGCCTGCCTATATCTTGCGATCCCCAGTGCACCCTCGAAAGCGGGCCCAACCTCAAACTGCGATTCAACAAGGAAACAGCCTTGCGGAGCCGTCGCCAGGTAGTTGATGAGTTCGATCTCCCGGAACCGTTCCTGACCTGCCCGATTCTTGCATCGATTACCAATGACTACTGCTGTACCGAACGAATCTGAGAGATCGGCAATCTTTTCTGCCTGCCACTCCTCGCCGGCTTGGGCCAGGTATTCAAGGCCGGGCCGGGGTGGTTGTACCGGTGGCATGCCAGCAGCCATTCTTTCCTGTTGGCAGGTTTCAGTGGCAGGACTCAGGTTCAGCCTGAGGAGACGAAGACACTCGGTTCTGATGAATTGCGAAAGGGCCTCTTTTCCAACCTGTGGCATGTGTCAGCGTCCTCCAGTAGGCTCTGATTTTAATGCGTCCGGGAGTGTCATAAGATTGGGTCGGACTGGAGCTATGAAAGCCGATGCCACAATCATGGCGCGTTCGAGATTCAGTCGATCCGGGTCGCGAAATCCAATCTGATGGGTTTTAGCCAGATCTTCAGCATACGCGGAAGCCTTCTGTTTGGCCTGCTTGATTGCGGTACGCGGAACTACCGCTTTATCCGAAGTCGTAGTCGGCACATTAGTGCCTTTGCGACAAACAAACACGGCATCCCATTTAATGGTGCCGTTGTGGGAATGCAATCCGCCCTGACCTTCGCCGCGCAAGGGCAAGACGGTTGTGCACTTCAGCCCGGAACGGATAAGTGCGTCCCCGAGTGAGCCCCAAGCGACTGGCGACTTGTGATGATAAGTAAAGACCAGGATTCCTTCTCTCTTGAGCACGCGTCTACACTCGCAGAAAATGCGGTGCAGGCTATTCCGGTAGATTTCTATAGACTGGTCACCGCGATCTGTCAGGGCGAGGTTCTCCTTTATCGGCGCTGCAAGAGCCGCCTTATCGTATGGAGGTTCGGCCACGCCGAGGGACTGGTGCCAGGCCAAATAGAAATCGGAAAGCTCTGAATAGCTAAGATTGTCGAAGTACGGCGGATCCGTGAGAATGAGGTCGACACTGCCATCGGGAATCCCTTCAAGGCTTTCCGAGGTCTTTGTTGATATCGAAGCCCTGGATGAACCGCTCAGGACTCTCCAAGGATGTGCCGAGACTTCCATCACTGCAGCATGGGGACAGGCCTTCGCTGACTTACGTCCCCCCTTTGGATTGAGATTGGTGGGCGCTGCTACAAACTCGACCGCCTTGGCAATCTTGCCGAGAACATTCGGGAAAGTTCCGCGTCCAATCCCATTAAGCCACGGGTTGATTTCCACCGGCCGGGTGATGTGCCGGTACCCATGGATTGAAAACATCGGGCTGGTCCGTCGATACCCGAACGCATAAGCCGTGTACATGCAGTTCGTTGCAAGATGCTCGCTGAATGCTATGGACAAAAGCTTGCGTGTCCTGGGTTCCTCAATACTCGTGATGGCTTGGCCCAGCAGGGTCAAATGGAGCAGTTGGCGGTCGTTAAAGAGGTCACGGTATCGGGTGAATCCGTGAATCAGTGGTCGCTGGTCAGAGCGTCCGTCTGTCGGTATGGATCGACCGGGTGCAAAGTTACCACAAGACCTTTCGATGTCTTCAAAGAGTCTGCGCGCCCGTCCGTAGCGGATTCGGTCGCCTTTACTCGCCGCTTTGAAATGGCGTGTGATGCTTGTTGGTGTCTCCTCGAGATACTCTTGGGCGAAGAGCCGCCATTCAGGCCGCGTTAGCGCATCTCCCCGGTCACCGAGCCCCGAGACAGAGCTGCATTTTGTACAACGGACCTTTCCGTGGTGGAGTGTTCCCTGTGCGATCCGGGTACGCGTCCCGCATCCGCATCGGAGCTCCTTGCGGGCAATAGGAATCTCCGAAACCTCATGGCAGTTCTTGCAGAACACCCACTGGAGACCCTTTTCCTTACCATAAGCCAACTGGTAATGGGGATGGATTTCAAAGCTGGTTCTGCAGGTGCTGCAGGTTCGGCACTCCACCCAGAAATGATGTAAGACTATCCGCTCTCCGGCACCGGGCACATTCGTCTTGTGAAAGGAAGCAAGTTGAGCAGACACCTTAGCACACAACTCTGCGATTTCGGGTGTCGACGGATTATATCCAGCAGCCTCAAGTTCAAACCGCGTTATGCAAGTAGCCACCGGATCGATGTCGAATCCGATCATGCGGGCGCCGCAACGTCCGGCCTCGACAAGGCTGGTGCCTCCACCCACGAAGGGATCGAGTACCACCGCACCATCGAGAGATAGATCTCCGAGATACTGGTCCCAGAATTCATCGGCATCCTCGGGCTTCAGGGTCAAACCAGTCAAAATGGCGCGGAATTGAGAACCAAGCCGGCGCGCAAACCAGCGATGGACCCGGTAGATCGGATTGGTGTATTGGCCCTCCCGAAGAGCCAGCTCAGCGATCTCGGAAATCGGAACCTTGTCAGATTCCAGAAGAGTTTCTTCAGGGAAGCCTGTAAATGGTGAGATTGGATAAGATCCGACCTCGATGAAGCACTCTTTGTGGGCTTTCTCAACACCAGAAACCATCTAACACAATGCCTCTGATTTGTCTTGTTTGTTTCGATATGAAACCTATATAAATTGTCTTGATATGTCCATTATTTCTTTTCAGGAAGTTTTCTTTACAGAGAACATGAACAAAATGCCGTCAAAAGCCATATTTTTAAGAAAATCAGTATTCTCTTAAGAAAATATTTTCAGTTAATTGCTGAATTGAGACTGCACCACGGTGCTGGTACAGGCCCAGACGTTAAATAATGCAGAGCCGGAGCGTTGAGTTGAACGTACACCGTCAGAAATAAAAAAAGGAGGGAAGCTTTCGCTGCCCTCCTAAGAAGTTAAACGATATTCAAGTTAAATGATATAATGCGCAACGGGCCCACACGACCCCGAGGCGCTTTGAGGATAGCTTTACATCCTCGATGTTTTGTTTTGCCTGTCATTTATTTCAGAACATTGTGAATTGAACCATGCCACGGTGACCTGACTGTTCGATGGCTTGATCGATCTCGGAATGCTTGACTTCTATATGCGTCACCTTCTTTTTCCTCTTCCCGATGTATTCCACAAATTCGACTTTTACAACAATATCGCCGATCTGCTCGATTTCACAACTGGCCTTACCGATTTCAGGTGTTGGATTTTGCCCCTCTTCTCGAGACAGCGGCTTTTGTCTAGGCAACGGGTCTTTCACGAGAGTCGCAATCTTTAATTCCGAGAAGACTTCTTTCTTCCGGTAATCCGCCCAGATGTCCTTCAGGCTTCTGTTATCTCCGGAGTTTTCAACAAGGCATTTAGCTAACTCCTTAGCCATGCTGTCGGAAGTTTCCGATAATGCCGCAAGGCCTTTGTCGCTGAGTTCACCTTCGATTGCGAGGCTGGTTGTCAGCTTATCCGCCATGAGCTGCATAAGCCGAGTCTGCATGGTCTCCGCATAGGCCAGAAAATACACTTTCACCGGCTTTTCCTGCGTAATCCGCCAGGATCTCCGGGAAGCCTGCCTGAGAGTATAGGTGCTGAAAGGCAGTTGATAAAAAATGATGGTCGGAAAATCTATCAGGTCCATCCCCACCTCAACTTTTTTAGGATTCGTGATGAGGACGTCCATGCCGTTTTTCACCCAGCTGTCGATTATCCTTGCCCTGCCTTCCGTATCGCCGGAACGGAGCACTTTAACCCTGATCCGTTCCTTTTCCATCATCGGGACCAGCCTCGGGCTGATATCCGTGGTATCAGAGTTCTGGATATATACAAGCACCTTTCTTCCCTCGGCCAGCTCCCGTTTGATGATCGAAATCAGTTCCTGCTCCTTGGGCATCTCGCCTTCCAGGGGAGGGGCGCAGGCCACGAGTTCCTTTGTATGGGGATGAACGACCTCAAGACCATGATAAATCCTTTCCGGATAGGAAAGAAGGGCGTGGAGATAAGCGCCCAGCAGGGAATTGTCTCCCTTGTTCAGGGCTTCTCTCAAAGCCTCTTTCAGGGTATGCTCGAAATCCCTGTAATACTCTGCCATCCGTGGATGCATGGCGAGCTCGATCACGTCTTCTTCATAGGGTTGCAGATACTCGATACAGTCCGACAACCTCATGAATACCGCGTTGGACAGAAGCATTCTGCCCAGCAACAGCGGGCTGATCCCCGGTTTCTCCCTGATGGAAGTGCGTCGCTTCGCCATCGTAGTCGAGCCGTCCTCTTCTTTCACCGTGGTGATCTTTTCCAAAACACCATAGCGTTCGATGAACGCCTTGGGATTACCCCATGTATGCTTATCCTCGATCATGAGCTGCGGGTGGGTACGGAAAAGCAGATAGTACACATCCGAGGCATAACCGCCGGCAAGGGTGCCGGTCAGACAGAGGACGTATCGGCAGGCGCATGCCAGAGCGCCGAAGGCATATCCCTGGCCGGATTCGTTTTTGAACTGATGGATCTCATCGGTGACAAGGAGATCAAAAAATCCCTTCATCTTTGTCTTGATGAATTTCGCCGGTATCGACTTGCGGTACTGTTTCTGTTCGATATCCGGCTGCCAGAGCTGCTCGTTGCAGACGTCAGGATGCTCGTAATGCCGCTGGGTGTCCGGGTCGTAACGCCATTTCGGTATCCTGTTTTCACAGGCATATCGTTTCTTGTATCGTCCTTGATTGTTCTTTTCAAAGACCGGTACCGGATACCCGTCTTTATCAAGCAATTCCTGGCCGCATTTCGGGCAGAAGTACTTACCCCGCCTTGTCACTACCGCAGGCCTCCAGAGAAAGCCGGTTTTGGCACGTTCACGTCCCATGACGTAGAACTCCAGCCTTGCGGGCCTGGGCTGTCTTCTCAGGTCCTTAAGCCGTGTGATGACATCCCTGCCGTTGAAGTTATAAGCCTTCGCTTCAGGGAGGCTGTTTTTGATTTC
>Ga0335081_10021286_pt1 | contig 10501 bp, 8 predicted proteins | sample Lox_Sample_35_FD_206713 | JGI IMG/M metagenome (GOLD analysis project Ga0335081, IMG submission 206713) | Soil microbial communities from Loxahatchee National Wildlife Refuge, Florida, United States - Lox_Sample_3.5 | ecosystem: Environmental > Terrestrial > Soil > Wetlands | place: USA: Florida...
ACCACCGACCAAACCTTCGCCGGCGATCCGGCCGCGGTGGTGCCGGCCGGCGCGGAGATCGATTACCTGTGCGGCGTGGTCAACGAGTATTTCCGTGCCGCGCTCAGCGCCGCCGACGTGGTCTGGGCGTATGCCGGCGTGCGCGCGCTCTATGACGACGGCTCCAAGAGATCGCAGGATATCGGCCGCGAATACGTGCTGCTGCTCGACGAGCGCTCCGGCGAAGCGCCGCTGCTCACCGTCTACGGCGGCAAGATCACGACCTACCGGCGGTTGGCCGAAGACGCGCTCGGCAGGCTCGCGCATTTCTTTCCGCGCAGCCGCGCCTGGACCGCGCGCAGCGCACTGCCGGGCGGCGACTTCATCTATGACGGCTTGGACTTGTTGATCGCGCGGACGCAGCGCCATTGGCCGTTCCTCGCCGCCGGCCACGTCAGGCGGCTCGTCCATGCCTATGGCACGCGGGTCGACGAGGTGCTCAAGGGCGCGAGCGCGCCGGCCGATCTCGGCGTGCGCTTCGGCGCCGACCTCACCGCCGCCGAGGTGCGCTACCTGATGGCCAGGGAATGGGCGCAAACCGCCGACGACGTGTTGTGGCGCCGCACCAAGCTCGGCTTGCGTTTCACCGACGCGCAGCGCGCCACGCTCGACCGCTTCATGGCGGATCGTGCCGCGGCGCAGGCTCGCGTATGATGCGGCTGACGAAAGGGGCGCCCGATGTTCTATGAACCCGAGAAAGACAACCACGGCCTGCCGTATAATCCTTACAAGTCGATCGTGGTGCCGCGGCCGATCGGCTGGATTTCGACCGTCAGCAGGGACGGCATCGTCAACCTGGCGCCGTTCAGCCAGTTCAACAATCTGGCCTACGACCCGCCCTACGTGATGTTCTCGGCCAACTCGTTTCCCGAGACCGGCCGGCGCAAGGACTCGGTGAAGAACGCCACCGATACCGGCGAGTTCGTCGTCAACATGGCGACCTACGAGCTGCGCGAGGCGGTCAACATCACCTCGCAATTCGTGCCGCCGGAAGTCGACGAGGCGGCGCTGGCCGGCCTGGAGATGATCCCCTGCCGCATCGTCAAGCCGCCGCGGGTCGCAGCCTCGCCGGTGAACCTGGAATGCAAATTCCATTCGTCGACGGCGCTGCCGGCGCGCACGCTCGACGGCGTCCACCACGTCGTCATCGGCCTCGTGGTCGGCGTGCATATCCGCGACGACGCGCTGACGGCGGAAGGCAAGATCGACGTGGTGAAGATCCGCCCGCTGGCCCGGCTCGGCTATCACGACTACACGTCCGTTGAGTCCTCGTTCACCATGCGGCCGGTCGGGCCCTATTCCGAGATTCGCGACGCCGGGCTCGAAGGCCGGCCTATCCGCGGCCGCAAAGCCGGGTGAAAGACCGACTGGGGCGGCAATCGATAAAATTTTACCGACCGGCTTCACGGCAAAAACACGCGGCTGTGGTCAGATCGACGCGGGGAATGCTCAGGCTTGCCCGCGCGGGACGCGCAAGGTCAGGTGCAAATGCTTACAAACCAATATGCCGAGCAGCTGCAAGCGCTGAAGGTGCTGATCGTCGACGACGAAGCCGCCATGCGCAAGGTGACCAAGTCGCTGCTGCAGGTGATCGGGGTCAAGGCCATCTACGAGGCGCCGGACGGCCGCAGCGGCCTCGATGCCATCTGCCGCTGGGCGCCCGACGTGGTCATTCTCGACTGGTCGATGCCGAGCCCGAACGGGCCGGAATTCGTGCGGCAGGTGCGTTCGCCGGGAGTCTTTCCCTACCCCGCCGTGCCGATCATCATGCTCACCGCCCACGGCGAACGCTCTCGCGTCGTCGAGGCGGTCCGGCTCGGCGTCCACGAATTCCTGATCAAGCCGGTATCCTCGACGGCGCTGCTGGCGCGCATGGTTTCGATCCTGTCCAACCCGCGGCGGATGGTGAGGAAGGGCGACTACTACGTCCCCGAGCCACGCAAGATGTCGAGCTACAAGCCGGAAACCGATCCCGCCCTGAGCGAGATCGTGCTGATCTGAGGGCTCGGTGCGCGATTTGGCAGACCGAAAAGCATAAACGTCATGACATCGAACCTGTCGAAGAAAGAGATCACCGATCAGATCCAGGCGCTCACCATCTTGGTGGTCGACGACAACCAATACATGCGCAAGACGATCCGCAATCTCCTGGTCAATTGCGGCATCAAGGACATCTACGAAGCCAACGACGGCATCGCCGCGCTCGACGCCATTCGCAGCATCGCGCCCGACGTGGTGATCCTCGACTGGGAAATGCCGCTCCTGAGCGGCGCCGAGCTGGTGCGCATCATCCGTTCGCCCGGCGTGTTCCCGATGCCCGACGTGCCGATCATCATGCTCAGCGGCCACGGCGAACGCTGGCGCGTGGTCGAGGCGGTCCGCCTCGGCGTCCACGAATATCTGGTCAAGCCGGTCTCGGCCAAGGCGATCTACGATCGCCTGGTCTCGATCGTGATGCAGCCGCGGCCAGTGGTGCAGCTCGGCGATTATTACGGCCCGGAGCCGCGCAAGATGATCAGCGAAGCCCTCGACGACGCGCCAATCGTCGAAGATCCGGCCCGCGTTGCCTCAACCGAGATCGTCGAAGATCCGGCACACGCCGTCGAAGCCAAGACTGCCGAACCGGTGCAGTAGCCGGCCTCACGCCAACGCGCGGCCTTGCACGATCACCTGCCCCTGCGCTTGATCCGCGATGCGCGGCGGCCGCGCTCTATTTGGCGGGCGCCGAAGCCGGCGCCGCCGGCGTCTGCGTCATCAGCTGGTCGATCACCGAGCGCACCGCGTCACCCGCGGTGCGGCCCTTGACCGCGTCGAGCAGCGGCGCCGCCGCGCCGGAGCGGCGGATCAGGCTCTGCGCGTCCGGCAGCATGATCGGATCGTCCCAGCGGCCCTGCACCACGAACGGCAGCTCGAACTCGTTGCTGCTGGCGCTCGAGATCAGCGTCGCGGTGCCCTTGAGGTCGAGATCGCGCAGCGGCACCGAGGCCTGGCCGCCAACGGCAAGGCGCACCGCCGGCCCGTCGATATGCATGTCGTCGACCGACACCACGCCGCGGTCGATCGAGAGATTGAGCACCAGCCGGTCGAACGGCGTGCGCCCGGAACGGAAATCGCCGTTGCCGGACAGCGGCCGGCGCTCCAGCCGGCGCAACAGCTGCTCGACGTCGACACCGAGCAGCGCGCCGGCATGGGCGTTGAGGCTTGCGGTGCCGTTGAGCGTATTGGTGACTGCCAGAACGGAACCGCCGGCGCCATCGACGTTGAGGTTCAGGTTACCGCGGCCGGCAAGCTTCTGAATGCCGAACACCTGGTTGAGGCAGTTCTCCAGATCGACGTCGAGGAACTGCACATGGCTCGTCGCCTCGACGCCGCTCTTGGCGATGGCGAAGCCGACCGCGCCCTTGACCAGGCCGCCGAACGCCTGCGACTCGCCGATGGCGAGATCGAGCTTGCCGCTGTGCATGGTGGCGGCGACCGCGGTGCGGCCCAATTGGACCTTGGCGATCTTGATGCTTGCCGCCGACAGCCGCAGGTCGAGATTCAAATCGGCCAGGCCGTCGAGCGTGATCGGCGATTGGTCCCAGCCGCCGCGCTCGTTGTTGGCCATCAGCCGTACGCCGGAGACGTATGGGGTGAGGTCGAGCGCTTCCGCGGCGAGCGTGCCCTGGACCATGCGGCGATCGCCGGTCGACAGCGTCAGCACGCCCTCGGCGCTGTTGCCGTCGAGCTCGACATTGACGTCGGCAAGCGACGCCACGCCGCCGCTGATGGTGCTCTGCGCGCGCAAGGCGAAATGGCCGAAGCCGCCGAACGGGATCTTGGTCCTGCCGGTCCAACGCATGGCCTCGCGCAGCGACGGCGCGTCGACGCTCAATGTGCCTTCGGCCTTCAGCGTCGGTTGCGCGCTGGCCGCGCCATCGAACGTGAGCTTGAGCGGCGCGCCGGTAAGCCGCACCTTGAGGCCCGAGCGCTGGCCGGACAGCGCCGCCAGAAAATCGGTGAGCGCGAAGCTCGCCTCGACCGGCTCGCCGTGCCAGGTGAGGCGGCCGTTGGCGCCGAAACTTCGCGAGATCGACGGCCAGGCGATCTGAAAGTTCACGCCGTCGAAGCGCTCGACATCGCCCTTGGCGGCGTCGCGCACGACGATGACTCCGTCGTTGATGCCGATCTCGGAGAACGAAGCGGCGCGGTCGGGATTGGGGGTCAGCGCATGGGCCAGCGACTCGACCAGACCCGACCAGTTCGATCGGCCGTCGCCGGCGAAATTGACGGTGATGGTCGGACGCACCAGCGTCACGTCGGCGATTTCGATGCGCCCGGCGAACAGCGGCAGATACCGCAGCCGCGCGTTGAGCTCGTCGGCAACCACCGCGGCCTGGCCGGTGCGGTCGTCGCCGAGCAGCACGTTGTGGAAGCTCGCGGTTCCGGACGGAAACAACGACACCGAGACGTCGCCGCGCAGCACCGGGTCGAGCCCGGTGACGGCCTGGATCTGCCTGGCAACCGCGTCGCGCACCGTCGCCGCGGGGATCAGAAACGACAGCGTCACCAGCGTCAGCAACGCCACCGCAACCACTGCGGCAACGGCAATGGCGAGGCGTTTCAAGCCGGTAGCCACGGTCAAGGGGTTACGCTTTCGACGTTGCTGTAAAGCCAGTGGAAATATACCGAGCGGTCGGCACCGCGCAAACGTGCCCACCATCTATGTCGGTTTCGTGGCCGGCAGCACCGCAGGCCCGCCGCAAACGGCGGATTTTCAAGGAAAAAACCGCCCGGCCGCGGGCCCGCCGCCTGGCTCAGCGGGCGGCCGCCCGCAACGGCTTCGGCGCGTCCGCCCTGGCCACCTCGGCGATCATCTTTTTGATGATGGCCTGACCGAACGAGGCGAAGTTCTCGGCCACCATGACGAACGCATTGGGCCCGCCGATGACGTTGTTGCGGTAATAGTTGGCGAGGCCGCCCGGCGGATTGGTGTGGTCGGGATTCCACGACATCGGATTGTCGCTCAGAATCACCAGCCCGTTGATGGTAATGCCTTTGGCGACGGCCTCGTCGCGCGCCAGGCCGACGTCGCGGCCGGCATTGTTGGTGCCGTCGCCGGAGACGTCGATGGTGCGGCGCGTCGCCCGGTACGGCGCCTTGTCGAGCTGCGCCATAGCGAACTCGATGCCGCCGGAGATCGAAGTGCGGTCGGCGAACGAGCGCGGCGCCTCGAGCAGGCGATCGCCAAAACCCTTGGCCGCCGCGGCGTCGCCGACGGCCATCCAGTCGACCACCACCTTTTGCGCGCCGACCCCCGACCATTCCACGAGCGTCAAGCCGATGCGGCCGGCGCGGCCCGATTGAATGGCTTCGAGCACGCGCGGATCGGCGACCGCGGCCGCATAGCCGTCGCGCTGCAGCTGGAACTTGGTCGCGTCGATGCTGCGCGAAACGTCGACGGCAAGCACCAGAAGCAGGTCGACGTCGTCCGCCGCCATCGCGGCGGCGGGAAGCAACATGGCAGCCAAAATAAACGAGGCGAGGAGTGTTCCGATCACGCGCATGATCGCACCTCAGGTCTGCCGCCCAGCCCGGCGCAAAGCCCCGACGTTTTTTCAGTCTATCCGATTCCTGGCCGCCGGTACTATCGAAACGCAAATCGCTGCTGCGAAACTCAGCCGGCGACGACGCGGCTCGACGGAAAGGCGATTTCCACCAGCGTGCCGGCATTCGGCGCGCTTTTGATGCTGAAATGCGCGCGGTTGGCTTCGGCCAGCGCCTTGGTCAGCGGCAAGCCGAGCCCGGTGCCGCCGGAGCCCCAGCTGCCCGAGGTCGCCACCTGGCGGAACGGCTCGAGCGCCGCCGCGATATCTTTCTCGCTCATGCCGACGCCGGTGTCGCGGACCCGCAGCACGACCTCGCGGTTGTCGGACACCGCGGTCGAGACGATCACCTGGCCGCCGGGCCCGGTGAACTTGATCGAATTGGACAGCAGATTGAGCATGATCTGGCGCATGCTTCGCTCGTCGGCGACGACCTGCGGCAGCGCCGGCGTCAACGAGGTGCGGATGATGATGCGGGCGCGGCTCGCCTGCGGCTGCATGATGCCGACGCATTGCTGGGTCAGCTCGTTGACGCGGACATTACCGAAATTGAGATCGAGCCGGCCGGTCTCGACCTTGGACAGATCAAGCAGATCGTTGAGCAGCGCGACCACATGGGCGCCGGCGCTATGGATATCCTTCAGGTACTCGCGGTAGCGCTCGTTGCCGACCGGGCCGAGGCGCTCCGCCATCATGACCTCGGCAAAGCCGGTCATGGCGTTGAGCGGCGTGCGGATCTCGTGACTGATCTTGGCGACAAAGTCGGCCTTGGCATCGGCCGCGTTTTGCGCCTCGCGCTTGGCGTTGCGCAATTCGGTCTCGGCCGTGGCGAGCGCGGCTTCGGCCGCGCGGCGCCGTTCGGCGGCCTGGCCGTTGGTAAGGATGAGCGCCAGCGCCGGTGTACCGTGCCACGGCACCGCGAGCAGCCGGCCGTCGACGGCGATTGGGTCGCCGCCGCGCGTCACGATCGACAGCGTTTGCGCGCCGCCGCTTTCCGTCAGTGCGCCGGTGCCGGGTTCGGCGAACAGCACACTCAATCCGCCCGCCGTGGCCAGCGCCTCGAGATTGTCGTAGCCGGTCAATTCGAGAAAATAGCGATTGGCGTAGATCAGCGCGTCGTGGCGATAGACCAATATGCCGATCGGGACGCGATCGAACAGCGCCGGATCGGTGCCGGCGGCCGGTGACGGCGGCGCGGCATCGGCGCCGGCCGCGCCGGCGGGAGCCGCTTCGGCGATCTCTTCGTGCGGTTGCGGCGCCTCGGCCAACGCGCCTTCGACCGCAATCGGGGCTTCCTGGCTGCCGCGCAAGCGCGCGGTCAGTTCCTGCGCCAGCTCGCGGAATGCCTTGCGCTCGACCGGGCTTAAGGTCGGCGCCGCCTTCGGCTCCGCCGCCGGGCCGGGACGAAACGGCACCACATTGGCGGCCGCCGGTGCGACGCTTGGTGCCGGGCGTTCGACGCGCGTTGCGGCCTCGGGCGCAGCCGCGGCATCCGCAACGGGTGCGCTCTGTTGAACCGGCGTCGCAGCCTCCGCTTCGGGCGGCTGCGGCGCCGCCACGAAACCGATCGGCCGCTCGCGGCGCACTTTCGCCAACTGATTGATGCGCGCGACATCGCGGCACACGCCAAAGCCGCGATAGCCGCGGAAGGTTCTTTCGCGATCGAACACCGGCAGGCCGGACAGCTCGACCGGCAGGCGCTCGTCCGCTTCGTCCACCGGCCACGGCACAACGATGCCGCTCCAGGTTTCGCGGCTGGCAATGGCGCGGCTGACCTGATTGTCCAGGTCGAGCTTCAGCTCGGCCGCAATCTCACTCCATTTGCGGCCGAACGCCGCCATGGTTCGCGGCCCCACCAGCTCGACGAATTCGTCCGAGCCGACGATGAAGCGGCCGTCGGCATCCATCTGCCAGACGAAGCGCAACGGATGACGCCGTTCGGCGACTGGCGGTTCGGCACGCGGCGTTGGCGTCGGTGGCGGTGTTGAAGGCGCGGCCGCGACCTCGGCTTCGGCTCTTGCCGGACTTGGCGGAGCCTCGACGGCCTTTGCCGCGTCGGTGTCGCCGCGCAATGCGCCCGGCGGCGACGGCGGCGGCAACGTCAGCAACAACACGCGCTCGGCGTCGGCGCCGAGGCGTTCGAACGTCGCTTCGGCGCCGCCTTCGCCGCAGCGCGCGACGCGCGCGGTGCCGGTTTCCAGCACTTTCCCGGCAATCGCATCGATGCCGAGCGCGGCGAGCGAGCTGGCGTTGCCAAGCTGGGCACGTGCGGCGCCGCTGGCGTGAAGGAGCGCGCCGTCGGCGGCGAAAACGGCAATCGATCCTGTCTCGTCGGCGAACAGACGCCGGACGCGTTCGGCGAGCGGCAGCATCGGGCCCGCCGGCTCGGCAGCCGCGACCAGCACGGCCGCTTCGCCGCCGGCAACGACGAACCGCGAGCATGCACAGGTCAGCGCCCGGCCTAACGGCAAGCCGAAGCCGCGCAAGCGCTCGAGCCGCGGCGATCCGGCCGATGGCAAGGTTGCGGCAAGACGCTGGATTTGCGCGGCGGCCGGGTTGCTGACGTCGAACCGGCGCGTCAAGCATTCGGCCACGTCGGCGGCGCCGAACAGCGCCGCGGCCGCGGCATTCGCCCATCTGAGCCGCGTCGCATCGGCGCTCCACAGCCACGCCGGCCAGGCGCTGATCGCCAGCGCCGCAAGCCGCGGATCGCGCCATAGAGCGCGCTCTGACTCCACAGGCGTCATGCGACGGAACTCGTTGCCTAATGAATTCTTAATAGTGCGAGCGTGCTGCGGCGTCCATGGCGCGGCCACGCGCGGCGGCGCCATTGGCAGACTAACCTTAACCCCGGCCGGGCCGCGTCGCGGCGCCCGGTTGCCTTTGCGAGTTGCCTGCGCGGGGCAAAATTAAGCTAGGATTGCGACAGACCGTTTCCGGAGCACACCATGGCCAACGATCCATTTGAACAATTTGCCATCCCGAGCGAGATGCGCGCTTTCGCCGAGCAGAGCGTGGCTCAGGCCCGCAAGGCCTTCGACGGCTTCCTCGAGGCCGCCAACCAGGCCATGGGGCGGCTGGAAGGCACCGCGCAGGCGGCACGCAGCGGCGCCCATGAGATCGCTCACAAGTCGATGACCTATGCCGAGCAGAACGTGGCGGCGACCTTCGATTTCGCCCAGAGGCTGATGCGCGCCAAGGACGCGGCCGAGGTCATGGGGCTGCAATCGGAATACCTCGCCCGGCAGATGCAGACCATTTCGGCGCAGGTTCAGGACCTCGGCCAGACGGCCGCCAAGATGGCGGTCGACGCGGCCAAGCCGAAGTCCTGAATTCGGCTTCCACGCCGCCAGCATCGGCGGCGAAAGACTATTCTTTTTCAGTTGCTTATAAAAATCTTTGTGCATTGCAATATTTTCTATTGCATTGCACCAAGGACCGTATTATATGGAATACGGAAGCCGTGGGCCCTGCGCACAAAAGCGGCGAACCTCATCAGGTTCTGGCGCGAGAGCGCCCGCGGCACGAAGCAAGCCAGCCGTAAGGACACGTGTCATGGTCGAAGCCACAGCAACCCCGAAAGCCAAGACGAGCAAGCCCGTGACGGGCGCGTTCGAAATGCCGAAATTCGAAATGCCCAAGTTCGAGATCCCGAAGGTCGAGATGCCGGCCGCCTTCCGCGAATTCGCGGAGCGTGGCGTGGCGCAGGCCAAGGACACCTACGAGAAGATGAAGGCCGCCGCCGAAGAGGCGACCGACGTGCTCGAGACCACCTATTCGACCGCCACCAAAGGCGCCTCCGATTACGGCCTCAAGGTCATCGAGGCGGCGCGCGTCAACACCAACGCGGCGTTCGACTTCGCCGGCGAGCTGATCACCGCGAAATCGCTGTCGGAAGTCATCGAGCTGTCGAGCGCGCACGCGCGCAAGCAGTTCGAGGCGCTCACCGCGCAGACCAAGGAACTCGGCGCGCTGGCGCAGAAGGTCGCGACCGACACCGCCGAGCCGATCAAGAGCGGCATGAACAAGGCGTTCAGCAAGGTCGCCTGACGCACGCGGCCGCGTTTCAAGTCGCGTAAGACCCCGTTTGCCGTGAGGGGCGAAGCCCGGGTTTCCGACCCGGGCTTTTGCTTGTCCGATTGCCCGGAGGCGGCAACTTGCTAAATTAGCCCATAACTCATAGGTTCCGCGCGCCTGCCAGCCGGCACCGCCGGCCATGCGGTCCGTGCAGCTGTAGCTCAGTTGGTTAGAGCGCCTGACTGTGGATCAGGAGGTCGGTGGTTCGAGTCCACCCAGCTGTACCAAATTAATCCACAAATCCAGATAGTTATAAAACATCAGCTCCTTGCTATGGTATCGCGGCTGGTACAGCGGACCCCATGCGGACCCCGCAGATTGAAATTTCGACCGCAGTTAGGGTTGCGCGTACGGCTCGGCCGGCCAATGCGAAGGCCCATAGGAGATTGCGCTGACTTGCGAGGTCAGCGCCGAATGAGCGGCAGGAGAGCGAAGGGATCAGGCCGGTGATCGCACCGTCGCGGTGTCGGTCGAGCGTACGCAGGTCAATATCCCGCGTCGTGCGGCAGGCGGGGCAATAGACCCACAGGAAATGATGCCGGCTGGTTAGCGCGGCACCTAGCGTTCGCCTTGGCCTTTCCGATCAGCTTCCAGCTTGCGGCGGTTGAACCGCATGGCCGGATCGTCGCCGAAGCGGCGTGCAAGTATCAATGCGCCTAGCCCCATGCCAGGCGGGCCAATCCAAAACTCGGGAGTGGAACGGGGAAGGACCACAAGGAGAAAAATTCTATGATGGGCCGTCGAAATCGCAAGCCGTTTTGGATTTAGAAATTTCGAGGCTAGGGGCCGACCAATTGGAC
>Ga0335081_10021287_pt1 | contig 10501 bp, 12 predicted proteins | sample Lox_Sample_35_FD_206713 | JGI IMG/M metagenome (GOLD analysis project Ga0335081, IMG submission 206713) | Soil microbial communities from Loxahatchee National Wildlife Refuge, Florida, United States - Lox_Sample_3.5 | ecosystem: Environmental > Terrestrial > Soil > Wetlands | place: USA...
CGAGCGCATCATCGACGAGATGCGGAATATCCAAAAAGACGAGATGCTGTAGGAGGCACTCTATGCGCTCGATTCGGGTTCTCCCGGCAGTGTTATTGGCTGGTTCGCTCGTCGTCGCGCAGACTCAGCATCATCACACCGACGAATCCTCGCCCGAGATCGATCTCTCCAAGCTGCCGCCGGCGGTCAAGATTGAAGGGCTCGGCCAGAGCCACATCGCCATCACCACCAAATCGCCTGAGGCGCAGCAATGGTTCGATCAGGGCCTGGCTCTGTTGCATTCCTTCTGGGATTACGAAGCGCTGCGAGCGTTCGAGCAAGCCGTTCGCCTGGATCCGGACTGCGCGTTGTGCCATTGGGGACTCTATCGCGCGCTCACGTTTGGTAATCAGGAAAAGGGCGCCAAGGCTGAGCTAGCCAAAGCCAAGGAGCTGATGGAGAAGGCCACCGAACATGAGCGCTTCTACATCCTGGCGGCCGTCAACGAGCAGGAAGACAAAGACAAAGGCAAGGACAACACGACGGCGTATCGGGATCAGATGTACAAGTTGATCGATCGCTATCCAGACGATGTCGAAGCTAAGTTGTTCCTGATCGATGGAGGCTTGGATTGGGGCTACAAACCTGATGGCAACCCGCGGCCTGACACGATTTACGCACAGACCATGCTGCGCGACATCCTGCACGCGGACCCGCGCAATGCCGCGGCCAATCACTACTACATTCACGCGGTGGAGGACAGCAAGCATCCGGAGTCGGCGCTCGGGAGCGCGGATTTGCTCGGCACGCTGGCGCCCGCATCCGGTCACATGGTTCACATGCCCGGCCACATCTACTATCGGGTTGGAGATTATGAGAAAGCGCGCCAGACATTCCTCGCGGCCCTGAAGGTGGATGAGGATTACATGCAGCGCGAGCACCTCACTCCGCGGGATGACTGGAACTACGCGCACAACATCAGCTATCTGATTTCGACCTCCGCCGAGGAAGGGCGTTTGAAGGAAGCTGAGACGTTGCTCTCGCGGCTGAAGGGGCTTTCGGATGATCCGGACCGCAGCGATAACCCTCCTTTTTATATTTTTCAGATTGCGGCGACCGAAGCGCGGCTGAGCATCCGGTTTGCGCAATGGGGGCGCGTTATCGGCCATCCCCTGAATTTCGGAGTTGCTGATTCCGAAGTGAATGCGTTCGCGCGCGCGTATCGCGACGGCTTGGTGGCATACGCCTCCGGCATGCAGGCGGTTGAGAAGGGCGATTTTCAGCGCGCCGCTGAGGCGTCCGATCAGCTCGACGCACTGCTGTGGCGGACTTCCAAACAGGACGCCGGCGACAAACAGAAAGGCCTGCAGCGCAATGTCGGCCGGATTCTCAGCGTGGCATCGTTTGAGCTGCGCGGAAACATCGCGAGCCGGCGGGATCGTTTCGAGGAAGCCCGCGACCTTTTGAAGGTAGCCGTGAAAAACGAACGGGAACTCGGGTATTCGGAGCCGCCCGCCTACTCTCGTCCCGCGCTCGAATCTTTGGGATACGCCTGCATCCGCGCCGGACACTGGGATGAGGCGCGGCAGGCGTTCCAGCAGGTGTTGGAGGAACGGCCCAAATCCGGTTTTGGTTTGTATGGAATTGCACTAGCTTACGAGAAACAAGGCGACAGGGAAAAAGCGGCCCGGGCGTATCGGGATTTTCTGGATGCCTGGAAAAACGCCGATCCGGATCTGCCGCAAGTTCAGGCGGCTCGCAGGTTTCTCTCCAAAGATGGAGCGGCGCACTAGAGCCGAGGCCGGCCCGTTCGGAAGCCATGTTTTTAGCTGGTGTGGTCCACAATGATCCGCCAGCCCTGGCTGGTCTTGTGGAACAGCAGCGTGAAGATGCCGCTCGATTCTCCACCGGCCTGAGCCGCGCGGTCCAGGTGAAAGTGCCCGATCGCCACCGCGTAATCGTTTCCGAGCATGCGAATGTCGAGGCCGGTGAATTGCAGCGTGCCCATGTTTTCACGCGTTGGATAGCGCTTCAAGTAATTCGCCAGAACCTGGGCGTGGCCTTTGGTGACGGTGGTGTTCACGAAGGTGGTGGAGTCGGACTTGTCGTAGCCCTCCATAAAGCCAGGGATGTCGCCACGGTTCCAAGCGCTCACCTGATTGTCCATTACCTGGCGGATTTGTTGTTCCCCGGAAGCGGCCAAAAGCGGCAAGGCTGCCAGCAAGGCAAGGAATTTCGTCATGAAGACGAGTGTACAATGTGCATGCATGGCAATCTTGCGCTCACAGCAGCGTGAACGCGGCGCCGAGGAGCGCGTGCGCCACATATCGCGCCGGATTGCGTGGTAATAATGGGTCTATGATCAGCTTCGATTCAGTCCTCAATTCCTGGAAGAGCATTCGTGAAGACACGGCGCAGGCGGTGGAAGATTTTTCCGCGCAAGCGCTCGACTACAAACCCGCCGCCGATCTGATGAGTTTCGGCGACATCGCCCAGCACATCCTGCAGGCGGGCCATGCCCTGACCGGCCTGCTGCTGGACGGAGTGGACAACCTGGCCACGCCCGACATCCGGCAAATGATGGGCAAGTACGTGGCCGAGCTGCCCAAGACGGAAGGCGCCGGAGCACTGGCGCGCGAGTTGAGAAGCCGGATGGAATCCGACGCCGCGCGGTTGGCGGCCAAGCCCGCCGAGTTCTACGCCGGGCAAATGACCCGCTTTGACGGCCAGAGGGTCACGCGTCTGGAAATGCTGCAAGGGCTTAAAGAGCACGAACTCACGCATCGCCAGCAGCTCTTCATGTATCTTCGACTGAAGGGCATCGTTCCGGCCACAACGCGGCGGCGCCAGGCCCGGGCCAACGCATAGTCATACGTTGCAACTTCTTGTATAAGGAAAGTGGGGTCCAGGAGGGAAGGAATGGTCAACTGTCCAAAATGTGACGCCATCATCGACGTGGACGAAGACGAGCTGGACGAAGGCGACAAGCTAACCTGCGAGGAGTGCGGCGCCGACCTTACGGTGGCCGGTCTCGATCCACTCGAGCTGGAAGTTGGCGACGAGGAAGAAGAGGAGGAGGAGGAAGAAGAGGACGAAGACTTCGATTACGACGAGGAGGACGAGGAGGACGAAGATGAAGAGGAAGAGGAGGAGTGGCACTAATCTGATGGCGCTGGTGGCGCTGCTGCTGGCCTGCGTTCTGCCGGCCGAAGCCGCCAAGAAGAAGGCTGCGCCGCCGAGCTACGCGCTGGTGGCAGGCACCGTCTTTCAAGAGAGCGGCTATGCTTTGCCGAACGCCGGCGTCACCCTGATCCCGGACCCTCAGGGGGATAACGCGCGCGCAAAAGTGAAGAAGCTCGAGGCGATTTCGGACGCACGCGGCGAATTTGCGTTTCGCGTGCCGGCCGGCTCCATGCAGTACACCGTGAAGGTGGCAGCCAAGGGTTTTCAGCCCGCGCAGAAATCCGTCAGCGTGCAAGGCGAGGAACGCGTCGATGTAACGTTCCAACTCCAGCCAGAGTCGAAGTAGCGGGTGGCGATACCGACGTTGAGAGCCGCTGCTGCCGCTGTGGCGCTGTTGCTGCTGGTCTCATGCGCCGGCCTCAAACAGCGCACGCGAAGCAGCCAGGACTCCACTATCCGGGAGGTCGAAGGCACGGTTATCGACGCCTCGGGCCGTCCGGTGGACAAAGCCGTGGTGCAGGTGAAGGACACCAAGTCTCTGCAGATTGAGTCCTTCATCACGGATGCAGCCGGGCATTATCATTTTGCGGGCCTGAACACCGACGTCGAATATCAATTGAAGGCGGATTACAAGGGCGCGACCAGCGGATGGAAGACGCTGAGCTTGTTCAACACCAAGAAGGTCGCCACCATCAATCTCAAACTCAAGCGATAAGCGCCGAGCTAGCACGCGCGAGCGATACCGCGGCAGCGGCTAGAATAAGGGAATGCCCGGCGAAGAGAAGCCCGCCGCGAGTTTCGAGAGCGGCCTGCAAGAACTTGAGCAAATCGTCAAGGAAATGGAGTCCAGCGAACTGCCTCTGGAGCGCGCGCTGGAGCTGTTTGAAAAAGGGATGCGGCTGAGCGAAACCTGCCGCAAGCAGTTGGAAGAGGCCGAGACGCGGATCGAGGTGCTGGTCCGGAAAGGCGACAAAGTTCAACCGGAGCCATTCCGGCCGGACAAGGCATGACGCTGGCCCAGTACGTCGCGCACCAACAACATAAAATCGACGAGACGCTCCGGCGCGTGGTTCCGGCTGAGTCGACGCCGCCAGAGTCCGTCCACAAGGCGATGCGCTATAGCCTTTTTGCGGGCGGGAAGCGGATCCGGCCCATCCTGTGCATCGCCGCGGCCGAGGCAGTGTCCGATTCGCCGGACGGAATCGAGCAAGCCGCGTGCACGCTGGAGCTGATTCACACCTATTCGCTCATCCACGACGACCTTCCGGCGCTCGACAACGACGATTTGCGCCGCGGAGTGCCGACGTGCCACAAAGTGTTCGGCGAAGCAATGGCGATTCTGGCGGGCGACGCGCTGTTGACCCTGGCGTTTCAGGTCCTGGCGCAACTCACGTGCGAGGGCGAGTGCAAAGCCAAGCTGATTGAGGAGCTGGCGGTTGCCGCGGGTACGGTGGGCGGCATGATCGGCGGGCAGGTTCACGACATAGAGGGTGAAGGCAAACATCCGGACGGCGCATTGCTGGAAGCGATTCACGCCGCTAAGACCGGTGCTTTGCTGCGCGCCAGCCTTCGCATGGGCGGTATCTTCGCGGGAGCAGGCGATGAACAGTTGAGCGCGTTGTCCTGCTATGGTGAGCACGTCGGGCTGGCTTTTCAGATCGTGGACGACGTGCTCGATGTCGAGCAATCTTCCGAAGCGCTCGGGAAAACCGCCGGCAAGGACGCCCAGCAGAAGAAGATCACGTTCCCGGCGGTCTATGGTTTGGAACGGTCGCGCGAGATGGCCGAGAGCGAGCGCTTGGCCGCTCATCTGGCCTTGCGTCCGCTGGACGAGCGCGCCGAACGGTTGCGCGAGATCGCCGACTGGATTGTGCACCGCCAGACCTAGGGAAGACGTTGAGACTCGACCAGCTTCTCGTCGAACGCGGGCTCGTTTCCTCGCGTGAAAAAGCTCGGGCCATCATTCTGGCAGGACAGGTGCGCGTGGATGGGCAGAAGGTCGACAAGGCCGGCCACGCCGTCTCGACAGACGCCCGCGTGGAGCTGATCGAGACTCCGCGCTATGTGGGGCGCGGGGGTTTGAAGCTGGAGGCGGCTCTCCAGCATTTCCACATTTCGGCCGAGGGCAAGATCTGTCTGGACGTCGGTTCCTCTACCGGCGGATTCACGGATTGCCTGCTGCAGCACGGCGCCGCGCGTGTGTACGCCATCGACGTGGGAACCGCGCAACTGGACTGGAAGTTGCGGAACGATCCGCGCGTGGTGCTGCACGAACAGGTGAATGCTCGCTACCTGAGCCGGCGCGAAGTGCCGGAGACCATCGATCTGGCCGTGGCGGATGTGAGTTTCATCTCGGTCACGATGATCCTGCCGGCGGTTGCCGCTCTGCTTACCAAGGATGCGGAAATGGTTATTCTGGTAAAGCCGCAATTCGAGCTGGAACGGCAGCAGGTAGGCAAAGGAGGGATTATTCGCGATCCGGAGTTGCATCGCCAGGCCTGCCAGCGCGTGGAAGACGCGGTGCGGCAGCTCGGATTTCAAACTGCGATCATTCCCAGCCCCGTGCTCGGCGCGGAAGGCAACCAGGAATTCCTCTTATATGCCAGACATTAAAGTAGTCGGGATCATGGCCAAGCCGGGCATCCCGCATGCTTCGACCATCGTGCCGAAACTGGTGGAATGGCTGAAAGAGCGCGGGCTGGAAGCGCGGCTGGACGAAGAATCCGCGATCTACATGGGTCTAACCAACGGATTCCGGCGATCCGAAGTTCCCGAAGGCGCGCAACTGGTGATCGTGCTGGGAGGCGATGGCACATTGCTGTCGGCGGCGCGCGCCGTGGCCGGCCGGGAAATTCCGCTGCTGCCGGTCAACCTGGGCGGGCTCGGTTTTCTCACCGCCATCACGCTGGATCAGCTTTATTCCGAGCTGGAACGCGCCTTCCGCGGCGAGCAGAGAGTGGTCCCGCGCGGCATGCTGCACGGCGATCTGGTGCGGCGCGGCCAAGTGGTGAAGTCGTACCAAGCCCTCAACGACATCGTCATCTCGAAAACCCAATTCGCGCGCATGATCGACTTGGAGGCGTTCGTCGATTCGCAATACGTCAGCACCTTCAAGGCCGACGGGCTGATTGTTTGCACTCCGACCGGTTCGACGGCCTACTCGCTCTCGGCGGGAGGCCCCATCGTGTTTCCGGCGGTGCATGCGCTGTGCATTACGCCGGTTTGTCCGCATACGCTGACCAATCGGCCGGTGCTGGTGCCCGAGACCAGCGTGATCGAGCTGATCTCGCACGCGGCCGATCACGAAGCGTTCCTCACCGTGGACGGCCAAGTTGGCGAACCGTTGCTGCGCGAGGATCGCGTGGTGTGCCGGACTTCCGAGCACCGCGTTCTCCTGGTTCGGCCGCCGAAGCTGTTCTTCTTCGATGTGCTGCGGCAGAAGCTGAAGTGGGGAGAGCGTTGAAGCGGCTGTCGCTGACCGCCTGGATTTTCGTCGCCATGCTGCTGGGTGTGGCGCTGGGTGCGGCATTTCCGGACGTGGCGAAAGCGGACTGGATGGCGGCGCTCGCCAACGTCTTTCTGCGCTTGATCAAGTCCATCATCGCGCCGCTCATTTTCGGAACGCTGGTGTACGGCATCGCCGGCACGGGCAGCGTGAAGACCATGGGGCGGATCGGGCTGAAGGCTCTCGCATATTTTGAAGTGCTTACCACTATCGCGCTGTTTCTCGGGCTGGCGGCGGTGAACCTGGTGCGTCCGGGCGCGGGGTTGACGCTCGAAGTAGGAGCCGCGGTGGCGGGCATGCCGCAAGCGCCGCCGACCTTCAGTGGAGTGCTGGAACACACCTTCCCGCAAAGCGTGATCGACGCCATGGCGCGCGGCGATGTGCTCCAGATTGTAGTCTTCTCGTTCCTGTTCGGCGCGGCGTGCGCGGCCATCGGCGCCAAGGCAAAGCCGGTGGTCGGGTTTTGCCAGTCGCTCGCCGATGTCATGCTGCGCTACACCAAATACGTGATGTATCTGGCGCCGGTCGGCGTGGGCGCGGCCATGGCGCATGCCATCGGAACCAATGGCGCGGGCGTACTGCTGGGATTGGGGAAGCTGGTCTTGACGCTCTACGTCGCGTTGGTGCTGTTCATCGTGCTTTTCCTGGGTGCATCGGCGATGCTGGCGCGGATTCCCATGCGGCCTTTCTTGCGCGCGGTGCGCGAACCGTGCCTGATCGCCTTTTCGACCGCGTCCAGCGAAGCCGCGCTGCCATTGGCGCTCGAAAACATGGAGCAGATTGGCGCGCCGCCACACATCGTGGCGTTCGTCCTGCCCACCGGATACAGTTTCAACCTGATGGGCAGCGCGTTGTATCTTTCGCTGGCTTCGGTATTCATTGCACAGGCGGCCTCGATTCACATGCCGATCGGCCAGCAGCTTCTCATGATGCTGACGTTGATGCTGACCAGCAAAGGCGTGGCCGGGGTGCCGCGGGCGGCCATCGTGGTGCTGGCTGGAACCGTTGCATCTTTCGGTCTGCCGGTCTCAGGTGTTGCGCTATTGCTGGGCGCCGATGCCGTAATGGACATGGGGCGGACTGCCGTCAACGTGCTGGGCAACTGCATGGCGACGGCGGTGGTGGCGCGCTGGGAAGGCGCCAAGCTGGAAACGGCTAATCGTGCCGCAGCGCTTCCAGCGGATCCACTCGCGCTGCACGCCGGGCCGGAACGTAGCACGCCAGCAGGCTGACCGCGGCGAGCAGAGTCGGGGCGAGCAAATACACCGCTGGATCGCGCGAGCTGACGCCTGCCAGAAGGCTGGCCAACAGCTTGGACGCGGCTAGAGCGAGCGCGAGGCCGATGGCCGTCCCGATCAACGTCAGCCTGACTCCTTGCCGCAGAACCAGGCGAGCGACATTGCCCGCGTCTGCTCCGATGGCCATGCGGATGCCGATCTCGCGCGTGCGGCGGCTGACCGAGTACGCGATCACGCCGTACAATCCGGTGACGGCCAGGAGCAGGCCCAGCAGCCCGATGGCGGTGACCACTTGAGTCACCAGGCGGCTGCTCCACAGCGCAGCCTGGTTGAAGAAGTGCTCCAGCGTCTGGGTGTCTACCACCGGCATTCCGGGATCCAAGCTGTGGACCTGGGCGAGAACTGGAGCGGCCAGCGCCGCCGGATCGCCCGGCGTCTCCACGTGCAGCATCATGAACGAACTGTACTGCTGCGCAAAAGGCATGTAGAGGAATGGTAGCGGCGGCTCTGCCGGGTCACGATACTTGATGGTCCGGGCGATGCCGACCACTTCGAGGACCTGATTGTCAGCCAGCCGGATGCGTCCTCCGAGAGGGTTGCGGTTCGGCCAATACGTCCGCGCCATGGCTTCGTTAACGATGGCGACCAGCGGGGAGGAGCCCGTGTCGGTACCGTCGAATTCACGGCCTTTCACGAGCGGAATGTGCATCAGGGAGAAGTAGTGATCGCTGACAATGTCGGATGACACTGTGACGCTGCGCTGGCCCGGAGGCATTTGGAAGCCTTCCACCGCGACCTCGCGGCTTGAACTGGAGAAGCCAAGTGGGACATGCTCGGCGAGCGTGGCGGAGCTGACGCCGGGAAGCGAGCGCACCCGGTCCAGCAATTGCCGGTAGAAGGTCCGCGCCTGCGATTCGGAATAGTGAGCCACTAGAGGATTCAGGCCCATTAGGAGCACGTGGTCAACACGAAAGCCGGCTCGCGCCGCGGTCATACGAGAGAAATCCTTGACCAGCAGGCCGGAAGTCACCAGCAGCAGCATGGAGAGGCCGATTTGAGCGGCGGCCAAGGCGTCGCGACCATGGAAACGCCAGCGTTTTACGGCCGGCGTGGCATCGCCCGCTTTCAGCGTGGAGTTTACGTCAGATCGAAGCGCGTGCAGGGCTGGGGCTACGCCGAAGATGAGGCCGCTAACTAACGTTGCCGCACAGGCAAACAGCAGCACGCGCGGGTCCGGCCTGGCCACCAGCCAGATTGGAAGCGTGGTAGGAAGGCGAACGGAGGCGAAGAAATCGATGCTGAAGAGGGCCATTAACAGGCCGGCCGCCCCGCCCAGCATTGCGAGCAGGAGGCTTTCGGTGAGGAGCTGCTGGAACAGGCGTTTGCGGCTGGCTCCGATGGCGAGGCGTATGGCGATCTCGCGCGAGCGCGCCCGCCCGCGAGCGAGCAGGAGGTTGGCTACGTTGGCGCACGCGATCAGCAAAACCGCGATTGCGATTGCCAGCAAGATGCCTTCCTCGAGTGCATTGTCCGGCGAGACAAAAGAGCGCGCCTGCATCTCTGGCATTACCAGGACGCTACGCCCGCGATTGCTGTCCGGATGCGCCTCCTCCAGGCGCCGTGCGACAGCCTGAAATTCAGCCTGGGCTTGGGGCGCCGTGCGTCCGGGGGCAAGACGCGCGAATACATCCAGCGAGAGACGGTCGCGCTGTTCGCGCCGCTTGGTCTCCTCCGGCGCGAGCTGTGGCAACACGCCCAGAGGAACGTAGAATTCCTCGTGAAAGAAGAGATTCAGCCCGGTAAAGCTCTCAGGCGCGACGCCGATGATCGTGAAGTTCGTTTTGCTCAACCGGATGGTGCGGCCGATGACGGAAGGGTCGTGGCTGAACTCGGACTGCCATAGGAAATCGCTGATCACGGCCACGGGGGTGCGATCTTCGTCGGGCCGGAAGGCGCGCCCTATGGTGGGGCGAACTTCGAGCACGTCAAAGAAATTGGGACTGACGGCGATGCCCAGTTTCAAGCGCGCCGGAGACCTGGGATCGGCATTGAACCCAACGGGAATTTGCTGGTAGGCCAGGAGTCCCTCAACACGCGAGGCTTGGTCGCGAAAATCCACATAATCCGGATAAGAAATTCGGCCGAAACGGTCGGAGCGGCTGGTGCTCGCCACGTGCACGATCCGGGAGGAATGCGGCACCGGGAGCGGACGCAGCAGGAACGCGTCGACCAGGCTGAACATGGACGTGTTCGCGCCTATCCCGATGGCGATGGAGAGCACGGCAACCGCCGTGAAGCCTGGTGCGGCAGCCAGCATTCGCAGACCGTAGCGTATGTCATTCCAGATGGTGCGCAAAGTTACCTCATTTAGTCGTGGCGAAGCGCTTCTACTGGATCTACCCGGGCGGCGCGCCGGGCCGGAACGTAGCACGCCAGCAGGCTGACTGCGGCGACCAGTGTTGCGGCGAGCAAATACACCAGGGGATCGCGCGAGCTGACGCCTGTGAGGAGGCTTGCCAGCAGCTTGGAAACGGCCAGGGCGAGCATTAATCCGATCGCGGCGCCGATCATTGTCAGGGTGAGTCCCTGCCGGAGG
>Ga0335081_10021288_pt1 | contig 10501 bp, 6 predicted proteins | sample Lox_Sample_35_FD_206713 | JGI IMG/M metagenome (GOLD analysis project Ga0335081, IMG submission 206713) | Soil microbial communities from Loxahatchee National Wildlife Refuge, Florida, United States - Lox_Sample_3.5 | ecosystem: Environmental > Terrestrial > Soil > Wetlands | place: USA: Florida...
ATCGGCGGCGACTGGTACGACGCGTTCCGGCTGGCCGACCAGCGGCTCGGCGTGGCCGTCGGCGACGTGATGGGCAAGGGCCTGATCGCGGCGGCCGGCATGGGCCGGGTGCGGAACGCGCTGCGTGCGCTGGCGCTGACCGATCCTCGCCCGGCGGCGGTGCTCGGCGGCCTGGACCGCCTGTTCAGCGCCACCGAAGAGGAAGAGCAGGTGACCACCGTCGCCTACCTGGTGATCGACCCGGAGACCGGCGACGGCGTGCTCGGGAATGCGGGCCACCTGCCGGCCCTTGTTCTTGAGGCAGGCTGCGCGCCGCGGTTCGATCAGGTGGAGGCGGGGACGCCGCTAGGCTGGGCCAGCCCGAGGAAACAGCACGCGTTCAACCTGCGCCCCGGAAGTACTGCGGTTTTTTATTCTGACGGTCTGGTAGAGAACAGGAATCGTGGTCTGGACGCGGGACTTGAGGAGCTGGCCGCGGTGGCCGCACGGGCCGATGAGGACCTGCTGGCCCGTCCCGAGCGGCTCCTCGAGTACCTCGTTGAACGTATGCTCGCTGGTCACGAGCAAGACGACGACGTGACGGTGCTGGTCATGCACGTGCCGGCGGGCGGCCGGCGGTGAGGGGGGCCCGGGCGGAGACGTACAAGTCACTCCCGGCCGCAGCCTATGGTGATTGAGTGGGAGGCAGGCGGTTGATTCAGTCCCGAGTGGCATCTAACCAGCGAAGGAAGGGGTGACCGTGGTCGTGAGCGCTGCAAACTCCGCAGCGCGGAAGCGCCCCCGGACGTCGGGCCAGGGGCCCCGGGCCGTCGAGGATCAGGCGGTTCAGGCGGCTCCACGGCCAGGTAGTCCCGGCTCGGATGAGCACGGTTCCGAGCTGCGCGCCGACGCGGACGCCGACCCTAAGGGCCTGATCGCGGTGGACCTCGACGAGGCGAATCTCGAGAGCGACGCGGATCTCGACAATTTCGACGATCTCGACGCTGACGATGCGGACCTTGCCGAGGACGCGGAGCTTCAGGCCGCACTGGCCGACGAGGACCTGGACGCTGACCTTGGCGATGTCGCCGAGGAGGGCCTGGCCGACGTCGACGGGTCGGAAGGACCGGACGGACCCGAAGAGCCGGACGAGCCCGAGCCCGATCAGCCATCCGCGGAAGCGGACGTCGAGGCCGAGGCCTCCGGCGCTGCGGGCGCCCTCGTGGTCAAGCTTTCCACCGACGGCGGAGGTGAGGACGAGGAGATCTTCGTCTTCGGCGACGACGACGACGATCTGCCGGCCGCGCAGGTCGCGGTGGCGGGTGCCACCGCCGATCCGGTCAAGGACTACCTCAAGCAGATCGGCAAGGTGCCGCTGCTCAACGCCGAGCAAGAGGTCGAGCTGGCCAAGCGGATCGAGGCCGGCCTGTTCGCCGAGGAAAAGCTCGCCGAGGGCGGCACGCGCCTGTCCACCGACCAGCGCATCGACCTGGAGTGGATCGCCGAGGACGGTACCCGGGCCAAGAACCACCTGCTGGAGGCGAACCTGCGGCTGGTGGTGTCGCTGGCCAAGCGGTACACCGGCCGGGGCATGCTGTTCCTGGACCTGATCCAGGAGGGCAACCTGGGCCTGATCCGGGCCGTGGAGAAGTTCGACTACACCAAGGGCTACAAGTTCTCCACGTACGCCACCTGGTGGATCCGGCAGGCGATCACCCGGGCGCTGGCCGGGCAGGTCCGCACGGCCGGCCAGCCGCAGCCGGGGCCACCGGGCCAGGACCCGCCGGCCGGCCCTGGGCGGTGAGCGGCCTGCGGGTGGCGGTGGCGGGCGGCGGGCTCGGCGGGCTCTGCCTGGCCCAGGGCCTGCTGAAGGCCGGGGCCGACGTCACCGTGTACGAACGGGACGAGCACCTGGCCGCCCGGCGCCAGGGCTACCGGCTGCACGTCGACGCGCGGGCCGGGCTGGCGCTCGAGCAGTGCCTGCCGCCGGAGTCTTTCGCGGTGTTCCAGGCCACCTGCGGTGACGCGAGCCGGCGGCTGACGGTGATGAGCGAGCGGATGCGCGTGCTGAGCGACCAGCGCCGCGAAGACCCCGCCGACCCTTACGCGGCCGCCACGTTGTCCACCTCGGTGAACCGCCAGACCCTGCGGGAGGTGCTGGCCACCGGGCTGGATGGCAGGCTCGTCTGGGGCTGCGAGCTGACCAGGTACGAGGCCGGCCGGGACGGCGTGCGGCTGCACTTCGCCGACGGGCGGCAGGCGGACGCGGACCTGCTGGTCGGCGCGGACGGCGTCAACTCGGCGGTCCGCGGGCAGTACCTGCCGGCCGCCGCGGCGGTCGATACCGGCAAGCGGTGCATCTACGGCAAGACCCCGCTCCGCGCCGGGGTCCTGGACCGGCTGCCGTCCGCCATGCGGCAGGGCTTCACCGCCGTCGTCGGCGGTCAGGCCGGCATGGCGACCGGCCTGGTCCGCTTCCGGCAGCGGCCCGAACAGGCCGCGCCGGGGCTCTCTCCCGCCGAGGACTACCTGATGTGGGCCGTGGCCGCGGACGGCAGGCACTTCGGGGTCCCGGACGACCGGCTGACGGCGATGGCACCCGCCGAACTGCACGTCCTGTCCGCCCAGCTGATCAGGACCTGGCACCCGGACCTGCGGGCGCTGCACGCGCAGGCCGCCGTGGACGAGACGTTCCTGGTCAGGATCCGCACCTCGCGGCCCGTGCCACCCTGGCCGCCCAGCCGGGTCACCGTACTCGGCGACGCCATCCACGCGATGAGCCCGGCTCGTGGCTCGGGGGCCAACACGGCGCTGCAGGACGCCGCGCTGCTGTGCCGCACGCTGACCGGGAAGACAGCGAGCGACCCCGGCCTCCTCACCGCCGTCGGGGATTACGAACAGCGGATACGCGACTACGGCTACGCGGCCGTCGCCGCGTCCAGCCGGGCCGAGGCCTCGACCGGCGCGCGGCGCCACCCGCTCATGTTCTGGCTGTACCGCCGGATGAGCCGGCCCGCCGGCTGAGGCCGGGCGCCCGCCGGAACGCCGGGACTGCCTGGACTACTTCGGGGCCACCTGTTCCACCCACGGGCGGAACCTGCGCATCACGCTGGCCAGGGCGGTGGCTTTCATCGTGGGCGAGGAGAGCTCACCGAAGCTGTCGTTGTCGAACCAGGCGCACATGCCCACGGCGTTCGCCTTGGTCCCTTCCTGGACGCATGCGGCCTTACCGCCCTGCGGGCCCGCGCTGACCACCGTGGCCCCCTTGAACTGCTGTATGAAGCGGGCGATGGAGGCGGCCGGGTCCGCGTTGGCCAGGTGGCCGCCGATGAACATGACGATCTGCGCGTTGTTGCCGGCCGCGGAGTTGCCTGACTCGTAGACCGCGGTCACCACGTGACTGGCCTGACCCGAACTCATCTGGATGACCTTCTGGCGCAGCCCGCCGATGTCGGCCTGGTGTTCCAGGTCCACGGTGCGCGCGTAGGTCCCGATCTTGTCCGGGGCGGCCATGGTGTGCGCGGGGCCGCCGGCGTGGGACGGGAACTCGAACTTGACGATCCCCACGATCGCGGCCGCGGCCACCACGACCACGCCGCCCAGGCCCAGCCACAGGCGGTGGTCGCTGCTGCCGCCGCGGCGGCGGCCGCTGCGCCGCTTGGCCGCGGCCTGCTTGGCGGCGGCGCGCTGGAATTCGGCGTCCCGGTCGCCGAACAGGCCGCTGTACTCTTCGTCCTCGTCGTCCCGCCAGAAGTCGTCGTAGGAGTCGAGGTCGTCGGCCACGGGCTGGGCGGGCCAGGAGGAGGTGATCTCCGGGCCATCGAGGCCATGGCCGGGCCGCACCGGCGCGGTGCCCGGGCGGCTGGCGCCCGAGGCGACCGGGACGCCCGGGAACGCGCCGCTGTCCCGCAGCGCGTCCACCCGGGTGCCGGAGGGCGGCGTGAGCAGGCCCACCTGTCCGGCCGAGGCCCCGGCCGGGGCACTGAGGAAGCCGGTTCCCTGGGCGGCGGGACCCGGCGGCAGGGCCGGACCGGGCTGGCCGCCGGGACGCGGCCCGGGATCGGTCATCCGCCCGGCACTCATCTGCGGGCCCGCCGGGGTCGGCGGACTCTGCGGGGCGGCACCGCCCCAGTCGCCGCGGGAGCTGCCGTAACCGGCCGGCCGGTCCGGTGCCTGCGGGTAACCGGGCTGCGGGCCGCCGTAGCCGGGCCCCCGCGGCTCCACCTGGCGGTGCGGGCCGCCGGGCCCCTGCGGGCCGCCGGACTGCTGGGGGTACGCCGGGGCGCTGCGCCGCAGTTCCTGGTACCACGACTCGTCGTCGAGCGGCTCGTTGTAGCCCTGCTGGTCATACCCGGGCTGGTCATACCCGGGCTCGCCGTATCCGGGCTCGCCGAAGCCCGGCTGGCCGGGCGTCACGGGATCGGAGTCGTCGTAGCGCAGTTCGCCGTAGTCGATGCCCTCGAGCCGCGGATCACGGCGCCTGTCGTCGAGGGCCCGGTCGTCGGGCGCCCGGTCGTCGAGGCGCGGGTTGTCGTACCACTGCTCGGGGTAGGCGGGGCCGCGGGCGCCCGCGACCGGCTGCGGGCCGGTGTCGGGGAGCGCTTCCTGAGCACCGGTCACCGGCCAGATGTCCTGCCCGCCGGACGGCGGGGCGAAGTCCCGCGGCTGATGGCCCGGGTAGCCGCCGGGACGGGCCGGATCGCGGATCTCGGGAACCTGGTACCCGGGCACCCCGGTGCCGGGCTGCCGGCAGGCGGAGTCGTCGGGCGCCCGGTAGCCAGAGTCGGCGGGCGGCCGGTAGGCGGAACCCCCGTAGGAGCCGGAGTCCCCGAAAGCCCTGGCGTTGCGGGAACCGCCGCCCTGGCCGCCGTGCACGGGGCCGTACGGAGTCCGCGGGCCATCGTAGGACGGGTCCGAGTAACCCGGATCCCCGTAGCCGTGGTCGTCGAAGGCCGGCTGCTGGTACACCGCACCGGTGCCGTAGGCGGATTCCAGCACCTCCCGGGACTCCTCGTCCAGCTGCCGGAAACCGTAGGGCCAGGAGATCTCGGGACCGAACGGCACCTCGCGCCGTCCGGCCGGGCCTTCGTGCGGGTCGCTCCTTGGTCCTGATCCGTAACGGACCGGGCCGCTCGCTGCCTCATCCGATGGGGGACGCTGCGCTGATGGCCATCCACCGCCATCTTGAGCCGGCGAACCGCTCCTCATATACCGGGTCACTCCCCTGTCTGTCGTACAGCAGGTCAATGATCTCTAGCATCATTGCGACAAACGAGACACTCTGCTACCTACTTGCATGATTTGCCAGGCCACGGCCACGGCATTTGAAGACACACGCTAGCGCCCTGCCGCCCCCGGCACGACGCATTCCGGGCTTTACGGCAAGTCGCGCCGCCACCCATTGACCGAAAGTGAAAACTAAATCACGCCAAGTAACACCGGATGGCGAAGGCGGAAAACGGACACCTCACGGGCGCATACCGAACGCCGCATAGGCGCATACTAGGCAGTAGACGGGATGCCGCCTCCAGACCGCGCGGGCGCGGGTGAATTCCGCCCGCCGGGGCTCTTGACGGCACATGGCGTCGGCGTAGCATAACGGTATCCTGCCGACGGTATACAAAATGTATGGGTTCGCGTCATGCCAAGACCCGCTGTGGCTGGTCGCCGTACTCCGTGCACCGGCTGCTCGCGCAGGCCAAACGGCCTGCACTCGCAACCGGTCTGGCATGACGCTCAGGCCCGGAAGCGAGCGCGCCCGTGTACCACGAGCTCACTGTCTGGTCCCGCGGGATCATCATGGACAAGGAGGCGCGCGACGTCTCCACCTGCATCGCCACCGCCGCACGCAAGCTCGGCTACCACGCCGAGAACGTCAGCGACTACGTCGACGACCCGGACCGCACCAACTGCCTGGTCCGCAGGTACGCGCGGGTCTCCGGCGAGCCGATCCTGGACCGGTTCGTCTACGAGAACCCGCACCCCGACTGGGTGGTGCTGATCGAGGAAACGATCATCAAGGCGGTCGACTTCTTCCGCGGCACGCCTCCGGCCGGCGGCGTGCTGGTCATCAACTCCGCCCGGGATCCCGGGTACCTGCTGAAGTTCCTGCCCGAGCCCATGCTGGCCAGGCTGGACAAGCTCGTCGTGGTCGACGCGACCGGGCTGGCCGAGCAGCGCGGCAGCAGTCCCTGGATGTTCGTCCGCGACCTGTCCGAGCTGGCCTTCGACCGGATGTCCACCGAAGGCGCGGTCGAGCGGCTGGCCATCGGCCGGGGCATCGCCGCGCCGCTGATCGGCGCCCTGGTGGCGGCGACCGGCGAGCTGCCGGTCGACGCGGTGGCCGAGGTCGTGGCCGACCGCGACGCCATGCTCCGCGGCGCCAAGCAGCACACGGTCGTCCAGTACGCCGCCGCCTGACCAGCGAAACCCTGGAGGCTCCATGTCCGTGCGCGGGACCCACGTTCCCGAACACCTGCGGCTGCCCATCGCGGGCGTCACGCCGCCACCCACGGAAAAAGATGGCCAGCGCCTGTTCCCGACCGGGAACTTCCGCTTCTACCGGCCGGTGTACCGGGACAAGACGCCGCCGTGCAACCATGCCTGCCCGACCGGCGAGCAGATCCAGAAGTACCTCGATCACGTCAAGCACGACCGCTACCTGGACGGCTATCTGACGATCTGTGAGGACAACCCGATGCCCTCGGTGACCGGGCGAGTCTGCTATCACCCCTGCGAGAGCGCCTGCAACCGGGCCGCGCACGACGAGCCCATCGGCATCCGCGGCGTGGAGCGGTTCCTCGGCGACTTCGGCCTGAAGCTCGCGGAGAACCCTATTAAGAACAGCCTGCCCCCGCTGAACGGCAAGACGGTCGCCATCGTCGGCTCGGGCCCCGGCGGCCTCGGCTGCGCCTACCACCTGCGCCGCAAGGGCTACGCCAGCGTCATCTTCGAGGCCCTGGACCGGCCCGGGGGGATGCTGCGGGCCGGCATCCCCGCCTGGCACCTGCCCGAGGAGGTCCTCGACGCCGAGATCGCCAAGCTGCTGGACCTGGGCGGCGTGGAGATCCGCTGCGGCGTCCGCGCCGGCGCCCCGGGCGGGCCGGCCCTGGACGAGCTCGCCCGCGATCACGACGCGGTCTTCCTGGCCCTGGGCCAGGACGCCGGGCGCCGCCTGGACGCCGAGGGCGCGCAGGCCCGCGGGGTGATCGGCGCCCTGGAGTTCCTGCGCGAGACCGGCCTGGGCCGCCCGGTCACGATCGGGCAGAACGTGCTCGTGATCGGCGGCGGCAACACCGCCTCCGACGCGGCCCGGTCCGCGGTCAGGCTGGGCAGTGCCGGCGAAAACCAGGCCGAGGCCACGATCGTGTCCCTGGAAGCCGAGGACGAGCTGCTGATCGTGCCCGAGGACCTGGTCCAGGCCAGCGAGGAGGGGGTGGTCTTCCGCCCGCGGACCGCCCTGGTCCGGGTGCTGGCCGACGAGCAGGGCAGCGTCCGCGGCGCCGTCCTGTGCCGGGCCAGCCTGAGCCGGGACGCCGGCGGCGCCGTCACGCCGCGGCTCGAGCCGGGCACCGAGTTCGAGGTGGCCTGCGACACGATCCTGGTCGCCATCGGCCAGGTCCAGGTCCTGGACTGGCTGCCCGCCGGGTGCACCGAACGCGGCCTGGTCAGGGCCGACGACTACGGCCGCCTGCCGCACCCCAGCGGCGTGGTGTTCACCGGCGGCGACGTGATGCGCGGCCCGTCCATGGTGGTGGACGCGCTCGGCGACGGCAAGCGCGCGGCCCGGGACATCGACCGGGTGCTCGGCGCCGAGCCGCTGCGCCCGGAGGACCCGGTCGAGGTCATGCCGTACGAGAAGCTCAACACCGCCTACTTCCGGCGCTCGCCGCGCACCGAGGCCCCGCTGGCCCCGGCCCAGGTGCGCCGCGCCAGCCAGGTCACCGAGGTCACCCTGGCCTACAGCCGCGAGCAGGCGCTGGCCGAGGCCGATCGGTGCATGTCCTGCGGCGTCTGCAACGGCTGCGACAACTGCTACATCGTGTGCCCCGATGTCAGCGTGATGCGGGACGCGCGGCAGAACGGGCACTACTCCATCCGCACCCACTACTGCAAGGGCTGCCTGGTCTGCGTGCAGGAGTGCCCCACCGGCTGCCTGGAGCGGGTGCCCGAACTCGACTTCGACGACCCCGGCGACGTCGTCCGGATGGAGACCGCGTTCGCCCCCTACGATGGCGCGCACGCCGAGCAGGCCCCGTTCACCCGCCAGCTCATCGAGGACGCGATAGCCGAATACGACGCCTCCAGAACACGATCACGATCAATTCACCCGAACGGGGACGGTGCTACACCATGAGCGAGCTGGAGGGGCGCGGTGCCGACTGGACTGAGGAGCGAGGAGCCTGCGACGAGCGACGAGGGAAGGAGGCACCTAAAGGCGCCCCGGAAGCGAGCGGGAGATAGAGCATGACCACCGTGCATGCCGATACCGCGCGGCCGCCCCGGCTGCAGCGGGCCATCCGGACCCCCGGAGGGGAGAAGTTCCTGCGCGGCCTGGCGGGCACCCGGGTCCGGCAGAACGGCTGCGCCGCGGCCGCGCACGCGGCGCTGTACGCCAACGTGGACGTGATCACCGCGTACCCGATCCGGCCCTACACCGCGATCATGATGAACCTCGCGCAGTTCATCGCCGACGGCATCCTGGACGCCGAGTACATCCACGCCGACGGCGAGCACTCGCAGTTCTCCGCCGCCTTCGGGGCCGGCTCCTGCGGGGCCAGGGCCTACACCGGGTCCTCCGGGGTCGGCGTCACCTACGGCTACGAGATGTACTCCATCATCTCCGGGGCGCGCATCCCGATCCAGATGGCCATCGCCGACCGGACCCTGGACCCGCCCGGCGACTTCGGCTCCGAGCACACCGACGCCCTGTGCACCAGGGACATGGGGTGGCTGATGGGCTGGGCGGCGACCCCCCAGGAGGTATTCGACAAGTCACTGCTGGCCTACGCCATCGGCGAGGACCCGCGGGTGCTGCTGCCGCAGATGGTGGTGCAGGACGGCTACTTCGTCTCGCACATCGCGGGCGAGGTGGACATGCCCCCGGCCGAGGTGGTCGACGAGTTCCTGCCCCCGTACCAGCTGCCGTTCCCGCTGGATCCGCGGCGGCCGCTGTCGCACGGCCCGCAGATCCACCCCGAGCAGGGGCCGCCGCTGCAGCTCGAGCGGGCCCGGGCGATGGAGGACGCGATCCCGGTGATCCGGGAGAAGACCGACGAGTTCGCCCGGATGTTCGGCCGGCGGTACCCGCACTTCGTCGAGTCCTACCGGCTGGAGGACGCCGAGCTCGCCATCGTCATCTCCGGCGGCCACTCGGTCACCTGCCGGGCCGCGGTCAGCCGGCTGCGCGAGCAGGGGGTCAAGATCGGCATGGCCCGGCTGCTGTGGATCCGGCCGTTCCCCGGCGACGACCTGCGGGAGGCGCTGCGCGGGGTCAAGGCGGTCGGGGTGGTGGAGACCAACCTCGGCCTCGGCGGCGCCAGCTACGGCGGCATCCTCTCGCTCGACGTGACCACCGCGCTGTACCACCTGGACGGCCCGCGGCCGCTGGTGACCTCGTTCATGGCCGGCCTCGGCGGCGAGACCGTGCCGATGACCGAGTTCGACTGGATGGCCGGCAAGCTCGGCCAGGCCGCCGAGCGCGGCCGCGTGGAGAAGGCCGCCCACTGGGTCGGCTTCGAGGACTGAGGACCGTGCTGATTCCGGGGGGGACGACCCCCCCACCCCCCCCCGAGAAAACGGGTGAGAGATGACCTTCGAAGTGATCCGCCAGCAGCTCCCGCTGTTCGAGGAGGAGGGGCGCGCCGCCGCCACCGACGACGAGCACGGGCGTGACCTGCACTACCTGCCCGACCTGCCGGAGGAGGACCCGTACGCGGCCGGGCACCGGACCTGCGCGGGCTGCGGGCCGGCCATCCAGTACCGGTGGGTGCTCAAGGCGGCCGGCCAGGACACCGTGGTGGCCGGGCCCACCGGGTGCATGTACGTGGCCAACTCCACCTACCTGTGCACGCCGTACACGGTGCCGTGGGCGCACACCCCGATCGCCAGCGGCGGCTCGTTCACCTCCGGCATGGCGGCCGGCTACGAGGCGATGATCAGGAAGGGCCGCTACCCGGGCCCGTACCCGAACATCCTGGTGATGGCCGGCGACGGCTCGGCCGCCGACATCGGCCTGGGGTCGATTTCCGGCGCGCTGTACCGCAACCACGACGCGCTGTTCGTCTGCTACGACAACGAGTGCTATGCGAACACCGGCATCCAGACGTCGCCGACGACGCCCTACGCGGGCATGACGACGTTCACGCCGTTCGGCAAGGCGATACCGGAAGGCAAGAAGCTGCCGCCCAAGAACCTGGCCAAGATGATGGCCGAGGGGCACCCGCACTGCTACGTGGCCACCACCACCGTCGGCTACCCGGTCGACCTGATGAACAAGACCCGCAAGGGCCTCAACCACGTG
>Ga0335081_10021289_pt1 | contig 10501 bp, 14 predicted proteins | sample Lox_Sample_35_FD_206713 | JGI IMG/M metagenome (GOLD analysis project Ga0335081, IMG submission 206713) | Soil microbial communities from Loxahatchee National Wildlife Refuge, Florida, United States - Lox_Sample_3.5 | ecosystem: Environmental > Terrestrial > Soil > Wetlands | place: USA...
ATCGTGGTCGGCGTTGGGCTTGCGACTGAAGTGTTCGGCGGCACCGGGAACCTCCTGCTGACGCTGCTGCCGGCCGCGGTCGCCGCGGCCGGGATCGGGGTTGTGCTGCTGGTCGCGCGCCGCGCGTCTAAGTACGCGGGGCGGACCAGGAGTGACCATGCGAAGCTCGCTGGATGGATCGACTCCGTCGCCGGCGCCGTCGCTGACACCGAGCGGATTCTGTTTCACCGCGGCGGGGTCAGAAGCCTGGCTGGCGCGCTCGGCTATCTGGGATTCGACCAACTCGTGCTGTTCACCGCGTTCTTCGCGATCCACGCACATCCGGTCCCCGGCTTCCCGGTCGTCGCCATGGCGTACGTCATCGGTGCGCTCGGGGCATCGATTCCGCTGCCCGGCGGGATCGGTGCAGTGGGAGGCATCGCGGGCATGCTGATTCTCTATGGCGTCGGAAGCACCGCGGCGGTCGCCGCGGTGCTGCTCTACGAAGCGGTGGGACTGCTGGTGCCGCTGATCGGCGGCGGCGTCGCGTACTTAATACTCAGGCATCAGTTCGGCCGCATGCGGACGTTGCAGGAAAGCCCCGCCCCCGCGTAGCGAGCGGTCGATAACTCGGATTTACCGGCGCGGCACCGAGGCGCCTTGGTGATGTCGACAGGGATGACCATCCTCACCTCCGTGCCCACAGCATTCGTCTTCTCCGGTGGAGCGAGTCTCGGCGCCTGTCAAGCGGGAATGCTCGAGGCGCTGTTCGAGCGCCGCGAACGGCCTGACCTGTTGGTGGGAACGTCGGTCGGAGCGATCAACGCGGCATTCGTCGCGTCTCGCCCACCATCTGTGCAGACGGCTCGCGAACTGCAACACGTCTGGCGCGGGCTCAGGCGAGGGCACGTGTTTCCCGCCAATCCGGTAACCGCATCGCTCGGTCTGCTCGGGCTGCGAGACCACTCGGTCTCGGCTGCGTCATTACGCCGAGTCCTCATGCGCCACCTCGGCGTCGACCGGCTCGAGCAGGCTGACGTGCCATTGCACGTCGTGGCCACCGATGTTATGAACGGTGAGGAAATGCTGCTCTCGACAGGGCCTGCATTGGACGCGATCCTCGCCAGCGCGGCAATCCCCGGAGTGTTTCCCCCCGTTCCGTGGGGGGCCGCAGTTTCTGATGGACGGCGCGATCGTCAACAACACGCCGATCTCGCAGGCCGTGGCTCTCGGGGCTGACCGCATCATCGTGTTGCCCGCCCTCTCTGCCGCGTCACTGCGCCGCCCGCCCAGGGGCGTGCTTGCCGCCGGCGTCGCCGCAGTCTCGCGCGCGCTCACGTACCGGCTGGTGGAGGACCTTGCTCGCTACCGCCACGACGTCGAGCTCGTCGTCCTCCCGGCGCCCGAGGTCGACGGGATCATGCCCACCGATTTCGGCCATGCCGAGGAGCTGGTCAGCGAGGGCCTGCGGCGCGGGCGCGAGGTGCTCCGCCGAGATCGTAGGGTCGTCCCGCTGCGCCAGGCCGCCTGACCGTAGCCCGATCCACCGGCTACCTGCTCTCGAGGGGCTACGCGAGGAAGCGACGGGTTCACTCCCAATCGCGCCGTATCGTTCTGGAGACGAGCCAACAATCATGTATTGCGGATCGCGTGGGCGGGCCTAGTCCGCCCACGCAGTCCGTGATTTCTAGCGCCTACTCGGGGTGTCCCGGTCAGGGATTAGTCACCTTGATCTCGTTGGTGATGCCGTAAACGCCGTAAAGGTTTGCGACGTCGTCGTACGCGGCATCGCTCTCGAACTGGTAGCTGACGTTCCCTTTGAGGGTGACCCAGCCGTCGTCGACCTTGACATCGACGGAGTCCGACGGCACCTCGACGTCCCAGATCAGTGCCTGAAGAGCGGCCCCGCGGATCTCGTCGTCCTCGCGACGATCGGAACCGATGAGGTTGACCTTGAGCTGATCGTCGACGTCGTAGACGCCCTGGATCTTGTTGGCATCCTGGGACGCGGCACGCCGCTGCGCGAAGCTCTCGACTGTGCCTCGAAGCGTGACCAGGCCGCCGTCGGCGGCTACAGCAATCTCAGCCGAGTCGGGAATCCGCGGATCGAGATCGAGGCTCTCGAGGACATCATCCGCGAGTGGACTGTTGGTGAGCATGAATGCTCCTTTCGTGATGGGGTATTGGGTCACTCTGGATCAGCTCGGCGCGCAGCCCGAGAAGCGATCGTCGAGCCGCTCATAAGCACGAGTTAGCGCTGCGGGCGAGTGGAGTGGCCCGGCGCGAGCGCGCGCTGCTCGGCGAATGTCCGAAGCTCGCGGGGCCCTGCTAGATCGAAGGCGCCACCGAGCCATATGAACCGGTTCTCGGCCCAGTTCGCTGCGCGCCATAGCCTCGTCTCATGAGCGCCGCGTTCTCCATCACCTAATGGCCGTGGAGACGGCGGCTTCGTCCGCCGCGGGCGAGGCGGGCGGCGGGATCGGCGGCTTTCTGAAGCGCCACAGGCGGGTCGCCGGTGCGGTGCTGGGTGCGGCGGTGATCTTCGGGCTGTTCTACTACGTGGTCCCGCAGTTCGCCGGTCTCGACCCAACCCTGCGCCGGCTGCGCGCAGGCAACCTCTGGTGGCTAGGCTTGGGCGTGTTGGTCGAGGCGGCTTCGATCGGCGGTGACATCGTGCTGCTACGGGGCGTGTTCGCTACTCCCGGAAGCCGGATCGGCTGGAAGGCGAGCTACCAGATCACGATGGCGGGCGCCGCGGCGACGAAGCTGTTCGCCACGGCTGGCGCCGGCGGCATCGCGCTGACGATCTGGGCGCTGCGGGCGTCGGGACTGAGCGAGGACAAGGTGGCGACCGGTCTGGTGTGCTTCGAGATCCTCGAGTACGGCGTCTACATGGCGGCCCTGGCGCTCGTCGGCCTCGGGCTGTGGTTCGGTGTGTTCGCGGGCAGCGCACCGGTGGGTGTCACGTTGGTCCCGGCGCTGTTCGGGCTTGTCGTCATCCTGATCGTGCTGTCGATGCTGGTCGTGGAGGCCCCGGTTGAGCGATTCCTGACCGCTCGCGCGGATCGATCGACCGGCCGTCGGCAGCGGTGGTGGCGTCGCGTGGCAGCAGTACCGCACTCGCTGCGGTCGGGCCTGACTGCAGCGATCGTGATGGTCCGCGGGCGCGACCGTTCGCTGCTTGGGGCGCTCGCGGGCTGGGGATTTGACATCGCGGCGCTGTGGGCCTCTTTTCGCGCCTTCGGCCACTCGCCGCCACCCGCCGTGCTCGTAATGGGCTACTACGTCGGCACGCTTGGCAACGCGCTGCCGCTGCCGGGCGGAATCGGCGGCGTTGAAGGAGGAATGATCGGCGCGTTTCTCGCGTTCGGCGTCAACGGGCCACTGACGGTGCTCGCGGTTCTCGCCTACCGCACGATCTCCTACTGGCTGCCGACCGTTCCCGGTGCGATCGCTTACATCCGACTGCGCGGCACCGTGAACGGGTGGCGCTCTCAACCGGCCGGGCCTGCCGGGTCGCGGCCGTCGGCCGCGCAGCTACGCGCTCAAAGCCCGGCTTTGCTCGATTCGCCAAGCTGCACGCATGACCGGGCTTCGTGAGCGCTGCGAACAGGTGCTCGAGGGGAGCTGGACGGTCGGTGAACGCGATGGGGCGCCGTTTGCGTACACGCGCCCGTGTCCTGAGCGTTACCGCTGGCAGTGGTATTGGGACTCATGTTTTGCGGCGATCGGGTGGCGTCATATCGACCCGGCGCGGTCTCGTGCAGAGCTGGAGACGCTCCTCGGCGCGGCGCGTCCAGACGGGTTCATCGGTCCACGATCTTCTGGGAGCATCCGGTCAGCGGCCCGCGGGCGCTGTCACTACAACGTGATCCATCACGACGACGCGATGACCGCGACGATCGAGCCGTCGGCGCTGGCGTTCGCGTGGCGCTTGGCGATCCGGCGCTCGAGCCTCGGTCGTCGCTCACCACACGGCCATCACCGCCGAGCGGGATCTCGAGGGCGACGGGTTGTTGTGGATCTTGCAGCCGGACGACTCCGGGTTGGACGCCTCGCCCCAGTTTGACCCGATCTGGGGTCATCGCGCGCAGGGGCGGCCGGGGTTTGTGGAGCTGGTGCGGCGTAATCGCGGGCGCGAGTTTCGGATCGAGACGGTGCGCGCTGATGGTGATCCGGTCGTGTGCGAGGTGCTGACGAACGTGATTCACGGCCTGTCGCGGCTGGCATTGGGTCTTCCGTCGATCACGCCGGCGCTGATCGCCCGGTGCTATGACGAGCGGAGCGGGCTGTTCCTGCCGGCGGTGGCCCCCACGATTCCGGAGCGGATTCCGCTCACGGCCGACGTGGGTCAACAGCGCGTGGCTGCTGTGGCGGGGCATCGTGCGTCTCGGCTACGAGGAGCAGGCGACCACGCTCGCCCGAGCGATCGTCGAAACGGTGTCGCGCGAGGGGCTGCGCGAGCTCTACGATCCCCACGATGGCCGCGGCATGGGGCCTCAGGACTTCGCGTGGTCAGCACGCGCGCTCGAGTTCTTGGACCCGGCCAACGCGAGTGCAGGTGTTCCCGCGAGTGCGTGATGGGCGAGGGCCCGGTGGTGGCAGGCGTCGAGCTGTCCGCGCAAGGTCACCACGCCCGGCGTGCGCTGGAGGACGTGAGGCGTCATCTGCAAGGTCGGGCTCTGAAGCTGGTGGGGTTTCTGCTGGTGGTCTAGGCCGTGCTCAAGCTGATTCCTGCTCTCGAGCAGGCGCTGCGCAGCCTGGAGCATCCATCCTGGGAGTGGGTGGCGGCCCTGCTCGCGCTCGAGGTGCTATCCGAGACCGGGGTCGTCCTCGCCTGGAATGCGACCGTCGACCCACAGAACGTGCTCTGCCGCGGTGGCCGTGCGCGACGAATGGACGAGCACGTCGCCTGGACCCAGCTCGGAGGCGGCCTTCTCCTCCCCGGCGGCTCGTGGGGGGGCATGGGAGTGGGAGCCCTGGTCCTGCACCGGTTTGGAATGCCGACCAAGCTCATCGCCGAGCGTCAGTTCAACCTCAGCTTTCTCAACACCGGCGTCGACGCGCTGGCGCTGGTGGTCTTCGGCGTGGGGCTCGCAACGGGCCCTTTGGTCGTTAGGGCAATCTCCTGCTGACGTTGCTGCCCGCGGCGCTGGCCGGGGCCGGGATCGCCGCGGCGCTGGTGATCGCACCCCGCGCCGGCGCCAGTGCCAAGCGGCTGCAGGCCAGGCACGGCAAGGTCGCCGCCGCGATCACCACGCTCGCGGACGCCGTCCAGGACACCAGGCGGCTCCTGTTTCACGAGGGCGCCTGGACGACCGTCCTCGGGATCATGGCCTACCTCGGATTCGACGTGATCATGCTCTGGTGCGCGTTCCTCGCCATCCACGCCGACCCCATCCCCGGTTTCCCCGTCGTCATCATGGCCTACATAATCGGTGCGCTCGGCGGGTCGATTCCCCTGCCGGCTGCGGCGGGCACGATCGGGGGCATGGCGGGGATGCTCATCCTCTACGGCGTGGCCCGCGACGACGCGCTCGCCGCCGTCCTGCTCCACCAGGCGATCGGACTGCTCGTGCCGCTGATCGCGGCGGGGTCGCCTACACGATCCTTCGTCGTCGTCTCGGGCCCATACGCCCCGGTGCCGCGAAGGATCCGGTCGACCCCGGACTATCAACCTGATCGCCGCGCCTGTCAATCCGCCGGCGCGGACTGTCAATCCGATCGATGCGAAGGATCTCCGCGCCGCGTAGCTTGGTCCCCGATGCTCGACACGACCGGAGGCACCATGTTCCCGACAAATCTCAGTACTCCGACATTCGGCGCCTATGGCCGCGCTGACGCGCTTGAAATGTGGCGTGCTGCTGCGGGCCTCGTTGCGACGCGCTGGCGGGCCTTCCGCGAGGCCGAGCCCGAGACTCGGCCTTGGGCGTTCGCTGCCTACGTCGCTGCTCTCGATGCCGAAGAGGCCGCGGCAGCCGACATGGCTGGACTCTATTCACGCAAGGCTGCCTGAGGGCGGGCGCAATGGAACTTCGTCACCTCCGTTATTTCGTAGCGATAGCCGAAGAGCGCAGCTTCACTCGCGCGGCCGAACGTCTGTGGGTCGCGCAACCTGGGCTCTCGACTCAAATCCGCCGGCTCGAGGCCGAGCTCGGGGTTCAGCTGTTCGACCGCCACACGCGGGGGGTCGACCTGACCGACGCCGGAGTGCTGTTCCTCGAGCGCGCGCGCGCTGCACTGTCGGCTGCCGACATAGCCGGCGCCACTGGGCGCGATCTCGAAACCGGCGTCGCCGGATCGGTGACGCTCGGCATCGCCACATGCGCATGCTGGGGCCAGACGTTCGACTTGCTCGAGCGCTTCACCCGCGAGCGGAGCGGCGTTGAGGTCACCGTGCTCGAAGGGTATGGCGGGACGCTGTGGCGCGACCTGCGCAACAGTCGCCTGGATGCGCTGCTGGCGCCCGCCCCCTTCTCATCCGGGGACCTCAGAAGAATCGACCTGGGCGCCGAAGCGTGGGTCGCGCTCGTGGGGACGAGTCATCCGCTCGCCGGGATAGGCCCGCTCTCCGCTGACCATTTGCACGGTCAGCGTGTAGCCGTAACCGGCCATCGCGACGGCACCGGATACGACCGCGCAATTACCGAGATGTTGGACGATCTCGGCGTCACCGCAGACCTGTTCCCGGGAGCCCCGGGGCCCGCCCTGCACGGTTCCGTGGTGGCCGGGAAAGCGATCGCGCTGACCACGGCCCCGCAGAACCTCCGTCCGGGTGTCCTGGTCCGCCCGCTGGATCCGCGTCGCACGCTGCCGTTCAACCTCCTGTGGCGAGACGAGACCCCGTCGGCAGCGCTTAGCGAGTTTGTCCGGATCGCCGCAGCCAGCGCCTCTCAAAGGCCCGCCAAGCTCCGTCCGTTGGCCGCCGTCGCGTGATCGGACGAACCTGGTGAGAACCGACAGACACATCGAGCGCTCGGTCCGCGTGGAATTGTCACGGCGGCGCAAGCTAGTTGCCGGTGGAATGCGCGCCGTCCTCGGCACCGCGGACGAGGCCCTGGAACGCGTAGTTCGGCAGAACGATCGGTCTGCCGCGGAGCTCCGACATGGGCTCGCCGAGCGGCTCCTCGCAGCTCGGGCACCGCGTGCGGCGTTGGCGGTAGGACAGCGGAGCGTAGTTGGTCACGCGACAGTGGGGGCAGGTGACGTACGGCATGTCTCCGAGTCTCATCGGCGTGCGCCGGCCGACCAACGTCAAGCCGTGCTGCGCGACATATCGCGCGGTGATGGCGGGCAGGGACACGCGGCGTCGCCGACCGGCCGGAGCACCGGGGAAGATCGATGAGCGGGGATCCACAGCTGCGTGGCGGCGAGGACAACGTCGAGCCGCTCATGCGTCACGCGAGAGTCAAGCGTCTTCTGACCGCGGACGAGGAGGTCCGGCTCGCCCGGCGCATCGAGGCCGGCGATCTGCGGGCCAAGGAGCTGATGATCGAGAGCAATCTGCGGCTGGTGTTCGCGATCGCACGGTCCTACCGTGGCCGCGGGGTACCGTTCGCCGATCTCGTCCAAGAAGGGACGATCGGGCTGGTCCGGGCCGTGGAGCGTTTCGACCATCGTCGCGGTTTGAAGTTCTCGACCTACGCGGTGTGGTGGATTCGCCGGTCGCTGCTCGACGCGCTCGCCGGCTCGCCGGTGATCAGAATTCCCGCGAAAGCCAACCGGCACCTCTCGGCCGTTCGTCGGGCAGAGGCCGAGCTGGGACGCAACGGACATGGGCGCGCCCCGGCCGAGGCGATCGCCGAGCGCATCGGACTGAGCGCCAACACGGTCACATCGTTGCGCCGCACCGCCCGTGTGACGGCTTCGCTCGATGAGCCGATCGGAGATGGTCTGACGGCGCTTGGCGATCTCGTTGTCGACGAGCGCGCGGAGGATCCGAGCTCGAGCGCGATCGCGCGTGAGAACCACGCCGAGGTGTCCGCGATGCTGCGACTTCTCCCGCCCCGACATCGCGAGGTCGTGGTCCGCCGCTACGGCCTGGAACAAGGTCGGGCGCAGACCCATGAAGAAATCGGACGCTCCCTGGGGGTCGGCGAGGAGCGCAGCCGCCAGATCGAGCGCGAGGCGCTGCACCGGTTGCGCACGATCGCGTCTCCCCGGGCGCGGGCGGCCTAGACGCTCCTCGGGTCCTCCACCTAGCTGGCGGTGGTCGCCATCCGGTAGCGATGCTCGGGGCGACCGGCAGTGCCGTAGTGGAGGTGAAGCTCGATCTTGCCCTGGCGAGCGAGCTCGGCGAGGTATCGCTGGGCGGTCGAGCGGCTGATTCCGACCTGTTCGGCGATGTCAGCGGCCGATAGGTCGTGAGTCGAGGCGTGGAGCAGCTCCCGGATGCGGGCCATGGTCGGTCCGGACTGGCCCTTGGGCAGCGGCGCCGGCCCGCGGAGGAGTCCGTACAGCGTGTCGACGTCGTGCTGCTCGGCCTCGTCGATGCGCTCGATCCTCCCGCGCAGGTCGCGGTAGGCACCCAGCCGCTCTTCGAGTTGGGCGAACGTGAACGGCTTGACGAGGTAATGCACAGCCCCGAGCTGCATGGCGGCACGGACGCTGCCCATGTCGCGGGCGGCCGTGATGACCAGGAAGTCCGGCCGGTAACCCTTGCCACCAAGGGACTCGCGCACGAGATCGAGTCCGTGGCCGTCGGGGAGGTAGAGGTCGAGCAGGACGAGCGTGGGCGCCAGGCGCCTGATCTCGCTCCGGGCGCTGGCGGCGGTCGAGGCGTGGCCCGCGACGCTGAAGCCGCGGATCTTGCGCACGTAGGCCGCGTGGATGGTGGCCACGTGATAGTCGTCCTCGACGATCAGCGTGCTGATCACGCCCCCACCTCGACACCGCTCCTTGCCCGCGTCGGGAGCACGACCGTGAACGTCGTGCCGCTCGAGCAGTCGACGGTGACGGTGCCGCCGGCCCTGGTCGCGAGCCGGTGCACGAGCGCCAGCCCGATTCCGCGGTGACGGCGCTCGTCGTCCGATTTGGTCGTGAACCCGTCGCTGAAGATTCGTGCCCCGAGTTCCTCGGGCACGCCGGGACCCGTATCGGAGACCTCGAGGGTGACATTTTCCGCGCAGGTCACCAGGCGTACGGTCACCCTCGCTGGCCCGGGACCGGTCGCCGCGGCGTCGATCGCGTTGTCGATCAGGTTGCCGACGATCGACAGCAACATGTTGGTCCCGATTCCGGTGTGGGCCAGCCGGGAGTCCTCGGAGAGGACGAGCTCGACATCCCGCTCGGCCGCGACGGTGGTCTTGGCGATCAGGAGCGCGGCGATCTCGGGCGCTTCGATGCGCTCGCGAATGGCTTCGGCCAGCCCGGCGGTCTCGCCCGACACCTCGAGCGCGTAGCGGATCGCCGCTTGCTGATCTCCGAGCTCGATCAGGCCGGCGACGGTGTGCATTCGATTTGCGAACTCGTGTTGCTGGGCGCGCAGGGCGTCGGTGAGCGCATCGACGCTGTCGAGCTCGCGCAGGAGTCCTTCCAGCTCGGTCCGGTCACGCAGCGTCACCACCGCGCCGAGATCTCGTCCGTTCCAGAAGACCGGCATGCGATTGACCGACAGGATGTGCTCGTCGGTGACGACGACGGTGTCGGGCCCGCCGAGCGCCCCGGTCAGCAGGTCGGACAGCCGCCGATGAGATACGACATCTTCGATCGAGCGTCCCACCGGATCGCCATCGAGCGGGATCAGGCGGCGCGCCTCGTCGTTGATGAGCGTCACCCGGCCGTCCCGATCGAGGGTGATCACGCCCTCGCGGATGCCGTGCAGCATCGCTTCGCGTTCCTGCACCAGTGCGGCGATCTCCTCGAGCTCGAGCCCGAACGTGCTCCGCTTCAGCCGGCGAGCCAGTGTCAGCGAGGCGACCACGCCAATCGCCAGCGCCCCGGCGAAGTACAGGAGCAGCGACGGCAGCTCGTGCAAGAGCTGGTCTGATACTTGCTTCTCGAGGATCCCGGCCGAGACCTCCCCGATCACCGGGCTCCCCGCGCTCCCTGTGGCGCGGATCGGCACCTTCGCGTTGGCGGAGATGCCGAGATTCCCGTGGTCGACTCCGGTGTGATCACGGCCGTCGAGCGCGATGACCGGCTCGGCGACGCGCTTGCCGATCAGCGCCGGGTTTGGGTGCGAGTAGCGCACGCCGGTTCGGTCGATCACGACGATGTAGGTTGCGCCCGTCTCGTGCCTCACCTGCTCGGCGAGCGACTGGATCAGGCTACGGCCGGCCGGGCTGGGTCTGATGAGTGCTTCACGGATCGACGGCGTCGCGGCGAATGTCTCTGCTACGTCCAGTGCGCGTTGCTGGTAGTCGCGCTCGAACTCGGCACGCTGGCTCAGGGTGACGAGCGCGAAGCCAACCAGTGTGCTGGCGAGGAGGATCGCGACCACGCTGATCAGAATCCGGCTCGACAACTGGCGCCTGCGTCTCATCTGAACCTCTCCTCGCTGGACGAGTCTACGCCTCGCGGG